>Ga0129299_1001445_pt1 | contig 15823 bp, 11 predicted proteins | sample ConPoolayeCmetaG_FD_94477 | JGI IMG/M metagenome (GOLD analysis project Ga0129299, IMG submission 94477) | Hot spring microbial mat communities from California, USA to study Microbial Dark Matter (Phase II) - Cone Pool mat layer C metaG ... | reverse complement strand
CGGTCACGCCGTACGCGACCGTCGCCATTCGCTCGCGTGTGTCGGGGCACGTTGTGAAGGTGGCGTTCAAGGAGGGACAGGATGTCAGCCGGGGGCAAGTGCTTTTCGAGATCGATCCTCGGCCACTGCAAGCCGCGTTGGCCCAGGCCAAAGCCAATCTCGCCCGGGACATCGCTAATTATAAAAACGCAGAAAACGACCTCACCCGCTACAAGGAACTCCTGGCCAGCAAAAGCGTCACAGAGGAACAATACGAAGCCGTGCGCACGAGGGCTGAGGCGTTGCAGGCCACCGTGGCTGCTGACCAGGCCGCGGTGGATCAGGCCGCCGTGATGCTCGAGTATGCCACGATCCGTGCGCCGATGGACGGGCGGACCGGCGATTTGCTGATCGACGAGGGCAACGTGGTCAAGGCCGATGACAACAATCCGCTTGTGATCATCAACCAGGTCGCTCCCATCTACGTCAGTTTCGCCGTGCCGGAGCAGCATCTGGCCGAGATCCGCGAACAAGCGGCCAAGGAGCGGCTGGCGGTAACGGCCTGGATCCCCAACGATCCGCAGCCGGTCAAAGGATTGCTCAGCTTCATTGACAACAGTGTGGACCGCGCTACCGGCACGATTCAGCTCAAGGGGACGTTCGAGAACCGAGACCGGCGGCTCTGGCCGGGCCAGTTCGTGGATGTCGTCTTGCGGTTAAGGACCATCCCGGATGCCCTGACCGTTCCCAATGCGGCTATTCAGACCGGCCAGCAGGGGCGGTACCTGTTTGTAGTCACGGCGGAGCAGAAGGCCGAGAGACGGGACGTGACGGTTGGCATTCAATCGGGCGGAGATACGGTAGTAAGCAGCGGCCTGACGCCCGGCGAAGTGGTGATCACCGAAGGCCATCTGCGCTTATCTCCCGGCTGCACCGTTGCCGTAAAGCCTCCAACCGGCGATTCGCAGGGGAAGGACTGATGAACGTTGCCGAGTTGTGCATTCGCCGGCCGGTGATGACCACCTTGATGATGCTGGCCATTCTGCTTTTCGGCATCATGGCCTATAGGTCCCTGCCGGTGAGCGATCTGCCGAACGTGGACTTCCCCACGATCCTGGTGACGGCCAGCCTGCCGGGCGCCAATCCCGATACTATGGCCTCGGCCGTTGCCACGCCGCTGGAGCGGCAGTTTTCCACGATAGCGGGGCTGGACTCGATGAGTTCAGCGAGCGGGCTGGGGAACACGCAGATCACGCTCCAGTTCAACCTTAGCCGCGACATCGACGCGGCGGCGCAGGACGTGCAGGCGGCGATTGCGCGGGCGGGCTCGCAATTGCCGCCAGACATGCCCACCCCACCCTCGTATCAAAAAGTCAACCCGGCCGACCAGCCCATACTCTACCTCGCCCTTACCTCCCCCACCCTGCCTCTGTACCAGCTCCACGAATACGGCGACACGTTTCTGGCCCAACGCATCTCCATGGTCAACGGTGTGGCCCAGGTGCAAATCTTCGGAGCGCAGAAGTTCGCGGTGCGTATCCAGTTGGACCCGCGCGCCCTGGCCAGCCGGCAGATCGGCATTGACGAGGTAGTGTCGGCGGTGCAGCGGGCGAACGTCAATCTGCCCACCGGCTCCTTCCAGGGGCCACGCCAAGCGTTCACCATCCAAGCGACCGGCCAACTGACCACCGCTGCGGCGTACCGGCCGATCATCGTGGCCTACCGGAACGGCCGACCGGTCCGGCTGGATGAGGTCGGCCGAGTGATTGACGGCGTGGAAAACGACAAGATCGCCGCCTGGTATGTCACCCCGGAGGCGGAACAGCGGTCGATGGTCATGGCCATCCTGCGCCAGCCGGGCACGAACACCATCGAGGTGGCCAACGCCGTCAAGCGCCTTCTGCCCGAAATCCAAAGGCTCTTGCCCCCCTCGGTCTCGCTCCACATGCTTTACGACCGTTCGGCCTCGATCCAGGAGTCGGTAGACGATGTGAAGTTCACGCTGCTATTGACCCTTTGTCTTGTCATCCTGGTGATCTTTCTGTTTTTGCGCAAGCTGTCGGCCACGATTATTCCCAGCCTGGCGCTGCCTTTTTCCATTATCGGCACGTTCGCCGCGATGTATCTATTGGGCTACAGCCTCGACAATCTGTCCTTGCTGGCCTTGACGCTTTCGGTGGGATTCGTCGTGGACGACGCCATCGTGATGCTGGAGAACATTGTACGCCACGTGGAGATGGGCAAGAGCGTGATGGAGGCTGCGCTGACCGGCTCGCGCGAGGTCGGTTTCACTATCGTCTCCATGACGTTGTCGCTTGCCGCGGTGTTTATACCCGTGCTGTTCATGGGCGGCCTGATGGGAAGGCTGCTCAACGAATTCGCGGTGACGATTGCGGTGGCGATTTTGATCTCCGGCCTTGTCTCGATCACGCTCACGCCCATGCTTTGCAGCCGCTTCCTGCGCCCGGCCACGAGCGAGCGCCACGGCCGGTTTTACAACTTTTTCGAGCGGCTCTACGATGGCATGCTCCGCGCCTACGACTGGTCGCTGCGCTTGTCGCTGCGGTTTCATCCGGCGGTGATGGTGATACTGATCATGCTATTTGTGGGCACGGGCTACTATTTCGTGGTGATTCCCAAGGGGTTTCTGCCGCTGGAAGACACCAACCAGATTTTTGTGTTCACAGAAGGGGCCCAAGGCGTGTCGTTCGATGGGATGGTCGATCGGCAGCGGGCCGTGGCCGCGGTCGTGCGGCAGCATCCGCACGTGCCGCGATTTAGCTCGAGCATCGGCCCGATGGGCGCAATGGTCGGCACCAACGCCGGGCGCATGTTCCTGCGCCTTGGGCCGCGCCATACGCGCCCCAGCGCCGCCGAAATAATCCAGCAGTTGCGCCCGCAGTTGGCCCAGGTGCCCGGCATCAAGGTCTATCCCCAGATCCTTCCGCCGATTCGGATTGGCGGGCAATTGACCAAGAGCCTCTACCAGCTTGCCTTGCAAAGCCCCAACACCGAGGAGCTGTATCGATTTGCGCCGCAGTTGGAAGCCAGGCTGCGGGCGATGGAGGAATTGATCACCGACGTGGCCAGCGATCTCCAGGTGCGCAATCCCGAGCTGAATGTCGAGATCCTGCGCGATAAGGTCGCTGCGCTGGGGCTATCGGCCGCCCAGGTCGAAGACGCGCTTTCCAGCGCCTATAGCTCCCGATGGATCTCCACCATCTACGCCCCGAACAACCAGTATCGCGTGATCGTCGAGTTGGAACCACGCTACCAGCGTGATCCGGACGCCCTCAAGTGGCTTTACGTGCGCTCCAGCAGCGGGCAGTTGGTGCCCATCGAATCGGCGGTCACGCTGCGCCACAGCGTGGGGCCGCTTTCGGTGAATCATTCGGGCCAGCTTCCTTCGGTGACGCTTTCGTTCAACCTGAAGCCGGGCGCGTCTCTGAGCCAGGCCTTGGCGGCCGTGGACGCAGCAGCGCACGAAATCCTGCCCGATACCATCAGCGTCAGCCTCCAGGGGACCGCCCAGGCCTATGAGCGGTCGCGCCAAGGTCTGGGGCTTCTGCTTGTCATGGCCGTGTTCGTGATCTACTTGATCCTTGGAGTCCTCTACGAGAGCTTCATCCATCCGCTGACGATCCTCTCCGGTCTGCCCGCCGCCGGCTTCGGGGCACTGGTCACTTTGGCGCTGTTCCGCGCGGAGCTGAACGTCTACTCGTTTGTGGGCCTGATCATGCTGATCGGCATCGTCAAGAAAAACGCCATCATGATGATCGACTTCGCCCTGGCGGCTGAGCGCAGCGAAGGCAAGAGCCCTGCAGACGCCATCTACGAGGCCTGCTTGATTCGCTTCCGGCCGATCATGATGACCACGATGGCGGCCTTGATGGGGATCTTACCCATTGCCTTGGGTTTCGGGGCCGGAGCCGAATCGCGCCGGCCATTGGGTTTGGCGGTGCTCGGCGGTCTGGTCGTCTCCCAGTTTCTCACGCTCTACATCACGCCGGTGATCTACATCTACCTGGACAACTTGGTAAACGTGTTCCGGAAGAAGCAGGCTCCCCGGACTCCTTTGACCGCGCCGCTGGCCGGGCGCGACCGGACGCACAGGCTCGAGCCGGCAGCGCCCGTCGCGGGAGCCTGACGCGGTCGCCCAACCCGAGCCAGCCCCAGCGCGCGCTCCAAATGCAAAGTATGATCCACCTCCGACGCATGGTTCGCCAGGACCTGCCGCTGGCCATGCGCCTGAAAGAGCAGGCTGGCTGGAACCAGACCGAAGCAGACTGGCTCCGCCATCTAGACCTGGAGCCGAACGGCTGCTTCGTGGCCGAGGTGGAAGGAACGCCATGCGGCACGGTCTGCACGTGCGTCTTCGGCCCCGTCGCTTGGATCGCCATGCTCCTGGTCGACGCCCCACTGCGCCGCCGCGGGGTCGGCGCCGCGCTGGTGGGCCGGGCGATGGAGTACCTCGACGGCCGGGGCATTCGCAGCGTGCGACTGGATGCCACCGCTTTGGGCCGGCCGCTGTACGAGAAGCTCGGCTTCGAGGCCCAGTTCGAGCTCGCGCGCTTCGAAGGTGTGCCGGCGCCGTCCTCCCCAATCGCTGGCGCAATGCCGCCCCAGCCGGAAGAAATCGACCAAATCCTGCGCCTCGACCGCACAATCACCGCCACGGACCGGAGCAGGCTGCTCGCCCGCTTGTTCGCCGAGCAGCCCGAAGGACTGCGCGTGGCACGTGATTCAGGCCGGGTAGCGGGCTATGCAAGCGCGCGACCCGGAACCAGCGCCTCGCAAATCGGCCCTTGCTTGGGCGAGGCCGCCGCGGCCGAGTTGCTGCTCGCCGACGGACTGGCGCGCTATGCGGGCCGGCGCGTCTACGTGGACATCCCGTTGATCAATGCCCCGGCTGTCGCACTGGCCAGCCGGCGCGGACTGGCCGAACAGCGCCGCCTGGTGCGCATGTGTCGAGGAGATCTGGTGCAGGAGGATCTGGTTCGGTTCTGGGCGAGCTTCGGGCCGGAAAAAGGCTGACCGGCAGCGGCTCCCAACGCTTCATAGACCAAGCTACGCTGTTTGGTGAAATAGTTCAACGGTTTTCGCCGTTCCGTTGACGCAAGTCCAATGGCGGCGGCGTCTCGCTCGCCCAACGGCGATGTAATGAAGACTTTGGCCCAAAACCGAACATATGCCGCGCGAACAAGAATGCGCCGTTTTCGTGAGAAAAAACGCCTCACTTTGGCCCGCGCGGAGTATAACTCCTTTCCTACCAATGAACCGACCCTCGCAACTGCGCGACTTGGGCTAGGCGCGCTTACGACGCGCCGCGAGCTGACAGCGGCACCCGGCAAGTTTGCCGAGGGCTATTGCATTTCGGGGTCCGGCGTCAGAATTGGTATCGCCTTGCCGCTAATGACGGAGATGACCCGGCCGTCCTCGATGAGCACATTTCGCGCCTGACCGGCGTGGTGGGCGCCCCGGCGGCCTGGGGGCGCGCCGAAGGCGTCCGCCAACACGGGCACATAAGGTCGTCTCAGGTTGCGCCCCACCCGATGCCATGTGCTCTCAGCGTATCCGAAACTGCACTCAGCTCTTTGCGCCGGAAGCGCGCCAGCGCTTGGCGACCGTTCGGCCGTCTGGTCCGGCACCGGTTCCCAAAGCCAGAACCAGCCGAACTGCGTATCACTTGTCGGTGGCGCGGCGGGGCAGAAGATTCCCCGGGCGTCGGGCAGGTAGCCGGCGTGTACCAGCCACGGATAATATATGCCCGAAGCGCACAAACCCGGTTGAAGCACCTGGGGAAAGTAGTCCTGGTGGCGGTGGCTGTATTGGGCCAAAGCCCCGCCGATCCGCCGCAGATTGTTCTGGCAGGCTGCCATCTGGGCACGATCGCGGCTGGCTTCGATGGCCGGAAAGACCAACAGCGACACAGCCAAGAGGATCGCCGCGGCCACGGCCAGATCTAGCCATGTCCACCCACTAGCCGCCACCGGTGGGACCGGCACGTCGCTCATCGGCCGAAGCCCAAATGCTGGTGCCAGCCGCAACGGCGGCCGCGCCTGCTGCTTCTCGGCAGCTTGCGCCACGAGCTGGCAAGTGCGCGCAGCCAAACCCGCAGGCGGCGCAAATCGCTGCCGGCTCTTGCCCAAAGCCTCCGTCAACTTGCGCACCCGCGCCAGCTTGCGACGCAGGGCCGGGTCTCGCTTCAGTTGCTCGGCTATCTGTTGCTGTTCGGTCTCCTCCAATGCCCCCAACAGGTAGCCAAGCAGTTGTTGTTGCACGCGGTCAGCCATGTGCAGCAACGGGTTGAGGTGGACGAAGTTCGTGGTTCAGTTTGCCAACCGCCGCATGGAGGCGGCTCTTTACCGTTCCCACAGGAATAGACAGCACCTGTGCCGCCTCGCGGTACTTCATGCCTTGATAGTAAACCAGCAAAACAACCTGGCGAAGCGGTTCGGGCAGTCGATTCACAGCTCGCCGCACCGACTCGCCATCCTCAGCCGACTCCGACAGCTCGAGCGGATTGGGCTGACGGCTGTCGAGCATTTCCACTAGCGCGCCCGCCTCCCGGTCCTTCTTGCCGGCGCCGTAACGCCGATCGAGGCTGACCATCTGATGGCGCCGGCTGCGCCGCTGCGCGTCGATCGCCTGGTTGGTCGCCACAGTATACAGCCAGGGACGAACCCTGCGCCCCGGCTCGAACTGACTGCATTTGAGATGGACCTGGAGGAAAGTCGCCTGGAAAGCATCTTCGGCCGCCTCTGCATCGCCCAGGTAGTGCCGAAGATAGCTGTACAGCTCGCCCTCGTAGCGGTGGACCAATTCCTCAAACGCGTGGCGGTCACCCCAGCTTCGGTAAGCCAGCAGCAACTCCTCGTCCGTCCGCTCCGAAAACGACGACAAAGCACACGGCTTCTGGTTGTCGACCGTGCTGTTCATCTTTACTACGAATCCATCGGGAAGAGTGTTCGACGTGATCGGCAAGGGAAAAAAACTCGCATACGGTCGGACTCCCTTCCAGCCTGGCAATAGACCCTATTTTACCAGATTCTACCGCCAGCGCGCTGATCCGATGAGCCGTATTCCCGACACGAAGGGAGGAGTTCTTTCCAGCGCACTGCCACCAACTTCTTTTGCTCGGAGCAACTTCTGTGCCGGTATCACTTGCGCTTTCTTGGGCGGCTAAACGGCCGATGAACAACCAACATCGGTCGGCCCGCGACCGAAAGCAATCCCGGTACCTGAACGTTTCTACACTGACTCTGTAAGTTTTTCACGGACTTTTGCGGTGCGATCTTTTCTCCGTTCGGGCGAGGGACAAGGAGTGATGGTCTAGCGAAAATGCACAAACAAGAGAAAACGTCTCCGCGCTCAAAGGGCTTCGCCCAAACACTACACCGGATGGAGGGGGGCAAAGCTACATTTTCTCAGCTCTCGATACCAGGCGAAGTCGGCTGGGGGTCGGCCGTCATCCTCGGTCGGGCGGGACGTTGGCGCTCGAGTTGTGCGAGCCGCCGGCCGTTGGCGGTAGCAGGCACCGTGGTGAGTGGGTCGGCTGACCCCTCCAGAGGGTCTCCCCGGCGGATCCCATCCAGACGCTTCAGGATTCTCCGGGTGTACTGCTTGGACAATTCAAACCCCAAGAAACGGCGTCCGAGTTTCTTGGCCACCGCCAGAGTGGTTCCGCTACCTGCAAACGGATCCAGAACCAGATCGTTCTCGTTGCTGCAAGCCAGCAGGATTCGTCCCAAGAGCTGCTCAGGCATTTGGCAACCGTGCCAACCCGCCCGCTCCTTGAACGTCCCACATACCCGCGGAAAGTACCACGTGTCTTCCTCGGGCCGGAAGCCGCCCGGAAGATCCTGGGGGCGCAGTATCCAGGTATCGTCGGGCAGTCGGCCGGCGGGGTTAGCCCGGCGGTCCGCGTACACCAATTGCCTCGCCGATGGTACCCGAATGGCCTCGGCATTGAAGGTGAAGCGATTGCGGTCTTTGACCATGTAGAAAAGGTGGGCGTGCGAGCGGCTGAACTTGTTCTTGCAGTTGACGCCGAATGTGTAGTACCAAACGATCCAACTCCGGCAGAACAGCCCGTGCTCCCGCTGGAGCATGACTTTCAGTTCGGCAGCATATTCGTCGCCGATGGCGAGCCAGAAGGTGCCGTGCGGCTTGAGCACGCGGACCACTTCGGCCGTCCACGTGCGGCTCCAGTCCAAGTAATGTTCGCTTTCCAGGCGGTCGTCATACTGATCGTACTCGTAGCCGATGTTGAACGGTGGGTCGGCGAAGACCAGATCGACTGCGCCGTCTTCCAATTGCTTCATCCCGACAATGCAGTCCTGATTGAGCACCGAGTCCAAAGGCAGTGCCACGACCTTTCGCCTCCACGAAAACTGTTAACGTGTAGTCGCATGCCCATCTATCTCTGCCCGCTTACCCTGATCCTAGCGATCTGCGCGCGTGTGGCAAGCGAATGGTGGAGTCTGTTTACTGGGGTCCGCATGGATTGGAACCGCCGGAGGGCCGCGGACCGCAGCCCGGGGCCTGGAAGCGAACTGCTCCTCTACAATCGGCGTAGGGCCAATGGGAAGCCAAACCCGCAGCGCAAGCTTCCAGCCTACCACGAAACGGCCGCATCGCCCAAGCTCCTTCTATCGAATCCGGCCATCTATTGTGTTGCGGCGTCTAATGGGCGGCAAGGCATTTAGCCAGCCGAGCGACGCGCTCGCCCAGGCGGCGAGGCGCGTCCAGTTCTCGGGGGCTTACCCCGGGGTCCAAGGGGCCGGTCATGGCAGTCGCGCCCAGCTCGCCCCAGATTTCACCGCGCTGGGGATCCTCATAGAGCGGCCCAGCCACGATCATGCGGTTGTTGATCATGTAAAGCAGCAGAGAGATGATCACATGCTCTTTGCCGGCAGCCGGGCCGCCGCCGGTGGAAAACGCGCCGCCCACCTTGTCCGTGAAATCCACCTTCCAGTCCCATGCCCAGTGCTCGAGTCGCTCGCACATCTTGCCCGGGATGTTCGCGTAGTAGGTGGGCGAGCCGAGGATGATCCCCTGCGCGGCTTCCAGTTCATCTCTGGTAACGTCCTCAACTTTCCTGAGCACGGCGCTTGCACCCGAGACGCTCTGCACCCCTTCGGCCACCGCTTGGGCCATCCGCTCCGTGTTGCCCGTCACCGAATAGTAGGCGATCAACACTTTCACCGTTTTCACCGATTCTGCCTTGCCCGGTGAGGAGCGTGTCTTTGTGGCCGGCTCAGCGGCCATGCCACTCAGCTTAAGGCACGCCACAGCCAGCAAGACCGTGCAGCACAATAGGCCGGCACGGAAAGCTGTGCGCAGTTGCGTGCTTGCAGGCGGTGCTGGGCTGCTCTTGTTGGGCGAGTGCCGCGCCTTAGAAACCCAAGTTCCTTTGCGGCTGTGTGCAGCTACAGGGCGGTCAATCATGTTGGCACACCTCAATTCACTTTGCGGCGGCCAGGCCGCGCTGGGCCACCTCGCGAATATACCGTTCGTGGGGTTGGGTCCGGGTTGCGTTGAGATGTTGGTAGATCTTGCGGGCTTCTGCCGTTTTGCCGGCCGCTGCCAGGCGTTCGGCCAACAGGAGGCACGACTTGGTGTTCTGGATTCGCTCCCAACCTTGCGTGTCGGCCGATTTCAGCAGCAGGTCGACAGAACCTGCGTCGCCGATGTTGGCCAGTCCCCAGGCAGCCAGAATACGGATTTCGCGGTCCGCGTCGGCAAGTGCCTGGCGCAGGGCCTCCACAGATTGGGCATCGCGGAGCACGCCGAGATTCTGAATGACGGTCATGCGGCACTTGCCCCGGGCAGTGGCCAGCGCGGCACGGAACTGTTCGGCCGCGCCGTCGCCGATCGCCGCAAGCGCCATGGCCGCCGGCTCGCAAAGCTCGTCATCCAACAGTAGTTTTCCCAGGGCGGGCACGGCTTCCGGGCCGCCAGCCACTTGCAGCTCCTGGCACAGGTAAGCCTGGACTGCCTTCGGCCGGCTCCCCCCAAGCTGCGAGGCGAGCACTTCGCCGAATTGGCGCCGATGTTGCCTCTCGGGCAACTTGCAGACGTAGACGGCGAGGCAGTGCAGAGCGTAATGGGCTTTCACGTCGTCGCCTTCGCCGGGCGGGAGGAGCATGTCGATCAGGCCCAGGATGTTCTCCGGGCCGCCCTTTTCCATCTCCGCCACCGCCCGCTCGATCTTCTCCTTGTCGATATTGGTGCAGTACATGTCCCTCTGGTCTGGGTCGGGCATCTGCTCGACGAGGGCCTTTAGTTGCGCAGAGATTGCCATGGAAACGATCCTCTTTGTGTTCGGGGTGGAAGTTGAATGTTGCGCTGCCGAGTCGGTATGGTAAACTGCGTTTGGAAGCCTTCCGCGAGCTGGCGCTCGGCTTTGGCCTGCTGTTTTCCAACAGCCTTACAAGTGCCATGGTGCCCGCATCGGCTGATAGATCAAGCGGTTGGCCTCCTCGTCGCCGATAAACTGTTCCTTGACTGGGTCGTAGCGGAGCTTTCGGCCCATGCGGATGGCGATATTGGCCAGGTGCATGAGCGTAGCAGTGCGGTGGGCGGCTTCGGCATGCCCGCCCGCTTTCTTCCGGAGCTTGACCGCCTGGGCGAAGTTGAGCAAGGGCTCTGGGTCGGGCATAGCTTGGAGCTTTTTGCGGCTTTCATCGTCGAGGTCGGCTTCGCTGACGCCGCGGTGCTGCTTGCGCGTGTATGGTTCACCCCATTCCCCGCTTTCAAAGACCAGAGTCAGCCCGTCGGCATAGGTCATTTCCACCCACCCCCACAGCCCACAAGCCTCCGGATGCGCGGGCGGGGCGTAGGCTTCGATCACCACTGGGCTGGTGTAGTCCTTGGCATAGGCGTAGTTGAAGCCATCGAGGTAGTGCTGGCCCATGTCCGCCATACCGCCGCCCTCGTAGTCCCAGTAGCCGCGGTGGGTGCCGCCGAAGCGGTGGGGATGGAAGGGTCGCAGGGGGGCTGGTCCGCAGTACATGTCCCAGTCGAGCCAGTCGGGCACCGGCTGGGGCTTCACTTTGACTTTTCCGCTCCACTCCTTCACCTTCCAGCCGCCGCGGTGGATGTGCACGGCCTTGCACTCCTTAAGCAGCCCGCTGGCCATGAGCTTATGCACCTTCCGGTTGGCGCCGAACCGGCCGTAGGTGCCGATCTGGAAGACGCGGTTGAAGCGGTTTTCGGCTTCGACCACGGCGCGACCCTCGGCGATGAATCGCGTCATGGGCTTTTCGCACAGCACGTCCTTGCCTGCCTCCATCGCCGCAATGGAGACCAGGGCGTGCCAGCCCGGGTGGGTGCCGACGGCTACCACGTCGATATCCGGCCGTTCCAGCACGCGGCGGAAATCGGTGTAGATGGTCTTGTTGTCGCACTCGCGGACGAATCGCACGTCGCAGCGGGCGAGCAAGCGTACCTCTTTACCCAAATGCTCGCGGATCCCTCTGCTCATGTCGTTGAACGTACCCGGTCCGCGCCCGCCGCAGCCGATCAACGCGCCGCCGAGTGTCTCGCTGGGCGGCAATTCGCCTGGTCCGCCCAGCACGTGCCGCGGCACAATGGTCAATGCCGTGGCTGCCGCCGAACCGCTCAAAAAGCTCCGGCGGCTAATTGCGTGGCTGTGTTTGCTCATAAGCACATCTCCCGTTCGTCGGATTGCGCGCCCCCGATTCGAAGCGCCGGCATAAACTGTGAATCGCCACCGCGAACTGTCCTCGAACCCTGACGGCTTTAGTATGGCGAAATCGCGGCGCAGGGCAAGCCTTCCCATTTCATAAGCCTCGGCGCCCACACGTTTCAATCCAGAATGGCTTCTCACCGGGCCTTGTCTGGCTCGCAGTTATCGAGCATCATTGGGGCTTGGCGCTCGGGCCGAAAGCGTGCTTGGCCGTATTGGTGAGCCGATGGTCCTGAGTTCCTGCGGCGGAAAGTCGCCTCTTTTGTGCAGCGGAAAGCGGTTGGCTGTGTTTTTTGAACCAGAGCTCGCAGAGTAGTTCGCCAGAAAAAGCTCAACATAGGGGAACACTCATGATACGCGCCGTCTTCTGTCTTGCTATCGCTTTGAGCACGCTGGACGGTCTGTGCGCCCAGGCAGGGCCCAGACGGCCGAACGTGCTCTGGATTGTTGCCGACGATCATGCGGCCTATGTGACCGGTGCGTACGGCAACCGCCAGGTGCGCACGCCGAATCTGGATCGTTTAGCGGCCTCGGGGATGAGGTTTGATCGGGCCTTTTGCAACTCGCCCATGTGTACTCCCTCGCGCCAGTCGTTTCTGACCGGACGTTACCCCCGCACAATCGGTGTCAGCCTCTTGAGCACACCTCTGCCCGAGTCTGAAACCACGCTGGCCGAGCTTCTGGCGGAGCAAGGCTATGAGACAGCGGCGATCGGCAAGATGCATTTCAACAGCAATCTGCGGCACGGCTTCGAACTGCGCATCGACCTTGGCGACTACCAGCGCGCCCGGCGAGAGAATCCGCCGCCCCGGTTGCCGGAGGGCGTCGAGGTGCTGCCGCCGTGGAGGCCTTTCAAAGACCCGGCCAGAATCTGGCTCAACTCGCGGTGTCTGCCGTTTGGTGCGCGGGAAGCGGAGATGGCGGGTACTTTCCTGGCCGAACGTGCGGCGGAGTTTCTGGCCCGGCCTCGCCAGCGGCCGTTCTTCCTCATGGTCAGCTTCTACGAGCCCCACTCGCCTTTTCACTTCCCGATCGAGTATCGGGGCCGCTACCAGCCCGAACAGTTCCAGGTCCCTAAACCAGGCCCGGAGGACGACTGGCAGATCCCAGCCATCTTCCGCGATCTTACCGAAGCGGAGCGCCGGGGCATCATCGCCGCCTACTACACGTCAACGGAGTTCATGGACCGCAACGTAGGGCTGGTGCTCGACGCCTTAGCCCGCTCGGGCCACGCCGACAACACAGTAGTCATCTACCTGGGCGACAACGGCTACTCGTTGGGCCAGCACGGCCGGTTCGAGAAGCACTGCTGCTACCATCCGGCCGTGCGACAGCCGCTTTTGATCCGCTATCCGGCAGCGGTACGGCCGGGAAGCTCCAGTAGTGCCTTGGTCGAATTCGTAGACATCGTGCCCACCGTGCTCGACCTCTGCGGAGTCCCCAAGCCGCAGAATCTCCAAGGACGAAGTCTGGTGGACGTGCTGGCCGGGCGGACCAATCGCCACCGCGAGCACGTGTTTGTGGAATACGGCCATAACGAGGAGGGCATGGTATTTGACGGCCGATGGAAGCTGATCTACGAGCGAGGCAAGAGGCGGCGGGACGACGGTTACGATCCGGGCCTGCCGCTGCGCGGCCCTACGATTCGTCTGTTCGACCTACAGACTGATCCGGAGGAGCTAGTGAATCTGGCCGGCAAGCCGGAGAATAGCCAGCGCGTCGAGTCTCTGCTGCGTTTGCTGGCCGACCATTTCCGGCGAACTGATCGGCAGCCGCACCTGATTCCTCGCAGCGACGATCCCCTGGTGGTTCTCGATCATTGCGTGCAGCCGCGCGAGGCGGTGCCTCCGCGCAAGAAACCGACGAAAAAACCGTCTGCGAAAGCCGGCGCGTGATCCCCGGTGCGCGGCGCGCGGCCCAACTCTCCACCGCCCAGCGCCCCGTCAGCGTCTCCGGCTACAGGCGCCGGACGGTGGTGCCGCTCACGCGGCGGATCAAGTGGCGCATTTCCAACACGCTTACGGTGGAAAGGACTTGAGGCACGGCCAGTCCGGTGTCGGCTACGATCTGGTCGATCGACGTTGCTTCGTCGCCAATGGCCGCAAGCACCCGCTGTTCCGCCTCGTTGAGCAGCAGCTCGGCCGGATGATGGATCACCTGGCCGTCCTCTCGGGGCACGGCGGCCACCAGTGGGCCAAGCTGTTCCAGCACGTCGTCGGCCGTTTCGATCAGTGTTGCCCCGTCGCGGATCAGACGGTGGCAGCCGTGGGAGGTGCGGTCGTCGACTCGGCCGGGCACGGCGAAGACCTCGCGGCCTTGCTCCAAGGCGTGGCGCGCGGTGATCAGGGCGCCGCTGCGGTCACCCGCCTCCACGATGATGGTGCCCAGCGCCAGCCCACTGATTATCCGGTTGCGCTGCGGAAAGGTGCCGCTGCGCGGTCCGGCTCGAGGAGGTGCCTCGCTGAGCAGGGCGCCTTGGGCGAGGACTTGGTTGGCAAGCGGTTCGTGTTCTGGGGGGTAGATGCAAAGCGGGCCGCTGGCCAGTACGGCCAAGGTGCGGCCGCCGGCTGCGAGAGCCCCGCGATGTGCGGCCGCGTCAATGCCTCGGGCCAAGCCGCTAATGATCGTCAGCCCCGCCCGCGCCAAACTCCCGGCCAGGCGCTCGGCCTGGCGCAGGCCGTATTGCGTCGGGTGGCGCGTGCCTACGATAGCGACGGCCAGCGCATCCTCCGGCTTCAAGTGGCCTCGCACGAACAATACGCCCGGCGGGTCGGGAATCTCCCGCAATGCCCGAGGATACGACCCATCGGAGTCCGTCAGGATCGTGATCCCATGCTTCCGGCAGAGGTCGATTTGTCGCTCGGCGTCGATTTCGCGGGCGGCGGCCACGATCCTCTCCGCCAGTCTCGGCCCCACGCCCGGAACACTGCGCAACTGGCTGGGCGCCGCCGAAAGCACAGCCGCCGGTGAGCCGAAGTGCGCCAAGAGCACGCGCCGCGTGCGCGGCCCCACGCCCGAGATCAACGCTAGCCGTACTTCGTGGACCAGATTGTGCTGGGGGGGTTCGGGCGTTGGTCTCTCGGGCAGTTCCACGGCTCTTCCCGCTACCGGGTCTCCTCGCGCAGCACCGCTTGGATTTCGTCGGCCTCGACGCCGCTGACTAGTTCCACGCAGCCCACGTCCACCGGCAGCACGAAACGCAGCCGGCCGTGCTGCACTTTCTTGTCGTGCATCATGGTCCGCAGCACCTGGTCGGGATCGAGGCGGGGGATCTTCGTGGGAAGCCCCAGGGCATCAAGCAACTTGAGCTGGCGTGCGGTCACCGCGGCGTTTATGCGCCCGAGCCGCTCTGCCAGTCGCGATGCGCAGACCATGCCGATGGCCACCGCCTCGCCATGCAACAGGGTGCCGTAACCGGTCAGCGACTCAAAAGCGTGTCCAAACGTATGGCCGTAGTTGAGGATCGCCCGCAACCCAGTCTGCTCGAATTCATCCCGTTGGACCACGTCGGCCTTTAGGCGGCAGCAGCGGCTGACGACATGGCGGAGCACTTGGTGGTCGCGGTTGCACAGTTCGGGGGCATAGGTTTCGAGATACGCGAACAGCTCTTTGTCGAGGATCATGCCGTACTTGACGACCTCGCCCAGGCCCGCCCGGTATTCGCGCTCGTCCAAAGTCTCCAGCGTGCGCGTGTCGATCAGCACGCCGAGCGGCTGGAGAAAGGCGCCGACCATGTTCTTGGCGTGGGGGAGATTGATGCCCACCTTCCCGCCCACTGAGCTGTCGACCTGCGCCAACAGGGTGGTAGGGACCTGGAAGAAGCGGAGTCCCCGGGCGAAGGTGGCAGCAACAAAGCCGGCCAGGTCGCCCACCACGCCGCCGCCCACGGCAATCACCACGCTCTTGCGGTCCGCCCCAAGCTCAAGGAGTCTCTCCCACAGCATGGCAGCCGTGGCCACTGACTTGGTCGCCTCGCCCGGCTCCACCGCCACCAAGTCCGCCCTGATGGAGGCAACGGTCAAGCTTTGTTGGACGCACTGGGCGTGTGGAGCTTGTACGTTGCGGTCGGTGATGATCACTGCGTGAGAGACCTCGGCCCGCCTTGCCACGAATTCCCCCACGCCGCCTAGG
>Ga0129299_1001444_pt1 | contig 15830 bp, 17 predicted proteins | sample ConPoolayeCmetaG_FD_94477 | JGI IMG/M metagenome (GOLD analysis project Ga0129299, IMG submission 94477) | Hot spring microbial mat communities from California, USA to study Microbial Dark Matter (Phase II) - Cone Pool mat layer C metaG ... | reverse complement strand
ATCCTTCATCCTTCATCCTTCATCCTTTGGAGAAAGGAGTCACATGTTCACATCAATCCAAACTCGTATCGAACGCTGCTGCGCTGACCCAAGCGTGCGCGCCCGTGCGATCGGATTCTTTGGAGCGGGGTTGCTCATCCTCACAAACCAAGGCATCGCGTTCGCGGCGGACAACCCAGGTGGGATGAGCGATGCGATCGCGAACCTCGCCAAGATGCTGATTGACGGCATCATCGCGCTCGCGGCGATCCTGCTCGCGATTGGCATCGCGACGAACTTTATCACGGGAATGGTCGAAACAATGGTCGGTCGTCCAGGCGGTCTCTCTTCGACCTGGATGCGCGTCGCCGGCATCGTGCTCTGTTTCGTCGGCGCGATCTTCACCATCACCATCGCGAATACCATCATTGACACGCTCAAGCAGTACAAGAGTACGGGGGGAATTTCGTTGCCGTAGAAATCGTTGGGTCGTTGAATCGTTGAATCGTTGCATTGTTGAATCGTTGAATCGTTGAATTGTTACATCGTTCAACGAACCAACAAGCCAACGAACTAACGAATCAACGAATCAACGAACTAACGAACCAACGAAGAGTATGGATCCGATCACGCAGATCATCAATCAAATCATCCAGTTTCCCTTCGAGAACCTGGTCGAGGCGTTGCAGAATGCCGCCCAGTCCATTCTCACAGGTACGGTCACGCCGCTCGAATCGTTTTTCTCGGCGACGATTGCGCGTTGGTTGACTGCGAGTCCAGGCATCATCACGCCAGGTGGGGGTATCGCGCAGGGTGACGACGTGATGGGGCCCGCGTGGCGCTTGATGGTCCAAGTCGCGGTGCTGCTTTGGCCGTTGACACTTGCGATCATTGCGGCGATTGCCGCGAAGGACGCAGTTGCCGCCGCGTCGTGGGGTATCGGAGATCTCAAAGAAGCGCTTGGCGGTTGGCTGATCGCGGTTGTCGCGAGCGCGACGAGTCTCTACTGGATGGACTTGGCAAATCGCTTCACCAACGCGACGACAATGGCGATCTTGAATATGAGTTTCACGGGTGAAGCAGGCTTTCAGCCGAATGCCCTCACCACGCTCGTGTTTGGCACGGCGGGTCTCCTACTCACGATGGTCTCGATGCCGGCGTCGCTCGTTATCGTGGTCTTTGTGATTCTGATGGGACTTGCGGTGCTTTGCGCGCTCGTCTTTCAGTTTCTCGCACGCTTTGTGATTCTATACATCTTGGTTGCGCTTGCGCCGGTCGTGATCATCTTGGGGGTGCTGCCGCCGCTGAGCTGGTTTCGCTATATGTGGCTCAAAGGTTTCATCATGATTCTCGCAATTGGTCCGATCAACGCGCTCTTGTTGAAACTCGTGATGATTCTCCATGTGCGCGGAGCATCGAACAATCCAATTACCGCGTTTGTGGATTTCATTGGCGCGATTGGTGTCCTCAGTATCCTGCTGACCGTTGATGGGGTAATCATCAAGGGTGTCTTCGGTGCGGCGGAAGAGGTGATGCAGAAAGCGGTGAGTACCGTTCAGGCATTGGGGACACTTGTCCTTGCAGCGGGCACGGCGCTCGCGGGGGGGCGCAATCGCGGGTGGAGCCGTTGGTGCCGCAGGCGCAACCACGGCTGGCGGAGCAAGTGGTGCTGGCGGCGCGGGACCAAGTGCCGCGTCCGCTACAGGCGCGGCGAACACTGCCACGCGAGCGGGTGCGGCGGGAATGGGTGGACCAGCTAGCGTCGCCCGAAGTGCGTTCAGTCCTGGCGCGGCGCTGCGTGGGGCGGGTGATGTGTTGTTTCGTCAACCGGGGATGTTAGGGAACGTGGGCGCAGCAATGCGGTCTCTCGGCGGAACGATGGAACAACACGACCGCGCAGCAAGTCAAGCGGGACGCAGCACAGGTGCAGGAGGCAATGCGCCAAGCAGCGGAACGCGACCCAGGAATCCAAGTTCTCTTGCTCCAACTGGAAGCGGTTCGCCGACAAGCAATCCGCCAACGGGTCAGGGGTCTGGCACATCGAGCAGTGTTCCGAGTGCGCCAGGAGGTAGCCCAAGTGCTACTCCCCGCAACCCTACCTCAAGCGCGTCACCGAGTGCGTCAAATACGCGAATGCCACCAGCAGCGACATCAAACAATCCGAGTAGTGCGCTTCCACTTTCAGGTGCTCCAAGCGCACCTGGCTCACCGAATGCTGAAGCGCAGAATGCAACTGCATCGCCAAGGGCAGCACTTCCCCCACTCCAAACCCCGTCGGTCTCGCCGATGGGTGTGCCGCTCGCGCCAACCGATCTGCCAACCAACGTAGGCGCGCCTGGCTTGTCGGGCAAAGCGACCAATGTGGTAAACCTCCTGCCCACTCCCCTGGCCGAGCGCGCCAGCGCATTCGCAGCGGTCTTCGCCGATCCGCAACAACAGGTTGCCGCCGCGCGCGCAGCGGTGGACGCCTTCCACCAAGTGAACGATAAGGGACAGGGATTCTACGACATCGGTTGGCAAGCGAGTGCCTGGGATCGCGCGATGACGCCCGTAATCGCATCGGCGCGTCAGGGCTTGCCGTTGGAGACGATGGCGCAGGATGCCGGGTTCGGCGGAAGCGTCGCGGGGTTTCTCGCGCAGCGGATGCTCGACCGTCGCGAACCTGTCCTGGAAGTGCCCGCGCAGCCTGTCCCGTGGCATCCGCAGATGTCGCCGCACGATTGGGAAACAGGCGCGGCGGTATCCAACGCGCTGGGCAATCGGATCACACAGGGCGCCGCTGCGCGGGTGTATCACGAGATTCGTTCACCTGAAACAGGGGGCGGTTGGAACGCAGGCGCGCAATTCATTCAGACCGTCCAAGGAATTCTCGCACAACCTTCGGCGGATCCGATTGCCGCGCTGGAAGCGCGCCTCGCTGAAATGCAAGCGCGCGGCGTCATCTCACAACGCGCGATGACACTGTGGCGCGCTAACATCAAAGGGAAAGCATAATGCGAGTGGTCAACTGTACGCGGAATCAGATCTTGGTGGATACGGGAGGCGTCGCCGCGAGCCGCGCCGCGCGCCTACGTGGACTATTGGGGCGTTCGCTTGGGACGGGTGAAGGTCTCCTGTTGGTGGGCACGCAAGCGATTCATACGTTTGGCATGCGCGTCCCGCTGGATGTCTTGTTTCTCGACGCGCGCGGACGCGTCGTCCATCTGATTCACGCGCTCCAGCCATTCCGCGTCAGTCCATTCGTCAAACACGCGGCGATGGTGCTCGAATTGCCCCCAGGAGTGCTCTGCGAAAGTGAAACAGAGATGGGAGATTCAATCTTCATCGTTCTGTGTGGAGATGCCGAATAGTGCAAATTCAATTTCCGCGTCGCGTGCAATTGGGCTTTCGTCCGTGGTACGGGCTGACGCTCCGTCAACTCGCGTATCTTGTGATTGCAGGCATCACGGCGGGTGCGATTGTTCTCTTTGGTCCCGTCGAAGGAAGCGGCTTGCTCATCCGCGTTCTTGTCGGGTTGGGAATCATCTCGATTGGCGTCGCGCTCGCATTCTTTCGCAAGGATGGTTTGACGGCTGAGCAGTGGGTCATCACCCAGATCAAGTTCTGGACGCGTCCGCAGAAACGCGTGTGGACGCGCAGTGACTCTGCCGCGCCGCGCGATCAGGTCGCCGAAATCGCGATTGACCAACCAGCGGGCAATGCGAGGGACGCGAGTTATGGCGTCGAAAGTGACGCGCAAGGTCTTTCGCACGTTCGGCTTTTGCGCACAACCTTGCGAGCCAGCGAGACCACGCCCGCCGTCGTCATCCTGATCGATATGGCGATGCTCTTGTCACTCTTCGCCTTCGTCGTCTATCTCTTGCGCGGCGGACTGGGAGAAATCCAGGGGTGGTTGTTCCAATTCAAGAGATGAAAGATGAGAGAGATGAGAGATGAAAGAGGAAAGAGGAAAGGGGGATTTTTGCAGGCGCGGACAAATAATCTGGATCTCATTTTCGCAGGTCTGCTGACAATGACAATCTTTGCTGTGCTAGGCGTCATTAGTCTGGCAGATGTACGTTGGCGGATAGGGGGAAGCGAAGTGGTTGTTCCTCTGAATAGAGCCACTTTGACTCTCACCCCCACACCTCAGCCAACGACAGCCGGCGAACGGTCGTCGGTCGTTTTTGGCGCAGAGGGTGCGCGGCTTGTGGCAGAGAACGCAACGCAGTATCCCAACCTAACCTCTGTGCCATTTTCCCGGCAAACGGTTGTCGGTCCTACGCCCACGCCAATCCGCGTGGTTGTGAGCACCCAGAAACGTTCCTGGGTTTACTTTCACGGCCCCGCGACTTACGTGCGCGGTGACGCGTTCGCACCATTGCCGTTATCTAGTTTTCCGCACCCCACAAGTGACAACGGACGTGGACTCCATTGGTTCCCGACGACGTTTCAAACTCGCGCGGTCATTGATCGCTTTATCCCAGAACTCAAAGCGATGAAGATTCGCTGGATCGTCGTCGTGCAGGGGATGGAAGATTGGAACATGCTCGCGAACGACTATTTGATTGATCGCCTCGCGGAGCGTGCCGAGGGCATCCAGGTCGTCCTGCGGATTGACCGTCAAGTGGGTGCGATGGATTGGCAACGCCTTGGCTGGATCGTCGCGCGGTATCGCGAGCGCGGGGTCCGCTACGTTCAGATTTTTAATGAGCCGAATCTGATCGAAGAATGGGGCACGCGTGACGCGCCTACGCCCCAGCAGTTCGTCGCGTACTGGGTTCAAGCCGCGGAGGTCATCGCGGCGAATGGTGGATTGCCAGGTTTCGCACCTATGTCGCCGCAGCGGGACAATTCCGATCTCGTCTTCTTCCAAGCCGCGCTCGAAGAACTCAAACGCTTGAGACGCTTCGATCTGGTGAATCAGATGTGGCTTTCGATTCACAACTACGGCGATCTGACGCAGGATGGCTTCTTCCGCTATCGCCGTTACGACGCAATCACGAAGAATGTGTTCGGCACAAGTCTGCCGATGATCATCACCGAAGGAGGTCTTGCCGATGCGGAACAGACCGCACGCGTGATTACTGCGATGTATCGGTTCATCCAGAACGAGCGCGAGCCGTATCTCCTTGCGTTCGCGCCGTGGTTGATTGGGAACGCCGTTGGCGGGGGACACGATCCGCGCTGGGAAGGTGCCGCGTGGTTCACAGGCACGCCGAGCCAGGTACGCGCGCGCAATGTCGTCGATCTAGTCAAAATGACGAAAGACGAATGACCAACGACGAAAGACGAATGAAGCCCTTCCTCTTTTGTTGTTCGTCCTTCGTCCTTCGTCGTTCGTCTTCCGTCGTCCGTCCAGGAGTACCATTTGTCGAACAGACCAGGACTACCTTCCACTCAAGAACATATTCTCGCGCAAGCGGTGCGCGACAACACCATCATTCTGCGGAGTGGTGAACTTGCCGCCGTGATCGAAGTCGAAGGTATTGACCTCACGCGTTTATCGGATAGTGCACGCGACGGTCTCATCGCGCAGTACGGCAATTTCCTTCTAACGTTACGTTTTCCCTATCAGATTGTCGTCGCGCGCAAGCGTCAACGTTTGGAAGAATATCTCGCCTACGTGGACGGCGAAGCGCAAAAACGGCAACGTGAAGGAAATCCAACGTACGCGCAAGCGCTGTATGGCTGGATCAACTTTATGCTCGACGTCGTGCGTCAAGTGAATCCGCAAGCGCCGCTCTATCTCATCGTCTTGCCGTTCGATCCAATTGTGCCAGAGGATCGCGTGCGTAACCGCGTCCTCTTGACGGCGGACAAGTATCAACTCGGCATCGAGGAGTTGAAGCATCGCAGCGACCAGGTCATTCGCGGACTGACACGCATCGGGCTTGGCAGTCGGCGACTCACCGATCAAGAACTCGTCACGGTACTGCATCGTGTCTATCACCCCTCCATCCCCGATTATCGCGTGCCGCCGACGTTACGCGTCAAGAGTCTCATCGTCCACGTGGAGAGTGAAGCGAATGGATAACTGGTTGAGCGCCGTGGATCGCTTGCTGGGTGGGACGTGGAGAGGGGGAGAGCGGGAGACAAGGAGAGAGGGAGAGGCGTCTCCCACTCCCCCACTCTCCCCATCTCCCCCTCTTCACAGGGGTACGCGCGATCTGGTTGACCACCTTGCCCCTGCCGCGATGAAAATCGAATCCGATCGGATTCATCTGGTTGGCGAGGGGTGGGTGCGGGTGTGGTTCGTCGAGGACTTGCCGCCGAACATCGGACGCGGCTCGCTCGATACCATCTACGACTTTCCCGGTGAAGTGCGGGTGAGTTTGCTGACGCGGCCACTCGACAAGTCAGCCGTGCGCGAGCATCTTCGCCAGCGCCGCACCACGCTCTACGCCGAGAATCTGACGCGGACGCAACAAGGACGCCTGCCCGATTTCACCGCGCAGGATGAACTCGCGGAAACCGAAGCGACATTACGCGACATCGAATCGAGTCATCTACCACCGCTCGAGCTCCTCTGGACGATTGCGCTGTACGCACGTACCGAAGAAGAACTCGAAGAACTGTCACGGCGTCTGGAAGACTATTTGCTCGATGCGAATCTACGCTTCTTTCGCGCGTCGTTGCGGCAAGAGGATGGTTTGTATAGCGTCCAGCCGTTCGGCGTGAACTACCTGGGGCACGGGCGCAACATCACCACGTCAGCCCTAGCGGGGATGTTCCCCTTCGCGCGACGTTTGCAGGCGGATGCGACAGGGATTCCGTATGGAATTGATCGCACGACGGGCGCTTGGGTCATCGTCAACGACTTTGGCTTGCCAAACTCGAATTTGCTCATCGTCGGTGAGCAAGGTTCGGGGAAGAGTATGTTCCTCAAATACAAAGCGACCTGGGCGGTCTTGCTCGGTATGCGCTGTTACATCCTCGACCTGGAAGGTGAATTCGAGCCGATGTGCCGTGCGCTGAACGGCACGTATCTCGACATGGCGCTCACGTCGCCGCATCACATGAACATTCTCGACCTGAATCCCGAAGACCCAGATGCCTGGTTCAACGGGATGCAGGATGTGCTCGCGTGGTTGGAAATCGCGCTGGGGACACTCACCCACAAGGAACGGAACGTCATTCTCATTCCTGCTTACGAACGGATTATGAAGGAGGCGGGCATCAAGCCTGACGATCCGACGACGTGGCGCAACAAACCGCCGGTGTTGAGTGACTTGTATGCCGTGCTGCACACCGACGAGCGACGCGAAGCGCAAGACCTCGCCGACCGTTTGCAGACACTCGCGGAAGGCGTGTATGCGTCTGCGTTCAGTCAGCATACGAACGTCAATCCGCGTTCGTCGCTCGTCGTATTCGGTTTGAAGAATGTGCATGCCGATATGCAGGCGTTACGGATGCGCCAGGTGCATACATTCATCTGGGCGAATGTGTTGTCGAAACTGCAACCGACGCTCGTTGTTGTAGACGAGGCGTGGCGCTGGTTGGAGCATCCTGGCGCGTCCCAGGATTTAGCGGAGATGGCGCGCCGATTCCGCAAGCGCAATGCAGGCGTACATCTCGCGACGCAACACGGGGGTGACCTGAGCGCGTCGCAACAAGCGGTTGTCATTCGTGACACCGCGGCGCTCACGGTTTTGTTTCGGCAAACCGCCGCATCGGTTCCGAGTGTGGCGAGCTTGTTCGGCTTGAACGAAGTCGAAGCGCGGGAACTCTTGACGCTGGATCGTGGCGAGAGTGTGCTCTTGATCGGTCCGAATCACATCCCGCTCTACACGGTCATTCCGCCCGATTGGTATCCGTTGTGGACGACCGCTCCGCGCGACAAGCGTCAAACTTAAACGGTCTTTTTCAGCAAGGGGAAGGAAAGAATGACCGAAGCATGGACGTGTCCTCACTGTTCACAAACAATTTATGGTTCGCTGGCGGTCGTGCTTGTTCTCGCGAGCGCGCATCGGTGTGATGATCCCTCACACACCTTTTGCGGTTGCAGGAGTACTACAACCTCTTGCGCTCTGCCGCGCTCGCACGCCAACTGCCGATGCCGCGCGCTTACCTGACGACGTTCGACGCCCTGCTTTCGTTTCGGCGCGATCCGACAGGCGCGCTGTGGTATTCGACGATCTCAGGACGACGCACATCGTTCTTGGCGGACACGGCAGGACTCACCGCGCCGTTCCCCGATCAAGTCCCGTGGCGAAAGATGCCGCTGCATCAGACGGGGCAGATCGAAAATGCCACAATGAACTCGATCGAAAACGCGTCAGAGAGCGCGCACGCGTTCGCCCAGATCGCGCTCAATCTGACGCCGTTGGAAAAGCGACTCGTGGATGAAATTGCCGCGCATCCTCTGGTCACGCGGCAAGATCTCGTGTTGTTATTACAAGCATCGCTGCGCCGCATCCGTCCCGCACTGATGAAACTGCAGGCGTTCGAGTTGATCCAGGTGCACACAGGGCGTTATCTGATTGCGCGCAAGGGACAACAGTATCTCGCGCACGCGGCGGGTTTTGGCAACGCCGTACGTCGTTATGTGCGCGCGCGGGGTTGGGGCAAGCCCCAGGGGTTTGAGGAATTGCTACGCCACGCTGCGCACACGCAAGCCGAAAACGAATTCTTTCTCCACCTCGCGGACATCGCGCGCGCCCGCGGACACTCACTCATCTGGCTTTCGGAATTGGAGAGTCGTTTGTATTACGAAGCAGGTCAACGACGCCACAGTTTTCTTCCGGATGGACGCGGCAGTTACATTGCGGGAGACGCGCGCTATGAATTTGCGGTGGAGATTGATCGCAGTCGGGTATCGCAAGCGCGTCTCCAACGCAAACTCGCGGAATATGAGGCGTGTGTCAGTTCGAATGTGCTGCGGAGCGAAGGCGTTGAACTCTTGCGCCTGCTCGTTGTCACGCGCAGTTGGGAGCGCGCCGAGACGTGGCGTCGCGCCGCGCAAAGCGTACGGGCACAGTTGCCGATCTTGATCACGACGTTTGATCGTCTCGACGCGAGTCACGCCGACGCGCGCATCTGGTTACGTGGCGACGTCCAATCGTCCGAGCCAGCCACCACGAGTCCCAAAGTGTATTGCTTTGGATGCTTTGCGGCTCCATCGTAAAGCACAATGACTCAGCGTCTTACCTTGCCTGCGGGCTTGGAGTTTCCGCGTACCGTGCTTGATGTGAGCATCGAATTCGACGCGCACATCAAGTCGGGCAAGTTGGCAGGATACAAGCCGATCCCAACGGGGTTTGAGCAACTGGATCGTTACCTGGGCGGTGGTCTCGTTCCCGAAAGTCTAGTTTTGGTTGGCGGTCCGCCTGGAACGGGCAAGACGGTTTTCGTTCTCCAGGTCGCGCGCAATATCGCGGCGAACGCGTGCGACCACAAAACCGCCACGTGTGTCGTGTGCTTTGAACACGGCGAGGTGTATCTGTATCATCGTCTCTTGTGTATGGAAAGTGTGCTGGGGCAAAGCAATGACGGACTCACGATGGACGACATTCGGCGTGCCGCACTCCGAAACGAATCGGGTGAACCTGGTTTGGAATCGCTCCTCGAAACATTCCATACGGCGAAAGAGGCGTGGTCGCGCATCGTGCAGTACTGGGAACGCTTGTACTTGTGCAAAGGGCATCCCGTCAAGACAACGCTGAATGTGCTCGACACGTACCTCACGTATTTGCGCCATCAATTTGCTTCGGTTGTCTTGTTCGTAGATTATTTGCAAAAGATACCTGTCTTCTCGCCAGGAGTCGAACTCACGGCAGAACGGCAGATTCGTATGGTGACGGAGGGACTGAAAAATCTTGCGCTCGCGCACAGCGTGCCGATTGTTGCGGTCGCAGCAGCGGAAGCCGAGGGATTGAAAGGTGCGCGCGTGCGCTTTGAGGATCTGTGGGGTGGGTCGAGCGTGAACTATGAACCCGATGTGGCGGTGATGTTAAACCCCGCGCGCCACGCAGAGCAGACGCGCGGGGTTAAGATCATCTTTTCGATTGAGAAGAATCGGTTGGGACCGACGAGTGTGGAGTGGGCGCAGGTGTTGCGAGGGAAAAGTTTTGCGTTTGTGCCGAGGGACGATGAGCCAATGAGCCAATTGCCCAATGAGCCAAAGGCAATGAGCCAATTGCCCAATGAGCCAAACGACAAGCGCCGAACGACGAACGACGAATGACGAATGACGAACGCCGCGCGCACCACTGCCCACTACCCACTAATCACTAACCACTAACCACTGCCTCCCGCCTCCTGCCACCTGCCTCCTGCCTCCTGTCGTCGGTCGCCCGTCATCGGTCGTTCCCCAAACCCCTCGCGGGAATTACCTGCATTGCAACTCGGCCCGAATCAAATCGGCGCTGTTTGGTGGAAAGTAAGTTTCAAACCCCTCGCGGGAATTACCTGCATTGCAACGAATGGTACGAAGAAGATGGCTTGGATGATGATGGAGTTTCAAACCCCTCGCGGGAATTACCTGCATTGCAACGAAAAGGGGAGATTTCATCCTTCTTCGGAGGGATGAGTTTCAAACCCCTCGCGGGAATTACCTGCATTGCAACTTGTCCACCTCGATAAAGTCCGAAAGGATAACGGCTAAGTTTCAAACCCCTCGCGGGAATTACCTGCATTGCAACTTGTGCGTCCTCGGCCTCGTGGCGATTATTGGTGTGTTTCAAACCCCTCGCGGGAATTACCTGCATTGCAACTGGGAACAAAAAGTACAGGCAGAAGCAGGAACTGTCTGGTTTCAAACCCCTTTCGGGAATTGGGCGCGTTGCAACCATCGAGGCTTTTTGTCAGCTTGGTGTAACAACGTTAAGTTTCAAACCCCTTTCGGGAATTGGGCGCGTTGCAACTCGACAGCAGTTCCAGCTACAGCTACGCCAGTAGCACGTTTCAAACCCCTTTCGGGAATTGGGCGCGTTGCAACATGTGATGTTTGAGGAATGGTATATGGCACACGGCGTTTCAAACCCCTTTCGGGAATTGGGCGCGTTGCAACCCTTAATCCTGATCGTGATTGCTTTATGCACCCTCTGGTTTCAAACCCCTTTCGGGAATTGGGCGCGTTGCAACGTTTGTGTCGCTGAACTACGACGAAACAAACAATGAGTTTCAAACCCCTTTCGGGAATTGGGCGCGTTGCAACTGGTGGTGGTGCTTGGCGTTCTGCTGGCACTGGGACGAGTTTCAAACCCCTTTCGGGAATTGGGCGCGTTGCAACCAGCGATGCATTATCGTCTGATCACCGGTGACTAGTTTCAAACCCCTTTCGGGAATTGGGCGCGTTGCAACCCTGAAGTTGGGAAAAGGTGATTGCGGGTTTCAAACCCCTTTCTGGAATTGGGCGCGTTGCAACCGCACCTTTAATCTTTTTTCGTTTTGCCCCACTTGATAGTATTTTTCTGCCATCAAATGACCTTTTACCTCCACCTTTCGATTCCCCGATGCTCAAATCTCGCATTCGCATCCCACCGCAAAAACTGTTCTGTGGCGCAGAAAAGAACCGTCCAAAAACCTGCACGCCCAACCCCCAATGCACCGATTTCTTAAGGTGATTTTAGCACACCCGTTCTTTTGCCCCAGACAATTTAAGATCATGCCCGCCCCCGAATTTCATTCGGGGGCTAACACCGGTGCAAACCCGATCCATCGGGTTCGCGCGCGCCGGGTGAATCGGTTTCAACCGATTTTTACCTCCGTGAGCCGCCGAATTCGATTCGGCGGCGGCAGAAAGATACGCCGCGCAGAAACGGCCACAGGGCTTGTCTTAAATTGTCTGGATGACCGTGTGAGCCATTGACAAATCCACTCGTTTAAGTACAATGCCCACTGTGGATGGAGGATGAACAATGATTACCACATTTGCGCATCGCTATGTTGTTTCCGACCCTCAAGTGATGGATGGGGAGCCTGTCATCCAGGGAACCAAAACCACGGTGCGTGCGATTGTTGAACTGTGGCGGCTTGGGATTTCCCCCGAAGAAATTCCCCACCATCTACCGCACCTGCAGCTGGCGCAGGTCTTTGACGCGCTTTCGTATTACAGCGATCATCAAGACGAAATTCAGCGCTATATTGAACTCAATCGTGTGCCGGATCATCTCGTTCATCCCGCCGTCAAACGATGAAACTATTCGCCGAACTCTATCTGGACGAAGATGTCTCCGCGCTGGTCGCAACGCTTTTGCGCGCGCGCGGATTCAATGTAACTACTGCACGTGAGCAAGCACTGTTGGGACGGGATGACGCCGAGCAACTGGCACACGCCGTCTCGCTGGGACGGTGTATCTTTACGCATAACCGTATCCATTTTGAGAGATTGCATCGCCACTATTTGGAGAGCGGACAAAACCACTGCGGTATTATCATCGGCTCACGGCGAGACGCCTACGAACTCGCGCGTCGTCTGGCTGTGCTGTTAGACACACTCACGGCAGACGAAATCGAAAATCAACTCTTGTACATCTGACACAGACCACCTCAATTCCCCAATCACCTAATCACCCAATCACCTAATTACCCACTCCTCCACCCTCCGCGTCTGTCCACATCCCTGCGTCGTCTTGTGGCCCGTCCCGCAAAAGTACGCGTAATCCGCCAGCGTGTTCAGTGGACCAAGCCCGGCGCGTATGTTCGCGTGCTTGCCCGCGACGGTGTACTGCACAACGCCGACAAAGCCAATTTGCGAAAACTCCTTGTATCGCACCACCTCTGACCTCAGTTCAAAGCGCGAGACCGCGACCGAATCGCGCACCCACGCGTCCCAACTTGGGTCAATCCGCAATTCCGCCGGCGCAAACACATTCCAGCGCGCGTGATAACTTGCAAACACCAGCACCGGGTCAGGTAACGGATAGTGCATCTCGTGCGATTTGAAACTCGTCGGCGAATCGAACTGGAGCGTCACGCTCGTATCCTCGCGCGCCGCCTGGGCGATCTGCGCGTACGTGCGCTGTTCGATGTGCGGCGCGGTGGCGAACGGGAGCGTCGCCCACAGCACGCGCACCTCGGGCTGGTTCGCGATGCCCACAGCAAGCGGCGTCCACAGCGCATCGTCGAGCAGCGTGATGCGAAAGCGCGCGCGATCCTCCTCGCGCGTCAGCGGCGAGACGGTGTACGGCTTGGGATCGCTGACGGCGTGCACCTGCCGCGCGGTCTCCGCGTCGCCGCGTTCCAGCCATTGAAAGAACGTCGCGTGCAGCGCGGGGATGGCGTTTTCGGGCAAGGTCTGTCCGCGCGTGTCAAGCGTGAAGGTGAGGGAGAGGGGCATCTTCTTCAGTCCGTCGGCGTTTCAAACTTGATGAGCATTGGCTCGGTTTTGTACGGCGCGCCGTAGCCACCCCCCAGCATATACTGCATCGGATAATTGCGATTGTTGATGGTGCAAGCCAGTGCCATCCCAATCGTCATCGGCTTGGTCGCACCGGTCAAATCAGCAATCACTTGAGCTGGAGATAATCCTTCCGACGCTGCATCCTCGCGATAGATTTTGGTAACCACCTCAAAGGTCTCGCGCGCATCGAACGGATTCTGCACCTTGAGCGGTTCGGGTATTCGGATGCCGAGTTTCTGATAGTGGTCGCGCAATTGCATCGCATAATCGAATCCTTCGTTCGTGGTGACCAGCCAGCAGGCGCGCAGAATCGGCGTACCTTGTTTGTCCAGATGATGGTATTCGATGGCAGGTTCAGCAGCAGTTTCGGTAGGGCTGGTCGCGCGGCGTCCCGGACCCACGAGCAAAACGAGTCCTGGCATCTGCGGGGGTTGTTCATCGCGCCGTAGCGTACGGAGTGGCGCCAACTGCACCGCGCGACGAATGAGGAGGAGGATGAGCGCGGCAATGCCCGCGCCAATCAACACATAGACCGGGCTAGCAAGATTCCCCAGCATCTTTTTCAGAATTTCTTCGAGTTCTTTTCCAAAAATGGACAGCGCAAACGACAGGAGCGCCGTCACCACAGCCGGCAATTGCCAGCGAATCTTTTTCCAGATGTTCATCCGACTACTCCGCATTGATCAGCTTGACGTTCCAATACCCATACCCCGCACTCGTTTTGGCGCCCGCGCCCATCTGTTGCAACGCTTCCAGCAACCACTGCGACGCTTGCGCCTTTTCTTCACCGCCGACGGCGAACAGAAATTTACTGTTCGCACCGAGCGTGAGAAAGAACACCGGTTGCGGACTCTGCCAGTTGGCAGGAGGTTCGTCCCCTTGATAATAGTCGGGATAGTGCGGGTTCATCACGTCGAGTTCGAGCACAGGCGGCGCGGCGGGAATCGCATCGAAGAAAATCGCTTTGCCTTGTTGCGTCTGCGTGCCAAAGACGCGCGCCAGATCGGCTGGAGACGCGTGCGCGATGACGCGTGCGTACGCGTGCGCCAGTCCCTTCAAGCCACTCCCCGGAATGATGGGCAAGCCATACAACGGATGAAACGTGAACCCCACTTCGAGTGGACCTTTGCGCCCCAGCCCGGTGAGAAATCGCCACGTGGGGCTACCTTCCAGCACCACCGCATCGCCGATGAGCGCGCGCCAGCGGCGCACATACGCGTCGAACAGTTCGCGCTCGATGGGCGTGTTGCGAATCTGTTCGAGCGCCTCTTTTTTGGGACTGGTGCGTTTGTCATCCAGACGCCAGCCCGCCAGATAACCGATGTAGCGGTCAAAGAGCAAGCCCAGATTACGGCATTGCTTCCCCGCACTGCGAAACGCTTCGAGCGCGCGCTGGGTGTCGCGCGGAAGCGGATAGAGCCATTCGGTCGCAGGCGGTGTCGCGCGTGGGCGCGGCGGCTGACGCCCCTTGCGTCGAGTTACGTTGGACATCACGCCTCTCCTTCGGGCAAGGTGGCTTCGGCAAAGCGTTTCAGCCAATTCAAGTACGCCATCACCTCCACCGTCGTTCGCCGATACACATCGCTATCTTGCTGAATCAACCATTCGAGCAAGCCATCGGGTTTGAAACTGGCATCGTCCACGTACTTGTTGGTGATCCATTCGGAAAGATGCTGGTAGAGCGTCCAGTGCGGTGGCGTGTGTTTGTCTTTGGCTTTGGCGCGCAGGAACGCGAGGGTTTGCCCCAGGCCGTTCGTGAGGATGTTCGCAGCGGTGCTGCGCACCAGCGCGCGATATTCCTTTGCCCACGATTCGTTCACCAGCGGCGCCACCTTGTCCCACGCCGCCCTGGCGCGCGCTTGTTCGATGGTTTGTTGTTGACCCGGCATCGTTACCTCCCGTTGAGCGCGTGAGCGGTGCCAAAGCGCAGCGCGACCATTCCGCGTCCCACCGTCTCATCCCCACCGAGTTGGATGCGTTGCTGGTCCAGATGTTTCGCGACGAACTCGAGCACCTGTTTCCCCGATGGCAAATCCTCAGGGGGCGTGGCGTTTTTCGATTTGCGCGGAGCAGTTGCCGCCAGCGGCGCGTAGAGAAGCGTATCCACCGGCAAATGTTCTTCCGTCCACGGACCTTCGGCAACGGTCTTGGATTCGTCATCGAGTGCCACGCGCGTCATCACCTCGACCGAGTATTGCGTGAAATCACGGAACGCATCGTCCGGCAAGATGACGAGGTGCGTCGGCAACTTGCGACGCCAGTGCGCATACTCGTCGCCGCGCCAGAGCAGGCGGTCTTCCGTGCGGCGGGCATACGCCCAGGTCAGGTAGTGGAGCGTCGTCGTCTTGCCGCCGCCGAGCAGGCCCAGGAGAGCGACCGGGCGGTCTTCGGTCAGGAGTTCATTCGTCTCGCGGCGCTCGTGGAGGGGAGCATGTTCTGCCTGATACCAGCGGGTCAGGTCTTTGACGGGCGCCGCCTGCAGGGGCTGATAGACCTGTTCCAGCAGAGCGTGAAAGGAGAGGCCGCT
>Ga0129299_1001443_pt1 | contig 15830 bp, 14 predicted proteins | sample ConPoolayeCmetaG_FD_94477 | JGI IMG/M metagenome (GOLD analysis project Ga0129299, IMG submission 94477) | Hot spring microbial mat communities from California, USA to study Microbial Dark Matter (Phase II) - Cone Pool mat layer C metaG ... | reverse complement strand
CGATTTCCCAGCCGGGAGAACTTAGCCCCCAAATCAAGCAGCCCCGGCCTGGTGATTGGAATCGGGCGGCGCTCGCTTAAATCAATCTGAAAAAGCTGCGGCAAACGCTGGCGGTAAGACGTGTAAACCAAAATGCGCCCGCCTGGATGCCAAGAGGCAGCCATAGATAAGGCCTTATCGTTGGTGATCTGACGGATGTTGCTGCCGTCCATGTCCATCACAAACAGTTCTTTGAAACGCCCGACTTTAGAAGAGAAGGCAATCTGCGTGCCGAATACTCCAGGCTCTCCGGTAAAAAAGCGCATTATTTCGTTGGCGAACTTATGCGCAATGCGCGCAATCTGAGATCCGTCGCCCTCGTATTCTTTGCCCAGCACCACTTTTTGGCGTTGCACATCATGCAGGTATAACTTTGCCGTGACCTTGATCCCGTCGTAAGATACCGTTCCGCGCACCAGCCCCTCGGCGCCGATTATAGACCAGTCGGAGTAAGCAAAATTTTCCGCCTCTGCGCACTTCCCGGGTGTCTCTATGTATGTGCCGGGGTCTAATACTTCAAAGTAGCCCGAAAGGTCGAGATCACGGCCGATAATGCGCGGTATGTCCTTGGCCGCCGAGGTGGCTCCAAACGCCAAGCAAAGCTGTGGCACCGCAATGGGGAAAAGCTTCCCTGAGCCCTTGACAAAGATATCGGTCTGGGCCAAGGCCGAAGAGCCGAGAAAAAAAATTACAGAAAAAAGACTTGCCATCCGCTTTTTCATATCATTCTAATCTCCAGGCTGAAACTCAATACGCACCTTCTCAAAAAACTGGTAAACACTTTCCGGCGGCGGGGGCGCCGGACTGGCCTTATAGACAGCGCGCAGCACAGACTCATCATATTCACGGTTGCCGGAGCTTTGCGCAAGGGAGACATTGTCGATTGTGCCATCCGGCCGCAACTCAAAATAAACCCAGGCGGTGAGTTGAGCCGTGGTATCATACCAGCGCCAGCCCTTTTTAATGTGGTTCTTAAGTAAATCACGGTAACGGAAAAACTCCGGCGGGCGCAATACGCCGCCCCCCATGCCGCTCCCCCCAAGTCTTGCTGCGCCAAAACCCTTGCCGCCGGCATCCGCTGACTCGCCAAGATAACGCTGCATGGCTTGTTGGTATTGCTTGTTAATCTCGCCGGCAGTCAAGGGCTTGTTCTTCTGGCCGTCTTTAGCGCCTTCTTTTTTCCCCTGCTCCGGCTTCGTTTCCCCCTTTTTCTCCGCGGGCTTAGTTTCTTCTTTTTTCTCAGCCAACGAAACTTGGGCGCCTTCCTTTTTATCAAGCTCAGCCTTTTCTTTCCCCGCTTTCTTTTCTGTGCCTTTTTCCGGCGGCACGCTCACATTCTTCGGTGGCGCAATTAATGTCTTCTTATCGGTGAGCGGGACCTGGGATATGCCCCCCAGGGTTTTACCGCCTTCCAGGGTGACCGAATAAACTACTGGGGCTCCTAAATTAGAGAAGCGCGGTGTCACAAGAAAGAGCAAGCTATAAAAAAGCATCCCGTGACCAAGCAACGAAAAAAACAAGCCAACTTGAAAATCATTTGTGGCACGCCCCACCAAAATCTCCCCTAATTTCTCAAGTCCGCACTTCCTCAAGTTTAGGCGCCGATACCAGACCGATTTGATGAATCCCCGACTCGTGCAGGCTTCCCATGACCTCCATAAGCACGCGGTACGGGAGCGCGCCATCGGCCTTGATGTAGACTTTGCGCTCGGGCTCCGGCCTGGGGGCCAGAATGGCCGCTATCTTGGGGCCGAGCGATGGAACATCAACGCGGTTGCCGGCGCCGAGGTACACAACCCCTGTCTTGTCAATCGATATGACGACCTGCTCATTAGAACCCTTGAGCGGCGCATTGGTAGCCTTCGGGAGATCAACCTCAACACCCTGTTGCAACATAGGGGCTGTAACCATAAAAATGATTAAAAGCACCAGCATCACATCGACCAGTGGGGTGACGTTGATATTGGCGACCGGGCCCTCGTTTCCATTGCTATATCCAGCGTTCGATAAGGTCATGATTGTCTTCCTCAGATCAGACGAACAAAACCTTGCAACATTTCAGGCGGCACGCTCGGCATGAGAGAAATAACGCCTGGCCAAGCTTATGAAATCGGCGTTAAATTTGTCCATCATTTCACGAAATTGCCTAACCGCCACGGCAAAGTGATTATAGGCTACCGCCGCCGGAATGGCCGCTGCAAGACCAATGGCGGTCGCCACCAAGGCCTCCGAAATTCCGGGGGCCACAGCCTGGATAGTTGAAGCCTTAAGCGAGCCCAAGCCGTGAAATGCGTTCATGATCCCCCAAACCGTGCCGAAAAGGCCGATAAAAGGAGCGGCACTGGCAACCGTGGCCAGAAAAGTTATACCCCGCTCAAGCTTGAGAGTTTCGTCGAACTCAGCCTTCTTTAAAGCACGCTCAATGGACTCAATCTCCTCCGCCCCGGTTATAATTCTGCTGCGTGCACCTTCGCGCTCTTGAAGTAGATGGGTAAGCTCCCGGTATCCTGCGACAAAGATCTGGGCCAGCGGGCTTCCAGACAAGCGCCGGGTGGAGTCATCGACCCGAGCCAGATTTCTAGTTTCACGGAAAAGGCTGGTAAACGAATCCGTATCCAGTCTGGCGCGGCGAAACTGGAGCAATTTGGCAATAGTAATCGCCCAACTCCAAATTGAAAGCCCAATAAGCAAAATAAGCACTGCCTGGACCACGGGGCCCGAGCCCAAGACCATATGAAAAAGACTAATCTGGCCTGTAGAATTGATAGGTTCCATGAATAATTACCGACTGAGTTGTTTTTTTTAACCCTCCCAATATAAAGGAATATTCCCCGATCGCACAATACAAGACCTTGCTCGGCGCACGGTTTTTAGGGAAATTTAGCTGAGATGACGAATCCAGCTGATAGGGAGGGTAAGAAAAACAATGGCGCATAAAGGTAAAAACGTGCTTTGCGGCAATTGGAAAATGAAGTTATCCGCGGCCGCAGCCAAAGCATTAGCTCTGGAGCTTGGGCCTTTGTCTAGAGAGCTTAGGCACTCTCAAATCTGGGTTGCTCCTTCGTTCACCGCCATTCCGGATGTGGCGGCAGTTGTCAGGGGAAGTGCACTACGGCTTGGAGCGCAGAACGTTTACGGCGCCTTGGAAGGAGCGTTTACGGGGGAAGTGTCGGTGGGGATGCTCAAGGAATTCGGTTGCGAGTTTGCCATTGTCGGGCATTCCGAGCGGAGGATCATATTCGGCGAGACAAACGAGCTTGCCGCTGAGCGGGCCGCCGCTGTGCTTAAGCAGGGCTTTACGGTGATCTTTTGTATCGGGGAAACAGCTAAAGAGAGAAAAGAAAACCTGACTGGGGAAGTTTTAGAGGCTCAGCTCTGGGCTTTACTGACCAAGATTTCGGAGGCCGATGGAAGCCACCTGATTGTGGCCTATGAACCGGTGTGGGCCATCGGCAGCGGAGTTGTAGCAAAAGTGCAAGAAATCGCCGAGGCGCACATGACTATAGCCGCGATATGGAAAAAGAGGTTTTCCTCCGCCTGCCCGCCAATTCTTTATGGCGGTAGTGTAACAGCCGACAACTTCGCCGAGATCATAAGGCTGGACCTCGTAGCCGGTGCACTAATCGGCGGCGCCAGCTTGACCTTTGAAAGCATGCAAAAGCTGGCGCGGATTTCAGAAGAAGCGGGAAGCTGTTGAGGCGATCCTATTCAATGGGTTCGAATGTGGAGCGAAAGTGGCGCATGACAGGGGCCTCGTATTTAAACTTGTAGCCCCTGACCTTCGCCCGCTCTTCGAAAGCTTCGCTGACGATATCTGTTACATAACCCATATGGGCCTCAGTATAGACCCGGCGCGGTAAAGCAAAGCGCACCAAATCCAGCACCGGAAAAACATGATTTCCATGCTCATCGCGCGCGCCGAATGCCACATTGCCGAGCTCAACTCCGCGAATCCCGCCCCGCAAATAAACTTCAGCCGTAAGCGCGATTCCCGGGAAGTGCTCAGGGCGGATGTGGGGAAAGAACCGGGCGGCATCGAGATAAAAAGCATGGCCGCCGGCCGGCATGAGCACCGGGATGTCACGGGCATTCAGCCGTTCGACAGTCCATTCAATTGTGCGCACGCGATATTTAAGATAATCCTCGTTCAACACTTCTTTTAGTCCCTGCGCGATGGCGGCCATATCCCGGCCTGACATACCGCCGTAAGTGGGAAACCCTTCCGTGATGATGAGGCGGTTTTTTAATTTTTCAGCCAGCTCTTGGTCTTCTAGACATACTAAGCCGCCTATATTAGCCAGAGCGTCTTTCTTGGCGGAGAAAGTGATGATTGAAGCCAGCTGGAAGAGCTCTTGAGCGATTTCCAAGGCGCTACGAGCTGACTGTCCCGCTTCGCGGCACTTAATGAAAAAAGCATTTTCGGCGAAGCGGCAGCCGTCTATGATAAGAGGCTTCCCGAAGCGCCGGCATATGGCATGGACCGCCTTAGCATTTTCCAGGCTTACAGGCTGCCCGCCGCCGCTGTTATTAGTGATAGTGAGCATAACGAATGGAACGCTCCTGTCCTCCTTGTGCAAAAACTTTTCCAGTCGTTCAAGGTCCATATTTCCCTTGAAGGGATGAAACTCACGCGGGTAAGCGGCCTCTGGAATTGGAAGATTAACTGGGACACCGCCGTTATCCGCGATATTGGCGGCGGTGGTGTCAAAATGGCCGTTGGATGGAATCTTCATGCCGGGCTTGACGAGAACAGAAAACACCAGATGCTCTCCGGCCCGCCCCTGGTGCACGGGAATAATATATGGTTTTTGAAAAATATCCCGCGCCACAGCTTCGAGCTCATAGAAACTCTTGCTTCCGGCGTAAGCCTCATCGCCGGATGTAAGCGCCCCCCATTGCTCTTGACTCATGGCGGAAGTGCCCGAATCAGAGAGAAGGTCAATCATGACTTGCTCAGACCTAAGGTTGAACATATTGTACCCCGCCCGCCTAAGCCACTTGGCTCTTTGTTCCAGCGTTGAAATGTTGATTGGCTCGACAACTTTAATGCGGAAGGGCTCAAACAGAATCTTGGACATAGCTGGTACGCTAACCCCCTAACCTTTAACGCAGTTCACAATAGCGTTCTAGCGCTGCAAAATCAAATACTAGAAGCGGTCCTATAAATTTAATTACAGAGTAAGACTGACCGCTTTTATCCGCCGTGGCCTGAAGCGGTTCTTTTAAGAGAATTTTGTTGGTTTTTGGTGGCGAAGGGGAATGCTGAGCCGCAGGGCTTCGCATTTATGAGATGGCTTCTCAAGAATAATCGTACTTGAAGCGCTAGGGGCGCCTAAAGTGGGGCATACGGCGAGTGGCTGTAAGCTGCTTGCAAGGCAAGCAGCCTCCTAAGGCCCCGGCTTGCCTAAACCAAGAAATGAGCTGTGGGTCAGCCTGGCTTGGTTCGAAAAGCTCCTTGGCCCGCAGTTCTCACTTTGTGAGAAAAGACAGCTGGTAGTAAACGCGGGAGGCTCCGATGAGACAAATATCGTTCGGCTCCTCCTTTTGAATCCTCTTTAAGAGCTCAGCCGGATCGACATCTAACGGCGAAATCAGATGCCGGATCCAAGCTACCAGCTCCTCCGGTTTCTCCAGGGCAGGGCGTTCCAGCCTTGAATCCCATCCACGGCTTGAAAGCCCACATTCAAAGAGCACATCCTGCAATTCCTCCAAAGACGCCGCTTGCGACTTGTCCACAAAGACCCGGCCCTTGAAATCGGCCAATTCACGCAGCACGGGATCAATGTCGTTGTGCACCACCGACAAGGGACAGCCAATTGGAATGTGAAGCAGTCCAAAGCCATCGGGCCTCAAATAACCGGCGAGATAACGGCGCGTCCAATGTCCGACAGTGAAACGATCTCCGTTGATGCCGTCCAGCGATAAATACACTAGATCAAAGGTACCCTCCCGCCCGTATAGTGGGCATGAAGGACTCATCCAGCTGTCGTCGTCCAATTCACAGACCATGAGAGCTGCCTCACGTTTTTCGCTTAGATAAAGCAAAAGCGAAGCTTCAGGGTCTTGGTAATCACCGACATACAGGAACTCTTCCAAGGCCCAAACCTGAAAACCTTCCCTGCCTAAAAGCTGCTCAAGAAGATCAATCAGCAAACAGAAGGCCAAGGGCTCGGCACGCAAAAGGAGAATCCGGCGCGGTTCCTTTTTGCCTTCCAGACTCCATTTTCGGCAGAAGCTGAGAAGCAGGCGCACCACAATCGGCCCGTAGCTTCTTAGGATTTCAAGCGGGCCAACCGAACGTACATCTACAAGTCCTTGAGTCACCGCCGAAGGCTTAAGAGGGCGTGGCATATACCAGCTCCTTTCTGTGTAGAACCTCATGATTTAAACGCTGCAGCACTCGCCGCAGCACGTCGGCGGGCTCGTCTGTTTAGAGGACGCCAAGCTGCTGCGGTCAAGCCATACAAAACTACCCAAGCTCAGATAAGAAAGATAAAGAACTAAAAATAGACAGCCACCACAAAGAAGGCGGTTGACGGCCTAAGCTACTGATTAAGTGGGTTACTTGATTTTACAGCCTGGCCATAGGCTAGTCAAAAAAAGGGGGCTCACTCTTTCCCTCAAGGAAAGCGATCATTTGGCGGCGTAATTTCCTCAAAGACTGGTTTATGCGATTGAAGCGAAAAGCAGCCCGGCACCAGTTTTAACAAATTCGGGGTAGGTTTCCCAGCGAACTAATTGGCGTTTCTACCCCCTTGTCTTTGTCTAGATTACATTACGCTTTTCACCGCTTGTCCAATTTCCGCCGGGGAGCGCACTACCTTTACCCCGGCTTGCTGCAAAGCCTGGTACTTGGCTTCGGCTGTTCCCTGACCGGCGCTGATGATAGCCCCGGCATGACCCATGCGGCGCCCGGGCGGGGCTGTAGAACCGGCTATGAAGGCCACCACCGGCTTTTTCATGTGTTGCTTAATCCAGTTTGCCGCTTCTTCTTCCGCCGAGCCGCCAATCTCACCGATTAAAACCACGGCCTCGGTTTGAGGATCTTCATTAAAGAGCTTCAAACAGTCGACAAAGCTTGTGCCGATTATGGGATCGCCTCCTATGCCGATACAGGTTGATTGCCCAATCCCAAGCTGAGTGAGTTGGTAAACCGCCTCATAGGTAAGCGTGCCGCTTCGCGATACAACTCCTACCGAACCGGGTTTATGGATGTACGCCGGCATTATGCCGATCTTGCATTCGCCGGGCGTGATAACCCCCGGACAATTAGGGCCAATTAATCTGGCCCGGCATTGCTGAAGGCGGGCACTCACCTTCAGCATGTCAAGCACAGGAATGCCCTCTGTGATGCAGACCACAAGTTCTATTTGAGCCTCTAGCGCCTCAATTATTGCAGCCGCAGCTTGCTTGGCCGGCACATAAATAACGCTGGCGATGGCTTGGGTGGCCTGGCGGGCGCCCTTCATGGTGTCAAATATGGGGATGCCGTCAAAGCTTTGTCCCTCTTTCCCTGGAACAACCCCAGCCACAATTTTAGTGCCATAGGCCAGGCATTGGCGAGTGTGAAAAGATCCGGCTTGCCCAGTTATGCCCTGGGTGATGACCCTGGTATCTTTGTTCACCAAGATACTCATTTCAGCGCCGCAACCGCCGATTTGGCCGCCTGTTCCATGTTCTCGGCCGTAATTATGTTCAGCCCCGACTCGGCCAAAACCCGGCGGCCAAGCTCTACATTGGTGCCTTGCAGTCTGATTACCAGCGGAATACGAGGTTCAAGCTCCCTTACGGCTTGAACCACCGCATCAGCGATCAAATCGCACTTCACAATGCCGCCGAAAATGTTAACCAGAATACTTTTTACCTTCCTGTCGGCCAGCAATATCTTAAAGCCCTCGCGCACGCTTTCCAGTGAAGCCGCCCCGCCTACATCCAAGAAATTGGCCGGCTCCCCGCCGTGTTGCTTAATGAGATCCATGGTGGCCATGGCAAGACCGGCGCCGTTCACCAAGCAGCCAATCGAGCCATCGAGTCCAACGTAACTTAGGCCCAAACGCTGGGCAGCAGCATCGCGCGGATCCTCCTGATCCCAATCACGGAGTGCCTCCAATTCGGGATGGCGAAAAAGGCCGTTATCATCAAGGACACACTTGGCATCTAAAACAATCAGCTTTTCCTCGGGCGTTAAAACCAGCGGATTGATCTCAATCAACGAACAGTCATATTCAATGAAGGCTTGAAACATGCCCGATAAAAGCTTAAGTAGCTGCTCTCTCAAAGGTGCGGTAAAGCCAAAGCTTAGCCCGATTGCTTCGCTGAGGCCACTTTCCACTCCAAGTTCCAGGGTAAGCGGGCGGCTTAAAATCTTATCGGGCATTTTGCGGGCTGCTTCTTCAATCTCCATTCCGCCGGCCGGCGAAGACACAAGCAGTAAACACTTCTTAGAGCGCTCCAGCAACATACTAAGATAGAACTCGCCTGTAATCTTACACTCCTCTTCGACATAAACTTTTTTTACCACCTTTCCGACTTTTCCGGTTTGAGCCGTTAGCAAAGTCTTTCCCAACATCAACCGCGCAAGCTCTTCAGCCTCCTCCGGGGTTTTGGCAACCTTGATTCCGCCGGCTCTGCCGCGTCCTCCGGCATGAATTTGAGCTTTTATGACGCATATCCTGCCATTTATCCCGCCTTGCAAGTCCCTAACTGCTTCGGCCGCTTCTGCGGGCGTGGTACATAAACGGCCGCGCAAAACAGGCAGGCCCTTTTTGGCAAGCAGGCTTTTTGCCTGATACTCGTGAAGATTCATAGCCCCAGGTACTTCTTTAAAGCATAAAGCGTTACCTGGCGCCCGGCCTCGGCAATGGATTCAGTAAGCGGAATATGCTTGGGGCAGGCTTCCACACAGTTTTGCGCATTGCCGCAGTCGGCAATACCCCCCTCCCCCATTAAGGCTTCCAGGCGCTCCGGCGCCTTATAGGCCCCCACCGGATGGCTATTAAAAAGGCAGACCTGATTTATCGGTGCCGCCCCCATAAATTTGTTGTCCAAAGAGACTTGCGGACAAACTTGTAAACACACTCCGCAGCTCATGCAAGTTGAAAGAGAATAACGCCGCAGCGCCTGCTGGGGGTCTTGGCGTGGACCGGGCCCCAGATTATAGTAACCGTCGACGTCAATCCAGGCTTTGACCTTCTTTAAATTATCGAACATCCGAGAGCGATCAACCACCAAGTCGCGGATCACGGGAAACTTATCGAGCGGCTCCAGGGTGATTGGTTGTTCCAGTTGATCGATTAAAGCCGTGCAGGCTTGACGCGCACGTCCATTAATCACCATTGAACATGTGCCGCACACCTCCTCCAGGCAGCAGGCTTCCCATGCCGGGGGGGCGATTTTGCAGCCCGAAATATCAAGCGGGTTTTTTTGAATTTCCATTAAAAGCGAGAGCACGTTATGCCCTTTTTGATAGGGTAGCTCAAATTCCTGCCAATAAGGCAGCGTGTTTGGCCCGTCTTGACGCCTGATTTTAAGCCTGATTTTCACTGCCTGTGCCATCTTCTTAACTCCATCTACTATTATATGTCGTACCTTCTCGCCCGCGGCGGTATTAAACTTACATCCACCGGCGCATAATCAATAAGCGGCCCATCGGGAGACCAATTAGCCATGGTAGTTTTCAGCCAATCGCGGTCATTTCTTTGCGGATAATAGGGCTTATAATGAGCGCCGCGGCTTTCGTCGCGCTGCAAAGCGCCCAGCGTGATTACCTCGGCCAGCTCAAACATGTTATAAAGCTGGCGCACAAACAGTATTTCTTGATTAAATACAGTGGTGCGGCTGCCAAGCCCGATTTTTTTCCAGCGCTCTTTGAGGCTCTTAATCAAGTCCAGAGTTTCTTTCAGCTCTGAGTTTTTGCGCACCACGGTGACATAGTTTGTCATCGCCCGCCCCAGCTCTTCGTGAAGTTTATAGGCGTTCTCAGGACCGTTTAGGCGTTGAATCTGCTCCAAGGCAGCGGCTTGCCGGGAAAGTTCAAGCTCAAAAAGCTGATCGGGCAGTTCGGCGGAACGGGTCTTTAAGCCCTGGCAATAATCCATGATTTTTTGGGCGCCTTTTAAGCCGTCAAAGGTGCAACTTAAAAGCGCGTTGGCTCCCAAACGGTTGGCTCCGTGATACTCGTAATTGCATTCGCCGCCGGCGAAAAGCCCCGCAATATTGGTCATCAAATTATAATCAACCCAAAGCCCTCCCATCGTGTAATGCATGCCGGGAAAGATTTTCATTGGAACTTTACGTGGATCCTCCCCAACAAACGTTTGATAGATCTCAAGAATGCCGCCCAGCCGGCGGTTAAGAAAATCCGTCGACAGATGGCTTACATCCAGGTAGACCATGTTTTGCCCGTCGATACCGAGCTTTTGACGCACGCAAACATCAAAAATTTCCCGCGTGGCGATGTCGCGTGGCACTAAGTTTCCATAGGCTGGATATTTTTCCTCTAAAAAGTACCAAGGCTTGCCATCCTTGTAAGTCCAAATCCGCCCGCCTTCCCCACGGGCTGATTCGCTCATAAGCCTAAGTTTATCCAAACCGGGAATAGCCGTCGGGTGCACCTGTACAAACTCACCGTTGGCATAGGTCGCCCCTTGCTTATATACTTCCGCCGCAGCCGAGCCGGTGCAAATCAAGGAGTTAGTGGATTTGCCAAAAACAAGCCCGATACCACCGGTACAAAGCATAACCGCATCAGCCTTAAAAAAGCGCATTTCCAGGTTGCAAACGTTGATTGCCGTTATACCGCGGCAAACCTTGGAGCTGTCCAAGACGAGCGAAAGGAATTCCCAGTACTCATATTTCTTAACCCGCCCTGCCAAGGTTTCGTGGCGGCGCACCTGCTCGTCCAGGGCGTACAAAAGCTGCTGCCCGGTGGTGGCTCCGGCAAAGGCCGTGCGGGCATATTTTGTGCCGCCGAAACGGCGAAAATCAAGCAACCCTTCCGCAGTTCGACTGAAAGGCACTCCCAGCCGGTCAAAGAGGTAAACAATTTCCGGGCCGGCGGCGGTCATTTCTCTTACCGGCGGCTGATTGGCGAGAAAATCACCACCTACAATCGTATCATCAAAGTGCTGTTCCACGCTGTCGCCCTCGCCGCGGATGTTGACCGCAGCGTTGATTCCGCCCTGAGCACAGGCGCTATGCGAGCGCTTGACCGGGACAAGAGAAAAAAGCTTAACCCGGGCACCCAATTCGGCAAGTTTCATCGAGGCCGCCAAGCCGGCCAACCCGCCGCCGACAACTATCACCTCATAATCAACCATGCAGCGCCCTTAGATATTAAATCCCCGGCTTGAATGGATAGGCTCCGCTCATAAATAAAAGCCGAGAGGATATCCAATCCCATCAAGCACAAGACCACAAAAATAAGGTTAGTGAGCAGAGCCAGACGTTTTTGGGCCTCAGCCGCTCTCACCAGGCCCCAAGTGATGGAAAAACTCCATAAACCGTTGCTGAAATGGTAGGTCACCGCCACGATGCCCAGGATATAGAAGGCCAATACGTAGGGCGAAGTAAGGTCAGCTTGTAGGTCAGCGTAAGTGAAAGCCTGGCCCTTTAAAAAGAGCGACCAAAGCCGGGTGGTGGCGACATGATAGGCTATATAAGCAAAGGCCAATACTCCGCTTAGGCGTTGCAAAAAATAAGCCCAGTTTCTGGCGTAGGGATAACTAGCGACATTGAGCTTGGCCCCGGCTGTGATGTAAAGGCCGAAGATTCCATGAAAAAGAAGCGGCAGCGCCAGGACTAAGACTTCTAGTAGGTAAAGGTAAGGAAGGCGGCTTATTTTGTAAACTGTTTCATTGAAAGCCGCGGGGCCGTTACGCGCCGAAGCGTTTTCAAAGAAATGGAAAAAAAGAAAAGCACCGAGAGGAATAACACCGCTTAGTGAGTGAAGACGCCGTAGGACAAAATAACGATCGTCACCCGAAAGCATAAGTAAACTCATTTTGTAACAGTCTGCTGTCTTGCCGTTTCTTCCTTTCGCGTCTCTCCTTTGGCGCCCGGTACCAGCGGTTGACCTTCTTCTTGCCCCGGTTGCTTGACGGTTTGCGGTGCATCATCTTTTTCCTTTCGCCAAGCCTCAAGCACCCCAAGTTGAGAAAGAAGCTCGTTTGTGTCGATGCGTTGTACGTTGAGCCCGCCGGCTGCTGGGCTGAGGATTATGAATTTGGGGTTAGCTTGCAAAATGCGGCGGGCAATCTCCAACTTCAAAATGGCATGACCTCCTGGACCTGCCAGAGCCGCCGCTTGATTTGCCAACCCCTCGGCCTCCGCTTTACCAAGCGCCAAAATCCCCTTGGCTTCGTTGGATTTAGATTCAAAATAGGCATCACCTCTCACCAGCGCTTGATTCTTATAACCTGCAGCCTCGGCCAGCATGCGATTTACTTCCGCTTGAGTAGTGTTGTACTCCTGATTTTTCTGGGCCTTGATAGTTTCAGTCCGTAGTTCCTCGCGCTCTGTATCTTGCTTTAGTTTCTGAGTCTGAGTGATCTTTTCCTGGTAGCTTGCATCAATTGAGCCGTCACGCAGCAAACGTTCAAAACGAAAATCATTTAAAATCACCCTTACCACCTCTATGCCATAAGGGCCCAAGCGCCGCGCCATCGAGTCTTTAACTTTGTCGATGGCGGCATAGCGCGACTTTTCATCCAAAAAAGCCGAGGTCTCAAGCTCATTCATATAAGTGCGGATATCAGCCCGCGCCACGGCACCAACCAGTTCCCGTACCGCGTCGTCAGAAGTCGCTACATATTGAACAAGCTTAAGCAGGCTTGCGGGCTCGGGTGCAATGCGATAGCGCACTGTGACTGCCAGTGCCACCTCATTACCGTCCAGAGCGCGGGTATTGACATACCCGCCACCTTGCCCGGAATGTCGCCCTTCCGGCACCGCCGGCCAGGCTATATCTTTTACCGCCGTGTCAAAGGTATAAATCCTGTCCCAGGGCATTAAGAGCGTAAGTTCCCCGGGCGCTATGACCTTGGACGATAAGCCGCCGATCTTTAGCGGGCCGACGGCTGTCGGCAAGCGGCGGAAACGGACTCCCATTTCAGTGGGTCCCATCTGCTGGCAAGCCACGCTGAATAAACTCAGGCCAAGGAGCAGCAGAACCCTTTTCATGGTTTTTCCTCCTTTGCTTCCTTCACACCAAGTCGCACCGCCCACTCCCCAAGATCATAAGGGTTAATGTCACTCACGATGCCGCCTTGGATGGAGCTTAACAAGCTGGACAGTTCGCGGGCCACATACGTTTCGGCCCCAGCACCGGAAGCCAAAGCCTTGGCACGTAAGGCATCGACCTCGGCCTTGGCCTTTGCTATGGCCAGATCACCTTCAGCTTTCTTCCGGTTCTCGTACAGATCACCCTCGGATTTAAGCACACGTGCTTTGTTCTCCCCTTCCACCTGCAAGGTGCGGATCTTGGCATCCCATTCGGCCGCCACCTGCTCCAGAGCGGCATGCGCTTCAGCCAACTTGCTTGCGGCGATGTTAAGCCGTTCTTCCTGTTTTTGAATGTTCTTTTGAAAGATCGCTTGATCAATACGCTCATCTTTGTAGGTATACCGCCTAAGGAGAAGCGCTTCGACCTTGATCCCGGCAGGCGCCAAGCTTTGATTGAGCATCCGTAAAGCCTGCGCCAACTGCTTTTCACGCTTATGGGGATTGTAAAACTCATCGCTGGAGATTGTCCCTAAAGTGCGTTTTAGTACGTCCTCAGCAGTATAACGAATATGGTTCTCCCAACGCTCGGGGCTGGCGCCGATTGACTTAATGAGCTCGGCCGGGCCGTTGTGCTTTAAGCCATCCTCTTCGCCAGGAGAGGTGTAAAAACGACTCAGCACGGTAAGATCGACATTTACTGAGGCGCGATCGCTGGTTTGAATTTCAAGGGCTTCCCCTTTGGCGGCACCAGCTGAGGCAACAAAAACGATTCCTTGATCGCCTGGTCTGGCCGCCTGCTCCTGCCCGGGGAAGCCTTGGAAACCCATTTGGCCAGAGTAAGCAGGGGAAGCTTTATGGACTCCGCCTTCGCCGGACGCGCCTTCTCTAGAAAAATCAATAGCCCGGATAGTCTGTGGAACATAGTGCATCACGGTGTAGCCCGGCAACCCCCAGTGCGTTCCGGGAGGCAGGCCTTTTTGAGAAAACCCTTGCCAGGGGCCTAGCTTTATCTGACGCACTCCCATGTAGCCGGGAGCAATTGTATAACCAAAAAGGAGATAAAAGACGGCATATCCCGCCGCGAGAAGTAAAACTAGAAGCAACAAGATATTAAAAAAGATAGAACCCGCCTCCCGGGTTGTGCCTGTTTTGTAACTAAGCGCTTCCACGGGCGCTAATCTAGTCTAAATCAGCTGCGATAGAAAGAGCCCCGGCTATGTTCTCCTCAAAACGGGCTCTCTAACAGAGCGGCTAGCCGAAAATACGTCCAAGCTTGGAGGCCAGTTCGATATAGCGCACAGGGTTACGCGGCTGTCCGTTTATGCGGACTTCATAGTGCAAATGCGGCCCGGTGGAGCGCCCGGTAGAACCAGACAAACCGATTACTTCACCGCGCTCGACCATTTGTCCCGGCCGTACCAAAGCTTTCTGCAGGTGGGCATAACGGGTGAGTATCCGGTTATTATGCAAAATATCAATCATCAAGCCGTAGGTGTAACAATATCTAACTTCCTTTACTCTACCGTTAGCGGTAGCGGCAATTACGCTCCCCAGCGGGAGAGAAAGATCAACACCTTCGTGCATGGTAAGCCCCTCGCCGAATGGAGATTCACGCAGACCAAAACCAGAATCCAGTCGGCCTTGCGCCGGCATCCCAAAGGGAACGGTCCGTAACACGTCTGTATAGTGCTCCAAGAGTTCCAGCATAGCTCCTTCCGGCTCAGAGTGGCTCTCAAAAAGCTCTTCTTTTTGCTCATGAGCTAGAGTGAAATAAGTACCTGCCGTTTGTGCGGGAGAAATAACCAGCGGAAGCAGACTTGATTTTCTAAGCTCAGCCGGTCGGCAAATGACCCGCCCCTGCTCGTCAAAGCCTTCGCATAAAAGCTCAGCCCCGCCTAAACCGGCGCTCCCCGGCTTTGACTGTTGTTTGTTGGCCGGAGTAGCTTTCGAAGGAAGAGCGTCCACCGAGCGCAAAAGCGAGGCCAGCGTTTCCATACGTTCTTTGACTTGTTTTTCGTATTTTGCCACCCGGTCGTTTTCAGACTGCAGAGATTGAACCCTGGACTCAAGATTATGCCTTACGGCCAAAAGCTCATCCCTTTGGGCTGACACAAGCTTCAGATGGAGAAAGTTTTTGGCCCTTAGCATTTGAACCCGAGCATAATCAGAAGCCACAAAAAGAAAGGCCCCAGCCACTACAGCCGCCACCAGACAAAGAAGGACAACGCAGCGAAGCGTCACTCTTAGCTTCCGCACCTTACCGTCCTGGGGCGAAACAACCCATAGGCAGAATTCCTTTGCTCGTAAAATAGTCATTCTATTTACCCGAGGTTAAATAATCATTAACCTTGCTATCTCGACCGCACAAGACGCTACCGAAATTGCCCCCGAGCGTCAATGTTTCTTGTTCTAGTAGGTGTAACGCGGTTATTAAATGTTCACCCTCATGGTTAGTGTTTAGATGCCATAAGCTCCCTGGCGGACTCCCTGCTTGCCTGCGTTATCTTATAACCCGCGAGCATCCTTGCAATTTCCTCCACCCGTTCATCCTGCTCAATTTTTCTAATTAT
>Ga0129299_1001442_pt1 | contig 15835 bp, 10 predicted proteins | sample ConPoolayeCmetaG_FD_94477 | JGI IMG/M metagenome (GOLD analysis project Ga0129299, IMG submission 94477) | Hot spring microbial mat communities from California, USA to study Microbial Dark Matter (Phase II) - Cone Pool mat layer C metaG ... | reverse complement strand
GGTTACGGGTGGGAATCAATGAGGAATATAAGTCCGTCCCATCCGGGCGATAATCGTATCAATCGTTCAGGGATGTATGCGGCCGGCCGCCAGGCGGCCAACCTGAATATCCCCCGTAACCTCGTCCTCCATTAAAGGGCCTTTCAGACTTCCTGTCAAGCCCCCGGTCCGGGCCGTCCTGCGGATGGCCGGTCGTCTGTCGAGCCTCCGTTTGCCGATCCGCCGCACGTTGACCCGCCGGATCTCGACCCGCAGCCCCCTGCCACCTGATTCAATGCGCTTCCAGGGCCGTTGTCATGGCGATTTATGGTCTGGCCTTGGTTTTTTCCGCCGCCGGCGGGGTTTCTTCCACGGCGTGCGGGCCCCAGTCGAGAGCGGCGGGGCAAGGCGGCCGCCAAGGCGCTTCTTCCGCGGCGTACGGGCCACACCCCCCAACCTGAGCCACATCCTGGGCTTTCCGGACTCCGGGGACGCCAAGGCCGGGGCGCGATCATCGATCGTACCGGGCCGGCCCTCGGCTCGGTCCGGTTATTGCAGAAAACGACGACTTGCCCGGCAAATATGCTGGGCCACGGATGCCCGGTTTCCGGATTCTCGGACGACGACCGAGCACTGCGTCGAGCCTGCAACAGTGTGAGTCGGTTTCAGGCGACCAAGGCCGCCATTCTCGATCAATCTTCGCTGACGGACCGGCGACCGCTTGACCGAAAACGGATATGGTGTATACTTCCACCAGATTAACATGTCTGATGTGCCCTTTTGAAGTGGGCATTAAATAATATCGGCCAGGCTACACATGCCGAGTAGCTGTCGCCTTCAGCGAAGCCGTGCAAGACCCAGCGTGGCTGGGGCGTCGTAGAGTAGGCAGTGGTCGCGTGCCTTGCCGCAGGGCAGGGCTCGGGGCCACGGACCGGACAACTGGCGGCCGGCAGCAGCTGAGGTTGGTCACCCCGCCCCGGGGCAGGCCGACGGGCCGATTGAAGACGATCTGCGGTATCGAGGAACTACCGGCAGGGACGTCGGGGAGCCTCACCGGGTGGCGGGCGCAGCTCCCGCGTGCCGGAAACGGGGTCGGATACCGGGGAAGAAGCACGGAGGCGCATGATGTCCACGTCCCAACAGGCCGGGCTGTCCGGCACGGCCGCCGTGTTTGACCCGCCGGCTTCGTCCGCTTATCCGGCGATGGGTGTTTCGATGCCCGTCCCGGTCCTCTGGCGGGAGACGCTCCGCGAGAACGACACGCGGCAGTGTCCGCGGCGCAGCATCCGCTGCGACATGTTCCTGATCGACGACATCGACCTGGAGGAAGACAGGAGCGAGGCCCAGGTCATCCCCGCCGAGTGCCTGAACATCAGCGACGGCGGGCTCTATGGGGTGGTGCCCATCGGTTATGGGGTGGCCATGGGCCAGCGGTACACCTTCCGGCTGACGATCGGCGAGCGCGGGCCGGATCCCGGTGCCAACCAGCTGGTCTCGCAGGTCGGCACGGTGATCCGCACCGAGCTGCTGATCGGGGCGGACGGATCCGGCGACCGTGTCGGCATCGGCGTGCGCCTGCACGGCCATCGCAGCGGCACGGTGCCGATGCCTTCGATGCCGGCTTGAATCGATCGCCCCCGTCCTGGCCGGTGAAACCGACCGGTGCTCCTCTTGGGGCTCTGTTCACGGCCGGGAGTCTGCGCAGCGGAACGACGCCGGCCTGCATCGGGTTCCTGCGGCCGTTTTTCCTTTTCCTCGGCAGTCAAGACGGGTTCGAACAGCAAACCGTGCTGACCGGTTTGGCCTCGGGCGCGGACGGCCGGCCGCGTCAGCGTTTGGCCGGCCGAACCAGGTGGGTCGTGGTTCCGTAGGCCAGCTCGGCGGCCTCGGCCACGGTTTCCGAGAGCGTCGGGTGGGCGTGGATGGTCAGGCCGACATCCTCGGCGGTGGCGCCCATCTCGATGGCCAGGGTGCCTTCGGCGATCAGCTCGCCGGCGCCCACGCCGACAATGCCGACGCCAAGGATCTGCCGGGTTTTCGGGTCGGTGATGATCTTGGTGAGCCCGTCGTTGCGGCCCATGGCGGCGGCGCGTCCGGAAGCCCCCCAGGGGAAGCGTCCCACCTCGACGGCGATCCCATCCTGAGCGGCGCGGGCCTCGGTGAGCCCGACCCAGGCGACCTCCGGGTCGGTGAACACCACCCCGGGGATGGCCCGGGCGTCGAAGACGGTCTTGTGGCCGGCCAGCACCTCGGCGGCGACCTTGCCCTCCTTGGAGGCCTTGTGCGCCAGCATCGGTTCCCCGGCCACATCGCCGATGGCCAGGATGTGGGGGTCGGCGGTCCGCATGCGGTGGTCGATCTCGATGAATCCCCGGGCGTTGACCTTGACGCCGGTGTTCTCCAGGCCCAAGCCGTCGCTGTTGGGCGTTCGGCCCACGGAGATCAGCACCCGCTCAAAGGACTGGACGGCCGGGGCCTTGCCTTCGCCGACGGCCTGGCCTTCGAAGGTGACCTCCACCGCCGGGCCGGTGTCCTGCATGCCGGTCACGCGGGTCTGCAGCAGGATCTGATGAAAGGCGGTTTTCAGGCGGTTCTGGAGAATCCGCACCAGGTCGCGGTCGGCCCCGGGCAACAGGCCGTCGGTCATCTCGACGACGGTGACCCGGCTGCCCAGCGCGGCGTAGACGGTGCCCATCTCCAGGCCGATGTAGCCTCCGCCGACCACCAGCAGCGTCGCGGGCACTTCCTGCAGCTCCAGGGCTCCGGTGGAGTGGATGACCCGCGGGCTGCCGATCTCCAGCGCCGGGATGCCGGCGGGGCGCGAGCCGACGGCCAGGATGGTGTGTTCGGCACGCAGCCTCCCGCGGTCCGGTGCTCCGCCGCGTTCGGTGCTCAGCAGCAGGGTTCGCGGATCCTCGAAGCGGGCCCAGGCCTGGATGATCTCCACGCCGCGGGCCCGGGCCAGCTGGCGGATGCCGGTGGCGTTGCGCTGGATGACGCCGTTTTTCCATGCCCGCAGGGCCTCCAGGTCGATCCGGGGAGGCTCGAAGCTCAATCCCCAGTGGGAGGCCTCGCGGGTTTCGGTGATCAGCCGGGCGACGTGCAGGAGGGCCTTGGAGGGGATGCATCCGCGGTTGAGGCAGACCCCGCCGGGCTGGGGGTCGCAGTCGACCAGCACGGTCCTGATGCCCAGGTCGGCGGCGGCGAAGGCGGCGGCATATCCGCCCGGCCCGGCCCCGACGACCGCCAGCGGGGTCTCGCGCAGCGTTGTCTGGTCCGTCATGCCTGCGACCTCTCCTTGACCGCGCGACCGCCGGGCGCGGGGACGTATTGTCATGCGGGCCGCCCGGGGCTTCAAGTCTGCGGCCCCGGGGACTTCCCGGGCAGGTCCCGGGCCGGTGCGCGGCCGGGGCCGGCGGCCGTGGGGAAACCGCGGCCCGCGTTTGTGTGCGATGACCCTGCGACGCGAAGGATGCCCGGGCCGTCTCGGCCCTCGGGGCCGGGTGCACCTCGACTGGGGGGTGGACGAGATGCGAGGGTAGACGCGATGCGGGGCGCCCTTAGAATGCCGTGACGCCGCCGGGTGGCCGGGCCGGGCGGAATCGCGGGACAGACAGGCGGTGGACTGGCCGGCGTGCGGATTGCGTGGATTGCGTCGGGCCGTCTGTTTTGGGGAGGCTTCGATGACTGGTACTGCCGCGCTTGGCCCGATCGTGCTGTTGATGGCAGCTTCGCCGGCCTTCGCCCAGGGGCCTCCTGCAGAAGCCGATGTAGAGGACCGGGCCCTGGCCGACTGGGCCAGCCAGGCGTTCGGCGATGCCGGGAGGGGGCCGGGCCGGACCGCCGGGCTTCCGGCCGGGTTCGCCGTGCAGGCTCCGTTCTCGTTCCGCTGCGGCGGGCGGTTTTCGAGGGATTTCCTCTCCACGTGGAAGCGCGGCGAGGACGACCTGCGGTGGGCCGATCCCCAGACGGGCCTGGAGGTCCGGGTCGAGCTGCGTTGTCTGTCCGGGCACCCGGCCGTCGAGTGGCTCGTCCGCCTGCGCAACGGCGGAACGGCCGACACGCCCATTCTGGAGGACATTCTGGCCCTGGACCTGGAAGTGACCCTTCCGGACGACGGCGATGCCGAACTTCATCGCGCCTGCGGCAGTACCTCCGCGGAGACTGATTTCCTTCCCATCCGCACGCCGGTCGGCCGGGATGCCGACATCGCTTTTGCGCCGCAGGGGGGACGCTCCAGCGACGGGGCCCTGCCCTTTTTCAATCTCCAATGGCCCGGCGGCGGCGTGATCGCGGGCATCGGCTGGTCCGGCCAGTGGGCCGCCCGCATCCGGCGCGACGGCGGGCGCACGGTCCGTCTTGAGGCCGGGCAGCAGCTGACCCGTCTGGTCCTGCGGCCCGGCGAAGAGATCCGGACGCCGCGCATGCTGCTGGTGTGCTGGCGGGGCCTGATCAGGAGGCTGTACTCTTGGGGCCTTCGTTTGCGGCCTGGGACCTTCGTTGACCACGTCGGGCTCTCGTTGACGACGGCGGGCTTTCGCTGACGGCGTCGGGCTTTCGCTTGCGGCGCCGCGATTCAATCGGTCGGGCCGACCAGGCACGCGGTCGGCGCCGCCAGGCGCCGCAGCGCCCGGCCTCCGTGCCAACCGCACACCAGTCGCGCGCAGCGCCGTAGCGGCCGGCCTCCGTGCCGGCCGTCGATCGCACACGACCTTACGCCTCGCGCCGCAGTGGCGTGGTGTGCGACCTCTTCGGGGTCGAAGGAAGAACAGGGTCGAAGGAAGAAGAAAACGGGCAAGAGAGCAAGCAGAGTGCCGCGAGTGCGACCCCGGAACCGGGGGAGGCCGGGCTCCCGCGCGAAGCCTGCCGCCGGGGCCGGTGGCCGCGATGTCGGGCCGACCCGCCGCCGGGGGTCCGTCTTTCAGGCCACCGCCGCGGCTTCGACGTCCGCGCCGGCGAAACGCACGCTGACCCGCTTGCTGACGCCGGCCTCCTGCATGGTGACGCCGTAGAGCACGTCGGCGATGGTCATGGTGCGCTTGGAGTGGGTGATGATCAGGAACTGCGAGTGCTCCAGGAAATCGCCGATGATCCGGTTGAATCGCTCGTTGTTGGCTTCGTCCAGCGCCGCGTCCACCTCGTCGAGGATGGCGAACGGCGACGGCCGGCTGCGGAAGATGGCCAGCAGCAGGGCGATGGCGGTCATGGTCTTCTCGCCGCCGGACATCAGCGAGATGCTCTGCAGCTCCTTGCCGGGCGGGCGGGCGTGGATCTCGATCCCCGCCTCCAGGACGTCCATCGCCCGGCCCTCGGGCGGCTGCTCCAGGAGGATGTCGGCCTTGCCGCCGCCGAACAGCCGGCGGAACAGCTCCTGGAAGTGGCCGCGGACGGCCTCGAACGTGGTCGTGAAACGCTCCCGGCACTCCTGGTTGAGCTGCTCGATCAGCTCCTCGAGCTGCCGCCTGGAGTGCCTCAGGTCGTCGCGCTGGCCGGTGAGGAACGACGCCCGGTTCTCCAGCTCCTCCTGCTCGGCGATGGCGTCGAGGTTGACGTTGCCCAGCCGGCGGATCCGCTCCCGGAGGTCCTCGATCTCGGCCTGCACCGCGTCCCAGTCCTGCTCCTCGTGGCGGTAGTCGGCGTGGGCCGCGACCAGGTCGATGCCCAGCTCCGCCTGCGTCCGGGAGACGAGTTCCTCGATCCGCACGCGCAGCTCGTGCTGCTCCATCTGCAGGGCATGCAGCCTGCTCTCGCTTTCCTCCAGCGACCCGCGCAGCGTCTTGAGGCCGGCGGCGAGCCGCTCACGGTCGAGGTGGATGTGCTCGCGGCGGTGGCGTCCGGCGCGCACCTCGGCGTCCAGCTCCTCCTGCCGCCCGCAGAGCTCGGCCAGGCGGGCCTCGGCGGCCAGGATGACGCGCTCGGCCTGGGTGATCCGGGCAGCGGCGTCCTCGGCCTCCCGGGCGGCCTCCCGGAGGGCGTCTTCGCCGGCCCGCAGCGCGTCGCGCAGCGTGCGCAGCCGTTCGGCGTGGGTTCCGCGGCGCTGCCCGAGGCGGGCGACGGCCACCTTCGCCTCGGTCAGCTGCTCGGCCAGGGCGGCGCGGCGGACCGCCAGCGCCTCGATGGCGGCGTCCAGCTCGCGGACCCGCTGCTCGCGGGCGGCGCCCTCCCGTTCGATCTCGGCCAGGGCGTCGGCGGCCTCGCCGGAACGCCGGTCGTTCTCCTCCATCTGCATGCGGACCGCGCGGATCTCGCCGGCGATCAGCGGACGCTCGTGTTCCAGCCGGGCGGCGGCGGCGGCGTTGGACTGGATCGCCGCGTGGTTTTCGACCTCGCGGGTGCGGGCCCCGGCCAGCACCGCCCGGACCTCCTCCTGGCGGCGCTCGACGGCCTCGATCTCGGCCGTACTCCGCTCGATGCGGTCCTGCATCGCCGAGATCCGCTCGTCGATCTCGGCCAGCTGCTGATCGATCTCGCGGAGCTCGCTCTTGCGCGAGATCAGGCCGGTGCCCGAACCGGCCGGTCCCAGCTGGCAGCGGCCGTCGGGCTCCAGCAGTTCGCCGGAGAGCGTGACGAAGCGGAACATCGGCGGGTGGGTCGCCAGCATGCGGCGGGCGTCTTCCAGCGTCCGCACCACGATGGTCCGCCCCAGCAGGTGGCGGACCAGCCGCTCGGCCTGCGGCGGGCACCGCACCATCGAGGATGCCACGCTGACGAAACCCTCCTGGCCCGACAGGTCCGGCCCGGCGATGAACGGCGGCAGCAGGTCCAGACAGATCGCCCGCACGCGACCGGGAAAGTCCGCCAGCCGCGCGGCGTCGGCGAAGAACGCCCGGCTGTCGTCCACCACCACGTACTGGTCGAACTCGCCCAGGGCCGTCTCGATGAGAGCGGCGCTGGCCACGTCCGCGGCCAGGAGGTCGGCGACCAGCCCCTGTACGTAGCCGAAGGCCCCGCCGGGGGCCTCGCGCTCCCTCAGGTGCAGCAGCTCGCGGACGCCGGCGTCCACGCCCTCGAGGTTGCGGTCCAGCTCGGCCAGCAGCTGACGGCGGCTCAGCAGCCCGCTGCGATATTCCTTCGCCGAGGCCAGTTCGTGGTTCAGGGCGGCACGCTGGCCGTCGAGAAGGGCGGCCTGTTCGCGCAGCACCGAGAGATCATCCTCGCACCGCCGGATGTCGGCCGCCAGGCCGGCGGCGCGCTCCTCGAGCCCGCCTCGCGACCGGGCGAGCTCCCCGAGCTCGGCCACCACCTCCGCCTCGCGCGAGCACAACCGGGCCTGTTCGGCCTCCAGCTGTTCGCGGCGGTGCTGCAGCGACTGGATCTGGTTGTGGGCCTGGGCGACGCGGCGCATGGAATCGATCACCCCGGCCTTCTCCTCCTCGCTGCGCCCGCGCAGGGCCGCCGATTCGGCCGACAGGGACCGGTCCTCGCCGGCCAGCGATTCGACCACCGCATGCGCGGCCTGGTACTCGGCCTCCAGGCTCGCGGCCGCCTGCTCCTCCAGCTCGATCTGCCGGCGCACCCCGGCACTGCGGTGCCGCTCGCCGGCCAGGCGGGCCAGGGCCCGGTCCCGGACCGTGCCCAGCTCGGCCACCCGCTGCCGTGACTGCTCGGCCCGCTCGCGGCAGGCGGTGATGTCGGAGGTCACCGCCAGCATCTGGTGGTCCAGTTCGCGGATCTGCTCGTCCAGTTTCAGCAGGTCGGACTGCAGCCGGCTGTCGCGGGCCTCGGCGGAGGAGATCTCCGTCCGCAGACGGGTGGACTCGTCGGTCAGACCGGCGATCTGGCTCTCCAGCGCGGCCGTCCGCCCGCTGAGGCGGTGATACTCGGCCAGCGCGTACGTGGAACGCCGGGCCCGCAGCTGCTCGTCGTACTGACGCCAGGTCCGGGCCCGCCCGGCCTGGTTTTTCACGCTCCGCAGCCGCTTCTCGACCTCCTCCACGATGTCCTCGATCCGCAGGAGGTTCTGCTCCACCCGGTCCAGCTTGCGCTGCGCCTCGCGCTTGCGGGCCTTATAGCGGCTGATGCCCGCGGCCTCCTCGAAGATCAGCCGCCGCTCCTGCGGGTTGGCCTGGAGCAGCACGTCCACCCGCCCCTGCTCGATGATCGAGTAGGCGCCGATGCCCACCCCGGTGTCCATGAACAGCTCGCGGACATCGCGGAGACGCACCGCCTGCCCGTTGATCAGGTATTCGCTCTCGCCCGAGCGGTACAGCCGACGGGTGACGGTCACCTCCTCGGCTTCCGACGGCAGCCGCCGGTCGGCGTTGTCGAACACCAGATCCACCTGGGCCATGCCGGAGGGCTTGCGCGTGCCCGAGCCGTTGAACACCACGTCCATCATCTGCCGGCCGCGAAGGCTGCGCGCGGACTGGTCGCCGAGCACCCACTTGACCGCGTCCACCACGTTGCTCTTCCCGCAGCCGTTGGGGCCGACGATCCCGGTCACGCCGGGCAGGAACTCGAACTCCGTCCGGTCGGCGAAGCTCTTGAATCCCTGGCAGATCAGTTTCTTGAGATACATGAATCGCGCGGGACCTCCTGTCCTCGTGCCCCGACCTTCCCTGGTCGCGCCGCGAAAGGCGGGTACTTCGAGGCCTTACACCTCGCTCGTGGCCGGCAGCGCCGGCTGCCCGGACCCCGTAAGCCGGTCGCGCCGACCGGCGCCGAACCCGGTCACCGGCCCGATCGAGGCCGGCGCCCCGTACTCTAACCGCAGACTGCCGGCGTGCCAAGGGCTTATCCACCGGTTTTCCACAGCGGTCCCGGGTCGGTCGCAGGGCGACCGCCGTGTGCAGGAAAGCATGTAACTCTCTGCAGGATAACGACTTGACGTGGTCGTCGTCCGCAGGCCGTCGTTCCGGCGGGCCCGGAAAGCTTCACGCCCCCGCGCCGCGCCCGGCGGCCGGTCCGTCACGACTGGATCATCCCCCGGTCGTAAAAGAAGGCCAGGGCCTCATCCACGCCGCCAAAGACCCGTGTGGCCGTGGCCGTCACGAAGGGGGACGGTTCAGCCCGCGGCTTCCAGATGACGTAGACCTCCCGGGTCATCTCGTAGGCGTGCTGCAGCTCGCGCTCCACGCCGCTGGACAGACCCGGCTTGCCGCCGGGCAGCTCGGGGATGAAGCTGACGATCATGTCCGACTGGTCGATGAGCTTGAAGTCCCGGGCATAGATCTGGCCGTCGATGTCCCCGGCCAGGCCGGCGACCTCGGCGACCGGAAAGGTCACCGGGCGGCCCTGCACCATGACGGTGAAGTGGTTCTCCCCGCGCCGGGTGGCGGCCGCGGCCTCGATCAGCAGGCGCTTCTCGTCCACGTCGCCCGGATCGAAGGTGACGAAATGCTCGGCCAGAGCGGCGCGGAAGGCGTCGATCTCGGCCTGGACCTCGGGCAGGTCCATCACGTGGGTCATCGGGAAGGACGGGTACACCTTCCGGCGATGCGGCTCGAACATCAGCCGGTAGACGCTCAGCGCGGTGTCGCCGGCGGTGCCGCGCGAGACCACGTAGTGGCAGCCGTGCCCGCGGACCACCCGGGCGAGCACCTCGGTGGCCAGCATCTCCTCCTCCCGCCAGACCAGCACGTCCTTGAGACTGTGGTGAACCTCGTGCTCGCGGGCGAGGCGGTCATGGACCGCGTCGGCGTTGTCCACCACCGTGATGTACAGGTCGGCGTCCAGGGCGGTCATCTGGTCGTGGTCGAAGGCGGGAAACAGCCCGTGCTTCCAGCGGAAGGTCGCGTGGGTGTTGACCAGCAGGTTCTCGCTGGTCTCGGCCAGGCGGAGCACGTCCTTGAAGACGCTGCGGCGCAGGGCTTCCAGCCGGCTGCGGGGCAGGTCCAGGATCCGCCCCGGAGCGACGTCGGGGGCCTCGGCGTACATCAGATCGCCGATGTGGGCGACGGCCACCGCCCGGCCGTGCTGTCGGGCGATCCCGGCGACGCGCTCGACGAAGCTCTTCTTGTCCACGCCCACCTGTCCGGTGAACACCACGCGGACGCCGCTGTGGGGCGGGCGGTCGAAGAGCGTCGGAGGCGCGGGTCGCGGCATGTTCGGCCTCAATCCGTCGGCGTCCGCCGGCCAACCACGGCGGCGGAAGGCGCCGGGCCGTCATGGTAGCGTTCCGGGGATCGAAAGCAACGGCCTTCCGCAGCGGTTGACGAGGCGGTGCCGGGCCGGTATAGACCACCCTTTCAGCGATCCGGGAGGGAACGCGGCCGCGCCGGGGTGACCGCCGGGCCGGGCGTGTGCGGGCCTGCGGCGGGCGTCTGCATGAACTACCTCAATACCATCGCCGAATACGAAGGGGCGGTCATCGAGGTCATGCCCCGCTACTGGGCGGCCCACCAGGAGGCGGCGCGGGCCGCCGGGTTCGAGGGCCCGCCGCGGGAGGAGTTCCTGCGCCTCTACCGCCAGGGAGCCGCCATGGCCCAGATGCTTCCCCATGCCCGGCCCCACCACATCGAAGAGTACAAGCGGGTCTGGGGGCAGCGCGTGGACGCCTCCGACCTGATGGCCCTGGATGTCGCCGTCGAGGGGGCCGCAGCCAACTACCGCGTGCTCAAGAACATGGGCAACTGCCACCTGGCGACGTATTGCCGCAACCGCGACGGCATCAACGCCACGCTCGACCGGCTCAACCTCTGGATGTACTTCGACCGCAAGACGGTTTTGCCCGAAGAGCCGCGCCGCCGCGTGGAGTCGCTCCGCGAGATGGCCGGAACGCGCGTCACCCTGGCCATCGCCGGTACCGTCCCCTTCGCCTATGCCGCCAGTGAGGCCGGCTGCCGCGTCGTCGCCCTGGCCCATGGACCGGTCTTCCCCAGGCGCCTCCGCCAGGTCGGAGTGGACGTCTTTTTCGAATCGCTCGACGAACTCACCGATGCCCTCTCGAAAGGCCGCGAAGACCTTCGCCGCATCGGAATCTGCTGAATCCCGCCGATCCCGGACGGTGCCCATGAAACCGGCACCGGGGCCGTCGTTGCCCAGGCTGCGGGCAGCACCGGCCCGATCCGGAACCGCCGTCCCCCCGGTTTCCGGGCCATGAGGGCATTCGAGACGCATCTTCGGTTTTGCGGCACGCGAATTGCCGTGCATCCACCGTCAGCCCCGCGCGCAGCGCCGCGGGTATCGCTTGGTGCGTGGATGGCCGTCTGAGCGGACCGGGCGACGTCTGGTGTTCGCCCACGTGGTCCGTTGGGCCTGATTCTGTCTCCCGGCCAACCCTGCAAGACGTTCCACGGCCGTTGCCGGCAGGTTCACGGCGCGGCCCGGACTCATACTGCGCCGCCCCTGCGGCGACGTTCCGAAAACGGAGGCCTTTCGATGCATCCGACCGATGCGGCATCGACCCGCCTTGTCCGCCATCGCCCGGCGTGCGGCTGCCGGTGCGAAGGGACCGCCGCCGACCGGAGACTCCGGTTCCGACGTTCGCGGCGGACCGCGGCAGCCTGGGGGCTGGCGGTGCTGATCGGGGCTCCGGCCGCTCTGGGGGCCTCGGAGTCCGCCGGGCCGGCGTTCGATACCGGGGATACCGCCTGGATGTTGACCAGCAGCGTTCTGGTGCTGATGATGACCATTCCCGGGCTGGCCCTGTTCTACGGCGGACTGGTGCGGGCCAAGAACGTCCTGTCCACGCTGATGCACAGCCTGTTCTGCGCGGCCATGGTCAGCGTCACCTGGGTGCTGTACGGCTATTCGCTCTCCTTCGTCGGAGACAACAGTTTCATCGGCAACCTGAGCCTCTGGGGGCTGGGGTTCGGCAACAGGAACCCCATCCTGGGAACGGCGCACCCGCTGGCCCCGACCATTCCCCAGATCCTGTTCGTCGTCTACCAGGCCACCTTCGCGATCATCACGCCGGCCCTGATCTCCGGCACGTTCGCCGAGCGCATGCGTTTCCCGGCCTTCGCCCTGTTCATGCTCCTGTGGTCGACGTTCATCTATACCCCCCTGGCCCACTGGGTCTGGGGCGGAGGCTGGATCGGCGACATGGGGGCCCTGGATTTCGCCGGCGGCACGGTGGTGCACATCTCCAGCGGCATTTCGGCCCTGGTGACCGCGATCTACCTCGGCCGGCGCTTCGGCTACGGGCGCGAGCCGATGCCGCCGCACAACCTTCCGTTCACTCTGATCGGTGCCTCGCTGCTGTGGGTCGGCTGGTTCGGATTCAACGCCGGCAGCGCCCTGGGTTCCGGAGAGCTGGCCGCGATCGCCTTCATCAACACCAACACCGCCGCCGCCGCCGCGACCCTCGCCTGGCTGGGGGCCGAGTGGGTCAAGACCGGCAGGCCCACGCTGCTGGGCGCCGCCTCCGGCGCGGTCGCGGGGCTGGTGGCGATCACTCCGGCCGCGGGCTTCGTGACCCCGCTGGCGGCCATGTTCATCGGCCTGGCCGGCGGCGTCGTCTGCTACACCGCCGTGTCCCTCAAGCCGCGACTGGGTTACGACGATGCCCTGGACGTGGTGGGCGTGCATTTCGTGGGCGGAACCGTGGGGGCCTTGCTCACCGGACTCTTCGCCACCCGGCTGGTCAACCCGGCGATCGCCCTCGAGGCCGGAACCGCCCTGATGCTCCGCCAGCTGGCCGCGGTGCTGGCCACCTGCGTCTTCTGCGGCCTGGGCACCTGCGTCCTGCTGGTCGTGGTCAACGCCATCACCACCGTGCGGGCCCGGCAGGACGAAGAAATCGTGGGCATGGACCTCTCGCAGCACAGCGAGCGCGCCTACCTGCTGGGCGGCGGCGAGACCGTGGTCAGCGTGCGCGAACCCCGACCGGCCACGAGCCCGCCGCCGGTCATCGGCGGACGCTTCACCGTTTCGCTCTCGGGCATCGACGTCGGCGCGATGTCCGAACACTGGCGGCAGCTCTGTCAGGAGAGCAACGGCACCCCGTCCCCCGAGTTCAGGACCGTGTATGCCCGCGTGTCCACCATCCGCGGATCGAGCTTCCGTTTCCGGGGGGGCGACCGGGAAGTGGTTCGACGCAGCCTCGAGCAGCTGTTCAGACCGGTGGCTGCCGGCGTGAAGGCCACCATCGAGGATTGACCGGCGGCGTGCCGCCCGCCGAGGCTGCCGGCGGGTCGTGGGGTGCGACATCCGGACAGAGGTGGTCCGGCCGTCGACCGGACCCCTCGGTCCGGATCCGGGCCGGACCCGGCGGAGAAAACCCATGAAGATGATTGTCGCAGTGATCCGGCCGGAGAAGCTCGAGGAGGTGCAGCGGGCCCTGGCCGAGGTTGATGTCTATCTCATGACCGTCAGCGAGGTGCGCGGCTGTGGGCGGCAGAAGGGCTTCACCGAGGTCTACCGGGCCCAGGAGAACGTCATCCGCCTGGTCCCCAAGCTCAAACTGGAGATCGCCGTCAACGAAGCCTTCCTCGAACCGGCGGTCGAGGCCATCACCCGGGCCGCCCGCACCGGCGAAACCGGCATGACCGGCGACGGCAAGATCTTCGTCCTGGAGATGGTCGACTGCATCCAGATCCGCACCGGGGAGACCGGTCCGGCGGCCATCGGCCCCTGAGCCTCCGGTGTCTGTACCGTGCCGTCCCGCCTCGAACGCCGGTACCCGCCCCCCCCAAAACAAGCGGGACGACCGCCATCGGCGGCCGTCCCAGGGACCTCCTCCAGTCGTTCGTGATGCCCCGATCCGTCAACGCCGGCGGCGAAGGGCCAGCAGTGGCAGACCCCCGGCCAGAAGCATGGCCGTCACCGGCTCGGGGATGATCCCGGTCTCGCCGTCATAGTCGGCCCGCACCGCGACGCGGATATCGGCGGCCGGACTGTAGTTCGCCGGCATCCAGCCGGCCGGCGGGTTGACGAAATCCAGATGTCCGCGCATCGCACCGGGCTGCCCGACCAGCTGCATGTCCAAGGCCAGCGGGGTCGCCAGCACGGTTCCGACACCTTCGAGGATGTACGAGTTGCTGCCGGGATTGCCGTAGAGCACCACGGCCTCCAGGTCCACCGCCCACAGAAGGCCGGTGTAGGCCGTCGGACCGACGAACAACGCGCCGTAAACCTCCAGATCCGCCACACCGGCAGGGTTCGCCCCGGCGCCCAGCAGGCTCACGGCAAACGGGCTGGTGGCGCTGTCCTCGGCGTGAAAAGCGACCTGCAGAACCAGGTCTCCGCCGAAGAAGGGGATGCCGGCCAGAGACCATACCGGGTAGGCCGGACCCTGGGGACCCTGCGGCCAATATGTCGTCACTTCATGGTCCGAACTGCCGGCCGTGAAGACCAGGATGTCGGCCGCGGTGCCGTTGGTCTGGTACTCGATCGTCGGCGAGACGCCCTTGTTGTAGGCCCCGAACAGCCAGCTGTGGTCGACAATCTCGGGCAGCAGCGGGGCGCCCAGGGTGGTGGTGGCCAACAGGCCCGACAGGACAACCGGACAGATGATCATTCGCATTCGCTTCCCCCCGAAAGCACACGGGATTCCACGCGCGGAACCCCGGCGGACCACGGCTCCTGCCCATCAGGCCTCGACTCTTCCGCCGGCGCCTTGCGCACGGCGACAGGTCCCCCGTTGGCCTCAGGTGCCAATCGCTCGTCCATGTCCCCCGCAGAGGTGAGGCGGCTACCCCCGCACCCTTTCTATGCCCGGTCGTCAGCAGCAATCAAGCGGAATGTGACGGGTTTTCGTCCTGAAGTGGATTCTCTGTGCGTCTGAACACTCTGGGAGATTATCGGACGTTCGATGCGGTGGCGGACCTGGGGCGGAGGCCCTGGTTTTCGCACACCGGCGAGCAGGCGAGGTCCATCGATCGTAAGATACGAATCTGAAGAGGTTTAAGGTCAAATGCCGCTGCCGCCGTCCTGCGTGTGCAGCCCGCACTCGGTCTTGTCGAAGCCCGCCCACCGCCCCGAGCGGGGATCGTCGCCGGGTTTGACCTGGACCGTGCAGTAGCCGGGTTCCGGCCGGCAACCGATGCTCAGGAATCCCTGGTCGCGGAGCGGATGGTAGGGCAGGTCGTTTTCCAGCAGGTAATAATGAACGTCTTTGGCCGTCCAGCGGGCGATCGGGCAGAGTTTCAGCAGGCCCAGGTTGTCCCGCTGGGCGATGGCGGCGTTCTTGCGGGTGGTGGACTGTTCCCGCCGGATGCCGGTCAGCCAGCACCGGATGCCCAGTTCCCGCTTGGCCCGGTCGAAGGGCTCGCGCTTGTTGAAGGCGCAGCAGGCATCCGGGTTGGATCGCCACATCCGGCCGTGTTCGGCCAGGAAGGCCTCGGCATCCATGACCGGCCGGTAGATATGCAGATTCAGGCCCAGCCGCCGGGCCAGATCATCCCGGAAGGCCAGGGTTTCCGGGAAGAGAAACCCGGTGTCCAGCGTGATGACCTTGATGTCCGGCCTGACCCGGACCGCCAGGTGGAGCATGACCGCGCTGTCGGCTCCGAAGGACGAGGACACCGCCAGGTCGTCCCCGAACTCCTCGGCCGCCCAGGCGATGATCTCCAGGGCGTCGCGGTGCTCGAATTCGGCGTTCAGCGTCGGCAGGTCCAGGCTCTCGGCGGCCGGTGAGATCATCAGGCTTCCTCGGTCAGGGGCCGGAATCCCCGGTGGCGGGTCCCGACTTGTGCAGATCATAGGCGGCCCGGGCGGAAAAATGGATGATCCCGACGGTGGGGGGCCGGCCGGCGGCCATTGAACGCGGATCCGGACGGGCAAGAGCGCCGCCGCAGCCCGGCCCGGGGGCGGGAACCGCCGCGGATCAGGCCCCGGGCCGGGGATAAGCGTCGTTCCGGGCCGCAGCCGGCACGATCTCCTGCCGCTGCGGATCGAAGCAGAACAGGAGCCCCTCGCGATAGCTGCGGACCGCCAGCCCCAGGGCGACCATGACCTTGTACCCGGTCAGGGC
>Ga0129299_1001441_pt1 | contig 15847 bp, 10 predicted proteins | sample ConPoolayeCmetaG_FD_94477 | JGI IMG/M metagenome (GOLD analysis project Ga0129299, IMG submission 94477) | Hot spring microbial mat communities from California, USA to study Microbial Dark Matter (Phase II) - Cone Pool mat layer C metaG ... | reverse complement strand
TTCGCTGAAGCGGCGCGGCTCGGCCATTTCCTTGCCCAGGAATGGGTGCTCTTCGCCGTCTCGGAATGCCACTGGGCCAAGCCGCTCGCTCATGCCCCAATGGGCGACCATCAGCCGCGCAAGGTGTGTGGCATCTTTCAGATCGTTTTCCGCTCCTGCTTGATACTGGTTGAACACCAGCTTCTCTGCCGCCCGGCCGCCGAGCAAACAGATCAAGCGTGCCCGGGCTTCAGACTCGCTGAGGCTGACGCGATCCTTCTCCGGCCGGAACAGGGTGGCCCCCAGGGCGCGTCCCCGCGGAATGATCGAGACTTTATGAACTCGATCGGTGCCAGGCACAAGCCATGCCAGCAGGGCGTGTCCGGCTTCGTGATAGGCGCTGGTTTTCTTCTCTTTGCCGGTGAGCACTTCTTCGCGTTTGGCGCCCATCAGCACTTTGTCGAAGGCGTAGTCGAAGTCGGACTTGTCGACTTTCTGTTTGTCGTGGCGGCTGGCCCACAGCGCGGCTTCGTTGACCAGGTTGCGGATGTCGGCCCCGGTCAGTCCCACGGTAGCGGCGGCCAGTTTTTCCAAATCGACGTCATCGGCCAGCGGCGTATTGCGGGTATGCACTTTGAAGATTTCCAGCCGCCCCTGAAACGTGGGCCGGTCGACCACAATATGACGGTCGAAACGTCCGGGCCGCAACAGGGCGGGGTCGAGCACGTCGGGCCGGTTGGTGGCGGCCATGACGATCACCGATTCGGCGGGGGTGAAACCATCCATTTCGCTGAGGATCTGGTTGAGCGTCTGCTCGCGCTCGTCGTGTCCGCCGCCGACCCCCGCGCCGCGGTGGCGACCGACCGCGTCGATTTCGTCGATGAATAGGATCGACGGAGCGTTCTCTTTGGCCGTGGCGAACAGGTCGCGCACCCGGCTGGCGCCCACCCCGACGAACAATTGGATGAACTCGGAGCCGTTGATCGAGAAAAACGGCACGCCCGCCTCGCCGGCCACGGCACGTCCCAGCAGCGTCTTGCCAGTGCCAGGCGGACCGACCAGCAGGATTCCCTTGGGGACGCGGGCGCCAAGGCGCTGGAACTTCTCCGGGTTCTTGAGGAAATCGACGACCTCCTGAAGATCGCGCTTGACGCCCTCCAACCCGGCCACGTCTTTAAACGTCACCAGCATCTCGCCCGATTCATATCGCCGCGCCGGGCTTTTGCTGAAGCCGGCCAGCAGTCCGCCGCCTACGACCTGATCGCGGGCACGGCGAAACATGTACCACACGGCGGCAAATAGGGCGATGGTCACCAATACGTACACCGCCAGTACCATGCCGGTGTTGTCGCTCGGCTCGGCGGCCCGGTACGATTCGCCCAGGTTCTTGCGCAGCAGGTCTTTAAGGTCGTCGGGAACCAGCGGTGCTGGGGGGAGGGTGACGACGAACTTTGTGGGTTTCTGAGGGGCTTCCCCGGTCGCTTCCGGCGCGCGGAACTCGCCGTACACCCTAGACCCTTGGACTTCCAAAGCGGCGACTTTATCTTCGCGCAAAGCGCGGTCGAACTGGCCGAAGGTGATCTCCAGCCGCTTCTCCCGGCCGCCAGTCAGATACAAAAAAGCGATCACCGCCGCTACTACTACCAACACCCAAAAAGTGGTGTTGGAGGGGCGGCGTCCTTTTGCGCCCGGGCGCTGCGGCGACTGGCGCTGGCTGTCGGTTTGCTTGCTGTCCATTAGCAACTTCCTGAAGAAGGTTTTTCTTATATTGTACCCGGCCAGCAGCACTTTTTCGACCCGACTCCCCACACGCCACCGAAATGTTTGCGGTGTGCGGAAGCTGTTGGCTTAGTAGCGGTTCGGTAAAGCTAGTAGCGGTTCGGTAAAGCTGTGAAGAAGGCGGATTGGTAAAAGCGCTGAAGAATCACTGACGGCAGTTGAGGGCAGTTTTGCGCCGGTTTTGACGCCTTCACCAGCGTTTTGACCAGCCGACCCGCTTTCCAAGGACTTTCTGGCCGACTCCGACATCCCAACCGCCTGCGGCTCTGGCGGTCGGGCAGTAGGGGAAAGGGATTTTCTACGCCTCTTGTTGTTGTTCATTCCACATCGACAAGCGCGGAAGCAGCTCGTCCGCCCGGGCTGTGCCGGTCGTGGCAAGCTGTTGCACGGTTATCGAGGCCACAAGGTTGCCCACCAGCGCAGCCTCTGGCAACGTGGCCCCGGCGCACAAGGCTAGCACTGCGCCTGCTGTTGCGCTGTCGCCGGCCCCGGTCGGGTCCAGAGGGCCATCCAAGCGCACGGCGGGAATTTCGGTGGTTTGCGGATCGCTGACGATGATCCCGGCAGCGCCGCGGGTGAGGCACACTGGCGCACCGCACTGCTGGCGCAGCGTGTGGATGGCCTCTTCCAGCCGCGCCGGATCGACCGTTTCTCCCGGCTGGGGATTGCTATGGCCGACCGCCTCGAACTGGTTGGGTTTGATAATCACGTTGCGAAACCGGCGGATGCGACGGCGGCTGTCGACCCAGAACACCACCGACGGCCAGCGGAGCGCCCGATCGGCCAGCGCCTCGCGCACCGCCGAGGTAACCACGCCGCACTCTTCTTGTTCGACCTGATCGGCAACTATCACCGCGTCCAGTTGCGGCAGCAGCTGGTCCAACGATTGAATGATGCGATCAACCAATTCTGGCGGAGTTGGCCGGCGATTTTTGGTGTCGTAGCGTTCGTGCTCGCCGGCCAGCGTCGGATCGCCCCGATCGCGTGGTTTCAGGTAAGTAGGAGTCAGCAGTCCGGCAACCTGGTGCAGGTGGTCCAGGTGGCATCCCAAAGCCGCCAGGTCTTTGCGCAAGTCGTATCCCTCACCGTCGTCGCCGGTCAGGCCGATGGCGTGAATCTGACCCGCCCCCAGCGAAGCCAGATTGCAAATCACCGTGCCGGCCACGCCCGGACTGTGGCGAATGCCGACCACCTGGTGGGCGCGTCGGCCGGTCTCGACGCTGACCTCAGCCAGCGCGGGATCTATTTCCAGGTACTTGTCCAAGAAGTAATCGCCCAGCACAGCGATTCTTGCTCGGGCAAAACCGGCCACGATCTGCTCGAGCCGTTGCGGGGACATGCTTGTCAGACGTTTCATGGCAGCAGCGCGGCGCAGAAGCGCCTCCCAGCCAGAAAGATACTGTTACCGCCAGGCATTCCCAACATACCAACTGCCCAGGATTGCCGGTACACAGACCACAATTGCCAACTGCCGATCCACCCGATCGCCGCAACACCGCAAGGGGAGGCAGGCGACCGATCAGGCGGGATGCACGCAGCACGATTATGGCGGCCAGACCGGCAGAGCCGCGAGCTTTTGAGCGGATCTTTGCTACTGCATCGCCGCAGCCAGTATTCGCCCGATCGTTCCCGTGTATCCTATTCCGGCGTGCTCGACGGTGCAGTAGAAGCCCGCTTCAGGAGTCAGACAGGGATTCGGGTTTACCTCCAAAATCCACGGCTGGCCGGACGGATCGATACGAAAATCGACCCGTGCGTACCCGCGCAGCCCGAACAGCTCCACGCACTTCAGCGCCAACTGGCGCAGGCGGTCGAGCATCGGTTGATCGCTTGGGGGAAAATCGAACGTGCGCGGGGTGTGGTCGTACTCGAACGTATCGGGCAGCCACTTGGACTGATAGCCGACGATGCGAGGCTTGTCGGGGGGGTAGTCGCAGAACAGTATTTCCAACGGCGGCAGAGTTTCCATCCCTTCTGGCCCAGCTAACAGTCCCACGGCGATCTCCCGGCCGTCGATGTACCTTTCGGCATAGCAGAAGCGTCCGAGGCTTTCCACCCGCTGCTGGAGTCTCTGGCGGATGCCGGCCAAATCCACTCCGCGCACCACCGCCTGGTCGTCGATGTTTCGCGAACCCTGCTCGAATACGCCTTTAATGATCCAGTCGCCTGGCTGGTCTGCGGCAAGGTTGCCGGGGTTATCTGCTGCCGATTTGGGGCAATCCAACAGCGGGGCTTCTGCGGCAAGCTCGGGCGAGCTTGGCGAGCGGGCAAAGTCCGCCTCGGGATGGAGGGCCTTCCGTGCCGGCCCCGCTGCAACGGTCGCCCTGCTTGCCGACTGACAAGTAGCCGGCCAGCGGCCGCCGCCTGGCGGGGCGATCCACTGTGGGGTGGGTAAACCGGCCCGCCACAGCCGCTCTTTAGCCAGCAACTTGTGGCTGGTCAAAAATATGCCTGTGGCGGTGTTGCCTGTGTAAGGCACCTTGAGCGCCTCGAAAACGGCCGGGGCCAGAATGGCCAAAGAATCGTCGCCGGCTAGTGATTCGACCAGGTTGAAAACTGCCTGGGGCTTCAGTTCCGCCAACCGTCGGCACATGGCCGCCAGGTCCAGGCTGCACGGCACAATGACCGTGTCATGGCCCAACCTGCGCAACGCCTCGGCTACACCTTCCACTTCGCAAAGCAGGTCCTGATCCTCCGGGGGATCATGGGGGCCGATCTCATTGTGCGCAATAACAACCAGCATGAATCCTCGCCGATGCTGAAGTTACGATCTGGCCAATCAACTCCTGATATGTTATGCCCAACTTAGTGCACAGTATCGGCAGGTCGGAGTGCTCGGGATGAAGGCCGGGCAGGGGATTGGCCTCCAGGAACTGTGGCCGGCCGAACTGATCCGAGCGCAAGTCCACCCGGCCAGCGTCGCGACAACCCAACAGTCGCCAGGCAGCCAGCGCGATAGCTTCTGCCTGGGCGACCTCGGCGTCGCTGTCGGCCCGCGCCAGGCGGTATTCGACCAGCTCCTCGCACTGCTCTTTGTTCAACAGAGAATACACGTCGCTTTCAGCCTGCGGCCGAAGTACGATCTCCAATGTACCCAACACCCGAGCACACTGGCCCGTGCCCACTATGCCGACGGTGAACTCCCTGCCGGGCAGGTAAGTCTCCACCAGCACTGGCTGGCGGAAGCGGGCGAGCAATTCTTCGCACGCCGCAGGCAGGTTTTCGCGACGCGTGATCCGCGAAGCAGGACTTATCCCTTTGCTAGTGCCTTCCGCCGCCGGTTTGACGAACAACGGCAAGGGCAGCTCGATCCGCTGGACATCCGACGGTTGCCGCACGACGGCGAAGTCGGCTGTGGGCAATCCCGCCTGCCGCGCCAGCGTCTTGGCCACATCTTTGTGCAAAGCGATAGCCATCACCAGCGGATCGGAAAAGGTGTACGGTATCTCGAAGGCGTCCAACAGCGCCGGCACCTGGCTTTCCCGAGCGGCGCCGTGCAGGCCTTCGGCAATATTGAACACCAGGTCCCAGCAGTCGCCGTCGGCCAGGCGCTCTACAAGTCGCCGGATCGAGCCGATCCGGTCGGTCTGGTGGCCCAGCGCGCCAAGAGCTGCGTCAATAGCGTCGATCGTATCGGGCCGATCAAACTCGGCCGTCTGTTCTTCGCTGTAGCCGGCTGCCAGGTACTCAGCCCGCAAATCGTATGTGATGCCGATGCGCATATCGCCTACCACACAAGCCAACGCTGCGAAAGCAAATGTATAAACTACCGGCGCCGATCTGACAACCACCGCCGCTGCTGCTTTGTTCCGGACCGCGGAGGGTTTGTTACCGGCCGCGGGGGACCAGGGTGCTAACTGCAATCGCCCCGGGAGCCGGAAGATTTAGCAAACTCCCAAAAAACGCGCCGCCGGTCTGTTGTTGGAGGGTTTTGTTTTTGGGGAAGAGCGGCATACTCCGCGCGCTGCAAAGAGACGTTTTCCCCAAAAGCTGCCTTGTTCAAAGCCGCATAAAGTACAACTGTCGCAGATGCGGTTTACGAGTGGGTTTGTGTAGCGGAAGATCGCGCATGTCGAGAACCATGCGGCGATAAATCATCATTGCGCGACTACCCGGTCTGGCGCCGCAGTCTGTTCCTACCCCAAGATATTGTCATTTTCTGCTGAGAGTGCACTTTCCGAAAAACGCACGAGGCGGTTCGGGCAAGCGGTTATCTAGCAACAACTTGCGATTTTGGCCGCGTAGAAAAACTGTTTTCAGTAAACCATACTTTTCACAACCACTTGCGACTTTTTTCGGAAAGTGCAAATGAGATAGCGTAATCGCAATACTCGCTTGCCGGCCGGAATTACTAGCGCCTGGCCGCACGCGCCGCCATGCCCATCACCGCAACCGTCACGCCGGCCGCCAGCAGCACGCCGGATGCCGGTTCCGGTACCGGCGCTGCTAGTTGTTGGGATGAATCCTGAGCGGTGGGGAGAATGCCTCGCAGGACCAGTCGGCCCGGCTTGCCCGTTGCGCCACCCACGCTTACGCTGTCGGCCTCGATGTACCCAACATCCAGCAGTGCCCCTGCATCGATTCTGATCTGACCGCTTCCTTCCAACGAAAGCACTTTCAGTTGTCCTTCATCCACTGTGAGGCTAGTCAGGTCGATGATCGGCCAGCGGAAGGCAACCGTTGCCGAGCCGTCTTTGAGTATTTTCCTTTGGGCGGCGACCACGGGTGCTGCAACGTCCAATCGGCTTTGTCCGGCCGCGTGCAATATCAGATTGTCGTCGAGCACTATCGGTGCAGAGATGCGATGCTCGCCGGCGGCGATTGCCAGTGTGGCCCAATCGCCGTTGTTGGCAAATCGCAGAACACCTTCGGAACCAGGCTGGATATGGTACGAGCCGATTTCGGTCTGAATGCGCAGTGTGCCCAGCCAGCGCTGGCCATCGAGCCGCACCACGGCATTGTTGTATCCGATGGCCATTCCCAGCCGTGCAGCGTCGCCGGGACTTTGCGGCACAGGGCCGGACCAATTGGCCGGATCACCCCAGCTTGACGGCGCGGTGCCCGCGCCGCTCCACGTGGAAAAAGGCGGGGGCAGCACAGGCTTGGGCCAGTTGGCGTCTGGGTCGGTCCAGTCGTCTGGCGGCGGCATGTTAAGCCAGCCGTCGGCTTGGGAGTGCCCTAACAGACGGAACGAAGCCCCGACCCACGAAGCGCTCCAGCCAGGGTTCGGCCCGGCGCTGTTCCAGTAGCTCAGGAAACCTGCCGGCCAACCTCGGCTTTGGTAGAGTGTCGGGCCGATAGCATAAGAAATGCTGTCGATGAAGTATCCCCGATCAGGCCCGAAATAAGTCGCCTCCACTGTAAACGCCCCTTGGCTGGCTTCTTGCACGACCTGAAGCAACTGGTAACCGCTGATTGTGTCGGTCGGCGCAGTGCCGAATCGGACGCTCCAAGCGAAGCTATCGGCGGCGCCGTTGCCTGGCCAGAAATCGACCACCAGCAATGCCTCGTTGGTTCCTTGCCCGTACGTCCCTTCAAGGCCAACGTGCGGAAAGACCGTCTGCCCGACCGCAGCCGACCATAGCATGTACAGCCAACACAGCATCACACGAAAATACGTCCGCCAACCCAGCCCCGATTTGGGCAACCGCCGAACAAATCCCAGCAGGCCAATTTGGCGCAAGGGCCGCCGAAAGCTGGTAACAGTTCTGATCATGGTCACAACTCCCCTCTACCGACAGGGTCACACATTTTTCGATTTTCCCAGACACGGTCTATTGGTGTAATGCTGCGTGCGTTGTGAGCGGCCGTCGTCGCGCAGTCGCAACGGCCGTGCACCCTGGTGGCTATGCACGCCGCGGCAACGGACGCGATATAGCACGCCCCTCCATCTTGTTTGCGGCCCAATCTCGTTCTTGCAGCCGCACGTCGCGTTCTGGTAATCTTCATCTCACCCGCACGTTGTGTGCTGGCAATCGTCATTGCAATTTCGTCCAGTCTATAATCTCTTCGCCATCGCGGGTGCAGATGGCTTCGACTATGGCCATGTCCAGCGATTCGTGGAGAAAACGCACCGCTCCGTCGCAGAACAAACCGTTGACGCCGCCGGGATGATCGCTCCACATTTCGTTGTTCTGCACGCGATTGATCGGACAGGACTGGTCGAAGATGTTCTGGCCATTAGCCCACTCGCCATTGAACTTGTATCCTCGTCCGCTGTCTTCGGCCACCAGCAGGGTTTCTGACGCACCGTCGGTAGCCTGCTTCAGAGAAACTGGTTTGTCATAGACCATCATGCCCGGCTTGGACAGGCCCCGTTGCCAGTCGGAAAAGCCGTACATGCCGCCGTAATCGATGCAGGCCATACCGCTATCGACCGCCGGCAGGCCCGATCGGGTACGCTTGTCGGTAAAAGGCCCAACGCGTCCTCCATCGTAGCGCCGGGTGCTAGGACAAAGGTATGTGGATATAACCGTGCGTGTAGCCGGCAAGTTTTCGGGGGCGTTGTAAGCCAAATGCCAGTGGAACTGCTGGTGAACCTGCGAGTGCTCCAGTAGCGGCAGCAAGGCAACCGACCAGGCGATCCTGCGGCCATTCGGCTCGAGGCAGCCGATAGGAAAACGACCGTACTGTGCATGATAACTTTGCAAGGCCATTCCGATCTGCCGGAGGTTGTTGGCGCATTGGATGCGCCTGCCCGACTCGCGCGCGTGCTGCACCGCCGGAAGCGTCAGCCCCAGCAGCACTCCCACCACGGCCACTACTACCAATAGCTCTACCAGAGTGAAAGCGCGGCGGAACGCGGACCACACGCGCTGGTTGGCGGCTTTCTGTGTGCTTGGCATCAGCGAATCTTTGCTTATTATGGCCAACCGAGTTTCGATCGGTCCACGGCTCACGGCCGCAGCGTCTGCCACCCGCTGGTTTGGGTTCTGTTGATCTTTGCGCAACGTAGTGACCGCTGGATATAAGGTTTTTCCAAGTGCTCCGTGTCACCACATATTGCGAATGTCAACAGGGTCGGGAAGGCGTTGGCTCGGCCGCGGCAATACCAACCGGCCGCAACTGGCCCGGCATTGCTATCGGCTAGCCCACTGCGCTGCCGCGGGCGTTACCGCAAACCACTCAGCGGGGCGACTATGTCACGCCCGGGCACAACTGCAAGAGTTTCCGAAGGATAAACGTCTCAGTTCATCCCGCGCAAAGGATAAAAGCCAATCGCCTTAGTAATATGCCGCCGGGCAGTGCAGTACCAGCCCTTTAATGTGCTGGCACTTTAGCGCACGGCGCAGGCCATCCCTGGCCGGACCCAAACACCTGGGGCAATCACGCAGATACTTGCAGCCCTTGAGCGGCGGCTGTCCCTCGCAGCCAACCGCTGGTCATGCGTTGGTAGGTCTTCTGACTTCCGAGCGTTGAGCGCCTCCCGGCCTTCTCGTCATTGCACAGGGCGGATGCTTTTCTGCGCGATGATGACAATGGCCCTCAGACTGGGACGCCTTTGAAAGCGTCGGTCACAGCGGAGGGACCGTCCCGGACTTGCACCGGAGTTCCCTGTTCGTCGGCAGCGCAAGCGCTGCGCCGCCGACCACCCACGCCCGACGTACAGGGCAACGTTTATTCAATCGGGCGAGGTTTGTAAAGTGCTTGCAGAAAAAAAGCCTGCTGCCGGCTGCTTTACCGGCGCAGGCTTGCCGATGTTGGCTGAAACTGCCTTCAGGGGCTTGCGCCGGTCAGTCCAAAAAGCCCACCAGCTCCTGGCTGCGACAGGGTTGCTGCAATTTGCGAACCGCCTTGGCTTCGATCTGGCGGATGCGTTCCCGCGTGACTTTGAAAATGTGTCCCACCTCTTCCAGCGTGTAACAGTAGCCGTCGCCCAGTCCGTAGCGCAACTTGATGATCTCGCGCTCGCGATAGCTGAGCGTTTTGAGCACCTTGTTGATCCGCTGGCGCAACATGCCCTGGGTAGCGCCGCTTGCGGGGCTGCGGGCACTGGTATCGGGCAGCAGATCGCCGAAGTGGCTGTCTTCGCTGTTGCCCACGGGGCGGTCCAGGCTGATCGGGTAGCGGCTCATGGCCAGCACGCGTCTGACCTCGTCTACGCAGATGTCGGCCGCCTTGGAGATTTCCTCCAGCGTCGGTTCCCGGCCCAGTTTCTGGTGCAGACGGCGCGCGACGTTACGCACGCGGGACATGGTTTCCACCATGTGCACCGGAATGCGGATGGTACGGCTTTGATCGGCCACTGCGCGGGTGATGGCTTGGCGAATCCACCAGGTGGCGTACGTGCAGAACTTGAAACCGCGGCGGTACTCGAACTTGTCCACCGCCCGCATCAACCCCGCGTTGCCCTCCTGAATCAGGTCCAAAAAGCCCAAGCCGCGATTACGGTACTTCTTGGCAATCGAGACCACCAGCCGCAGGTTCCCCTCGGACAAGCCGCGTTTGGCCTCCTGGTACTGGGCGTAAATCTGCTTCAGGTAGGCGACGCGGTTGCGCAGGCTAGTGGGCGTCTCCTGTGTGGCTCGCAAGATATTGCGATACTCGATCACCCACGGCTCGCGCTGCCGGGGCTTTCCCTTGTTGCGGCGGTGTTCGTCGATACGGGCTTTCAGTTCGTCGACGCGCCGGCTGAACTCTTCAAGGGTCTTGATCATCGGCTCGATGCGCTGTGTGCGCAAACCCAGTTCTTCCACTAGCCGCACGCACCGCCGGCGCCGCCGCCCCAGTCGTCGCCAGGCCGCCCGCCTCTCGGCCATCGGCCGGCTGCGACTGGTGGCGATATTGTAGTCGTGCCGGTTGCGCTTCAGCAGCGCCTCCAGGGTGCGCAGATTGCACGGCAGACGGCCGAGAATCTGGGCCTTTTCCAGCTGGTCGGTTACCGACACCTGCACCGTGCGGTCGAAAGGCAATTCGCCTTCCTGCACCCGGCGCAGAACCTTGAATGCGGTTTGCATTACGTAGTCGCATTCCAGCACCTTGCGACGGAAGCGCGCCCGGGTCATCTCGATCTGCCGCGCCAGTCGCACTTCCTGCTGCCTGGTAAGCAGCGGTATTTCGCCCATCTGCGTCAAATACATACGCACTGGGTCGTCCGACCACGACTCCTCGTCTACTATTTCCGAGAGGTCTTCGCTGAGTTCTTCTTCGGCCGGAACGTGATCCTCTTCTTCCAGGTGTTCAGGAAGAAGGTCATCTTCGTCGAGGGCATCGACGCTCTTCTCGGCGAACTCGATGACGTCCTCGGCACGCGCAACCGGCTGATCGTCCAGCTCGTCCAACAGCACGTCGTACAACGCAGCACTCCTTTATCAACAACAGACCCTCAGTCTTGCAGAACGCTCATTGCCCATCAATGCTGCCAGCCTTGAAGGCTTGCCTCGCCCAGCAGGCCCCCAGCGCCCGCCACTGTAAACACCAGTACACCTCTACGATGACAATTCACTTCGCTTATTGTCATCTTGTTGGGCTAGCCGCTCGACTGCTTGGGATGAACTTGCCAACATCGGGCGACGCAAATGCAAGCGCTGGCAGACACACAATTCTACCACCGATTGTTCGCGCGGTTGGTGGCGCCGGGCCATTTGGTAAAGGATTCCACGCAGGCAAAAATTGTTCTCCGCGCCGGGAACAGTCAGCGCTAACGTACGCACAAAGCTGATTGTTTTTCTGGCCTGGGAAACCTCCGCGTGTCTTGCCCGAGCAGCCACAAACTTCGCCGTCAACCCACAGGCTGGTGCAATCATAGTTGCCAACATAATTGCCCCGTCCCTGTGATCGACTTCCCGTTAGGCACGCTGGCCAGAAAAAATCGTTGGGGGGTCCGGCAGGGTAGACTTGCCGACGGCGAAGTTTGGAACTATCTGGAAGGCAGCCACACAGTCGGCGAGCAAGCCAGAATCCGCCTTGGTTTGCCCGGCCACCCTGCACAGCCCGACCCAGTAAATCCAGCCTCGGGGCACACAGTTTCCCCTCCGGCAGCCTGCGACCCGCGCCAACTACATTTTAATCCGCTGCTCGGCATAGTCTAGTACTAAACCGAGCCAATTATGCCTCTACCAGACCAACTCACGGGGACGTGGTCAACCACGTCACTTCCCCTCACCCAGATTGCCGCAGCACGCAGCTTTTCCGTCCTCTTGGGGTACTGCATCGGCTTGCCACAGCTTCTTGATCGCATGACAAACCACTAAACTATATACGGCGGTCAAGTACGTAAGCCGACAATAGTTGAGCCGGTAAAGCGGCCCACCATGGCCAACAAATTGCCCAGTGGCATTTTATCCGGCTGGCAAGTACCCATCAAAAAGGTACATATAATGCCCTCTAAATATCTGTTGCCGTGCGAGTGCGGACGAAAACATCCGGTGGAGCCAGCCCAGGCCGGCGAGCGCACGTTGTGCCAGTGCGGGGAATGGCTAGTCATCCCCACGCTGCTGGAAATGCGCAAACTCGAGCCAGCACACGCCACAGAGGTTAAGGCAGGTAAATCATCCTGGGGGCTTACGCAGCAGCTTATGGTCGCAGGCGCCGTAATAGGCCTGATCGGAGTGGTTCTGACGGCGTATTTCTGGATACGCCGCCCGAAAATACCCGACGACCGGACGATCCGACTATTCGTCCAGCAGCAGGTCGAAGCGGCCCGCCCTGCGGAGCTTGTCTGGATGTGGCAAACCATGCGCAGCGAAGGGTTACAGCCGGGCCGCGACAAGGCCGTTCGATCATTGCTTGAATGGCGACGGAGGTACAACCTGGCCATGGCCGGCTCTTGTGTGGTTATCCTGGCCGGGGGCGTGGTCGTACTTTGTGCCCTCTTTATCTCGAAAAACACCGGTGGCAAAGCTTATGCTTTGCGCGGTATGAAATGATTTGCACCGATGCTTTGCGCGGGATTAATTGATACGTCTTTGCACCGGTAACGTGGCATTGCTGCCCGCGCGCACTACAAGACCCTTGGAGACATAGAAGTATTTCCATCTGGGCCATTTTCCATCTTTACACCGGAGTGCTGTCGGCCATGAAAGCTGCTTTCATCGAGCGCACCGGACCGCCTGAGGTAATTTGCTACGGCGACCTGCCGGAACCGACCGCCACTGGCAGCAAAGTGCTGGTTCGGGTCGAGGCGGTGGCGGTCAATCCCATCGACACATACATTCGCGCCGGGACGGTGCCTATGGAACTGCCCAGGCCGTTTATAGTCGGCTGCGACTTGGCCGGCGTGGTGGAAGAGCTTGGGCCAGATGTGGCGCCGTTGCTGGATACGGAAAGCGGCGAAGCGTTCCGGCTCGCCAAGGGCGACCGCGTCTGGTGCAGCAACCAGGGGATGTTCGGCCGCCAGGGAACCTTCGCCCAATACGCCGCAGTGGATGCCTGCTGGCTTTATCCTATTCCCGCCGGCGTGGCCTCGACAGAGGCCGCCGCTGTGGCCTTGGTGGGCATCACAGCACATTTGGGCCTCTTCGCACACGGCAAGCTGCGCAAAGGAGAAAAGGTTTTCGTCAACGGCGGCTCTGGCGGGGTCGGAGCATGTGTGGTGCAAATGGCTGTCGCAGCAGGCGCCAGCGTGGCTACAACTGCCGGAAGCGAGGAAAAATCAGAGCTTTGCCGCAAGCTGGGCGCGGAGTTGGTCATCGACTACCAGCACGCCGACGTGGACGAGGCGCTACGGCAGTTCGGGCAGGTCGACCTGTGGTTCGAGACGCGGCGCGATCCCGACCTGGAACTGGCCGTCAGGCACCTAGCGCCCCGCGGCAGGCTGATACTGATGGCTGGTCGGGAGGCGCGTCCGGTCTTCCCACTAGGGCCGTTTTATACGAGAGATTGTTCAGCCCACGGGTTCGCCATGTTCAATGCCAGTGCCGACCAGCAGCGCCGCTGCGCCAGGCAGATCAACGACTTGCTGGCTGGCGGACGGCTAAAGGCACCGATCGGGAAGATTCTGCCGCTGGCGGAAACAGTGCAAGCCCATCGCCTGCAAGAGGAAAAAACTTTGCTCGGCCGGAGCCCCCTGGCAGGAAAGATCGTCTTGGTACCGCCGTAGTGGTTCGTGATGCTAACGAGGCGCTGGTGCCCCGTTTGACTATCGGGCGGCGCGATTCTGTCGCGCAGGCTGCGTTCTTATAGGCAGATGCCTTCCAACCAATAACGCCAGGCGGGCCAACGACCTGCAGTTTGCCAAAAAATAACGCACCGACATCGAGAATCCCTGGGAAACTCGGGGGTCGATTCCAATAATGCCGTTTTCCAACCCGGTTTTGAGCGCCACTGGCCCCAAGAGACTTAAAAAAACCACGGGAAAAACGATGTCGTCAGCCTCCGGTTTTCTGCGCAAAGTGCAGAACGACGAAACACGGCATTAAATACATCGGTAAACATGAGCGAAAAACGTGCGCACTCTGCGGCATGAAGGACTACAGGCATCGGCCGGACGATTACGCGAATGTATGTTGATGCCAGGGTGGTCACTTGCTATGCGGCGTTATACTATTTTTCGATAGACAGTGGTCAGTGTATTATTTCGGTAGAGAAAAAGTCTGGATCGAATACCGCAGGTGTAAGAGGCGCAAACCAGAGCATCGGATGCCCTGCAACGATTCAGGTGGTGTATGTAATCAGGTTGCCAATGAAACCGATTTGGGGCTTCTGTAATCAAACTTATTGGGCGGCTGGTGCCGCGCGGTTGCGCGGGAACAACCCTAGGCTTCCCGTCGTATGTATTGTCGGATGTATTGTGGGAAATTGACTGGCGCCAGAACGCCATCGGGGCTGCGTTATACTGTGGCAGAAAGGGGAGAAAATAAGGGGAGAAAATAATGCTAATGACATTCGATCCGCTGTATTTCCTGTTAGTATTGCCAGCCTTTCTGTTGGGTTTGTGGGCGCAACTTCGGATACGGCTTAGCTATGCGACGGCTGAGCAGATGCCCGCTCCGCTGAGCGGGGCTGCCGCCGCGCGGCACATTTTGACCTCAGCAGGTGTGACCGACGTGGGTATCGAGGAAACGCCCGGCCACCTAAGCGATCATTATGACCCCAGGGACAGGGTAGTACGCCTCAGCCCGGAAGTGTATCACGGTCGGTCGCTGGCTGCCGTGGGCATAGCAGCACACGAAGCAGGCCACGCATTACAGCACGCTTATGAATATGCACCGTTGACGATCCGCAACGCCGCAGTGCCGGTGGCCAGCTTCGGCAGCAACGCCGGCATATTGTTGATAATCTTGGGCGCAATACTGAACATGAACGCGCTGCTGATATGGCTTGGGATAGCGATTTTCTCCGGCGTGGTCTTCTTCCAGTTGGTCAACCTGCCTGTTGAGTATAACGCCAGCGCCCGGGCCAAACAGCAGTTGGTTGCGCTGGGGATAGTCAGCCCAGATCAGATGCACTACGTGTCGCGCGTGCTCAACGCAGCAGCACTGACCTACGTAGCCGCCACGCTGCAAGCCATACTGACACTGCTGTACTTCATCCTGCGGTTCACCGGACGGAGCAACGACTGAACCGCCCGCAACGTCGGCAAGCGCGGGTTTTCCAGCCCCCTGAAGGTTCCTGGCCCAAGGGCAACCGGCGGCACCGGCCTCCGGCTGCCGGAAAGGGCAACATTGTGGCTTGTCTGGATACGCCGTGAATCGCTGCCTGCCCCGGTGCAGCACACAAGTTATTCGTCGCGTGGCAAGACGGCAGCGGTATGTCGCGATCAGCCGTGCCGTGTCGGAGCAGCCGCTCACACCAAATCCTTGGTGACGATCACCACATCCTGTTCCCGATCGGCGTCAATTTTGAATCCTCGGTTGCGGAAGGTGGCCAGCATCCGAGTATTGTCTTTCGAGACCTCGGCGACGATTTTCTTTATGCCCCACTTCCTGGCGACTTCGTCGCAGCAGTAGTCGGTCAGCAGGCCGCCCAGGCCATGGCCGTGCCAGCGGTCGACAACGATCACCGCATATTCGGCGGTCTCGTGATTGACGTCGGCCACCAAACGTCCCACGCCGATCAGCTTCCGCTGCCCGCTGTCCTCAATTTCGGCCACAATGCCCAGTTCGCGGTCGTAGTCGATGAAGCAGTATCGGGTGGCCATTTCGTGGGT
>Ga0129299_1001440_pt1 | contig 15854 bp, 14 predicted proteins | sample ConPoolayeCmetaG_FD_94477 | JGI IMG/M metagenome (GOLD analysis project Ga0129299, IMG submission 94477) | Hot spring microbial mat communities from California, USA to study Microbial Dark Matter (Phase II) - Cone Pool mat layer C metaG ... | reverse complement strand
GCGACGCTGGCCGACGCCGACGAAGCCCTGAGCCTGGCCCACGCCCAGCAGGAGATGGCCTTTCGCGCCATCATCGAGAAGCATCAGGCTGCCCAGGGCCAGGCCGCGGAGCGGACGAAGCTCAAACGCCTTCGCAACGACCTGCTGGCCAAGAAACACCTGCGCGAAGAGACGGGGACCCAATGGGCCATCGTCCGACTGGGCAACGCCGCTGGGGGCGCCAGCATCTTGATCCGTGTTCGCGTCTATTGCGGTGGCATCATCTGCCCTCGCCCGCATGCCCCGACCACTCACCCGGTCTGGATGCCAGGGCTGCCGTACGGCCAGGGGGGCGTGGCCGGCTGGAACATGATGCCCGACGCGGACAGCATGGGCATGTTCTGCATCGCGCGGTTCGACGTGGAAGGGGGGTTTGTGTATCGGTGAAGCCGCCGTGGGCCGAACCTGCACGAGGCCAAAGACCAGAGCCGGGGGTAGTCACATCTGCGCGATACGCAATTCGCCGCACTCAGCGATTGCAGGTCACGCAGCGGACCAGGCCTTTGAGCAACGCCCCGTGGCGGTTCTTCACATGCGCGCCGCCCGTGCGGCCGTTGCGCTTCAGCAGGTGCTGCACGCGCTCGAAGATCTCCGCATCCACGATGGCCGGGTGCTCGCCCTGGTGGATTTCGTCCTTGTGGGTGACCTTGCCCAGGTAGATGGGGTTGGTGAGCAGTTTCCAGAGGTTATTCTTCTCAAACGGCTTGCCGCCCATCTCCCGTCCCTTCCTGGTGATCCATCGCATGGTCGTCCAACCCCGGGCGTTGAGTTCCGCCGAGGCCGTGATGAGCGACTGGCGATCCAGGTACAACTCGAAGATCTCCCGCACGCGGGCGGCCTCGGGCTCGTTGACCAGCAACCGCGTGCAGGTGCGGTCCACGTCGTAACCCAACATCGGCATGCCGCCGGACCACTTTCCCTTGCGGCGGGCGGCGGCGATCTTGTCCCGCGTCCGCTCCGAGATGATCTCCCGCTCAAACTGCGCAAAGGACAGCAGCACGTTGAGCATCAGCCTGCCCATCGAGGTCGTCGTGTTGAACTGCTGGGTCACGGAGAAGAAGGAGACGCGGTGCTTCTCGAAGGTCTCCATCATCCGGGCGAAGTCCAGGAGCGAGCGGCTCAGGCGGTCCACCTTGTAGACCACCACGCAGTCCACCCGCCCGGCCTCGATGTCGGCCAGCAGGCGCTGGAGCGCCGGGCGCTCCATGTTCCCGCCGGTGTAACCGCCGTCGTCGTAGCGGTCGGGCAAGGCCACCCAGCCTTCGGACTTCTGGCTGGCGATGTAGGCCTCGGCCGACTCGCGCCGGGCGTCCAGCGAGTTGAACTCCTGCTCCAGGCCCTCCTCGGTGGACTTCCGTGTATAGATGGCGCAGCGGATGGTCTGTTTCTCACGCATCGTCGTCACCGCCTTTCAGCAAGTCGAAGAAGTGGTAGCCGTTCCAGTGCGTGCCGGTGACGGCCGTCGCCACGGCGGAGAGCGACCGATAGACCTTGCCCTCGTACTCGAAGCCGTTGGGCAGGATGGTCACGATGACCGTGCGGCCCTTGTACAGGCGGCTGAGCACCGTGCCCGGCATGGGAAGCCGCTTGTCGGCCGAGATGCGGAGCGTCCCGACCGCAACCGGCTGGCCATCCGGCCTGGCCGTCCGCCGCGGCGGCATCATGCGGATGTCCGCGTCGTTGGCCAGTTCCGCCGCCCGTGCCCGTGCCCGCTCCGAAAGGTCGCCCTCGGCCTGGGACTGGAGCCGCCAGGCGATGCGCTTGACGAGGAAGTCCTTGTGGTGCGAGCGGGTTTCCTCGCCGAAGACCTCGGCGTACCGGGCCCGCAGTTCAGTCACGGTCATGTGCTTCAGGACCGCGATGACGCTCGTCGGCGGACAGTAGAACATTGGTCGTGTGCATGGGCACGCTCCTTGTGGAAGCGCCCACAACGACCTCCGCTGTGCGGCCGGCGCGTTGTCCGGTGGGGTTCTCTCTACTGAATACATACCCGCCGGCGGTTCGAGATGACGGATTGGGGGTGCGGATTGGACGCGCTCGTTAACCGAACGCGGGTGTCGGGAGAACAGGACACAAAGAGGGTTGCGGCAGCCGCCGTCTACTTCAGCCTCTTCGCCACCCACTTCCATCGCTTGTACGCGATGTCCATGCAGCGGTTATAGGCTGTGTTGGTCTTCAGAAAGGCGAACGAGCCTTCGGCGACTTTGTCCGCGTAGGCCGAATCTTTGATGAGTTCCGAGAGCATCATGCGAACTCGCGTTGTCGCCAGATGAGAAAGGCGAGCCGTGTAGTCTGCCGCGACCGTCATGTCCTGCCCGAAAGCATCAGCAAGGTCTTCCAAGTTTTCACTGTTGAGAACGCTCTGGCACAACATGGCCCAGACAAGGTTGCGGGCACGCAGGACGAATTCGTACTTGTTGCGGCCCTTTTCGACGATCTCGTTGACGAGCTTCCGCAGCCGAAAGTGAATCTTGTAGCACAAGACGATGTGGCGAGAATCCGCTTTCAGCCGCGACGCATTAAAGACCTGTGAGTAGATGCGGTCGTCCTCGAAGACCTCCCGCATTCGGGACAACTTGTCGATAGCGCCGTCGGAGACCAGGAAGGTCTGCGCAAGACGGACCATCTCAATGGCTTTCCCCGCTTCCTGGATGCCTTGTTCCTCCAGTTCCTCGTAGCTGCGGTTCGCAAATGCCTCTTCTTGGCGCTCGTAGTAGATGCCCAGATCCGAACGGAGTTTGTCTTGGAGTTCCAACTGGATCATGTCGTTGGCGTGCAGGTTCCACGGCTCGACAGGGTTCTGACGGTTGTTGTTGATGGTCACGGTTGTGACGAACTCCGGTGTTGCGTTGGTGATGATCCTGCACATGACGCGGAGATCCTCAAGGGCCGACCGATTCTCGGACAGGCGGGGGTTGTCCTTGTTGCCGGTGAGAAACTCTGCCAGCGTGGTGACAGTCTGAGCTCCATTGAGCAGGCGGGGTGCGGTCACGCGATACTGACCGTCGATGCGCTCGACCTTCTCGGCGAACAGGGTGATTCCGTTGTGGTTAAACGCAAAGACGGCCGGGGGTTCCGCTCCGTCCAGAACGATCTGCTTGAGGGCGCGCGAGAGAGCCCGGTTGACGGCTTCGGAGCTGCCCAGACCATAGCGGATGTTTCGTTCAAAGAACTGCTGGCCCATGTCGCGGTGGATTGCGTTCAGGTCGATCAACCGGATGAAGCCGATGTGCATGACCTGTCCCGTGGGGCCGGACTGGGTCAGTAGGTCCGTTAGCGGCAGGTCATACACACGGGTCCGGCGCGTGTCAGTTACGGGGCCAACCTTCCCGTCCACGGAACGGAACTCGACCACCAGAGTCACTTGCCGACCGGAGAAGAACTGGTCAACCAAGTACTTCTTGTTCTCCAAGTCCTCACGGAGCTTGTCCAGCACCTGACTCCGCTCAGCTTCCTCGGGGTTTCCAGTAAAAATGAATCGGAAACAGACCTGGTCGATGAGGGCGCGGTTGTCGACCATGCAGCTGCGCAATTGCAGGATGATCTGGTTCTTGCCGTCGTCCTTGTTGGGCGAGAGGAAGATGCGCTCCATGCCGCTGTCGATCAGCCGCTGAAGCGATGACTTGAACAGCGCGTGAGAGGGCGAGTACTTGAACTGGTAAAGGTAGAGGTTGCGGCGCTCCGGGTCGAAATGGAAGCCATCCAAGCCGTAGTCGTTGCCGCCAAAAGCGACCTGATTGACGGCCTTCTCTCGCGGCAAGCCGCACTCCTTTTCGAGGTACAGCAGGCCGAAGTAGTCGTTGCGGTTGCCGCCGCACGTGCCCTTGAGATCGGAGAACGCCTGGTCAATCATCCTGTCGGTTATCGTAGCCATGGTCTGGCGACCTCCCGAAAAGGGCCCAACGGACGTTCGAGGATTCCGCAACCGACCCGGGGTTCAGGCGGGACGGGGGCGTTAACCCGGAGAGGGCTGTGAACCGGAGAATTCGAGAGTTCGGGCGAGGGTTTTTGGGGGGGCGGTCGCAACCATGATGGTTGCCTTCGCGCCCCAGACTCTCGGACTCGAACCGGAGAATTCCATCGCACACCAGGATACACGCGTAAGCCTTTGCCGTCAACGGTTTATGCCAAGAACGCCGAGGACTCTCGCCCTCGGCGTTCCGCGTTAACTCAAGGGGCACTGAAGTACCCCGTAATTGTTATGGCTCCGCGAGTAGGACTCGAACCTACAACCCGCCGGTTAACAGCCGGCTGCTCTACCATTGAGCTATCGCGGACTAGTTAGTTTCACCGCCCGCTTTGGCGGACGGCAAACTCTCTCGCGGAACGCAAAACCGGCCGACGAGGCAAGTTGACAAGGGGATGGACTTGCTTTATTACAATTGGCGTTCGACAGGTGCCTCGCGGACTGACGGAATCGTGAGCCGGCGAGGTGAAAAGGGAAGTGTGGTGCCCCGGCCATTGGAAACGCCGGGAACTCCACCGCGGACGCGCCGCCGTAATGGACGGTGAGTGAAATGCTCACCAGCGTCCCGTTCAATAAGCCACTGTCTGGCCCGCAAGGGGCCGGATGGGAAGGCGAACGGGAAGCAGCCCTGAGCCGGAAGACCTGCCTGTCGAGTTTCACTGTGTGTCCTCGCGAATGGGACACCGTGGGCTCGACCTGTTACCCTCCTGAACAGACTCCCGCCCCGGTTATCCGCCCTGAACGAGGACGAGAATGTCCTTTGTCTCAGGAGGATCGCCCCGCGCGAATCGGGGCAAGGAGTCACTCATGGTTCGTCGTTTTTCCCTAGTCCTAGCCGGCGCATGTGCGTTGGCGTTGTCAGGCGTTGCTGGTGCCGCGCCTTACAACTTCCAGTCGGCCAGCGGGAGCAGTCGCTGGATCAACGTGGAGTATTGGACCGGCTCCGGTTCGGCCGAGACGATTCTCATCGTCGACTGGAACAACACCGGCAACTACATCACGGAATCGCATGCCTTCGGCTTCCGCTGGGATGGTTCGCCAACCACCTGGGCCACCATGCTTGCCGCCATTGACGCCAATGGCCCACTGAACATCACGACAGGTTATGGCGGGGAGTTTATCTACAACATCCTGTACACCTGTAGCGACGGGGATGTGCATGCGCACACTGAGGAGGGCAGTTGGAACCTGGGCAGAACTCCCCACGCCTACGCGGCTTGGGGTCCGATGAACGCCGATTGGACTAAGCTTGGCGACTGGGATGCCAATCAGATGGGCATCGGCAGCGAGTACATCGCCAATGGATACCTGGTAGGCATCAATGCCATCTGGTGGTTTGACACCAGCAAACCCACGTTCGATCTGACCGTTCCCGCAGCGGTGCCCGAGCCAGCCAGCGCCTGCCTCTTGGGCGCAGGCGGATTGCTCCTATTGCGGCGACGTCGCCGTGCCGCAGCGAGTGTGTCATCTCCACGCCTGCCCTCGAGTCGTCAGTGGCCTCGCCTGGCCACGCTCGGCCGTGCGGCGGCCGCATTGACTCTGGCCGTCGCCTCGGCGGCCCAGGCAGGATATGTGTATGACCCCAATGACTTCGCGGTGGAAGTGGTCAGCTCATCTGGTCTGCCAGCAACCAGCCTCTACAACGATCCCTCAGCCGTGCTGGGTCGGCCCAGCACCTGGTTTTACAATCAGTGGGGCAGTCCCGGCAATCGCCGCGTGAAGCTGGTTGAGCCCGCGTATAACACGTTCAACGGCCAGAAGCTGATCACGACGATTCCGCTGAACGCACAGATCACGGTGAAGATGGGGCGGAAGGTCTACGACGATCCCGACAATCCCTATGGCATCGATCTGCTGGTGTTCGGCAATTCGTTCTTCGCTGGCTCTGGAGGAACGGTGGACGATTCCACCAACATGAATACCTTTAACATCGATGGGACCATCTTTGCCGAGCCCATGAAGGTTTCGGTCAGTCCGGATGGCGTGAACTGGTATCGCTACGAGAACGGCCCGTATGCCGACAGCTGGTTCCCCACCAACGCCTACGTGTGGGATCGCCAAAACGCAAGATGGACCGACGAGGAGGCCGACCCCACCAAGCCCGTCAATCCTGCCCTGACCAGCGCCGATTTCAACGGCACGGCGGCCGATGCGCTGGACCTGTACCGCAGCACAATCAGCGGTGTGACATTTCACTCCGCCGGCGGGACAGGCTTTGATTTGGCGGAGAGCGGGTTTGAGTACATCCAGTACGTGCGCGTGGAAGGCCTCAGCGGTTTCGTCAATGGTGAGATCGACGCCTTCGCGGCTGTCCGTGCTATCCCCGAACCGGCAAGCCTTGGTTTGCTGGGAGTAGGCGGCTTGGCGTTGTTGCGTCGTCGCCGGCGTGTGTAATGAACGGGCATGCGCGGCTCTGGACCTGCGCCGGACTGGCTCCGGCGCATGTCCATTTATCGATTCCCCCCGGCGAGAGAAACGGAGTTCCCATGAAAGGATTTGTTCACGTTTACACTGGTGATGGCAAGGGCAAGACCACGGCGGCGTTGGGGCTGGCATTGCGCGCGGCGGGCGCGGGGCTGCGCGTGTTCATCGCGCAGTTCGCAAAGGGAAGGGACTACAGTGAACTGCACTCGATCCGGCAGCTTGGTCCCAACATCACACTGCGCCAGTATGGCAGTGACCGCTTCATCATCGGCGCCCCTACTGAAGAAGATGTCGAGTCCGCATCAAAAGGGTTCGCTGAGGCGCGTCAGGCCGTCTGCGGGGGGCAATTCAGCGTCGTCATCCTCGACGAAGCCAATGTCGGCACCTATTACGATCTGTTCAGCGTTGAGGATCTGCTGGATCTGATCGAGCAGAAGCCGGCCCATGTCGAGTTGGTGTTGACCGGACGCTATGCCGACCGCCGAATCATTGAACGAGCGGACCTGGTCACGGAGATGCGCGAGATCAAGCACTATTGCCGACAGGGGGTTGCCGCCCGAGTCGGCATTGAGCAATGAGGAGGACCACCATGTCAACCGCGCGACACGGCATTGCAGCAATGCAGTACCATCAGTCCCCGGTCAGGGCTGCCGCTTTCACTCTCGTGGAACTGCTCATCGTCATTGGGATCATCGCCTTGTTGATCGGCATTCTGCTTCCGGTCCTCGGCAGGGCACGGGAAACGGCCAAGCGAGTGACTTGTCTGAGCAATCTGCGACAGATGGTGATTGCCGCCAACGCCTATGCAGTCGATCACAACGGCGCGTATCCGATCGCCTACTACTGGGCCAGCGATGAAAGCGCATGCTATTCCTACGCCTGGGACCTGACCACGATCTTTCGTCCTGGACAACCCAACGAGGTTGTGCCCGGACTGCTGTGGGGCTACGGCGGCACGACCAAGATCCAGCAATGCCCATCCTTCGAGGGGCAAGCCAACTGGTTGACTGATCCCTACACAGGCTACAACTACAACACCAGTTTCATCGGCCACGGCCAGTTCGAGGCCATTGTCGCGCCAGCCAAGGTAACGCAGATACGCAACCCAAGCAAGACCGCCATCTTCGGCGATGGGCAATACCGCGCAGGAGCGAACAAGTTTATGCGCGCCCCCTGGCCGAATCCGGGCGATGAAACGTTCGCCGGCCGTTGGGCGGGCACGCAGGGATTCCGTCATCTCGGAATGACCAATGTCGCCTTCTGCGATGGGCATGCCGAGTCCCTGCGGGATCGCTTCACCGACAACGCCGACGGAGCGGCAAACGTCGCACCTGGCACAGGGTTTCTGTCGCCTGATAACCGCATGTATGGTGGAGAGTGATTCCTCCCACATTGGTTCGGAATGGCGGTAGGGTCCGGGACGGAAGGGTCTGTTAACTGGGCGAGGGCTGTTTACGAGAGAGTGAGAGAGTTCGGGCCGTTGCTCTCGGCGTGCGGGCGAGAACGTGTACGTTTACCGCCGCAACGTGGTGGAGGCGGTTTGAAACAGAGAGCGCGGCCCGCGTGAGCGGGAACGCCGTAACCCTTTGACGGCATAGAGATACGAAAACGCCCGGCCAGTCTCCTGGTCGGGCGTTTCCGTTAACTTGGACTGGCGAAAAAGTTCGCCAGGTTGATTTTGGCTCCGCGAGTAGGACTCGAACCTACAACCCGCCGGTTAACAGCCGGCTGCTCTACCATTGAGCTATCGCGGACCAGGCTGAACCATCGTCAGCATCAAGGCAAGACATTAATCTAGCCGCGCACCGGCCGCAGTCAAGTCTTGTCTGTCATGCTCTTACGCCAGGGCGTGTGACCCTTTCTGCGGGCGCTGGGGCGGGACCGCCTCGGCGCCCAATGTGGCACAGGCGGCTGGCGCGCGATGTCCCTGCTACCAGGGGCCCGGTGTCGCGCGGTGCGCGACCTACGGGGCGCACTTAATTGTGGCACGAGCGAGCCGCTGGCAAGCCGCCCGCGCCACATTGCGCTGCTACAATCGGCCGCCGGAGCACCGCCGCCCATGCCCACCCGCCAGTCATCCTCTTCCACCACGTCGCGCCCGTGGCGAATCATCTACGTCCTGGCCGACTCCACCGGCAACCTTCCGCGGCACATGCTGCGGGCACTGCTCACGCAGTTTCCGGCCGACGCCTTCGAGGTCCGCGTCAAGCCGTTCCTCCACGACGCCGAACGCCTGCGCGACGTGATGGACGTCATCGAGGCCGAACCGGGTATCGTCCTTCACGCTCTGGTCAGCAGGGCAGCCAAGGCTGCCATCGAGGCCTTCTGCACTTCCAGCGGTCTGCCCTGCTACGACCTCACCGGCGGACTGGTCGACTTTCTGGCGGCCGCGTCGGGCCTCAAACCCTCCGAAGATCCCCGCGCGCTGCACAACGTCGATGAGGTCTACCGCCGCCGCATCGAAGCCATCGAGTTCGCCATGGCGCACGACGATGGCCTGGGACTCGACACGCTGCATCAGGCGGACGTGGTGCTGGCCGGCGTGTCGCGCACCAGCAAGACGCCCACGACCATCTACCTGGCCCAGCAGGGACTGAAGGCGGGCAACGTCGCCCTGGCCATGCCGGTGGAGCCGCCTCGGCAACTGCTGGCGCTGCCGCCGAAGAAGGTGGTGGGCCTGGTGATCGATCCATCGCAGCTTTTTGAAATCCGCCACCGCCGTCGTCAGGAGTGGCACATGGGCGACAGTGGCTACAACGATCCGCAGGCCATCGAGGCGGAAATCCAGTGGAGCCGCCGACTGTTCGCGCGACAGGGCTGGGCGATCATCGACGTGACCAATCAGGCCATCGAGGAGACGGCCGCACGGATCATCCAGCGCCTGGGTCTGAAGCCGATGGGGGGGTGAGGGAAACGGCCAGCAGTTCCAGGGCGCCGCTGGCGGTGTCGAGGATGGCCACGGTGCGGGGATTGGCGCGGTGCAGCGCGCCGGGGTTGATCAGTCGCACGCGCCCGATGCGGCGGTCCTCGGCGAGGTGGGTGTGGCCCTGCAGGAGGTAGGCGTGGCGCTGTTCGGCCAGGAGGCGCGCCTTGAGGCGATGGTCATCGCCGTGCAGGAGGGCGGCAGGGGCGCCGTCGAGGTCGAACTCGCCGAAAGCGCCGTGACATGTGATGTCCAGGTGGCGGGCATGGCGCTCGAGGGCCGGGCGGTCCCAGTCGCAGTTGCCCCACACGAACGAGGCCTGAAATCCGGCCAGGTGATCGAGGATTCGCGGCGAGCCGACATCGCCGCAGTGGATGAACCGCCGGCAGCCGCGCTGCCGGAGCAGCGCCATCGCCGCCGCCATGCTGGCGGCGTTGTCGTGCGTGTCGCTGAGGATGCCAACGAGCATGCGGGGGGAGTATAGCGGCCGATCACGTTGCGGGCACGATTCCGCAGGGATAGACTTGGGGCGATGGCACAACGTCCGGCTTCATCGGCGACCGCGACTTCATCGCTCCGCACGCAGGCGCTGGCCCGCTACACGGCCGAAGCACAACGTCAGGTACTGCCTTACGAGCCGGTGTGCGCGATTTTCCGGCGGTATCTGCACGGACAGCGGCTGAAGTTCACGCCCGAACGGGCGATGATCCTCGATGCGACGCTCCGGCGGGAGGGGCTCTTTGAGCCCGAGCAGCTCGTGGCCGACCTGCGCGGCATGGGCGGGGGGGTGAGCCGGGCCACGGTCTATCGCACGCTCTCGCATCTTCAGGACGCGGGCATCGTCAAGCAGGTGTTCTTCGACAACAAGCAGTCCTATTACGAGGTGATCGCCGGGCGTCAGGTTCACGACTACCTGATCTGCGTGGTCACCGGCAAAGTGATCGAGTTCAACAGCGACAAGTTGCGGGCACTGCGGGACGAAATCTGCCGTCAGCACGGTTTTCAGCCCCTTTCTCACCGGTTTCAAATCTTCGGCATAAGCCCCGAGGGTCGCCAGACGGAGCGGCAACAACAGCGATAGGGCGGTTCAGCACAAGGCGGCGAAGCTGGCCAGGGTGAGCAGACCAATGCGCAGTTTCATCCGCCAGAAGAAGGGTTGGCTCGTCATGGTCCACAGCGTTCGAAACATGGCACAGGTCCGGATATACAACTGCGATGCCAGGTGAATTGTCGGACGTTAATGTCCGCCGCAACCCGCACACGGGCAGCACAGCCGGCGGACGGGCGTGCGACTCGCACGCTCCGTTTATGACGGATGTTGCCTCCGGACATCGTTCGCCACCGGCCGATTCACCCGCGTGTTTTTATTTTGAAACATTTTGTCTGGCAGCCTTTTCACACGCCTGCATCCCAACTATCATGAAACGACTGCGTGTGGCGGCCTGACCGGCGGAACGGCGTGGCAGAGAGACCGTCGGCGGCTGCGCGTAACACAATCCTCTCTGTCCGGCGCATGCCGCCGGTTTCCGGCGGGCGGCGCCGCATGGCTCCGACAGGTTCCTTGTCGCTGCTCGGGATATCATCATGGCAACCCGTCAGATTACGGATATCATCCCCTCCTCGGTCGCTTACTCACAGGCCATCGTCGTCTCCTCGCTTCCACGCGGGAGCATCCACCTTGTGCAGCCGGCGCGGCTGTCGGAAACCGTTCTGAAGAGCTACCTCCGCGACATCCACTGCGAGGACCGCGTCGCCTGGCAGACGATCCTCCGCAATGCCGTCGTCCGCGCCAGCGACTGCTGGAGCCGCGAGGACTTCGAGTCCAGCCCCTATCTGCACAACCTGCTGGCGCCCCTGGGTCACCTCTACGCCGTGGGCATCCCTCTGTCCGCACCCGTCCTGGCCGGCTATCCCGGCGCCCTGGTGCTCTTCCGCGGGCCCGACGCGCATGACTTCACCGACGCCGAGGTCGCGCGCCTGCGCAACACCGGCCGCGACATCGACGCCTTCCTGGCGCGGACGCGCCGCGGATCGGAGGCGGACCATCGCTGGGCCCATCCCGTGCCCTGCCGCGTCTTCATCTTCACCCGCGATGCCAGGGTGGTCTTTCCGAAGCGCGAGCTGGGCCTCGACGAGCGCGTCGAGCAGCAGCTCCAGCAGCATGCCCGCCAGGCGCTGGAGTACGCCAGGCGCGCTCAGCAGTACGCCGACCGGCTGCTCCTGCCCGACTCCCGCGGCGACCTGTGGGTCTTCCACGCCAGCATCTACCGCGACTTCCCCGCCCTGGGCGGCGGAGCTTTCGTCTTCTTCACTCTACAGCCCAGCAGCGCTGAATGGGTCGAGGTGCGCGCCGTGGACGTGGCGGCCGACGGCGAGCTGGTGCGCCTGCTGCCCACGCTCAAGTTCATGCGCCAGGAGTTCCACCGCAACCCGACGCTGGAGGACATCTCGCGCCGCGCCTCCCTGAGCCCCTTCCATTTCCACCGCCGATTCACCGACCTGATCGGACAGACCCCCAAACATTTCCTGCTCGCCTGCCAGATCGAGGAGGCCAAGCGCCTTCTGGCCGCCCGCCATCACGAGCTGTCCAAGATCGCCGTCAACTGCGGCTTTGCCCATCAGAGTCATTTCACCAGCCGCTTCAAGCAGGCGACCGGCCTCACGCCCACGCGGTGGCGGCGGCTGGCGGCGCAACTGTCCCGCGGCCAGTGACCGCGCCGCCCGCGATAGAACTTGTGAAAAGTCTCCCCGTCCTGAGCGTTGCCGGCCATAGCATCGTGCGATGACCAGCCCGATCGACAACCGCACACCTCTGCGCATCGGCAGTGTGAGCTTCCTCAACGCCCGTCCCCTGATCCAGGGACTGGAAGACTGCCCCGATGCCCAACTGATGCTGGATGTGCCCGCGAAACTGCTGGATGGATTGCGCGACGGCCGCTTCGACGTGGCCCTGCTGCCCGCCATCGACTACCAGCGCATGGAGGGACTGTGCATCGTGCCCTCGGGCGGCATCGGCTGCGATGGCCCGACGCTGACCGTTCGCATCTTCTCACGCACGCCGATCAGCCGGATCAGCTCGCTGGCGTGCGACCCCGACAGCCACAGCTCGGTTGCCCTGGCGCGGATCGTGCTGGACCGCGGCCACGGTGTACGCCCCGAATTTGTGGACCTGCCCGCCCACCGTCGCGACTGCGACGCCATCCTGTTGATCGGAGACAAGGTGATATGCGAGCAGCCGGACGGCTATCCCCACCAGATCGACCTGGGCGAGCAATGGAAGCGGCTGACCGGCCTGCCGTTCGTCTTCGCGGTGTGGATGAGCCGCCGGGGGCTGGACCTGGGTGACTGGCCGCGACGGCTGGAACGGTGCCTCCGCAACGGTCTGGGCGACCTGGAGGGCATCGTCCGCCGCCACGCCGTCCCTCGCGGCTGGCCGGCCGACATCGCCCGCCGTTATCTGAGAGACTACCTCCGCTTCGAGATCGGCCCCGCTCAACTTCAGGCGATTGCCCTCTTCCACGAGCTGGCGCTGGCTCATGGTCTGACTGCGCCGCCGCTGCGGCCGCTGGCTCTTTACCGACCAGAATAGCGGCCGTCGGCCCAAACCCCGCCCGCGCAAAAAGAAAGGTGGCGTGGACCTCTCGGCATTCCACGCCACCCAGGGAAGGAGGACTAGAGTTATTGCTTTCTTTACTACGTCCGAGAAACCGTTGAGTTCTGCGGACGATACGATTTTGCGCCATGTCCACCATGGACTGACTGCCGCTCGTCCAGCCGCCATCGGCGGCAGCCGCGCCGGCCAGCGCCGCGGCCCATGTTCAGATCGGCCGGCTGGGCGGTGCGTTTCAGCGGCGGATGGCGAAATCGGGCTCCGGGCCTTGCACCAGGGGCCGCGCCGAGCCATTCTAACGGTACGTTCAGCGCAACCCGGACATCTTTTCACTGTCGAGGCACCCATGTCGAAGATCACGCCCGCCCTTCAGCTCTACACCGTTCGCGATCTGACGCGCACCGACTTCGCCGGCACCGTCAAACAGGTGGCCGCCATCGGCTACCGTTACGTCGAACTGGCCGGTTTCGGCAACCTCAAGACCGCCGCGGAGGTGCGTGATGCCCTGGGAGAGGCGGGGCTGAAGCTGGCGGCCGCCCACGCGGGCATCGAGCAGCTCGAGAAGGAGCTGGACAAGGTCCTCGACGAGCAGGAAATCCTGGGCAACCGGACGATCGTCTGTCCCTACATGCCCGAGCCACGCCGCAAGGACGCGGCCGGATGGCGCAAGTGCGCGGCCGATCTGTCGCGGATCGGCCAGCAGTGCCGTCGCCGCGGCTTCGAGCTGGCCTATCACAACCACAGCTTTGAGTTTCAGGTGTTTGACGGGGTCAGCGGGCTGGACCTGCTGTGGCAGCACAGCGATCCGCAGCTTGTGCGCGCCGAGCTGGACGTTTACTGGGTGACTCACGGCGGCGGCGATCCGGTCAGCTACATCGAGAAGCTGGGGTCGCGGATTCTGCTGCTGCACCTGAAGGACATGGCCGCCGGCCCCGAGCGGCGATTCGCCGAAGTCGGCGCCGGCATCCTGGACTTCAAAGCCATTCTGGCGGCGGCCGAGCGTCAGGGCATCCGCTGGGGTGTGGTGGAGCAGGACAACTGCTATGGCACTCCCCCGCTGGAGGCGGCGCGCAAGAGCCTGGAGAACCTGCAGCGCCTCGGCGTGGGCTAGAACCCGGTCGGCGACCTCTTGTCTGCCTCCGCCGCGCCGGCGCCCAATCGCCTGGGGGCGTGACTCGTTCTGCGGCGGCTGGTAGTAGTAGCACGAGTAGCACGGGCGTCCTCGGCCGTGCCGGCACGGGCAAGATGCCCGTGCTACGCGTGCTACGGAAACCCCGCCGGCTGGCAGTAGCACGGGCGTCCTCGCCCGTGCCCAACCGCGTCGCGCCCGCAATCCGTAGCACGGGCGTCCTCGCCGGTGTCTTCGCCCGTGTCCCCCTTGCCAGCGGCTGGTTTGCGTCCGCGCTTCAGCGCGTGCCACGGCCAGCCTGGCTCCATCCAACGCAGAGACCGTTACGCGCCCCAATCGCCTCGCGGCCTCGACCGGCATTTGCCATCCCCGCCGACGCTCCGTATTCTTCGGTGGCCCGCGGGCGGCGGCTCGGCGCGGGCGCAGCGACATGAGCCTCCCAAACCTCGCACAGCTTGTCCTCGGCGCCGCCCTCGCCGCGGTTGCCGGCTGCAAATCCATGACCCCCGGCGACCTGGACCGCGTCCAGCCGCACTCGGATGCGCCGCGCGCCGGCAACGTCTACCTGTTGCGCGGATTTCTCGGCATCTGGTCCCACGGCATCGATCAGCTCGGTCGCAGCATCAACCAGGCCGGCGTCCGCGCCCACGTCTACCAGGAAGACCAATGGCGCCAGCTCTGCGACGCCATCATCGACCGCTATCGCCACGCCATCGCTCCCGAGCCCCTCGTGCTTGTCGGCCATTCTTACGGCGCCGATGACGCCATCCGCATCGCCCGTCGTCTGGAAGAGGCCGGCGTGCGCGTCGACCTCATCGTCACGCTCGATCCGGTGACACCGCCGAAGGTGCCCGCCAGCGTCGGCCACTGCTACAACATTTACCAGCCCAATCTGCTCGACAGCCTGCCTGTCTTCCGCGGCGTGCCTGTGGAGGCGGAGGAGCCGGCCGCGCACAATGTGGTCAACGTCAACGTGCGTCTCGACCGCCGCGACCTGCTGGAACCGGGCACCAATCACTTCAACATCGAGAAGAACACGCGCATCCACGCCGAGATCGTCAGCACGATCAGCCGCTTCTGTCCGCCACGCGAACTGTGGCTGGCGAAAGCGGCGCCCCCTCCGCCGCACCAGACCCCGCCCCTTTCGCCAACGCCTGCCCCGCCTGTCGGCGACGCCGAGTCGCCGGCCTGGCACATCCCCTGACGCGTCGACGCACATGCCCGACTGGCCCACGCTCATCCTCGCGTTCGTGCTGACAGCATACTGGGGGCGTGTGCTGCGCCTCGCCTACAAGATCCGCCGGCGCACCGGCCGCAGCGCTGCCTTCGCCCCCGCCGAACCGCTGGGGCGACTGTTGCGAATCCTCTGGTATCCGGCCGTGGCTGTGTGGATCGCTCACGCCTGGATCAGCGCCTGGGGCTACCAGGCGCATCCGATTCTGCGCCCGCTCTGGCACAGCGGCGCGGCGGCCTGGGCGGCCGCGCTGACGGCCGTCGCGGCGCTGGCCATGACGCTGGTGTGCTGGAAGCGAATGGGCAGGTCCTGGCGCATGGGCATCAACCCGGATGAGAAAACCGAGCTGATCGTCAGCGGCCCCTATGCCTGCGTGCGCCATCCCATCTACGCCCTCTCCACGCTCCTCATGCTGTGCAGCATCGCCATCGTCTGCTCGCCGCTGATGCTGGCCGCCGGCGCTATCCATCTCACGCTGCTTCAATGGGAAGCACGGCGAGAGGAGCGGCACCTGCTGCAGCATCACGG
>Ga0129299_1001439_pt1 | contig 15858 bp, 13 predicted proteins | sample ConPoolayeCmetaG_FD_94477 | JGI IMG/M metagenome (GOLD analysis project Ga0129299, IMG submission 94477) | Hot spring microbial mat communities from California, USA to study Microbial Dark Matter (Phase II) - Cone Pool mat layer C metaG ... | reverse complement strand
TAGCTATTTGGGGTTGTTAAGGTTCAAGTCCAGTATACAAGTTACGGTTTACGATGCTTTCAAGGTACTGAAAATGCTTTGTGTCTTGGCGGTGAGAGGGGGGCAGCACGCTCCTTGTCGTGCTCCTATGGGCCTACCACCACGATTGGGTCCAAGAATACCTTGTCGTCGATGGCGTTTTGGTTGGTGTCGAGAACCGGCAAGCGGCCCAGGTCGGCAAGGCGGTATAGCCCCACCTCAACCTGGTATTCACCCGGTGACAGGTCAACGGGTAGATTAAAAGCATAGGGGTCGGCCACTCGTTCACCGCGCGTCCAGCGGGTGGTGGGGTAGGTGCCGTTGAGCGGTTCATTGTCTTGTTGGGCTACCGGCAAACCGTTGGAGCCGAGCACATGGACAAAGACCTTGTAAGGTTCGTCGAGCGGGCCGATCGCTTCCCAGTTCAGCGTCAGGCGCAACGTGTCGCCCGCTTTGAGGGTACGTTGGTCGTACTGATAGCTGCGCAGGCGGATTCGGTTGCCGAAATTGGCCAGCGGGGGCGGTGATTGAACCACGCGCAGCGGCAGGCGGACACGTTGGACGCCCATTTTTACCTCGACGCGGGCTAATGTCTCGGTGATCTCGATGGTGTACGGCTGGACGATCTGGGCGCCGGGGCGCCAGTCGGCCCAATTATCGTATGTTGTCGATACCGTTCTTTCTGTTCCATCTTGATCGACCAAAACCAGTGTGGGCCATTCTTCCGGTGTGTGTCGCACCAGCCACAGCAGTGCGAGTTTGATCACCTCCCCAACGGCGGCCTGAGGTGGTGCGTCATGGCCGAGCAGCACAACGCTGCCCAACGACCGACGCAACGGTGTGGACGGGGTGGCATAGGGCCAGCGCGGTGGCTTGATCACCTCAAGGTTGACCACGTTCAGGCGATCACCTGGCTGAAAGGGCAACCCCAATTCGACCTGCACCGTGTAGCGACCCGACGGCAATGCTGCCGGCAGGGAGAGACGATAATAATCGGGTACAACGCCCGAGGTCTGCCATCGCGAGGTGGGATAGGTGCCGCCGACCGGGTGGCGACTTTGCTTTTCGATCTGCACCTGTCCGGCCGGGTCGATCAGCCGCACGGTGACGGCATAATCTCTGCTCGGCTTTGTCTGTGCCTGCCAGTAGAGGGTGAGATGCAGCGTGCTGCCTCCTTCCACAGCCTGCCCATCGCTCACCGGCCTGGCCTGGCCTTCTGCGCCCGGCGGCGTGGCCGCCAGGTCGAATCCACACCAACGAACGGTCGTTTGTGGCGCTGGCAGCGCAACGCAGTGATCGTCCTGCGACTCAACGGACGTTTCGCGCACCTGTATCAGCGGCCCGGCCGAGGCGAGCACATAGCGATCGCCGGCGGCCATCAGCGGTCGTGCCAGATAAACCGGACGGTTCGCGCGCAAGCCTTGTTCGACGTAGGGGTGCCATTGCCATTCGAGAGAGTCGACGGCGACGATTTGGGCTGTCGGGGCCAGCCTCTCGGTCAGTTGCATATACCACAACACCGTTGCCGGCAGCCAGTCGCCGACGATCAACGCGTTTTCTTCCACGGCACGCAGGGCCATCTGCCCGTAGATATAGTCGAAGGCGAGGCCGGCATAGGCCCGGCGTTGATCATGCCCGGCAAACCGCGAAATGCCCAGCGACAACGGCCAGACGGCCAGTAGCAAGACCCAACATACGTATAGCGATCGACTGGTGCGCAACCCGACGATGCCCGCTTGGACGGTTGCTGTGGCACAAAGGGCCAGCCATACGTAGGCCGGCAGGTAGTAAACTGCCGTGTTGGGCACATAATAGTTGAGCGCAAAAAAAACTTCTCCCGCGATCCCCGCCAGTAATGTCCATGCTATGGCGCGTTTTTGACGCCACAACGCGATCCAGCCCAACAGAATCATTGCTAGCCCGGGCAGCCCAAACTGCTGCCAGAGCAATTGACCCAACTCACCGACTCGGTTGGGCAGGGCTGCCCAGCCGCCGCGAAACAACCCGCTTTGATAGGTGCGCGCCAGAACCAGGTCGAAAAACGAGCGCAGTGAATCGATGCGCATATAGGCATAAGGAGGATTCAAAGAGCTAAATAAAGGTAAAACAAGATAAAGAGATAAAGGAGTGAAGAATAAAGGTGAAAGGCGCAGCAGCATCTTGGGGTGCAAGAGCGCGCGGTCGGTGAGCCAGATCAGCAGCAGGTATGCCGGAGCGAGCATGAGCATGGTGCGGTGATGAGTGAGGCTGAGGCCATAGCTCCATATCCACACCGCCAGCCACCGTGCAGAACGCCGCTTGTGCCATTCCAGGCCCAGCCACAGCGTCAGGGCGACAAAAAAGGCGTTGAGCGCATATTTTTCGGCAATGGTGGCCTGGCTCCAAAAGGTCGCCGAGACGGTCAGCATGGCTGCGCCGATCAACGCTGCGGCCCGGCTCAAATCGAGGGCGCGAGCCGCCCGGTAGAGTGCCCATACGGCCCCGGCTGCTGCTACCGCCGAAAACAGGTTGAGCCGATAGGCGATGCTGCCCAGTGGCAACATCATCGCCAATCGGCCCAGCAACAGATAAAGTGGGTAACCGGTTGGGTGGGGAATGCCCCAGGTGGGTACGACAAACTGAAATTCGGCGCTGTCACCGGGGAGAACCGAGGGCGCGCAGGTGGCTACAAAAAGGGCCAGCGGCGCGACAAAGGCCGTTATGTCCCATAGCCATTCTGATTTGCCTGCCGGCCACCTGGCCGATAACCAGAGGACGCCGCCGAGGCCGCTCAACAAGGCAGCTATGCCCCATATCGGCGCCGCCGTCGGCTGAAAAAGGTACAGTGCGCTCAACCCCAACGGCCAGAAAGCGTGCGGCGCACTTGCAATGCGCCACGGTTTGAACACAATGTAACTCAAAACAGCGCCGATTGCGCCGGAAATGATCAGCGCGGTCGGTGAAGCCAGCCCGATCAGTTGGCGAGGCCACAATTCGGCCAGCAGACGGGCTCCTGTTGCGCACCATAGCGCCGAAAAGAGGGCGGCTATCGGCCAATATAAACGCCCGCGCAAATGGGCGTTGAACCGGGCCATATACGTCCACCCGCTCACAATGTCACCGTCATTCCTTCACGGACGACAAAGGCGCGATCAAACGTGGCCTGGGCATCGCGTTCCATACGGCGCATAAATGTGTCGTCATGGTTGGCATGGTGGTGGGTCAGAGCCAGTCGCTTGACCCCGGCCATTTGTCCCACCTGGACGGCGATTCGCCAGGTGCTGTGTCCCCAGCCTTGTCGGCTAAACGGCGGGCCGGTATACTCCTGGTCGACATATTCTGCATCGTGGATCAACAGGTCGGCGCCACGTGCAAATTCGATCAAGTTGGTGTCGCCCCCTTCATAGCCCTCGGTATCGGTCGCAAACACCACTCGTTTGCCCCGATACACGATGCGGTAACACATTGTTCCCCCTTTGGGGTGATTGCGACTGAGATACATTTCGACTTGGACCGCCCAGGGGGGCACAAAAAGGGTCTCTTTATGCAGATTTTTGAGCAGGGGCGGGGCGCCGGGTTCGGTCAACAGGATCGTTTGCGAGTCTTGCACATTTTGAATTTTGCATACCGAGAGCAATTCGCTCAACATACGGGGCAACATCGACGGCAGCAGAGCCTCGGTCAGTATCTCGTGAATGTCGGCGTCCGGCATACGGGGGCCAAAGATGAAAAATTCGCTGTCGGGAAAGCGCAGAGGGGCAAAGAAAGCCAGCCCTTGCGTATGGTCGTGGTGTCCATGGGTAAACAGCAGCGTTGCCCGAATCGGCCGACCGTCACGCGCACGTTGAGTGGCCAACTTTTCGCCCAGGCCGATGATCCCTGTGCCCGCGTCGATGATGATCAGGTGTTCGCCTGCGCGCACCTCCAGACAGGTTGTGTTGCCACCAAACTCGACCGTTTCAGCGCCGGGCACCGGGTAGCCTCCACGAACCCCCCAAAAGGTTACGTGGAAATCGGACATCGCCGTTTCTCCTTTTGATTGCACGAAAAATGCCCCAAACAGCCGTCAATGCTGTTGTGAGGCATTGTAACAGATTTTGCCGGATCCGTCAACGGATCCGGCTTGTGAGCTTTTGGGTGTCAGATGCCCCGCACGGCGACCTGGGCGACCCAAGTCCGGGCGGCTTCGGCCATGGCGTTTAGTTGAGCGGGCAAGTAAGGGATCAGCCTGCCCATCGAAGGATCGAGTGTGTTGTGCGGCACAAACTGTTGCAAAAAATATCGTTGTGCACCGGAAATCCAGCGCGCGATCGCTTCGATGTCTTGATCGGTCAACATGCCGGGCACCACCGTGGTGCGAAACTCGTAATCTGTTGTGCCGTTCATCAGCACGTCGATGCTTTGTTGGATGCGTTGAATGTCAATGTCGATGCCGGACAGGCGGCTGTATTTTGACGGTGGTGCTTTGAGGTCCATCGCCACGTAATCGAGCAGGTCTTGATCGAGCAGGTGTTTGAGCATTTCTGGTCGGTAGCCGTTGGTGTCCAGCTTGACCAAAAAACCCAGTTCGCGCGCATGCCGGCAAAAATCGGGCAGGTCGGGCTGCAAGGTGGGTTCGCCACCGCTGATCACGACCCCGTCCAACAGGCCACGTCGTCGCTGCAAAAAGGCAAACACCTCTGCTTCCGAGATGTCGGGCAGATCGTGGGGGGTAAGCACCAGTTGGCGGTTGTGGCAATTGGGGCAGCGCAGGTTGCAGCCGCCGCAAAAGAGGGAGGCTGCAACCCGGCCTGGGTAGTCCAACAAGGTGGATTTGACCCATCCTTTGATCTGCATTTACCTGGACTCTTTGACCTCTGGACGGTAGGGCTTGCGCTCCTGGAATTCCTGCCGCTTGCCCTTGTTCCAATTTTGTACCGGGCGCAGATACCCAACCACGCGCGAGTAGACTTCACAGGGGATTTTTTTCTTTTCTTCCATGTTTTTGCCTCCATTCTTGACAAGTTTGCCCAACTTTTACCAGAATAAAATGGTTTCGTTTATGCTACCGACGCCGGCACGCTGTCTGTTGAAATGCCATAGCGTTCGAGTTCTTCCTCGGTATGTTCATAGGGACAAAACGGGTGCTCGCCGGCCAGGTAGCCGTGAACGGGGCAGATGCTAAAGGTCGGCGTAAGTGTGTAATAGGGCAAATGAAAGTTCTCGGCGATGCGACGGATGAGCAGGCGTGCCTGTCGCCAATCGTCGATCTGCTCACCCAAAAAGCCGTGCAGCACCGTGCCACCGGTGTACAAGACCTGCAAATCATCCTGGTGTTCCAGCGCCTCAAAGATGTCATCGGTGTAGCCTACCGGCAGGTGGGTCGAGTTGGTATAGTAGGGCACCTCGTCGGTGCCGGCGGTGATAATGTCGGGGTAGCGTTGACGGTCGGCTTTGGCCAGCCGATAAGAGGCCCCCTCGGCCGGTGTAGCTTCCAGGTTGAACAGGGTGCCGCTTTCCTCCTGATATTCGGCCAGCCGGTCACGCATAAAACAAAGGACACGGATGGCGAATGCCTTGCCTTCCGGCGAAGCGATATCTTGGCCCAAAAAGTTCAGGCAGGCCTCGTTCATTCCGTTCAGGCCGATGGTGGAGAAATGGTTGCCCCAATAGCAGCCCTGGCTCTTTTTGATCTCCCGGAGGTAGAAGCGGCTATAGGGGTAGAGTCCTTGTTCGGTGTGCAGTTCGAGCATTTTGCGTTTGATTTCCAAGCTGGTGCGCGCAATGTCCATAACGTGCGCCAAACGGGCCATAAAGTCGGCTTCATCATGGGCCAGATAGGCGATGCGTGGCATGTTGATCGTCACCACGCCAACCGAGCCGGTGAGCGGATTGGCCCCAAACAAGCCACCACCGCGCTTGCGCAGTTCGCGGTTGTCGAGGCGAAGACGACAGCACATGCTTCGTGCGTCCTCTGGCTTCATGTCCGAGTTGACAAAATTGGCCCAATACGGTATGCCGTACTTGGCGGTCATCCGCCAGATCGGCTCCAGCATCGGGTTGTCCCAGTTAAAGTCGGCCGAGATGTTGTAGGTGGGGATGGGAAAGGTGAACACCCGACCTTTGGCATCTCCTTCGAGCATGATCTCGGCGAAAGCGCGATTGAGCATGTCCATTTCGGGCTGGAATTCACCATAGGTGGCATCCTGGGGTTTGCCGCCGATGATCACCGGCTGATCGCATAAAATCGGTGAAGGAGATAAATCAAAGGTGATGTTTGTAAAGGGCGTTTGAAAGCCCACCCGAGTCGGCACGTTGATGTTAAAGATGAATTCTTGCATGGCCTGCTTGACCCCTTTGTAATCGAGGCCGTCATAGCGGACAAAGGGGGCCAGCAGCGTGTCGAAATTGGAGACGGCCTGTGCGCCGGCCGATTCGCCTTGCAAGGTGTAGAAAAAGTTGACCAGTTGTCCCAATGCTGTGCGCAGATGTTTGGGCGGTGCGCTCTCCAGTTTGGCCGGCACGCCGCCAAACCCAACGCGCAGCAGCTCTTGCAGGTCCCAACCACAGCAATAGGTGGACAGCATTCCCAGGTCGTGGATGTGAAAATCGCCTTCGGTGTGCGCCTTTTGCACCTCCGGCGGATAGACCTTTTGCAGCCAGTAGCTGGCCGCAATCGAGGAGGCGATATAAAAGTTGAGGCCTTGGAGGGAGTAATTCATGTTGCTGTTTTCGTTGACCCGCCAGTCGGCACGTTGCAGGTAGTCTTCGACCAGTTTGATTCCGTCGAGCAACATCCGTTTTGTCTCGCGCGTCTCGGCGCGACGTTGACGGTAGAGGATGTAGGCCTTGGCCACGCGGGGATTGCCCGACTTGATCAAGACCTCTTCGACAATATCCTGAATTTCTTCAACGTGTGGGTATCGTCCGGCGGAACCAAAACGTTCTTCGAGGATGCCCAACACGGCCCACGATAGCGTTTCGGCCCACTGACGACCTTCTCCATTGCCGACGGCTTTGGCGGCAGCATAGATTGCGTTTTCAATCCGTTTTCGATCAAAGGGGACGATGCTATTGTCACGTTTGATCACGCGCTCGATAGGCATTTTTCCTCCTCAGAATTTGCCAGAGACAAACAAAGGGCATCAAATGCCCCCATTCTTCAGATACCCCTGCTTGCACAGGGGCATCTATTGAAATTGTTTATTTAACGCTTTGAACGGTCTGACAAGAGGCGATCTACCTCGGTTTTCATCTGCTCCAATGTGGTGATCGGCATATATACCGAGGCAAAAAGCAGGTAAGCAATTTCATCGATTTCTTTGAGCCGGTCCATCACGAACTGGCCGATGATCCGGCTTTCTACTTCCATGCGATTGAGGTGGCGCAAGTCTGTCTCGACCTGATCGACCAATTTTTCCAGGTTTTCTACCGAAATCGGGCGTTTGGCGCAAGCCTTGCGGATGCCCATCATCAACTTGTCGCGGTCAAATTCTTCGCGGCGGCCGTCGGTCTTGACCACGATGGGGTTGATCAGAGCGACATATTCAAAGGTGGTGAAGCGCTGTTCACATGCGTTGCACTGCCGCCGTCGACGGATCCGGTCACCCGAAACGCGCGTATCGACTACTCGTGAATTGTCAACACCACAATATGGGCATTTCATTTCAAGCCTCGTCAATAAAACAATCTGAAGGATGCAAGACAAGCAATAAGTGGAGCCGGTCAGATGGGTTGCGTAGCGAGAAAATACAAGGAGTAAATCTTGGTTGTGATGGCTACTAATTGTAGTTATTTTCTCTCAAGTAAACACAAAATCTAGTACCCCCAAGACGGAAGCAATGATACCATAGATGTCCGGAAAAAGCAAGAATCGGTTCTCTGTCCTGAGTTATTTATGGCCATGTCTTGCCTTTTTATTCCACCGTTATTAACTTTTCGTTAACAAAATTGCTGTTTTGTCCCACATGACCGGCAGATATGGGCTAAAAATGATGATTTTGCCCCACGGTAATTGCTCGAGGTTTCACCCAAGATTCACGAAGCTTAAATTTTGCGTAACTACTCAGGCTGTGGTCGGTCTCCGACCGATCCACCCAATCCGGCGGTTAACTCAATCCGGCGGTTATTTGGCCTGATTACGGCGTTCACTTCCCATCGTGGCGATGCGGGCGCGGTCTGGAGGCCGGCCCAAGCCGGAGGGCTGAGCAGTTACAATTTTGCAGGCTTTTTCCGATCTGCAGAGTATGGTATAATGCAGTTAGATATTGCACGCAACTGATGCGCGTGTGCCGGTAGCTGCCCCAGGCGCAAATAGGAAAATTAATGCCCAACCTGACAAGGGGCAGCTCCTATTGCTGATGAATTTTGTCCGGCAGGTGAACTATGAAATTGTTAGCCAAATTGACCACGTTGGCCCGCGCTCTGGTTTCTGAACGCAAGGCGCATTCGGACGTTTCCTCCTCATCCGGCCGGCCTGTATCACCGTCAATGCCTGGTCTGAAGCAAAAGGAGACACCGTTGCCGCTTGACACGCTCGAAGAAGCGCGCGTTGCCGATCTGTTGCGCGATCAATTGGGGGCGAACAAAGAAAAAGGAGAATAACATGAGTAGTTTGATGTACAATCAGTTGGTCACATGTGCACACTGTGGCGAGGACGTGCCCGACTATGAAGATTGTGTCTTGTGCGGTCACTCGCTCCAAAATCCCGACGTGGTTTTGCGCGACGTGAGCATGGATGAGATTCAGCAGATGATGACCCAGGCCAAACTTGACGAACTCAAAGCCAAGCGCCGGATGCTCTATGGCGACAACTGGGATCACGCACCCTGGTTGGAACGGTTGGAAAAACTGGCCGAGATTGCTCCCAACAACGCTCAAGTCTATTATCACATCGGCCGGGCTCACCTGGAATTGGGCGACTGTCGCCGGGCGATCGTTTACCTGACGGCGGCATTGATGCTTGATCCCAACCTGGTGGACGCGATTCGCTTGCGCGGCGATTGCCAAAACGCACTGGTGCCGGTGATGGGGGATGCGGAGGTTTATTACGACCGCGCTCTGGCCGATTACGAGGCGGCGCTCGAACTGGAGCCAGATGCCTACACGCTCAACGCGCATGCGGCCATCATCGGCTCGCTGGGCAAGTGGGATGAAGCCATTGAAGAGTATACACAGGCCATCAAGCTCGATCCCAACTATACCGAATCGTTTTTCAACCGTGGTTATACCTACAAGGTGATCGGCGAAACCGACAAGGCGCTGGCCGATTTCAACCGCTTTTTGTCTTTTCAAGAGCACTGGAACGCCGAAATGGTCAGCATGGCGCAGGCACATATCAAAGAATTGACCGAACCGGAATAGAACCTCGGTAAACCTCAATCGAGTTGTTGAATCGAGGTATGAGCCGGGGCGTTCCACCTGAACTTTTCACGCCGGGGATCCTTTCCCGTCTAATGAGCCACTTTTACCCCTATGGCTTTCCCGCAGGTTTATGCCGCAAAGTGGTCCGGCCGATCGTCGGCAAGTGGCTTGCGTCGAGTCGTCACAACCTGCGGGAAAGCGATTGTGATTGCTTGTTTTTCCATCCCTTTGCTGGTATACTTGCCTATGAACCCAACCTTGATTCTTGCATCCGGCTCGCCGCGCCGGCGCGATATGCTCAGCCTGTTCAACATCCCATTTCAGGTCTGTGCTGCCGAGATCGACGAGACGCAACAACCAGACGAGTTGCCGACCGAGTTGGTTGTCCGGCTGAGCCGTCGAAAAGCTCAGACCATTGCCCGCCGTTTTGCACAAGCCATCGTGATCGGGGCGGATACGGTCGTTGTCCTGGAGAATGAGGTGCTGGGCAAGCCGGTCGATGCTGCCGATGCCACCGAGATGCTTCGCCGCTTGCGTAGCCGTGCGCACTCGGTTTACAGTGGCATTGCCCTCTGCGCCCAGGGTGGAGATGTATGCACGAGTGCTCTGTCTACGAGCGTGGTCTGGATGCGCTCTTATTCTGAGGACGAACTTGCGGCCTATGTCGCCTCCGGTGATCCGTTGGACAAGGCCGGAGCTTACGGCATTCAGCACGAGGGGTTTCATCCTGTGTCTCGTCTGCGTGGCTGTTTTGCCGGTGTGATGGGGCTGCCGCTTTGCCATCTGCGCGATCTGTTCAAGCAAATGGGGGTTTCAATCACCGTTGACGTCCCCGCTGCATGCCGGTCACTGACCGGTGCTCTCTGCTGTGGTGGGTATGATGTGGAGATGTGGTTTGAAACGTAAGATTTCACGAAGAACTGTTATTAAACAATTAGCCCAGGTCGGATTGGGTGCCGCGTTGGCGGCGTGCCGTCCGACTGCCACCCCAACGCAACCGCCGGCGTCCACGCCGACGGCTACGGCCTTGCCGATCGATGTGCCGGCCCATGAAACGGCTACGGCCTACCTGAACGCCTGGGCAGCCAATGACCTGCAAACAATGTATGCGCTTTGTTCTGCCGAGACGCGCCAAAGGGTTCCGCCGGAAGAGTTTCTGCGCATCTATACCGAGATTGCCAACGAGGCGACCTTGATTGCCGTGCGGCCACAGCTGATTGCCGTTTTGCAAGAAGGCCGGCAGGCCAGCGCGGCGTTCAAAGCCGAGTTTCAGACCGGCTTTGTCGGCAATTTTGAGGTTGAGAACGAGCTGCCGTTGGTATGGGATGGCGACCGGTGGGCCGTGGCGTGGTCAAAGCAATGCATTTTCCGCGAACTGGCTCCGCGCAACTTGGTGAGTATGATTTCCAGGCCGGCGGTGCGTGCCAACATCTATGATGTCAAGGGCCGGGGGCTGGCAATTAAAAAGGATTTGATCACGGTGGGGGTGATCCCGCGCGACATCCAGGATGAAGCGGCGTTGCTCTCGCGGCTCAACGTTGTGCTCAAAATTCCGCAAAGCGAGATCAAAGCCAAATATGAAAAGCAGCCGCCGACATGGTTCATTCCCATTGCCGACATTTCGCTGGAAGAAAGCCAAAAACACTACCAGCTTTTGCTCGAACCGGGCATTTCGCTGCGCGAAAAATCGACGCGCGCCTATCGCGAGCCGGCCGCAGCCCCGCATGTCATCGGCTTTTTGGGCAAAATTCCTGCGGAAAGCCTGGCCGAATGGCAGGCGCGCGGGTACACCGGCGACGAACTGGTTGGGCGTACCGGCATCGAAGCGTGGGGGGAAAGCTATCTGGCCGGCAAACGCGGCGGCACGCTGACGATCATCACGCCGGAGGGGCAGGTGGCGGCGACGCTGGCCAAACGTGAGGCGGTGCCCGCGCGAAGCATTTATTTGACCATCGATTATGATTTTCAGCGCAAGGTCGAAGATTTGCTCGGCGAACGCAAAGGCTCGGTGGTGGTGATGGAGGTCAATACCGGACGGGTGCTGGCCCTGGCCACATGGCCTCGTTTCGACCCTAATCTCTTTGCCGAAGGGATTAATCCGGCAGCATGGAATGAACTGAACAGCAATCCGGACAAACCGTTGCTCAACCGTCCACTGCAAGGGCAGTATCCTTCTGGTTCGACCTTCAAGATGATCAGCATGGGCACGATCATGGAGCGAGGGGGTGTGCCGGCGACCAAAGTATACAACTGCCCCGGCTCGTGGAACAAGCTCGGCTGGACGATGACTTGCTGGCTCAAAAGCGGGCATGGCAACATCGCGCTGCAAGACGCGATCACCGGCTCTTGCAACGTGACCTTTTACCAGGTCGGCTATGATCTCAGCTATATCGACATTGACGCGCTGCCCAGCTATGCCAGGTCTTTTGGCCTGGGCGCGGCAACGGGCATCGGCAAAATGCCCGACGGGACGTCGACCGATGATCCGTTGGGTGAAGCGTCCGGGCTGATCCCGGATGACGCCTGGAAACGTCAGGTGTACGGCGAAGGCTGGTCGGTCGGTGACACGGTCAACCTGGCCGTCGGGCAGGGATTTTTGCGCGTCACCCCCTTGCAAATGTGCCGGATGGTGGCTGCCATTGCCAACGGGGGCACGCTCTACCGTCCACAAATCGTCGACAAGATAGCGGCCGTCGGCGACCAACCCGAAATCACCTTCAAACCGGAAAAGGTAGGCCGCCTTCCGGTTACGCCGGAGACGCTCAAGGCGATCCAGGAAGGAATGATCGGCGTGACGACCAAGAGTTTGGGTACGGCGCGACACCGTTTTGTCAACTTTCCTTACACCGTGGCCGGAAAAACAGGCTCGGCGCAAAATGAGGGGCAATTGCCGCATTCGTGGTTTGTCGGTTATCTGCCTGCCGACAAGCCGGAAATTGCCATCGTCACCATGCTCGAAAACATCGGCGAAGGCTCAACCTATGCGGCACCACTCTTCCGTCAGGTGGCCGCCGCTTATTACGGCATCGAAGAGCAAGCGCCCGATGTGAAAGGACAGGGAGATTGATGCCCGCTTCGGAGCAAGGCGTTGGGGGCAGTCAAGACCGTTACGCGGCGATCCCACGTGTGCTGGTTTTCGTCTTTAACGGCGGTGATGTGCTGTTGCTCAAGGGCGCGCCGGATAAACGCATCTGGGCCAACCGCTACAACGGCCTCGGCGGGCATGTGGAGGCCTGTGAAGATGTGTACACTGCTGCGCGCCGCGAGGTGCACGAAGAAAGTGGCCTTCAAGTGACCGACCTGCGTTTGCGCGGCGTGATCAACATCGACATCGGCCGTCCGACAGGAATTATGCTCTTTGTGTTCACCGCACAAAGCGTCGATCGAGAAACGCGCCCTTCTCATGAAGGCACATTGGAATGGGTGCCGGTTCAGCATCTCCCCCGTGACCGGCTGGTTCGCGACATTCCGATTCTGCTTGAGCGGATTGCCACCCTCAAAGACGGAGAAACTTTTTTTGCCCGCTACTGGTACGACGCACAGGAACAACTTCAGATCGCCTTTTCGTATCCCGCAGGTATCTGCTCAGCCAGTGCTGATGACCATCCAAGTGGAACACAGATTTTCACGGATTTGGCGGATGAACACGGATAGTTTTTATAAAATCGGTGAAAATCCGTAGCATCTGTGGCAACCCGTGTCCTAAAAAAGCCAAGCTGAGCAGTTACGGACACGGATGAACACGGATTGGACGGATTGACGCGGATCAAAATCCGTGTCCCCTATTCGTGTCCATACCAACATGAACTGAATAGGTACGAAAAATCTGACAGAAAAGGAGTTAAAGGTTACAATGGCCAAATCAGATGCGTTTCCCAGGCTCAATTACGGCAAAACTTTGCTCATCGGCTTTGGTTTTTTTGGCATCAGCGTGCTTTGGACCCTTTATAATGCCTACGTGCCCATCTTTTTGCAGGCCGGAAATCCCGAGTTCGCTTCGACCGAAATCGGTTTTGGCCTCAAGCCGGGGTTGACCGGTTTTATCATGACCCTTGACAACATCGCGGCCTTTTTTTTGCTGCCGCTCATCGGTGTATGGTCAGACCGGGTGTGGACGCGCGTTGGGCGGCGTATGCCCTTTATCCTGGTTCTTGCGCCGATTGCGATCATCGCCTTTGTCTTGATCCCGACGGCGGTGGGGATGATTCCGGCCGAGCTGAATGGGCAAACGGCAAAATTGGGCGGGCCGCTGGCTTTGTTTATGCTTGCCCTGGGTGCGTTTTTGTTGGCGATGGCCGGTTTTCGTACGCCCGTCATCGCTCTGATGCCGGACCTCACTCCCAGTCCACTCCGCTCGCAGGCCAACGGCATCATCAATATGATGGGCGGCATCGGTACCCTGATCGCGACGCTGGGCAGCAGCATCCTCTACAAGATGGGGCGGATCACTCCCTTTGTCTTTGGCAGCGTGCTGATGGCGATTGCCGTGCTGTTGCTCTTTATTTTGGTCAAGGAGCGACGCGACTCGCTGGTGGCGGCTGCCGATAGCGAAACGGAAGGATGGGAAGCCTTGCGTGGCATCCGGCGCATTTCTGCCGAGGCCCGTCGCAGTCTTGGGTTTCTGATGGGGGCCATCTTTTGCTGGTTTGTCGGCTACAACGCCACCGAAACCTTTTTGACCTCCTACGGCGTCACCGTGCTCAACATCTCGGCGGCGCGGGCGCCGCTGTTGATGGGGGTAGCCTCGGTGGCCTTTTTGATCTTTGCCGTGCCGGCCGGCTACATTGCCGCGCGCCTGGGACGACGCAAGACGATCATCATCGGGCTGATCGTGTTTGGCGTGCTCCTTTTGCTCAACTTTTTCTTGCGCAACGCCACCCTCATCTGGCCGATCATGGCCATCGGCGGGTTGGGGTGGGCACTGGTGAACATCAACTCGTTGCCGATGGTGATCGACACCGCCGCTTCCGATGCCGACATCGGCACTTATACCGGGCTGTATTACATCGCCTCCCAACTGGCAGCCATTGTCGGCCCTATCTTGAACGGTCACATTGTCGAATGGTTTGGCAACGACTATAACCTGATCTTTGTTGTCACGCCGCTCTTTTTCTTCTTGGCCATCTTGTGCATGCTCCAGGTGACCAGAGGGGAAGCCAGGAGATCGGTTGCGGCTTGATGCAGCCAATCCAAGCAAAGGCGCAAAAAATCCACACCCAACCTGCGCAAAGATAAACAGTTTGGGTGTCCAGGCGTTGAGTCCATCTTGGCCTATCCGGAAACCGTAACCGACGCATCCCTATGCGTCGGCACAAGCGGCATAGGGATGCCGCTTGTACGGCTTTTCGGATAGGTTCTTGATCGACGCTTGGGGTGAATTTTGAAATTGTGCGTTTGAGGAGAAGAAACTGTGCGGATGACCTTGATCTATAATCCACGTGCCGGTCAGGTGTTGGTCAGACGACAGTTAGAGCATATTGTCGATTATTTACGTGGTTACGGAAACCTGGTGGAAGTTTTGGAAACGGGGTGTCCGGGCAACGCAACCGGGCTGGCCCGTCGCGCGGCCGAATGTCGGGCCGAAATGGTGGTCGCTGTGGGCGGCGACGGCACGGTCAGCGAAGTGGCCGGCGGTCTGGTCGGCACAGATGTGGTGATGGGGGTGCTGCCGGTGGGGACAACCAATGTTTGGGCGCTTCAGGTAGGCATTCCGGTGCTGGATCCGTTCAATCCCGGCGCACGGATTGGTAAATTCGTTGCCGGTCTGAGTGAGCAATTCAACGGGGCGCTGCCCTTTGATCCGGTGCAAAATGTGTTGCTCGACGCAGCCCGCGTTCTGGTGGAAGGTCGTACCGTGTCGGTTGATGTCGGTGAGGTGGCCGGGCGCCATTTTTTGCTGTGGGCCGGCATCGGCCTCGATGCGGCAGTCACCCAGAGCATTTCGTTGCAAGAAAAGCGGGCCATCGGGGCATGGGCCTTTATCATTCCCGCGCTGGACAAATTCAGAAACTTTGCCGGAGCCGAGGTCAGGTTGACCCTGGACGGCAGGACGGTTTTGGTCGAGACGCCCCTGGTGGTGATCAGCAACATTCAGTTGTACGGCGCGATCCTGCCGCTGGGGGCCAAGGCTTGCGTCACCGACGGGTTGCTCGATGTGTGTGTGTTCAAGGGCGAAGGGCTGCTGACCTTTGTCCACCACGCTTTGCAGGTGCTTTCGCGCAGACACCTGCAAGACCCCGAAATCGAGTACTACCAATGCCGTCATCTGGTTGTCGAGTCTGCCCGTCCGCTTCCGGTGCATGCCGATGATGAGCCGTTTACCGAAACGCCGGTCACGGTGCGCGTGCTTCCCCGGTCGCTGCGGGTGATCGTGCCACAATCGGCGCCGGAAGAGCTTTTTAATCCCAGGTCTGCGTCGGCGGCCAATTGACCGTTTCGGCCAGGTGTTGTTCCGGTGCGGCCATTCCGTCACGCCAGAGCCAGAAGGGGCGCGGTTCGTCCCCGGCGCGGCTGTAGCT
>Ga0129299_1001436_pt1 | contig 15875 bp, 9 predicted proteins | sample ConPoolayeCmetaG_FD_94477 | JGI IMG/M metagenome (GOLD analysis project Ga0129299, IMG submission 94477) | Hot spring microbial mat communities from California, USA to study Microbial Dark Matter (Phase II) - Cone Pool mat layer C metaG ... | reverse complement strand
CGTCTAACGTCTTCTCCTCCCCCTCCCCTACTTCTCCGTCACCACGGCATTGCGCACCACGAAGTCCAGCGCCTTCTCCTGCAGCACCACCTCGCGCATGCGCTCCATCTGCCCCTCGCGTTCGAACATCGCCCGCACCCAGCGCACATCGCGGTGGAACGAGCGGGCGTACGACGCCAAATGCGCGGAAAGTTCATCCTCGGTCACGTCCAGCTTCTGTTCGGCCGCGATCGCGTTCAGCACGTATTCCGCCCGCAGGTCGTGCTCGGCTTGTGCACGCGCCTGCTGCTCAATCTCTTTTATCGCGTCTTTCACCTGCTGTTCCGTGGCGCCGCGCTGCAGGCGCGAACGAACATCGGATTCCATCAGCCTGCGCACACGCGCCTCCACTATGCTCGGCGGCAGCGGCAGCGGATGCAGGCGCACCAGCGCCTCCCGCGCCAGCAGGCGCAGACGCTGCTGTTCTTCTGCTTCGCGGTACTGCTCGTGATTCTTGAGCACCGCCGCGCGCAGGTCTGCAACAGTCTTGCAGCCCGGCAGAATCTGCTGCGCAATTTCGTCCGTCAGCTCCGGCACGCGCCGCTCTTGTATCTCGCGCACATGCACGCTGAATTCTATCGTCTTCCCCGCCAGCTCCTTCATGTGATAGTCGGCCGGCGCGGCCACGCTGATCGTGCGCGTTTCGCCTTTCTGCACCCCGGCGAGCTGCTCGCCAAAGCCCGGCACCGGCACCCGTGCATGCGAACTCACTTCCACCCACGCATCATCGCGCTTCATCACTTCCATGCCATTCACCGTGCCGGTGTACTGCACCACCAGCCAGTCCCCATACACCGCCGGGCGTGGCTGTCTGACCGGTTCAAACGTCGCCTGGCGCTCCAGCAGGCCCTTGATTATCTGGTCCACATCATGCTCGCTGACTTTGACCGCGCGCTTGCTCAGCGGCAGTTGCGTGTATGGTTTGAGTGTTACCCTCGGCGCAACTTCGAACTCCAGCGTAAATTTCAGCGGACCGCGTTCGGGATACAGCGCATCGTTCTCGCGCCGCACACCGCTGACAGGTTCAAAATGATACTGCTTAATCACGCTGCGCACGACGCCTACCATCAGATCCTCCACCGTGTTCTGTTGGATGGCGGCCCGATAGCGCTCTTCCACCATCGCCCGCGGCGCGTGCCCGCGGCGAAAACCCGGCATCTCTACATGCCGTTGCAACTGCTTCACGCTCTTCTCATACGCCGCCTCCAGCGCGGCCCGGTCTACTTCACATTCCAACACGATCTCGCACGGCGTGCGAGGTTTAATTGTGGCTTTAATGGCCATGAATGCTCCCCAGGCTCAATTGTTATTCCGCATTGCTTTCAGTGTCTGTCGTTTCCGCCGCCGCACGCCCCTCTGCCGTGGCTGCCGTGCCATTCTCACCGTTGCTCTCGCTGGCGCCTTCCGGCAACACGCGCGTCGCGCACACCAGCTTGTCACCCTCTTCCAGCTTCAGCGCCCGCACTCCCTGAGTATTGCGCCCGATCTCCCGGAACTCCCCCGCGCGCGTGCGCGTCATCTGCCCCGACTGGGTCACCATCACGATCTCATCCGTGTCCTGAACCGTGAAGGCACTCACCACCTTGCCATTGCGCTCATTTGTCTTCATCGTGATCACCCCGGTCCCGCCGCGGCGCTGCACGCGCCATTCGCTGAATGTCGTGCGCTTCCCATACCCATTTTCCGTAATCACCATCACACTTGTGTTTTCGTTGTCCACGACTTCCATGTCAATCACCCGGTCGCCCTCACGCAGATTGATCCCGCGCACTCCGCGCGTCGTCCGCCCCATCTCGCGGCAGTCCTGCTCGTTAAACCTGATCGACATCCCGTCGCGCGTCACGATCAGCACATCATCGTGCCCCGAGGTCAGTTTCACACTCTCCAACGTGTCGTCATCATCTATGTTGATCGCGATGATCCCCCCGCGCCGCGGATTGCTGTATGCCGACAGTTTGGTCTTCTTCACGATCCCCTTGCGCGTGCACATCATGATGTTGCGCTGCTCGTCAAACTCGCGGATGCGCAACAACGCGGCGATCTTTTCTTCATTGCTGATGCTCAGCAGATTCACGATCGCCTTGCCCTTCGCGTCGCGCGCCATCTGCGGTATCTCATACGCCTTCACCCAATGCACCCGCCCGCCCGCCGTGAATATCAGCAGATAGTCGTGCGTCGAGGCGGTAAACACATGCTCGACAAAATCCTCCTCCTTCATCGTAATGCCGCGTACGCCCGCCCCGCCGCGGTGCTGCGCCCGGAACGCGGCCACCGGGCAGCGCTTGATGTACCCGCCGTGCGTTACCGTAATCACCGTCGTCTCGTCCGCAATCAGGTCTTCTATCGTCAAGTCGTCCGCCTGTGCCACGATGTCCGTGCGCCGCTCGTCACTGTACTTCTTCTTTAAGTCTTGCAGCTCATCCACAATGATGCCCAACAACACTTTTTCGCTGCGCAAAATCGAATTGAGATACTCAATCAATTTGAGAATCTCAGCATATTCATTCTCCAGTTTCTCTCGTTCCAAGCCCGTCAGCTGGTACAAGCGCATGTCCAAAATCGCGTTGGCCTGCATCTCCGTAAACCCAAACCGCTCTACCAACCCAACTTTCGCTTCATCGCGGTTCTTCGATGCGCGGATCAGCTTGACCACCTCATCAATGATATCCAGCGCTTTGAGAAAGCCCTCGAGGATGTGCGCGCGCCGCTCGGCTTTGTCCAAGTCAAACCGCGTGCGCCGCAGAATCACATCCTTGCGGTGCGCCACAAAGCTCTCCAGCATCGGCTTCAGCCCCAGCGTGCGCGGCTCCCCGTCTTCAATCGACAGCAGGATGCCGCCAAACGTCGTCTGCAGTTGTGTGTGTTTATAGAGCTGGTTCAGCACCACTTCCGCCACCTCCCCCCGCTTCAACTCCACCACGATGCGGATGCCATCCTTGTCCGATTCATCCCGCAAGTCGCTGATCCCCGTGATTTTCTTCGCATTCACCAGCTCGGCAATCGAAGCCACCAGATTGGCCTTGTTGACCATGTAGGGGATTTCGCTGATAATGATGTTTTCCTTGCCCTGCTTGGTGGGCTCAACCCCGGCTTTGCCGCGCAGCCGTACACGCCCGCGCCCCGTCGTATACAGCCGCTCAATTTCATCTGTCCCGCAAATGATCCCCCCGGTGGGGAAATCCGGCCCCGGCATCACGCTCATCAATTCCTTCACGCTGCACTGCGGCTTCTTCACCACCATGATCAGCGCATCGCACAGTTCGCCCAAATTGTGGGGCGGCACGTTGGTGGCCATGCCCACGGCGATCCCCGACGTGCCGTTGAGCAACAGTTGCGGCACTTTGGTCGGCAGCACGCGCGGTTCCTGCGTTGTCTCGTCAAAATTGGGCGTAAACTCCACCGTCTCCTTGTCAATGTCCGCCAGCATCTCTTCCGCCAGCGCCGTCAGGCGGCATTCCGTATACCGGTAGGCCGCTGCCGCATCGCCGTCAATCGAGCCAAAATTACCCTGCCCGTCAATCAGCGGATAGCGCATGTTCCACGGCTGCGCCATGCGCACCAGCGTGTCATACACCGCACTGTCGCCGTGCGGATGATACTTTTTCAACACTTCACCCACCACGCCCGCGCATTTGCTGTGCTTGCGGTTGTGCAACAGCCCCTCGCGGAACATCGCATACAATATCCGCCGGTGCACCGGCTTCAGCCCGTCGCGCACGTCCGGCAACGCGCGGCTGATAATGACGCTCATCGCGTAATCAATGAACGACTTCTTCATTTCGTCCGTTACCGAAACCGGCAGGACTTTCTCGTTTTGCGTGTACACTGTTTGATCCATACTCGTGTCCTATGCCCGCGCCTGGCCTGCCGCGCGGTGGTTCCTCAAATGTCCAGATTGGTCACATGTTTGGCGTGCTGTTCGATAAAGGCGCGCCGCGGTTCAACTTCATCACCCATCAGCAGCGTAAAGATGCTGTCCGCCTCCACCGCGTCTTCGATCATCACTTTCAAAAGCGTGCGCCGCGCCGGATCCATGGTGGTTTCCCACAACTGCTCCGGGTTCATTTCGCCCAACCCTTTGTAGCGCTGGATTTGCAGGCCCTTCTTGCCGTTGTCGCGCGCATGCTGCAGAATCTGCGCCAGCGAAACGGCTTCCCACGTCTGCTCGCCGCTGCGCAGCGTACACAGCGCCGCACGCCCCGGCGCCTTCGTGCCTTTGGCCGCCGCGTCTTCGCTGTTGCTTTGCCCATTCCACCGCGTCAGCGGCAGCCCGCGTTTCCCCAACTCCTTGGCTATCTTCTGAATCTGGTGCGTCTCGTACAACTCCGTCACATCCAGCGTAATGCGCGGCTTTTGCCCTTCCTCCTCGGCGCGTTCCTGCCCGGCAAACAAGTCATCCTGCAGTTGCACTTCCGCGCCCGCGGCAGCTTCCTGCTCTTCCGTCAGCCGCTTCAGCTCTTTTTCGTCGCGCACAAAGCGCACCTCGCTGCCTGTACGTACCCGGTACATCGGCAGTGTCCCCTCCTTGTCCTGCGCCGCGAAATACTCTGCTATGTCTATCCCCTTCCGCTCCAGCGCACGCACGTACTCCTCCAGCTTCACCAGCAGCGTCAGCATGTCGCGGAATTGCAACGGCGTCAGTGGTTTCGTCTCCCCCGCCAGCGTACACTCCAAGTCTTCTATCCCCAGATCAAGCAGAAACGCGTTCATTTCCGCATCAGTATTCAGATAGCGTTCCTTGTTCTTGCGGCGCACGCGGTAGAGCGGCGGCTGCGCAATATACACAAACCCCTTGTTGATCAATTCCGGCATCTGCCGGAACAAGAATGTCAACAGCAGCGTGCGGATGTGCGAGCCGTCCACATCCGCGTCCGTCATGATCACAATTTTATGATACCGTGCTTTCTCCGCATCAAAATCATCCCGCCCGATCCCGGTGCCTAGCGCTGTGATGATCGTGCGGATTTCCTCATTGCTGAGAATCTTGTCAAGCCGCGCTTTTTCTATGTTCAAAATCTTCCCGCGCAACGGGAGGATGGCTTGAAACCGCCGGTCGCGCCCCTGCTTGGCCGAGCCGCCCGCCGAATCGCCCTCCACCAGGTACACTTCGCACAACGCCGGATCGCGTTCCGAGCAGTCCGCCAGCTTGCCCGGCAGCGAGAGTGTCTCCAGCGCCCCCTTGCGCCGCGTCAAATCGCGCGCCTTGCGCGCTGCCTCTCGCGCCCGCGCCGCCGTCAGCGCTTTCTCGACGATCCGCCGCGCCACCCCCGGGTTTTCCTCCAAAAACGTCCCCAGCCCGTCATTCACAATGCTTTCCACGATGCCCTGCACTTCGCTGTTGCCCAGCTTCGTCTTCGTCTGCCCCTCAAATTGCGGCTCCGGCACCTTCACCGAGATCACCGCCGTCAACCCCTCGCGCACGTCGTCGCCCGAAATCGTCAGCTTATCGCTCTTCGCGATCGGGCTATTCTTCAAATAGTTGTTGATCGTCCGCGTCAGCGCCGAGCGGAACCCACTCAAATGCGTGCCCCCCTCCACCGTGTTGATGTTGTTCGCAAAACTGTGGATATTCTCGGCATACGTGTCATTAAACTGTATCGCTACTTCCGCCTGAATGCCGTCTTTCTCGCGCGCAAAATAAATCACTTTGTCGTGCAACGGCGTCTTGTTTTTGTTCAAATATTCAACAAACGAAACAATCCCGCCGTCATACTTGAAGCGCGCTTCCTTGCCGGCCTCGCGCTCGTCCTTGATCGCTATTTCCAAGCCCTTGTTCAGAAACGCCAGCTCGCGCAGCCGGTTCGCCAGGATGTCATACGTGAACTCCGTTGTCTCAAAAATATCGTCGTCCGGCTTGAACGTTATCTTCGTCCCCGTCTGCTTCGACTTGCCGATCTTCTCCAGCGGGCTGGTGGTAACGCCCCGCTCAAACTTGATCATATACACGGCCCCGTCACGCATCACTTCCGCCACCATGAATTCCGACAGCGCGTTCACGCACGATACTCCCACACCGTGCAACCCGCCTGACACTTTGTAGCTCTGCTTGTCAAACTTCCCGCCCGCATGCAGCGTCGTCAGCACCACTTCCACCGCCGGCTTGTTCATCTTCTTGTGCAAGTCAACCGGTATCCCGCGCCCGTTGTCGATCACCGTAATCGAATTGTCCTGGTGAATCACTACTTCGATCTTGTCGCAATACCCCGCCAGCGCTTCGTCTACAGAATTGTCCACCACCTCAAACACTAAGTGATGCAAACCGCGCACCCCCGTGTCGCCAATGTACATCGCCGGCCGCTTGCGCACCGCTTCCGCGCCTTCAAGCACCGTGATGGTTGTCGCATCATACTTCTGCGCAGTCATACCTGTTCCATTCATCCATATTGTAGGTGTGAAAACATAATACCACAGCATCTACCTATTAACTAGTCATGAATTGTACAAAAAACGCTCCGAAAAGTCAAGCCCAATACAGCATCCAGATCCGGCGACTAGCCGCATAGGCGTGGAGGGGCAACGGCCTCGCTGCCCTTGTGCCCTGCAGCCATCAAGCCGCCTTGGCCGGCGGTCCTCCCTAGTCGCCGTAACTAGACAGCACATACGTCAGCACACATCGCAGCATGATTGGTCATTTTACATTGGTAATTGGTCATTTGTCATTTTCGGCCGTCTGCAAACGGCACAAATCGCAAGCAGAATGCAGGATGTAAATCGTAATTCGTAAATCGTAAATCGTTTTCCACTACTCCACATTTTCACCACAATCCACAACGATAACCGTGTATAGTGTGGGTAATAATGCGAGAGATCACAATATCTCGAAAAAATCTCGCAAAATCTTACTGCGCACGCCCCTTTCTTCACATCTTGTTCACCGTCTGCCACAATGCTCAGACATCCCAGATCCGGCGACTAGGAAGGGCCGCCGGCCAGAGCGGCCTGATGGCTGCAGGGCTGAAGGGCAACGAGGCCGTTGCCCCTCCCATCATTGGTATAGGAATCATTACGGAGGGTGGTCAGCCCGGCGGCCTTATGCGCGCGGGGCACATGGGCAGCGAGGCCGCTGCCCCTCCACGCCTAATTCGCTTGTCGCCGGATTTAGGACATCGGGGGGCTTGCATTTTCGTTTTAAATATGCTATCATAATGTCCCATCGCTTTATGGCTCCGGCGTGCGGTTTGTGGAACTGGAGCGTTTTGAACAGTAGAGTAACTAGCGACGCGCGCCTGCGGTATCTGTGCCGCGAGTGCGCACTAGCCCGTTTACTGGGGGATTGGTATGGACACGCAACGTGTCACACATAATGGTTCCGCCGCACGATGGACAATGGCAGTGATCTTCTCACTCGCTGTCGTGGCTCCTTGCGCCATGGCGCAGCCCGTCTCTAACATTGTGGCCGAAGTCATCATCGCCGGCCAGCGGCGCATCGACGAGCAGGTGATCCGCGATATCATCCAGACCAAGCCCGGCCAATACTATCTGCCGGACGTCGCCAAGCAGGACACCGAGCGGCTGATGAAAAGCGGAGACTTCGATGCCGTCACTGTGGAGCAAGATGAGGTGGACGGCAAAGTGGTGCTGACGTACCGCGTGACGGAGCGCCCGCTTGTCAAGGCCGTGCGCGTCGAAGGCACGCAAGCTGTCAAGCTGCGCAAGATCGAAGGCGAACTCGTCACCAAGGCCGGCGCACCACTCAACCAAGCCACGGTCAAAAATGATGTTGAGCGCATCCGCAAGCTTTACGCCAATCAAGGCTTCGCGCGCCCGGTGATTGAGTATGACATCCAAGATGCGGATGACGGCTCGGGCAGCACCGTCGTCTTCAAAATCAAAGAAGGTGCGCCCTCGTATGTCAAAGAAGTGCACATCAGCGGCAACAAAAACATCAGCGCCACGCGCATTCAATGGGTAATGGAGACCAAGCCGCGCCTGTTGATTCTCCTGCGCAAAGGCGTCTTCGATGAGTACACCCTCAAAGAAGACATGTGGCGCATCACCGAACTGTATCAAAAGGCGGGCTTCGCCGAAGTTAAAGTAGACTATGAAGTCAAGCCGACAGCTGACAACGCCGGCCTCGCCATCCACATCAAGATTACCGAAGGCCTGCCGCACTACGTCGGCCGCATTATCATCCGCCAGGCCAAACTCAAGGGCTTCCTGGCCACCAATCTCTTTTATGAAGTGGAGATGTACAAGGGCGGCATCTACTCGCCCCAAGCCGTCGAAAAAGACGCTGAAAACATTCAAAACTATTACCGCTCCCTCGGCTACGCCAATGTCTCCATTCTGCCCAAATCCATCCTCGCGCAACAACCTGACACGTCCAAGCGCGTAGTCGATGTGCATTTCGACGTCAAGGAAGGTTCGATTTACGATTTCGGCAACGTCGTCATCTCCGGCAACAAGCGCACCAAAGACCTTGTCATCCGCCGTGAACTCAATATCCTGCCGGGCGACCGCTACAACTATTACCGCCTCGAAACCAGCCGCCAGCGCCTCGTCAATCTCGATTACTTCGAAAAAGTTGACATTCGCGAGGCCGACAGCAAAAGCTTGCCTAACGCCAAAGACGTCTACATCAACGTCACGGAAAAACGCACCGGCCGGATTGGCTTTGGCGCTGGCTATTCATCGGTTGACCAGTTTGTCGGCTTCGCCGAAATCTCGCAGTCCAATTTCGACGCCCTCAACTGGCGCAACTGGTTCGTCGGCGGCGGCCAAAAAATCCGCCTGCGCGCCGAAGTCGGCAACCGCCGCCAGGATGTCGTCTTCAGTTTCACCGAGCCCTACTTCCTCTACGAAACCCTGCGCGGCCAGAAAGTCAGCGCCGGCTTTGACCTCTTCTGGCGTAATCACGACTTCCTTGCCCCCGACTATCGCGTCATGCGGATTGGCGGCGATGTGCGCCTCGGCACCCCCATCAACTTCAACTGGGTCCCCACGGTTGGCAAATACATCGGCTCGATCCGCGCCGATCTGACTGCCATCGGTGAAGTCATTAATGTCGATGTGGATGATTCCCTCGATTATGGCGACCGCGTCCTCAAAGATTACGCCCGCCTCGTCCGCCGTGTCAACCCCAGAACCGGCCGCATCCACGCCGTCTATCCCGCCTGGGCCTTTGCCACCAAAGACAAGTACCTCGAGGAAGACAAGGGAACGTATGTGCAGTTCTCGCCCGTCCTCGCCCTCACGCGCGACACGCGCGACAGCATCCTCTTGCCTACGCGCGGCGGCGAAACCAAGTGGACTGGCAAGGTCGGCCTCGGCTCTGCCATCTATGGCCTCACCGAACTTAAACATGCGCACTACTTCAAACTGTTCGAAACCTTCGAGCGCAAAAAGAATTATCCCTTCAGCGGCCCCCACGTGCTCGAAACCCGCGGCGCCATCGGCTTTGCCACCCCCAATACGCCGCTCTTTGACCGCTTCTTCCTCGGCGGCCCGTACGAAATGCGCGGCTTTGGCTACCGCCGCGCCGGCCCGCGCGACTTCTCCGGCGAGAATCCTCTCGGCGGCACGACCAAGCTCTTCGGCTCGCTCGAATATACTTTCCCCATCTACTCCTATGGCGACAAGTTTAGCGTGCGCGGCGCCGTCTTTATGGACATGGGTAATGTCTGGTGGAAAACACGCAAATACACCCGCGCCACCCGCAACGCCGTCGGCGATTGGTACCCCTATGAAGAAGAACGCAGCAACATCGGCGAAATCAATTTGAGCGGCGGTGTCGGCTTGCGCGTCCACCTGCCCATCGGCCCTCTGCGCCTCGATTACGGTATCCCCTTCATCCGCGATTCCGAATCGCGCGACTGGAACGCCTTTGAAGGCTTCTCATTCAACGCAGGAGCGTCGTTCTAATGCGCACCCTCATCATCCTATCTCTTGCCGCCGCGCTCTCCGGCTGTGCCCTCATCGCCAACGAGAACCTTCATCATGGCGTCTCGTATCAAAGCGATCACGTCGCCATCGCCGTCCGCGGGCAATACCGCAGCATCGCCGTGCTGCCCTTCTTCAACTCAACTCAGTACGCCAATGCCGGCAAATACGCCCGCCGTTCGTTCTTTGGCGCCTTGGCCGCCTCTAAAAACTACACGCTGCAGCCCATGGCCGAAACTGACGCGCGCATCAAAGACCTGCCCCGCAAAGCCCTCGACCCTGCTGAATATCAGGAGCTCGCACGGGTACTCGGTACCGACCTGATTGTCTTTGGCTGGGTCCTGCGCCAGATGCATTCTTACGGCGTCGTCTACGGCCGCAACGCTGTCACTGTCCGCATCGCTTTCGTTGATGCGCGCACCGGCCGCATCGTCTGGGAATCTACAGATTCCCGCACCCGTCTGCTCATGGGCATCAGCATGCTCTCCATCTTCGATAACGAATATATGTGGGCCCGCGAAGTCTGCAACCGCTATGATGAATTGTTCCGTGATATGATGACCGCGTTGCCCGACACGTCTGCCGTGCCCAACACGCCGCGCACGCAATTGTTTTAATACGCAAGGAGACTCCCTATGAAGTTCTGGATTGCACTCGTCACCATCACAGTAGCCGCGGCGGCGCTCTTCGCCAAAGTGCCCGGCACAAGCGAGAAAAAAATGATCGGCAATTATGTCTATAAGAGCGCGGCCTTCGACGCCACTATCATCCTGGCTGAAAACCGTGTCATCAGCAGGTTCGGCACAACTCCCAGTTCGCATCCCGTGGCCGGCAAATGGTGGTACAAAGGCGCGAAAGACCTCATCATTGCACGCTTCCCGGATGCCACGCTGTCGGGCATTGTGGTCAATGTCAACTTGATCACCGGCACCTACAAACGCGTCCAACGGCCCGCCGAAGCGTTTGTCATGGCGCGCACCAACGCCACGATCTTCCATCTCAAAATGGACATGTGCAAGCCCAAGCGCGCCCATGGTGTCGTCGTCTACAACTGGAACAAGACCATCACGCTCAGTGGCTTCAAAATCGCTGTCTACTCCTGGCTGGCCGGCACCGGCCGGCTGGAGAAGAAAGCCCGTAAATTTACCAAACTCGGCTTCTTCTCGTCCGGCCTGCAAAGGCCATACGAATTTGCTGAAGCCTATTTGATCCGTGACACCTTTGCGCCGCCCGCCACCCTCCCCGCGCCGCTCCCCGTCGATAACGTCAACGTCTTCGCGTATGATTTCGCTACCAACGGCTTCCGCTTCTTCGATTGGAGCACCACCAACGACCCCGCGTTCTTTTAAACACTCGCGGGCCATGCGTGCCGGCAGTCAGGCGCTTCACGCACAACGCACCAGCTTTTTTGTATGTTTTCAGCGTGCGACTGAAATCTTTCCGCACTATGCACGGTGAGCTGCGCCAGCAGTATCTCGCGCGCTTCAGCTCTGAACCGCAAGAGCACGTAAGAAGGGGGCGACTACGCCGCTGATTGCCCTGTTGAGCATTTGCTGCGTTAGGCGTGCCCGGCGCGCTTGATCACCAGCTTCTGCCCGGCGCGCGTGCTGATGCTCAGCCGCGGGCCTGCGTGCCGCGTGCCGTTGACTTCACACACTGGCATTCCGTGCACCAGCTCCAGCGTACCTCCCGCCATGCTCGTCACGCGTACTTCACGCACCTGATACCGCTCTACCGTCGCACCAATCAAAAACGCGCCTTCTGTACGGATTCCATCAAACCTCAATTCGTGCCACCGCGAGGGCAGGCGCGGCAGAACGTGAATGACTCCATCGCGGCACTGCACCAGCAACTCCAACACCGCCGTCACTACACCCAAGCCTGCATCCATCTGCATCACTTCAGGGAACGGCTCCACTTTGCAAAAGCCCGGCTGCCAGAGCGATCCGTCATCCCAGCCGGTGCAGCCGGCGCAATCGGCATTGTGCGTCGTGCCATACCCATAATTCGTGTAGACATTGTGCCACCAATGCAGCCATGCCACCGCCGCATCGGCCAAACCGCAGCGCGCACAAATCGTTGCCGCCCATGGTATGCTCCAGCCCGTCCATTGCCCGGCGCCCAGCAACGTCCACTGCCAGATGCTGTGTGCCACAACTGCCTCGTGTTCTGGCGCGTGCGGATCAATTGTGCAAAACGGATATAACGCCGCCAAGTGGCTGTGATGCCGGTGGCTTTGCTCCAGCGCCTGGCCGTCCCACAAGCCGATCACGTATTTGCCGTCTTGCACCTTGCCATTCAAGACGAACGGCACGCGGGTGTAGGGCGGCAGCTTCTCGCGCACGGCCGCCCAGCGCGGGTCTTCAGCTTCTCCTATTATCGCCGCGGCCTGCGGCAGAATCGCCGCTATGCGGTGCAACGCCGCCAGCTGAAAACTGGCATCCCGCCCCCACGCATTCATCCCTGCACCGTTGTATTCAGGGCTCACACTCACCGGCAATGAATACACCATCCGCCCATCCACCTCGCGTTCTTCCAGCATGGCGTAAAAACCGTTGAATGCACCCGTCAGCAACGGCCACGCAATCGTTCTCAGAACTTCGACATCCATGCTGTAGCGGTAATGCAACCACGCCAAATACGCCATCCATGCCGTGCACGCCTGATCAATCGCGCCCGCCCAAAATGAACCGATCACCTGGCAGCGGTCGTCCACGGCATGTGGCAGCATCAGCGCGCCCGGCACGCCGAAGAAGCGTTCGCCGTGCGCCGCCAGGCGCGGCAGCCAGCCGCGGATCATCTCCCATAGTGGCTGCAAATGCCCCAGCCGGTTCGTTGCCAGGCACGGCCAGTATATCATTTCCAGGTTGATATTAAAGTGGTAATCGTTGCTCCACGGCGGCAATTGACACTCCTCCATGAACGGCCCTTGCAACGTCGCCGCTACGCCGCCCGGCGTGGTCAGGCACGCCTGCTTGTACACGCCATATTCGTAGATTTCCTGCAGCGTGACGTCCGGAAGATGCAGTTCCGGCACATCATCGCAATACGCGTTCCACCAGCGCGCGGTGTTGCGCACCAGCGGCGCCAGCACGGCCCCCGCGGCCAGCTCGCGCGCGCATCCCGGCCTGCGCGTCCACCGCAGTTGCGACGATCACTTTGCCTTCGCGCTGGTACCACGCCAGCGCACACGCATCGTCAGCAGGCAAATGCTGGCAGAACCCGCCGCAGTTCGTCTCGTGCCACTGCTCCGGCGGCTCGCACCCGCGCATCAACAGCTCTCGTCCAATCCACGCCCACGCCGGCACCGCCGTCACCTCAACTGCTCCGTGCCGCGCCTCGTCTAATTCTACCCATGCCACTGGGGCGTCCATTGATTGCCGCAAAAGAAGCTCCGCGCTCGCTCCCGCGTTGTTTTGAACCTCAATACGCAGCACACCCGATTTTAAGTTCAACCGCCCCGTCACAGGACGGAACCCGCCGCCAAAGCGCAGTTCAACGCGCCCTAAATTCATGTGCTGAGGCCGCGCCGGCTTACCCGCCCCGCGCGGCCCCGGCGCAAACAGCGCCTTCAGCCCCGCTTCGTCGCCTGCTTCCAGCAGCCGCCGCACCTCCGCGTACGTCGCCGTTCCCGTGCTGTCATTGCCTCCGCGATGTTCCCAGAACCCGCGCGCCCTACGCTAATGCACACTGTCTCCTCGCCCCATACCATCAAACCCTGCACGCCGTTGCCAAGCACAACACCTGTGTGTGGGCGGCTAAGAGGAAAATGCCATACCTGTATGCTCATTCTCTCGTGCTCCCCAATCGCGCTAGTATAGCATTTTTGTTCAAATAATGTTATCCAACCGAGCTGCCCAGATGCGGCGACTACCGACCTCGGCTTGGAGGGGCAGCGCGGCCGCTGCCCCTCCAATTCTCGGTATCGCTATCGGTATCGCTATCGGTATTGAATCTGCATGGAAGGCCGCCGGCCCGCGGCCGATGTGGCGCGTATCTACAGGCGCCGAGGCCGCTGCCCCTCCACTACACTGCGGCTAAGACCAGATCCGGCGACTAGCGGCATAGGTGTGGAGGGGCAGCGGCCGCACTGCCCTTGTGCCCCGCGCGCACAAGGCCGCCGGGCTGGCACCCCTCCGTAATGATTCCCATACCAATGATGGGAGGGGCAACGGCCTCGTTGCCCTTGCGCCCTGCAGCCATGAGGCCGCCGTGGCCGGCGGTCCTCTCTAGTCGCCGGCTCTAGGGCTAAGCGCCAGAGCAGAGATGAACAAAATAGCGGGCGTTCAACCAGCTACTTGGCCGCGGTGAGAGCAAGATCCGTCAGATCAAAGAAGCCATCGCGCGCGGTGGCACGCACACCGAAATCCAGTGCGACGCCAGTCATGGTATTGGCACGCGCGCCGCTTGTCAACCGCGCCAAGCGAAACGTGTGGCGATACGTTTGCCATACGGCCCCCAGCCGCACCGGGAACTGCGCCCCGCCGCCAAAGCGCGTATACAACGTATCACCCACCACTTCACTCTCGCCAGCCTGCTTCACATTGCAGGTCACTTCCATGCCGCGCCCGCGCGCCACAAACGTGATCACATAGCTGCGGTCGTATTCGACTGTCGCGTGGCCGTGATGAAACAGCGCGCCGCCTTCGCTGGCGTAGCCATCAACAAACGACACACGTACAAACGTACGCACGGCGCCTGATTGGGCGTCCTGTTCTCGCATGCTCTGCATCATAATCGCGGCGTTGTCATTGCCCGCGCGCACGGCCTCCCACGGCCACGGCGGGATGGGATAAGGCGTGCGTGCGTCGGCGGCCGGCAGCGGTAGCGGCGTGGCAAAAACCGGGGCCCTGCGCGTACCGATATTGCGGCTGGCCACGACACGCCCGTCGTGGCAGCCAATCAACAAATCCAGATCGCCGTCGCCGTCCAAATCTGCCAGATACGGCCGCGGGAATTCACCCACGGGCGTGTCGCGCCCGCCAATCCTGACTGGCTCATCTTTTGGGGTAAGGAGAAATGGTGTGTCGTTCGTGCCGGTGCGCGGTGTGTTTTCATACCACGTGAACACACCGGTGCGTTCGCCCGCCAGCACGTCCAGATCGCCATCGCCATCCAGATCACCGATGGCGGGCGTTAAATGCTCGCGCCCGTAGCCGTAGGCCAGCCAGTGTTGCGGCGACTGCGCGAAATTCGGCGCCGCGCGCGAGCCGCTGTTCAAGAACAAATAGATCGAGTTGGCGGAATAGGAACCTTCGCCTACAATCAAATCAGGCCGGCCATCGCCGTCCCAATCTGCCAAGCGCGGAGCGACGAAACTGCCGATGCACAGCGGCAGTGCTCCGCGCATCACCAGCGGAAAGCAGCGCGACGTATCCACGGGCTGGCGCGTGCGTAGTTTCACCCAGTCAAGCGCTGCGTACGTCGGCGTGAATTCTTCGGGCACAAACGCCCCGCCGCCCCGGTTGCGTGCTATTTGAATCGCACCTTCCGGTGTGCCAATGAGCAGGTCATTCAGGCCATCGCCGTTGTAGTCCGCCACATCAATGACGATCGCATAGCCGAAGAACGCGCGCACAAACGTGCCCGGCGCGAAGCGCGGCGGAAAGGCGGTGCGTGGGTTCGTGCGTTGAAACACCCACACAAACCCATGCCCGTCTCCAACAACCAATTCTGGCACATTGTCGCCGGTCACATCAGCATAACAGGGCGACGCGCCAAACCACTTGGGCTCGGGCAACGCGCCCTCAACCAAAATGTCTTGCAACGAGGAATGAACTTTAATCGTGCCATTTGACGCCACTCCATCCCACAGGTTCTCCGTCATCACTGAGATGGCAAACGTGCCATTCGATAAAAGCGGCGCCGCCGCGCACACCCAGCTCGCCACGCCTGCCAGCAGCACGGCCATCGCCTGCCACCACACATGCTCTGTTCGTCTCACCTTGTGCTCCTTT
>Ga0129299_1001435_pt1 | contig 15883 bp, 16 predicted proteins | sample ConPoolayeCmetaG_FD_94477 | JGI IMG/M metagenome (GOLD analysis project Ga0129299, IMG submission 94477) | Hot spring microbial mat communities from California, USA to study Microbial Dark Matter (Phase II) - Cone Pool mat layer C metaG ... | reverse complement strand
GAAACCATGATCGCGTTGTGAGAGGCGCCAAATCATACACGACGAGATCTTCCCGCAGTTCACGGAGAATCGCGTAGCGCACGATACGCTTTCGTGCGCTACGAGATTCTCCGTGAACTGCCGGAAGATCTCGTCGTGTATGATTTGTCGCCTCTCACAACGCGATCATGGTTTCGAATAGCGCTTTTCAGCCCTCTCATCGTGGTGGGAGTCACCCTCCTCCGGATTGGGTTACGCTCGCTGGTGCAGAGGAGGAGAGTACAGCGCACATTCAGGGTACGCATGTGGGGAGGGCGTTTGTCTGCGGCGGCTGACACCTCGACACTTCTCAATGTTTACTATGATGCGGTGAAAGATCTTTCTGGCATTGCACTCCGCGGCGTTCGAAAGAGCGAAGTAGAAAAGCGTTTACCCGGGAAAGGTTGTGTGCTCACCGAGGTTGCCGACATCATACAGGCGTCGGCATACGGAGGCAACAGTGCCGATCTTACCGTGCTCAAGAAGAGAGCAATAGAGGCTCTGTACCTCGTGGCGGGAGGAGGTGAGACATGAAACGCCTACTCTCTTTTGGGGCAGTACTCTGTGTCGTTATACCGTTTTCTGCCGCCGGGTCGTGGTTCGACGCCTACACGGCGGGGGACTATGCGAGAGCACGAGGCGTGCTCGAACAACACCTCTTGCAACATCCATCTGATCCGCTCATTCATTACAACCTTGGTGTCGTCGCCGAGAAAGAGGGACGGCGAGGCGCTGCGGTCTATCACTACCTACAGGCGCTCCAAGCCGCTCCCGCTTTCAAGGAAGCGCGCAACAATCTCGAAGCGCTCACTGGCGAACTCCATGTAACGATCCCTTCCTCTCTCCTTGACCAGTCAGGAGACCTCTGGTGGACTATGATTCTTTTTTTCGTTACCTTCTACCTCTTTACGGCTGTTCTCCTCTGGCACCTCTTACGTCCGAACTGGAAACGCCGGCTTGCGCTTGTGCCTATCGTCATGCTCATGGCTCTCTTTGCATTCCTCTTTGCCAGCCGCTACCATGCCCAGACACGCCTTCGTTACGCAGTAGCACAGTCGGCCCAGACACTCCGGAGCGGTCCTGACAGCGCTCTTTCAGGTGTCGGCACCGTACGCGAAGGTGAGATTGTCGAGATAGGCGATACCTCGGGAGAGTGGACGAAGATACGCGGATTCCAAGACAATATTGAGGGATGGGTTCCTTCTCTCCAAGTACGTCACATTATACGGAGGATAGAGTGAACAGGATGCTTTGTCTCCTCGGAGGGTTTATGTTGCTGGCAGGGTGTTCTTCCGTTCCGACCGTTTCGAATGCCGAATCGGAGGCGGAACGCCTCTACCGCACCGGCATCGCCTATCTCGAGGACGAAGAATACGAAGAGGCGGAAAAGATTTTTCTCAAAGTCATTTCTGACCATAGTTACAGCAAGTGGGAACCCTACGCCCGCATCGGCCTCGCCGATACCCACTTCAAACGTGAAGAATTTGCCGCCGCCTTCGAAGTATACAAACTCTTTGTCCAGATGTCTCCCTCGCACGAACTTGCCGACTGGGCTTCTTTCCAGATGGGGAATTGTGCCTTTGAACAGCGACCAAGCGACAGTTGGATACTTCCACCGCCGGAAGAAAAAGATCTTTCTGAAAGCGTCGAAAAGGCGGCGGATCTTTACCGCGACTACCTCGTAAAGCATCCGGAAGGGAAGTTCGTTACCGAAGCGCGCCGGAACCTTGCCAACGCAGAGAATCTTCTCATCTCGCGGGATCTTGCCGTCGCTAGATTCTATGCCAAAAAAGGGCGCTGTCCCGGCGTCAGAATGCGACTCGATCACATTGCCAAGTACTACACCGTTACCGCCGAGGAGGTTAAAAAGGAACTCATGGAACTCGAGCGTCAGTGTCCTCCCGAGTAGGTATCCGCCGCAGACAGGAACTTACACAAAAGAATCACCAGCGGTATTCGAGCGAAAAGAGAGGGTGCACTGGTGTCTCGCGCAGGAGACGCAGATCGTTTTCAGTACGCAGCGTAGCAGTACGCGGTTGGGTAATCGCTGCTGCGATACCGGCAGGGTTGATGTTGAACCGCCAGCCAAGTCGCGCATCTTCATCGGCCGCCTGCCGAAGCCCTTTATCTCTCAGAACTGCGTACATAATCCCGTAACCTGCCATGAGTCCTGCCGAGGAGAGAGCACCGAGCCACGTGATATTGTCTTCCTCTTTTGCGAGAGCAATGGTCAGATAACCGATTCCGGTGGTGGTAAGCCCGCCAGCAAGTGTACCGAGGTTGAAGAGAAAGGCATCGAGGTCGGAGAAGTCGAGCCCTTTGAGGAGAAAGTAACTGGCAACCGCTCCGCCGATGGTTCCCGGGAACATGAGGCCGGTGTACAGCCGCGATTCCTTTGCCTTCGCCGTGATGAGGATAGAGACCGGTAGGTATGTGCCGAGAGACATACCAGTGTAGAGGAGCGTTACATCGCCCTCGGTGTAGCGGTCCCAACGGCTTACCTCGCGGCCAAGTAGGAGCCCACCTACCCCGCCGGCAAGCATGAAGGCGGGGATTATCCGCACCGTACGGGTATTGTCCACTATGTCTTCATCGAGGATGGTTGCCAATAGTTCCAGCATCGTCGCATAGCCGAAGAGCGATCCGGCTCCCATGAGGCGCATCTCGCCGCCGGTGGCGTCCGTCCGCTGGGCATACCACATCCCGAGACCGTATTCCGCCATACTGAAGAGGAGAATCGAGGTGACCATAAGCCGTCCGTAGGTCTCCTCGCCGATGCCGAGATCACACTCGATCTCATCGTTGCCCCCTTCATGCTCGTCCTGCTTGAGGCTTCCCGCAATCAGCCACCAGAGGAACATGCCATCCATCGCACCACGGAATGCCCCCTCGCCAGCGCCAAAGGCCATTCCACGGGTTATTCCGGCATCCTTTCCAAGATAGTAGCTGAGCCCGAAGGCTCCCCCCGCTGCAAGGAAACCGATGCCGGGATAGAGCGCCCAGTGGGCGTCATATCCGCCGAAGATGAAGGGGAGCGCCACACCGTAGAGGCCGGACCAGAGTGTCGTATAGGCAACGAAGGGAACAAAACCATCGCGCTCGTTGTACAGCGGTCGCTTCGGGGCACGCGGCGTTGGCACTGGTGATTCGGGCGCCGGTGTCACAAGAATCGGCGGTTTAGCCAGTTTCGGCGCCAGCTTATCGCGTATCGCCGCGAGTTGGTCGGCTGTAATCGGCACGCGTCGGTCACCCGCTTCGGTGGTAATCGCCAGTTCGTATGCCTCTCCTTTCTTGAAGAGGAGTGCCTGCCGAAACCCGGTAACATCAGGGAAGAGCCCATAGCGCACGCGAAGATTCTCATCAACGATGCGGACATTCCCCGCGGCATCGAAGGGAATCTGCTCCTCAGCAGATACCACCGTCACGACGGAGAGAGGTACGGACTGTTCTTGCTCCGAGGATTGCGATGTTTCGAGGGATGCCTCTTGTGCACCGAGCACAAACGGCGCAACCGCAATGAACACAAGAAATCGTTTTTGCATGTTCAGATCTCCCGTACAAACTTACAAACTCACAGACACTCAGGCCACTGCGGCGCTGGCTCTTTACACCCCACATCGAGGATCGCAAGAAACTGTTCGAGCGGAATGAACTCGCCGCCGAAGCGCGCAAGATGCTCGGTCTTCATCTGGCAATCTATCACATGGAACTGGAGATCTTGCAATAGTTCGACGAACTTCACAAAGGCAACCTTCGAGGCATTCGGTTCCCACGCAAACATAGATTCTCCGAAAAAACAGCGGCCGATGACCACCCCGTAGAGGCCGCCGGCAAGCTCGGTCCCCTCCCACGCCTCTACACTCACCGCGTAACCGAGCCGGTGGAGTTCGGTGTAGGCTGAAATCATGTCGGCCGTTATCCATGTCCCCTCCTGCCCACGCCGCGGTACTTTCGCGCATGACTTGATGACACCCACAAAGTCACGATTGATTGTCACCGCAAAACGCCCGCGACGGACGAGTTTTCGGAGTGACTGTGAAACACGTATCTTCTCGGGGAAAAGCACAAAGCGGGGATCGGGACACCACCAAAGAATTGGATAGTTTTCGGTGTACCACGGGTAAATGCCGCGCTGATAGGCAGCAATCAGTCGTTCTGTCTTGAGATCGCCGCCTATTGCGAGCAAACCATCTTCTTCGGCGAGCCGCGGATCGGGAAAAGTGATGAGGTCACAGAAGAGTCTGTATACCATTACTTAGTTGACTATCTCGATGACGAATCGCCCGTTTGTAAGGAGCCCACGCGCCGTTCCCCCGTTTTTGAGTCGCCCAAAGAGCACCTCATCCACAAAGAAATCTTTCACCTTCTCCTGAATGAGCCTCGCTACTTCGCGCGCGCCGAATTCCCTCGAATAGCCTTCTTCCGCCAGACGACGTACCGCTTCATCGGTCACAGAGAAAGAAACACCTTTCTTCGCCAACTGGGCAGCAAACTCGTCAATCTGTTTTCTCACGATATCGGTGACGATGGCGAGATCGAGGTGATTGAACTTCACAATGCGGTCGAGACGATTGCGAAACTCGGGGGCAAAGACACGTTCCACTGCGCGATCGAGTTCTCCTCCGTCGATCACCCGGTCACCGAAACCGGGGATCGCCTTGCCTATCTCCCGTGCACCGGCGTTCGAGGTCATGATAAGTATCACATTGCGGAAGTCCGCCTTGCGCCCTGCATTATCAGTGAGCGTCGCATAGTCCATTATCTGGAGCAGGGTATTGTAGATATCGGCATGCGCCTTCTCAATTTCGTCGAGAAGGAGCACCGCGTGCGGAGTCTTGCGAATTGCCTCCGTGAGAAGTCCCCCCTCTTCATAACCGACATAACCGGGTGGCGCACCAATGAGGCGGCTCACTGCATGCTTTTCCTGATATTCTGACATATCGAAGCGGTGGAGTGCCACTCCAAGTTTGACAGCCAATTGTTTGGCAAGTTCCGTCTTGCCGACTCCGGTCGGTCCCACAAAAAGAAACGAGGCAACCGGTCGATCCGATCGTCCGAAGCCAGCACGCGAGCGCTTGATCGCTTCGACGACCGCACGCACCGCCGTATCCTGCCCAAAGATCTCGCGCCTGAGCGCATCTTCGAGGCTGCGTAGTTTTTCCTCTTCATGCGTGCTGACCGTCTGTTCGGGGATACGTGCCATGAGGGCAACAATCCGCTCAATATCGGTAGTATCTATGACTTCTTTCCTCTCACCGGAGATGCGCGTGAATGCCCCCGCTTCGTCAATGACGTCTATTGCCTTGTCAGGTAGAAAGCGCTCGGTTATGAACCGCGCTGACAGTTCGGCCGCCGCCCGAAGTGCCGTATCGGTGTAACGGATATTGTGGTATTGTTCGTACCGCCCGCGAATACCAGTAAGTACCGCCACCGTTTCCTCAACGCTCATTTCAGGGAGATCTATCTTCTGGAAACGGCGCGTAAGCGCCCTGTCCCTCTCAAAGTATTTGCGATACTCTTCGTAAGTCGTCGAACCGATACACTTGATCCGACCAGTAGCAAGCACCGGTTTGAGGATATTCGAGGCATCCATTGCGCCTCCCTGCACCGCTCCCGCGCCGACGATCGTGTGTATCTCGTCTATCACTACAATCACCCTCTCACGTTGCACAAGGGCATTCAATACCTTCTTCATTCGCTCTTCGAAGTCGCCCCGGTACTTTGTTCCAGCCACCATTGCCCCCATGTCGAGCCGGAAAACACGGTGATCTGCAAGGGGCGCAGGAACGGCACCTGCCACAATACGCTGAGCAAGCCCCTCGGCCAGCGCACTCTTCCCAACACCCGGTTCTCCGACGAGAATGGGATTATTCTTCGTTTTTCGACAGAGAACCTGCATAAGTCTCTGGAGCACCTCTTCCCGCCCAATGAGCGGCTCAAGAGCACCGTGTGCGGCAAGTGTGGTAAGATCCGTGGCATAGTTCTCGAGAGCAAACGTCCTCTTCTCTTCTTTGCGCTTGAATTTTCCCTCTTCTTCCCTCTCCCCTTCTTCGCGGTCACCTCTTTCCCGCCGCGATCTCTCTGCGCGGATATCAGGCAATTCGTGAGCAATGAATTTCTTGAGATCGTACTGCTCGATTCCTTGTTCGAGCAAGAATGCAACGGCATGCGACTCTTCACAGTCGTAGAGAGAGATGATGAGGTCGGTAATGCCGACCTGTCGCTTGCCTGCCGAAGCGGCTCGGCGTCCCGCTGCTTCAATGAGCCGTTGGAATGAATAGGACTGCATGATCTCCCCATCGTTGGTGCGCGGGACCATCGTTTCGAGATACTCCTTGAGTGCGGCGCGCAAACGGTCGACATCGCCGCCTACTCCCTCGATGATGTCCCTGCCCTCTGGCGAGAAGAGAAGCGAGTAGAGAACATGTTCGGGCGTAACGAATTCATGTTTCCCTTGTTTCGCCTCGTAGAATGCACCGAGAATCACACTGTTGAGTTGACGATCGAGTTTTAATTCCATAATCCTCCCTACGCTTTTTCTACCGTGCACCGCAGCGGATGGCGATGTGCCGCAGCAATCTGATGCACCTGCATCACCTTCGACATCGCAATGTCATACGTGTAGATACCCGCCGTTCCAGCGCCGGTATTATGTATCTGAAGCATCACCTGTGTCGCTTCTGCGGCTGGTTTACCGAAAATCCGCACGAGGATATCAACGACGAAGTCCATTGGAGTAAAATCATCGTTGTGCATGACAACTCGGTAGAGATCCGGCCGTTTTGTTGTCGTTTTGCGACGAGTCTTTATGCTGCCGTTCGACTGACGCTCCGTCCCCATTGCTCATCCCTCTGTTTTTTCCTCCCTATCCCTCACACCAATACCGAGTTCTCTCAACTGGTTCTCGGAGACATCCGAGGGGCTATCGGTCATGAGACATGTCGCGCTCGTTGTCTTCGGAAAAGCAATGACTGAACGAATGTTGTCTATCCCGAGAAGGAGCATAACAAGTCGGTCGAAGCCAAATGCGATGCCGCCATGGGGCGGTGCCCCGAGTTCGAGTGCCTCGAGGAGAAAACCGAATTTCCTCCGCGCCTCTTCCGGATCAATACCGAGCAGGGCAAAAACTTCCGCCTGCTTGGCGGGGTCGTGAATACGAATGGAACCACCACCTACCTCATAGCCATTGATAACCATGTCATAGGCGCGGCTCATAGCGGCACTGATGTTTCCCTTTCGTGCCATCTCGAGGTCGAAGTCAGTGAAGGGGTGGTGCGTCGCAACCCACTTTCCCTCCTCTTTGTTGTATTCAAACGCAGGAAACTCGGTGACCCACAAAAACGAGAAAGCATTCTTGTCGTATAGACCGAACTCGGCTCCAAGCCGCCGTCGAAGATTGCCGAGCGCCGTTTGTGCCACGCGTATCTCGTCGGCGATGATGAACATCACCGCTCCTTCGGGAACAAGCGCCTCGATTCGTTCCTTTTCAGATTCGGTGAAGAACTTAAGAAGCGGGCTGTCGAGCGTCCCATTTTCCCGTCGCACCCAGGCAAGTCCCTTTGCACCGTCGCCTTGTACTTCTTTTTCCATTGCCTTGATACGGTTCTTCGAGAAATTGCTCGCGTGTCCTTCGAGTACAACACCGTAAACACCCTTTCCCGGGGCATCTGCTGCTTCACGAAATATGTTGAATCCCGAGGTGCGACATATTTCTCGCAGGTCGATAAACTCGAGACCATACCGCGTGTCCGGCTTGTCGGTGCCATAGCGTTCCATAGCCTCACGGTATGACATCCGCGGAAACGGCCGTGGGACATCAATGCCTTTTATCTCTCTGAAAAGGGCGGCGATGAGCCCTTCCGAAGTGGTCATAACGTCATTCTCATCAATGAACGACATCTCTATATCTATCTGCGTAAACTCGGGTTGGCGGTCGGCCCGTAAATCCTCGTCACGGAAGCAACGCGCCAGTTGGTAGTAACGGTCTATGCCGCCGACCATACAGATCTGTTTGAACGACTGCGGAGACTGCGGCAGAGAGTAGAATTTCCCATGGTGAAGCCGGCTCGGTACGAGGTACTCTTTCGCTCCTTCCGGCGTCGATTTGCCAAGGATCGGCGTCTCAACCTCCACAAACCCTTGGTCATTCAGGTAATCGCGAACCACTTTGGCGATCTTCGATCGAAGAATCAATATCTGAAGGAGACTACTTCTGCGGATATCGAGGTATCGGTACCTAAGTTTTACTGTATCGGACGCCTCTTTGCGGTAATCGTAGGGAAGCGGCTTGCTCCGATTGAGAATAGTGAGGGATCGGGCGGCTACTTCTATGGCGCCAGTTGAGTACTTCTCGGTGCGGTTTTCACCTCGATCACGAACGATGCCGGTCACCTGCACCACATCTTCGAGCGACAGGCGTTTCGCCTCTTCAACGAGGGAGGACTCCTCGAAAACTATCTGAGTTTGGCCATACCGGTCCCATAGCATAACAAAGACAAAGGGACCAAATTCGCGTTTTGAGACAACCCACCCTGCGAGGGTTGTTTCCTGACCGATATGAGTCAATCGTAACTCACCGCAGGTGTGTGTCCGCATCATCCTGTTATTTCCTCACTTCAGATAGCAACAGTTCATAATACGCTGGGCGTGGGAAATTTCAATAGTTCTTTCCTCTCGATTGATATTTGCCGCTCCTCTCGACGGATGATCGATTGGGAGGTTGACAAAGAAAAGTAAGGAAGAAAGAGGTGAATAAGCAAAGAAGTGCCCGGAAAGAAGTGCCGTAACAGATGATCTAGGAGGAAAAGGCGTTCAGAACATCACCGAACACCCGCAACCACTACTACTTGCGGTTGTCTTTTCCTCTTCGTCAGGCCAGATGAATGCAGCGTCGGACGGCATATAGTCGGGCATCTGGTAGTCTTCATCGGCAGGGTTGAAGTCGTAGGGAATGGTGTGATCCTCGTCGGGACTGACATCGAACGGCTCATCGGCATCGCCGGTTGTCTCATCGGTATCGGACGCTTCGTCGGTTTGAGGGCTGTCGTGACTTTCTGTGTCAGGAAAGGCGCTGTCGGTGTCAGCATCGGGTATTTCATCCGGCGCACTACATTGATCGGGCATATCGCTGTAGAACAAGTAGCCGTTCGGGGGAAAGCGCTCGCTTTTCCCGTCATCGAACGATGCGGTAAAAAAGTATGCCGCGCAGTTTGCCGCCGAGACAGTTGCCGTCCACGCACCGCGCAGGTTCGTGCCGAAGGTGTTGGCAAGGGCTGTCTCGCTGTTTCCGACCGTGACCGCCGCAGCGGTGACCGGTGAAGGCGACTTTACGATGATCCCCGCCTTGAGAAGCCCGCTGTCCTCGAAGAGGGCACCGGGGTAAAGACGGCTTGTTTGGCTCCCGACGCCGAAATCCTGCGTCCAGTAGTGATAAAAGCAGTTCTGGCCGCCATAGTAGCCGGTACCCAGTGATGTATGTGTGGAAAGACAAATGTTGTCACGGTGCCCCGGCGAATTCATCCACTGGCATATCGTCGCAACGGCAGTGTCGTAGCCGGCAGCGAGATTCTCGCCGGTCGGATTACCGCCGAAGAGAGCGATCCGCTCGACCCACGAAGTGCCAACGCAGTAGGTCTTATCGCATGGCTGGTTGGTGCAGGCAGTCCCCGGTATGCACTCGACCGCATCCCCGGTAAGCGTAAGCATACAACAGGTATCGTGCTGGAAACAGGGGATGTCATTGAGGTGTTTACTGAACCACCGCGCCGCCGTCGCAAGGCGAAAATCGAACGAAAGGAGCGGCAAGGTCTCGCTTGCGACGCACTTGAGCGACGGCGTACCGCAGTCATAGCCCATCCGCGCAAGGTTGGTAAAGTAATGGATCGCCAGCTCCTGCGGCTTCATCGCGGCGTAGTCGAGGATCGGCACCGCGTAGCAGACTGGACCTTCGTCGGGACGCCACGATTCGTTCACCACCTGTGCCGAAAGAATACCAGAGACGAGTACCGACACGATGAGCGATATGTTCTTCGCGCCCACCCTCCCTACTTGCTGGAGTACCATGATGGATGATCGGGACATGGCTTCCTCCCTTGACTGGAAACAGCGCATGATAGCCGTAAACCAGATGAAAAGCAAATCAGCGGCGGTTTAAGGAAAAGAAAGGCTGCAGAAAACCGTTTCTGCGACCTATATCATCCGCGTTGACGAACTTATCTTGAAGTCTTTCGTAAGGATGTGCGACACGAGTCCCGCCGCGATGTCGAACTCGAAGTAGTTGCCGGAGGTCGGCACCACATGCTGGACACTCTCGACTGCTGCGAGATTTTCGAAAACTGACGCTATCCTTACCGTGTAGCGGAGGTTGTTGACCATCTTTACTATCTTCCCCTTCTCTATCAGAAAGGTGCCATCGGGCGGAAGACCATCGAGAAGGAAAACGTCACGCTCAACCATCGCTGCCACCTTTTCGAAGGTCGGATTGCTTATCTGGGAAGAAAACTTCTTCTTGTCAGGCTCAACGGTTCCCTCTTAGTACTACGCTCCGTTGGCGATGTCGTAGTTCGCTTGACTGCGCTAGAAGCGCAGGAGATCGGTTCCCCAGTCGAGGTAACGAAACTGAAAACGGTTATGCGGAAACTGTGCCATGATTCGATTGATTCCATTTTTCAGACTATTCATGAAAGTCTCTATAAGCACCTTACACGTTTTTTACTGTACCATCGAGATTCCGCGAAGTAAACAAGGGGGACTTCTCGACACAATGTCCTCCCTCGAACCATGACGGCGAAGAATGTTCAGGGATTATTTTTTTTGACACTGTTGGGAGGTGGTGTTATGGTAAGATGTTCTGTATTCGTATTGGGTATGACGGAGGAGGCTATGCGCGTAGACCAATTCTCGATTCTGTTACGAAATGAACCGGGTGTCTTGAGCAGAGTTCTCGAGAATTTACACCGGGCCCACATTAACATTCTCGGCCTTACCATCAACGAAACAGCGAATTTCGGCGAACTGCGCATCGTGGTGGACAAGAGCGCCGAGACCAAAGAAATCCTCAAGGAGATGGCAGTCTCCTTCAATGTTGTGAAAATCATCGTCGTTCGCCTCGAGAACAAACCGGGAGAACTGTTGAAAATAGCCCACCTCATGAGCAAGAACGATATCAACATAGACTATATCTACACGCTCGCTTCGGTTGATAAGGGGGCTCTCGTCGCCATAAAGACATGGAACATGACCGAGACAGAACGCCTCCTTGCCGAAAATAACTTCGAGATGGTTGATATCGAGAAACTGAAAACTTAGGTGGGCACTGTTGCTCACCTACCTAGACGACAGGGAGGTTCTATGCGTTGGCTGATTCTGCTATGGTGCTTTACGGTTGGGTGGGGCACCGCTTACGCCGAGGAAATCCAGGCTAACGAAAAAACACTTCCAGAGGATAGCGAAGAAACAGCGTCCGAGGGACAGATACCCCCAAACGTCGTTACACCGGAAGTCTCAGCGGGAACGATCGAAGCCACCGCCAAAGAGATAAAGCACCTCCCTGAAGAAGAGCATCAGAAAACGATACTGGAACACTCCTCCGCCGCCGAGACGGCGACCGGAGGACTGAAGGTGAGAGACGGTGCTCCCATAAAGTTCTTCGAACTATACGGCTACTTTGCAGCGAACCACCTCTTTACCTATAACCTCTTTATGAATGGTAACAACCCCTACTTCCCGATAACCCCCTATGCCAGCACCACAGAGCGCGGGGAAAAAGTGCTTTCATGGGGACAACTCCGGCTCCATGTCGAGCCGATTATCAATGTTGCCGAGACGATGGCTATTCATACCAAGTTGACACTCCTCGGAAGCCGGCTTGTCGGCACTGATGCTCCCTCTGGCACGACTTCGGAGGAGCAGTTTATACATGGTACTCAACTCGCTGAAACCGACCCCTCCATACGGGTAGAGGGGCTCTGGGGAGTTCTCGACACCCCCATTGGAGAACTGCGTGTCGGTCGCATGCCATTCCACTGGGGGCTCGGCATTCTCTACAATGATGCAAACACCGTTGATACCTTCACAACTGGTGATTACCTCGACCGCGTCATGTTCATCGTTCCCGTTGCAGGGATCAAAATCATCTCCGCCTTCGACTACATCAGCGAAGGGGCGTTGGTCCGCTACAACGACCACTTCATAGACGCCTCTTCCCGCGACGATGGCTGGCAGATCGCCCTCATGCTGACCATGCAGGAAGAGGACCGTGTGGTTTTCCGGGAGAAACTGCTCAAGGAACACACCATATACGAATTCGGATTTCTTGGGATGTACAGTTGGAAAACCGACGCGTCAGCGGAAACAGTCATTACTGCACCAGCGACACACTACACTCTCACGGAACAAGATGCCCGTCTCTTCACGATGGACCTCTGGGGAAATCTCTACTACAAGAACTTTTCGATAAAGGCGGAGATCGTCTACCTCGATGGAAAAATCGGCCGTTTCGAAAGCGACACTGCATCGGGGCGCATCTCGGCACAGATGTTTGGTGCTGCGATCGAAACGCAGTGGCAGTACATTCCGCGCAAACTCCATCTGACCTTGCTCACCGGCGCGGCAACGGGTGACGGTGGATCCGGTGTACAAGGCGATGCGGTACATCTTCCCGGTAAAGCCATAGATGCTGTGCTTGGTCTCGACACAAAAGTGGAAAACTTCCGTTTCAATCGCAATTACAATATCAACTCGTTCATTTGGCGTGAAGTACTTGGCCGTTTCACCTCAGGATACTATGCGAGTCTCGACGCTCGCTACTACTTTCGTGACGACATCAGTATGCGGGGTGGACTCACCTATTCTGGCGCATGGGCGGCAAAACAGACGCCTGGCGGGAAGGGGTCTCCACTCGCGGTCGAGCCGTTCGTCGGCGCTTACTACGATGGAGAAAGCGGTCTGCGCGGCGGACTCACCTTCCAACTTGCGGTGCCGCTCGACGGACTCCATACCCAAGAACGCAATACAACCCTCTTGTTCGATATTCATACCTATCTTGGTTTTATGTTCTGATTGACGATTAAGAGCCGGTGTACGAGAGGACCCGTGCCTCGGCATCCATCAGCGCCCGAGCACCGAGGATGAGCGCCATGTTACGTGCTCCGTGACCGACCGGGAAGCCTGCCATCACGGGAATTCCCTTTCCCACACCACTCTGTTCGACTATGAGGTACGGATCAACCTGTTTCTCGACGGGCTGGTGGTGTTCCCGATAGGAGCACTCGCCAATAATGAGTCCCCGTACCTTCGCAAACTTGCCGGCAAGCCGCAACTGAGTAACGAGACGGTCAACGCGGTACGGGACCTCGTTCACCTCCTCGATGAGGAGAATACAGTCATCGAAACAAGGTTCCCACGGCGTACCCAGCAGCGACACGAGGCTGGTGAGGTTTCCCCCTTTGACAATACCTCGCGTCACACCCTGCTGGATTGTCTGAATATGACGATCGCTTATCTGCAGAGCGCTCTTCTCTCCTTGCAACAACCTGATGAGGTGGTTCTGGGAACGACGGTCTGTCTCGGCGATGGTAGTGATATTAGGTGCATGAATGGTGGCCCACTCGCATCGTTCGACAAAAAAGGAGTGTAACACGGTGGCATCTGAAAAGCCGATGAACGGCTTGAATGATTTCTTCAGAATATCAACATGCTGCTCGAGAAAAGGCAGAATGTGCAGCGCCCCATATCCTCCACGGGCAGTCCACACCGCCTTAACCTCCGAATCGCTGAACGCCGCGAGCAGTTGTGCGGCACGCTGCTCTCCGCCACCGGCGAGATAGCCTTTGCGCGCAAAGATGGCGGCATCGTACACCGGGTGGATCTTGTTCAACTTAAGAAACGTAATGCCGGCGTTGAAGAGCGTTTTATCAAACGGCGCCGAGGGAGCGACAATGCGTACTTTTTCTCGGAAAGCAAGAGGCCTGTAAGGAAGATGAGGCTGACTCATGAAGTCCTCCTTATGCTTTTTGCAACGTGTGACGTTGTCGGTAGAACCACGATTTGAGTCTGTTGGGAGAAATATCAGGATAGAGGCGAATCAAGAGCGTCACGGCATCCTTTGCCGAAAGTGTCGCAAGAATACGGTCTCGTTCTTCATCGGGGGGCGGAACTGTTCTCAACGGGGCAAGGTGCGGCGCCGCGACAACGGTGAATTCTCCACGTTCAGTCACCGTACCACCGCGGTAGAGAAAAACCTCTTCGTGCTTCTTCGTGAGTTCACGGCACACAACGATGCGCTCGCACCGCACCACGAGCCGTTCGAGGAGATCGCGGATACGAGTCGGCGCCTCGTAGAAAACAACCGGCAGACCAACAGCGAGCAGTTTCTCGAGGTCGCGTTCCCGTTGAGCCCCCGTGGCGGGAAGAAAACCGGCGAAAAGGAATCGGTCGGCGCTCATACCAGAGACCGAAAAGGCGGTCGCCGCCGCCGACGGGCCGGGGAGAGGCGATACGTGGAACCCCCGGTCAAGCGCTGCAGCAACAAGAAACTTTCCCGGATCACTCACCGCCGGTGTCCCCGCATCCGAAATGAGTGCAAGGCGTTTTCCCGCGGCGAGGAATCCGAGGTATCGCTCTATCTTTTCTTTTTCACTGAACTTGTGGTACGATTCGACAGGTGTTTCGATACCGTAACAGGCACGCAGGATTGCCATACGGCGCGTATCCTCGGCAATGATGAGATCACATGAGGCTAGAACAGTACGTGCCCTTTCCGAAAAGTCACCGAGATTGCCGATAGGCGTTGCAGCGACGAAGAGTGTACCGGTCATCGGATACCCTCCGCTGGGAAAGCATCCTCGAAGTATTCCATTTCGAAACCTCCGTCACTGCCGATAAGCGCCGCGACATCGAATCTGATTCGGGTACGCTGAAGCCTGATGCCGTGGGTTTGCGCCCAAAAGAGAGCAGTTTTGACAATATGACGTTTTTTCATCGGCTTTATCGTCTCCGCCGGTGTACCTCCTTCCCAAAAACGCCTCCGCCATGATCGGACTTCGACAAAGACCAACAGATCGTCCTTGCACGCCACAATGTCGAGTTCTCCTCCTCGTACCGTAAAGTTACGGTCGAGGATGGTAAAGCCTCGCTTTTCGAGGTGCGACGCTACGAAATCCTCAGCATTCTGTCCACGTGTGCGTGTGTTGCAACCCTCGGACACAGTCATCGTCCCCCCTTCTGGAGCCGCTCTATTTCTCGCTTGAGTTCTTTCTTTCGCAATGTTTCCCGTTTGTCGTACTGCGCCTTGCCGCGCACGAGCGCCACCAAGATCTTGGCGCGTCCATGTTCGTCAAGGTACAGTTCCAGGGGAACAATGGTGAGTCCGCGTTCCTTGACCTTTTGCTCCCACCTCGTGACTTCCCGTTTGTGCATGAGGAGACGCCGGGTACGATTTTCGGCATGGTTCCAGCGGTTACCGCACACATACGGCGCAATGTGGAACCCGACGAGAAACGCCTCGCTGTTCTTTACATCAACGTAAGCGTCGCGAAACGCAACGTTCCCCAGCCGGATGGACTTTATTTCCGTGCCAGTGAGAGCGATTCCTGCTTCGAGTTTCTCGAGTACTTCGTAGTCATGCCACGCTTTTTTGTTGCGTGCCACTGTTTTTCGCTCGGCCATGATACCTCCTTGGTAGAAGATGATTATATATCAAATCAGCATATCCTGTGAAATTATTTTCGCTTTTCTGATCCGTGCTAGTAGAAACCTCTCCATCTCGGAAACAGCGCAGTCGGCAGCGGAACCATGTTTCTTCGATTATTCCATGAGCCTTGTGCACTGCATTTCTCGTTGGTGATGCAACTTTCATCCACTATGG
>Ga0129299_1001434_pt1 | contig 15890 bp, 11 predicted proteins | sample ConPoolayeCmetaG_FD_94477 | JGI IMG/M metagenome (GOLD analysis project Ga0129299, IMG submission 94477) | Hot spring microbial mat communities from California, USA to study Microbial Dark Matter (Phase II) - Cone Pool mat layer C metaG ... | reverse complement strand
GGCGTATGCTGCGGCGGAAACCCCGCCCGCTCATCCCGACCGGCGTCAGGGCGACTCGGACGTCCACGGTCGCGCCCCGGCCGCCGGCACCGATGTGCCGGGTGAATGCATCGACCTCGATTCCGTCGATTCCTCGACATGCCCCCATTTTCTGATCGCGCTGGACGGCGTTCCCTTCGAGCTGGTCGAGCAGATGTATGCCGAGGGGCGTTTCCGGCTGTTCTATCCGCCGCGACGCGTCATTTCGTGCTTTCCGAGCAACACCGACCTGGCCCTGTCCGAACTCTTCCACGCGGGGCGGCCCATCGCGGGTCAGGCGCTGTACTTCGACCCCAGGGCGAACCGCATGAGCAGCGGCAATGAAGTGTACCTGAGCGCACGCAACTCGCCGTGGGTCGCGAAGATCACGTACCGTTGCTCGTTCTGGTGGGACGGGCTGGGTTATCTCAATCCGCAGGTCGTCTTCGACCATGAGATGCACGGCATGATGACCGCGTTTCGCGGCGTCGGGGCGGGGGATGCCTCGGGCTACTCGGTCGGCACGTCGGGTCTGGGGATACGCTACGGGCGCGAGGCGATCCTGAAGTACCTTCGCACGATCGATCGGTTGTGCGAACAGATCGTCCATGAGCGGCGCGGCCGGGTGAAACTGACGCTTACGGCCGATCACGGCCTGAATCTCACCGAGTCGCGGCGCATCACGTTCGACGACGTGCTCAAGGCCGGCGGGTATCGCCGGACGGAGTCCATCCGCGGTCCGCGCGACGTCGTCGTACCCTCGTACGGTCTGGTGACGTGCGCGGAGTTCTTCACGAAGGATCCCGCGGGCGTGGCAAGGTGCCTGTCGGCGCACGAGGATGTCGAACTGGCCATGTACCCGGAAGGCGACTCGATCGTCGTGCTCGACCGGAACGGCAGAGCCCGCGTCGGCAGGGGCGGGGCGGGCTTTCGGTATGACGCGGAAGCCGGGGATCCGTTGAAGCTTGCGCCGATCCTCGACAGGCTTCGTCAGGCGGGAAAGGTCTCGGCGGACGGCGAAATCGACGCCGCGGTTCTCTTCCAGGCCACGTTCGACCACGTGTACCCCGACCCGCTCGCGAGGATCTGGGAGGCATTCCACGAGAACGTGCAGATCCCGCCGGACGTCTTTGTCAGCCTGCGCGACGGAGCGTGCCACGGCTCGCTCTTCTTCTACGTGATGATCGGCAAGGTGAGCGCTACGCACGGTTCGCTGAACCGCATCAACTCGACGGCGTTTGCTCTGACGATGCTCGGCGAGTTGCCGCCCGCCATGCGGTCGAGAGACCTGCTGCCCGAACTGAAAAAGCTCCGCGAACGACCGTGACGCGGCGGTGCGCCGCCGCTCGGCAGGCCACCAGGGCCCACGTCCTCGCCGCCGACACGGCAGCGGCACGTGAATGTATGCGCCGAGGACCCTGACCGTTCAGACCACACACATCTCTTCCCGAACTCCGGGTCGTCCGGCCCGCTTTCTCGGGCGGCGGGGCCTCGCACCGCTCGCACCGTTTCGGCATGTGGCAGACCACGTGGCTGCCCCGCTTCCGGCCGGCCGACAGGCGGCGGATCGGCCGACGCGGCGTGGACAGGGGTTGCCGAGGCGCCTGTTGGGCCGGGCTCGAAGCTTGGGGTCTCGGTTTCGCGTTCCGTAATCCAAGCCAGGAGTTCCGTGGCAGGTTCGGCCGTTTGGCACGTTTTTGGGCAGCCGGGGACGGGTTCTGGCATGGCGCCGTCCAAAAGTTTTTATCGGACGAGGATTCCGAAAACTGCCAGAAAAGCGATGAGTGTCGTGAAATAGTCCTTGCGTTTTTGAATAGGTGGGGCGTAGACTACCAGCGTGTCAGACCGGTGGGGTCTGAACGGTTACAAAACGCAGAACATGTTTAACGGGACAGATGATGTACCGGTTGGCAACGCTGCGTGAGCGGCTAGCGGCGATTCGGCAGGAACTGCGTGACGAATACCTGCAACCTCACGGGAAGCCGTGGGTCGTGGGTTTCTCGGCCGGCAAAGACAGCACGCTTGTTCTCCAGCTCGTCTTGGAGACACTCCTCAGCATCCCGCCGGACCGTCGAACACGTCCGGTTCACGTCTTGTCCAATGACACGCTGGTCGAATCGCCCATCTATCAGTCATGGATCGACAAGTGCCTGGACCGCGTTCGTGAAGGCGTGAAGGCGCTTAGATTACCCGTGTCGGTGGTGAAGACGCACCCAGAGGACGATGCAACTTTCTGGGTGAACCTGCTTGGCCGCGGGTATCCGGCACCCAACCGCAACTTCCGCTGGTGTACGGACCGCATGAAGATTCAGCCCACGACGAAGTTCATCCGCGACCGTGTCGCGGAATCGGGCGAGGTCATTTTGATTCTCGGCGTTCGTCGCGCTGAGTCTGCGGCGCGGGCGGGGCGGATTAATGCGTACGATCAGAAGGGCGGAAACGGCCGCCTGAACGCCCACAACGATGTGCGGGGCTGCTTCGTTTTTCGCCCGATAGTCGCTCTGTCTGATGAAGATGTGTGGCAAGTCCTGTTGAGCTCACGGCCCCCGTGGGGCGGCAGTCACCGCGACCTCGTCACGTTGTATCGCAACGCCAAGGGCGGCGAGTGCCCGTTTGTCGTCGGCCCGGACGATGCGCCGTCGTGCGGAACCACGTCGGCTCGGCTCGGGTGGACCGATAGCATCCCCTTGGAAAAGGGCGACGCACCGCCGTGGCATGGCCTTCTAGGCCATGAAATCTCGATCAGGGTGCCCGCGACACGTTTTCTCCAACGGGCTGATAAAGTGGCACGCACCCCTCAGCGCTTACGCCGGAGTAAACAAGAGTCTCCCAATGACACCGGAAGGCTGGCTGCATAGGCTTACCAAGCTCCGTGTGGACCGCGCGCGGGGCGACCTAGCACCGCACAAGCCCCTTCTACTGCTGGTCGTCCTCGAACTCGCTGACCAGCAGCTGCAACCCCGTGACATCCTGCAGCTCTCACCGGAGTTAGCCTTTCGTTTCGCCGCCTTCTGGACCATAGTCGCTCACCGTCGTCGGCAGCCTCCGGATGTTCGTCTGCCGTTCCATCACCTGCGGAGTGACGGCTGTTGGACGGCCCTCACCGAGGATGGCAAACCCTCACCGGACAGCCGCCTGACCAAGTACGCCGCCATGCCCGCCGACTTCGTGGCATCCTTGTCCGACCCGTGCTGGCGCGATCTAGCTCGTCGCATTCTTATCGACACCTATTTCCAACCTGAAGAGCGCGTGGCACTCCGAGCATTGTGTGGTCTGCCCACGCTCGGTGACGGCGATTCGGACAGTCGTGCGCGCGCTGCCGCGGTCCAGGAGTTTGAGCGACGGGGCCGGGAAGCACGATTCCGGATGACTGTCGTCATGGGCTACAACTACACGTGTGCCCTCACTGGGTATCGGCTTACGACCATCAGTGCGGGTAGTATCGTTGACGCCGCCCACATTCATCGGTTTGCAAGTAGCCGCAACAATGATCCTCGCAATGGTATATCGCTCTGCAAGAACGCGCATTGGCTATTCGACCAGGGCTTATGGAGTGTGACAGATGACTATCGCGTCATAGTAGCTATCGGGCACTTCTACGAGTCCAGTCCCGACAACAAGGGACTCGAATCCTACAACGGTGCTCTGCTCAGATTGCCTGCCGATCGGAACTTATGGCCAGGTCCGACTTATATCGCTTGGCATCGAAAGCACAAGTTCCTTGGACCCGCATAGCGCTCTGCGAGGGCGATAGACCCCGCCACGCTTTGGGTTAGATTCATCCAGTCCTGTATATCGATCCGAAGGGCGAGTTCGTGGGTACCGATAGACTCACGGGTGCTCTGGCGGAGTTTGCGGTGCCGCCAACCCCCATCGAGGTAGGCACCCGCCCGATCCCCTTGGATTTCCTGCCCGACCCAGGCGTCGGATCGACCAGTATTACGCAGGCAGCAATGCAGTTTCGCGATTCCATCGCCCTGTGCTGCAAGAGTGTCGGAAACGTGCAACAAGACCAACTTCGAATAGCGGTTGAGGAGGTCATACGGAGCAAGCGGCGGCGAGACCTAACGGCCGTTCGGTCGCGCTACGAACAGAATCTGGCCGCGGTCGGGAAGTCGGCTGACAGCGTAGTCAGCCGCCTGAATGAGCTGACCGCGCTGCACGTATTTGATCCCACGATGTCAACAAGCCATTTCTTCCGTCGCTCGTGGCTGATCAGTCTCAAGGCACTCGCCAGCGAAGAGCTGAAACGCCTTGTGATCCTGCTCATTCTCGATGCGCTGAAGGGCTTCGTGCTTTCGCAGGCTGACACGCCCGTGGTGGACGGCTTTCGCACGCTACGCCATGTGCTGGTCATTGACGAAGCTCGTCGCATTCTGGCACAAGCGCGGTACCAGTCCCTCGTCGACCTCGTCCGCCAGGGGCGATCCAAAGGTGAGGTAATCATGCTTTTGTCGCAGGACCCAAGCGACTTTGAGGGCAAGGCCGACGACTTTATGACGCAACTTGGGACCGTTATCGCGTTTGCGTGCTCGCAAAGCCAGCGCGGGCTTAAAGCGTTACAGGGACCGTTTGGCCGCAAGCTGCAATCGCAGGAATTCACGGACACGCACTTGCCCCCGGGCGTGGCCTTTGTAAAACTCCCAGGCCGGCAGCCGGAGCGCATCAGGTGCTGGATGCCCGTCCGGTAATCAGCGCTTCGCTGTTTTTCCACGGTCCGCTCGCAGGTCAAGGCATGAAGAGCCTATCCCAAAACCTCCTCGATGGCCGATATCGGTGGCGAGGCGCGGAGGCGCCCTTGGAATCCTGCCGGCAATCGTGTATGCTCGGTGCTGTCATGACATCGTTGACTGTCCCAATGTGGAGGTCCATCGGCGGCCGGTACGGCATGCAGCTTGGCTGCGCGCACCACGGCCGCCGGTTCAACGACGATTGACGCCCTTTCATCGGGCCCCTTTCCCCGGGGCGTTACCTGTACGACAATACGGACCGGATACACACACAGAGGAGTCTTTTGTGGCCGTACCCTATAACAAACGAACGCATTCCTGTGGCGAGCTTCGCGCCGAGCACGTCGGGCAAACTGTCATCCTGGCCGGCTGGGTCAACAGCTACCGCGACCACGGCGAGAACCTCGTGTTCATCGATCTGCGGGATCGCGAGGGCCTGACGCAGCTTCGATTCAACGTCGATACGGACCCCGAGGCGACGCGGATTGCGCGGACGCTCCGCAACGAGTACTGCATCGCCGTGCGCGGCAAGGTGCTTCACCGGGGCGACCAGGTCAGTCCGAAGTTCAGGACCGGCGAGATGCCCACGGGCGAGATCGAGGTCAGCGTGCACGAGATCGATGTGCTCTCGAAATCCGAGACGCCGCCGTTCGAGATCTCCGATTTTGTCGAAGCCAACGAGGACCTGCGACTGAAGTACCGCTTTCTCGATCTTCGCCGTCCGAAGGTGGCGAAGATGTTCCACCTGCGGTCGAAAACCGCCCGCAGCATTCGTGAGTACTTCTACAAGCACGGTTTCCTCGAGATCGAGACGCCGTTCCTGACGAAGTCGACGCCCGAGGGCGCCCGCGACTACCTCGTGCCGTCGCGCGTGCAGCCGGGGCACTTCTATGCACTGCCGCAATCGCCGCAGCTTTTCAAACAGCTTTTCATGATCGCCGGTCTCGACCGCTACGCGCAGCTCGTGCGCTGCTTCCGCGACGAGGACCTCCGCGGCAACCGCCAGCCGGAGTTTACGCAGCTCGACCTGGAAATGGCGTTCGTCAAGGCCGACGACGTGATGACCGTCGTCGAGGGCTGTCTGGCTCAGGTCTGGAAGGAAGTGCTCGACTATGAGATCCGGCTGCCCTTGCCGCGCATGGGCTATGCCGAGGCGATGGCCCGGTTCGGGATCGACCGGCCGGACACCCGCTTCGGCCTGGAGATCCGGGACGTCACCGAGGCGTTGCGTTCGATCACGCGGGACGAATTCAGCGTGTTCGCCGATGCGATCGCTGCCGGGGGCGTCATCCGGGCGATCTGCGTCAAGAAGAGCGACGGGGCCGACAAGCTGACGCGCAAGATCACCGACGGGCTTACGGAGGAGATCAAGGGGATGGGCGGCGGCGGCATGCCGACGACCAAGGTCCAGGGGACGCCCGATGCGCCGGAGTTCGCCACGGGGTGCGGCGCGCGCATCCAGCGTTTCTGCCGCGAAGTGTGCGCCGCCGCCGGTGCCGCGCCCGGCGATCAGTTGTTCTTCTACCCCGGCAAGCCGGCCGACGTGTGCAAATACCTTGCGGCGGCCCGCCAGCGTCTGGGCGAGGTTCTCGGCCTGATTCCCAGGGGCCGTTACGATGCGCTCTGGGTGGTCGATTTCCCCCTGTTGGAATGGAGCGAAGAGGAGAATCGCTGGGTGAGCCCGCACCACCCGTTCACCATGCCGGTCGAGGAAGACATTCCCCTGCTGGCGACGGACCCGGGGAAGGTGCGCAGCCAGGCGTATGACCTGGTCATCAACGGGGAAGAGATGGCGGGCGGCAGCATCCGTATCCACCGTCGCGATGTGCAGCAGCGGGTGTTCGAACTGCTGGGTATCAGCGAGGCGGAAGCCCATGCGAAGTTCGAGCACCTGATGTCGGCGCTGCGGTTCGGCCCGCCGCCTCACGGCGGCATCGCGTTCGGCTTCGACCGGTGGATCATGATGCTGGGCGGCACGTCCGGCATGCGCGACGTGAGCGCGTTCCCGAAGACGCAGCGTGCCGTCTGCCCGTTGACGGATGCACCGGGCGAAGTGTCGGAGGAGCAGCTTCGCGAGCTGGGCCTCGACCTGGCGCCGGAGGTCAAGGCGAAACGCCGCGCCGCCGCCCAGGCCAGCGAGATGAACATCGGCGACAACATCCACAAGCACGGAAAGTAGCCGTGGAGGCGTTGGTGCGTTGCCCGGTCGGGCGAACGTTCACTCATGACCGCCGTGGCAGGCCGCTGGGCGGCTTTGCCACAGCCGCATCGCGGTATCCTGTGGAGACAGCAAAGACTCCCGCCCCTCCACGGCTTGCTTATAATGCGGCCCACGAATGCGCAACGCGATCCGATGGTGCGAGGATCTGCCATGAGCGTAGTGTTGCCGGCGGGTGAGATCGTCGCGGAACGTCTGGCCCTGGCACTGGCCGAGGATGGATTTGATCGCGACGTGACCTGCACCGCGATGTTTCCGGCGCTGGATCTTGAGCCGACGGGTCGGTTCCGGCTTGTTTCGCGGCAGGCGGGTACCTTCGCCGGTGCGGCCGTGTTGAATGCGCTGGCGTCCCGGTTCAGCAGCCGGGTGGCGATTCGCCGAAGCATCGACGATGGGGACGCCTTCGCCGCCGGCGATTCGCTGGGCGTGATCGAGGGAGACGTCCGGACCGTGCTCGGCTTCGAGCGCACGCTGCTGAACTTTCTACAGCGGCTGTGCGGCGTGGCGACGATGACCCGTCGATTTGTCGATGCAGTCGCCGGCACCGGCGTGCGCATCTACGACACGCGGAAGACCCTTCCCGGCTGGCGGGAGCTGGACAAGTACGCCGTCCGTTGCGGCGGCGGATGCAACCACCGCATGGGTCTGCACGATGCCGTGCTCGTCAAGGATAATCACCTCGCGACCGTCCCTCTGGGCCGCCTGGCCGAGGTCGCAGGCGAAATCGCCGAGCGTGCCGCCCGGTTGCAGCCGCGCCCGGCGTTCGTGGAGATCGAGGTTGACAGCCTGGAGCAGTTTCGCCAGGTGCTCGGCGTGCCCGGTGTGGACGTGATCCTGCTGGATAACTTCGGCCTGGGTGCGATGAGTGAAGCCGTGAGCCTCCGCGACGATCGTGGCCTGCGCGGCAGGGTGGAGCTGGAAGTCTCGGGTGGCGTCACGCTCCATACGATTGAAGCGATCGCGCGAACCGGCGTGGATCGGGTTGCCGTCGGCGCGCTGACGCATTCGGCGTGCGCGATCGACCTTGGGCTTGACCGGGCCGGGTAGTGCTGCACGGCGCACAATCCGTGCGGGTCGGGCGGAAGGCACGGATTGCGCCGAGGTGAAGGAGCCGTATCGATGATGCGATTTGACGTCGGGGGGCGTCTGCTGCCTGTCGCTCTTACCATCGTTGTGCCTGCTGCGGGCCCGGTGGCCGCGCAGGTATCCGCGACGAAGCCGGCCGAGGCGCGCACGGTCAGTTTCCACACGGAGGACGGCGTCGTCATCGTCGGCGACTACTACGCTCCGGAGCCGAAGTCGGGCGAGAAGGCGCCGATCGTCATCCTGCTCCATATGAACCGGTGCGATCGGTCGACGTGGAAGCCCCTCGTGCCGTACCTTCATGCCGCCGGCTTTGCCGTCCTGGCGATCGACATGCGCGGGCACGGCGAGAGTCTCGAGCCGAAGGCGTTCAACCTCAAGCAACGCGTCGAGAACGGCGATTCGAAGCTGTATCAGGCGATGCACCAGGATGTGACGGCGGCGTACGTCTGGCTGGCCGCGCAGGAAAACGTCGACCCGGCGCGGTTCGCCCTCGTCGGGGCCAGCGTCGGATGCAGCGTGGCCCTGGACTACGCGGCGCGCGACCGGTCTGTCGATGCGATCGTGTGCCTGACGCCGGGCACGAACTACCTGGGGCTCGATTCGACGGGGCCGATCCGCCGGTGCGAATCACGGTCGATCCTCATGCTGACGGCCAAGGCCGAAGCCGGGGCCGCGAACGAGCTGCGTCGCATCGCGGCGCAGGCGAGCGTGCAGGTCATGGACGACGGTCGCGCCGACGGCGACGGCCAGGCGCTGCACGGCTCGCGCATGCTCGGCAAGATCAGAGACATCGAGAAAACGATCGCGTCGCACCTTGTCCGCGCCGTGGGCGGTCCGTCGAAGGAGCCCGTTGTCGCCAGCGTCCACAGCGACATCTACCACGTGCCGGGCACGAGCCACGCCCGACGCATCAAGAGCGAGAACCTCCGCTGGTTCAGCTCGGCCGCCGAGGCCCGCGCCCGGGGCCTTCGACCGGTCAAGCAGCGGGGGTCGGAGCACAACGGCGCCGGCGCGGGTGCGGCAGTTGGCCCCCGGGCGAGCGACCTCCCGCCTGGCGCCGCCGAAGGGAAGCCGACGCGGAACGGCAGAAGGCCGCGGTGACGGTCGTCGAACGAATGCTGCTGCGTCGTCAGCGGGGGCGACGACGCGACGGCGGCGTCCTTCGAGCCGGAAGGACGCCGGTCCGGCCCGCCGCCGCTCGCATCGTCCGGGCGGGCGTGCGGACGCGCGCGTCCCGACGTGGACGTCAGAGGTGCTTGAGCACCCGCGCGACGACGTTCTCCGTCGGCTCGTCGCGTTCGACGTCGATCCACGTAACATCGCGCCATCGACGGAACCACGTTCGCTGCGACTTGGCGAGATGCCGGGTGTTGATCTTGATCTGCTCGATCGCGTGATCCAGCGAACACCGTCCCTCCAGATGTGCGATGATCTCCGCGTAGCCCACTGCCTGCGCAGCGACGCGACCGAGTCCCGCCGGTTCAGCCAGCAGGTGTCGCACTTCGTCCACGAGACCCATGTCCAGCATGCGATGGACGCGTGCGTTGATCCGCATGGCCTGGTCCGTTCTTTCGCGTCGCAGGCCGATGAAACGGCAGTCGTAACGTGTGCGCTCGCGGTCCCATTGCCGCTGCAACTCGCTGATCGGAATGCCCGTCAACTGGTACACTTCCAACGCCCGTTCGATACGGCGCAGGTCGTTCGGGTGAATCCGGTCAGCGGCGGCCGGGTCGACCCGCGCCAATTCCTGGTGAAGCGCCGGCAGTCCTTCGCGTTCAGCGCGTTGGCGGATCGATGCGCGAAGTCGGGGGTCTGCACCCGGACCCTGAAACAGCCCCTCGGAAAGGCATTTGACGTAGAGGCACGTACCGCCGACCGCCAGAACCCGCCGCCCGCGCGCGACGATATCGCGTATTGCGGCGTCGGCCGCGTCGACGAACTGGGCGACGCTGAAGTTTTCGCACGGCTCGACGACATCAATCATATGGTGTCGGACACGGGCCCGGTCCTCCGTTGTCGGCTTAGCCGTCCCGATGTCCATCCGGCGATACACCTTCATCGAATCGACGCTGATGATCTCGGCACCGATGCGCTCGGCGAGCATGCGTCCGACCCGCCCCTTGCCGGAGCCCGTGCATCCGACCAGAAAGTCCACGCGAACGGTCATGGTCCGTGCTCGCCTCGCGGTCTGTCCCACCAGGACAGGTGTGCCCGTGTTCGGCGATGAGCAAGAGCTCGCCGGAGACTGTCGACACGCCGGTGGCACACGATGTCGCGGAACGCCGAGCCGATTCTACCCGCGGCGTGCGACGTCCGACAGAGAGCGAGAGCGGCCTTTGCCAGAAGTGCACTTGCCGCGCGCAACTCTCGAAGCGAGAAAGCGTTACGTTTGCCGACGCCGCCTCGAGTCTGTCAAATTGGCGCGCGACTTCCGCCGCGCGTTTCGGTCGAGCGTGGGTGTAAGATACGGATTTCTAGAGACTTACATTGATTCTTCTGCTCTGGCACGGGCCTTGCTGTGCCGTCGGGCGGAGAACATGCAATGGGTACTGGACACAGCCAGAAGAGGATGCAAAGGAGGTGTCACATGTTGCCGGTACTTACTCGAAGGAATCGTGGGGCGTTGGGGTGGCCGACGGGCTTCGACGCGCTCGCTGAGCTCCAGCGGGATTTCGATCGGCTCGTTGGTCGGGTGTTCGGCGACGGCGGAGAGAACATCTATCTGCCGTATAACGTGGACATCCGGGAAGACGAGGACCACTTCTACGTGTCGGCCGAGATGCCCGGCATGAAGAAGGACGACATCGAAGTTACGCTGGAGGCCGGCGTGCTGACGATTTCGGGCGAGAAGAAGATGGAATCGCAGCACGAGAAGTGCGACTGGCACATTCAGGAGCGTCGGTACGGCAAGTTCAGCCGGTCGTTCACGTTGCCCAGCGCGGTCGACGAGTCGAAGGTGAACGCGACGCTCAAGGACGGCGTGCTGACGATCACGCTCGACAAGCGCGAAGACGTCAAGCCGAAGAAGATCGCCGTGAGCGAGAAATAGTGCGACGCGCGGGTTCCGCGTGGCGTTGGCGAGCGTATGCCGCGCCGGCAACCCCATACGTGTTCGAAGCCCGGTGCCGATCAAGATTCGGCGCCGGGCTTTTTGTGGGGACGGCCGGCGTGCCGGTTCGCACAGCTTTGCGTAAGGGGCCATGCGCGGGGACCGAACTTGCAGGCCGACACGCCGAGTCGGCAGGGAAGGGACGGAGTCGCGATCGGTCGGGGGGGCATTTGCAAATCGTTTTTCCGGTCGATACCGTACCGCGCATGCGAATCATACGTGAGCCGAGTGTGTACCTGGTCGGCCGGCAGGAGGTCGACGCGGCGGAGATCGAGCGATTTCTGGCCGATCACCAGGTCGAAATGTGGGAGACCGACACGGACGTGGCCGGCCAGAAGCTGTGCGAGGTGGCCGGGCGGCTGTGCTACATGAGCTTTGCGAAGCCCCGGCCCGGCGGCAACGCGTCGTACCTGCGGCACATACTCGAGGTGGGTCACGGCTCGGTGCTCGAGCATGCCGTGTTCAATTTTGTCATCACGGGCGTATCACGAAGCTTCACCCACGAACTGGTGCGGCACCGGGCCGGTTTCGGCTACTCGCAGCTCTCGCAACGCTACGTGGACGAATCCACGGCCGACTTCATCGAGCCGGGCTGCATCGCCGAAGACCCGAAGCTCCACGCCATCTGGCTGGAGGCGATCGAAAAATCACACGCGGCGTACTGCCAGCTCGTGGACGGCCTGGCGCAGAAGTTCAGCGACGTGGCCGACAAGACGCTCCGCCGCAAGATGGCGCGCCAGGCCGCCCGTTCCGTACTGCCGAACGCGACGGAGACCAAGATCTTCGTGACGGCCAACGCCCGGGCGTTGCGTCATTTCATCGAGCTTCGCGCCAACGAGCATGCCGAGGTCGAAATCCGCAAGGTGGCGACACGGATGCTCGATATACTGCGGAAGGAGGCCCCGGCGATCTTCGGCGACTATGAGCTGGAAGCCTTGCCCGACGGCACGCAGGCGGCGCGGACGAAGCATGTGAAAGTGTGATGCCGTCGGGTGTCATGACATGCAGCGGCGGCATGTTCTCTTCGTTCGGCGAAACGGTAACGGCTGGAAACGGAACCTCATGCAGCCCGGGGATATGTACGCGACGTCTTCCCTCCCGGGGCTGAAGGTGCCGGTGTAAGCGGTCGCGGGAGAATAGTCCGTGATTGGTCCGCCTTTTCACCGGCGCTCGGTTTTGCTACCCTCTGGCCCGTTCGTTCCGAGGCTCCGACCGAACGGGCGGACGAATCGTAGGCGGGCGCGGCCTGCCATCATGTGCGTGCGGATCAACACACGGAGGATGTCATGTCGGGAGCGTTGCGGTTCCGTCTCAGTGCGATGATGTTCCTTCAGTATGCCATCTGGGGGGTGTGGGCGCCGATTCTGGGGCTTCATCTGGGAAGCCTGGAGAGCTTTGCCGCCGGCCAGACACAGACGAAGATCGGCCTCATCTATATGACCATGCCGCTTGCGTCGATCATCGCACCGTTCATCGGCGGCCAGATCGCCGACCGATGGTTTGCGACACAGCGATTCCTGGCCGTCAGCCAGTTGCTCGGCGGCGCTCTCCTGCTTGTCGTTGCGCGGCTTACCGGGTATGCCGAAATCTTCGTCTGCATGCTCCTGTACACGCTCGTCTACGCCCCGACCATCGCTCTGACGAACTCGATGGTTTTCCACCACTGGCCGAACGAGCAGTTCAGCCGGATCCGGATGTGGGGCTCGATCGGGTGGATCGTGATCGGCTGGGTGCTCGCGGTGTGGCTCGGCCTGGCCGACGGGCTCATCGAATACGTTTCGCCGGCGTGGAAGGAGGGGCTCGCGGGCTGGCGGCAGGGCCTGGCGCACAAGCCCGCGATGGTGGATTGCCTGTATATCGCCGCGTTTCTGTCGTTCATCTATGCCATTTTCTGTCTCGGCCTTCCGCATACACCGCCGTCCAAGAAGCCGGAGCGGCCGTGGGCGTTTCTCGATGCGCTCGCCCTCATGCGAAACCGGGCGTTCGCGGTCATGGCTGTCGTTTCGTTCCTTGTGGGTATCGAGTTGCAGATCTACTTCATCTGGACGCAAAGCTTTCTGAACCAGGGCGGGGGGCCGTTCGATGCGAAGGCGATCGCTACGGTCATCGCGCCGCCGCGCGACCCGAACGATACGGACGAGCAGGCCCGGATCAAGCTGGAGCCATACGTGCGAACCGGTGAGGCGACAGTCAAGCTGGGCGACAAGAACGGCGACGGCAAGCTGAGCCGCTCCGAACTGGCGGCCCTCGCGCGGACGGACGAGGCGGCCCGGGCGCTCCTGGACGCACAGGACCGGCTCGTGGCCGAGAAGGGCGGTGTCGGGCTCGCCCAGATGTGGGTATCGCCGGTGATGACGTTCGGGCAGATCTGCGAAATGGTCATGATGGCCCTTTTGCCGCTGATCCTTCGGGCCGCCGGTTTTCGGGTGACGATCACCCTCGGCATCGCCGCATGGGCGTTGCGCGATTTCATTTTCGCCATCGGTCAACCGAGCGGTCTGGTGATTGCCGGCGTAACGCTGCACGGCGTCGGATTCGCGTTGTTCTGCACGACCATCTTCATCTTCGCCGATGCCGTGGCACCGAAGGACATCAAAGCCAGCGCGCAGAGTTTTCTGGCTGCCGTGACGTTCGGTTTCGGCATGCTGGTGGGTTCGCTGCTGCAGGGTCCGATCTTTGATCGGCTGACACAGGCGAACTGGCACAAGGCGTACCTTGTGCCGGCGATCCTGTGCACGGTGTGCTGCATCGTGTTTGCGGCCGCGTTCCAACCGAAGCCGCAGGGCGCGGCCGAGAAGGCCTGAGCGCGATGCCGCCTGCGTTCCTCATCGCCTGCCTCGTCCTGATCGGCCTGATCGCCGGCGGTTTCGGCGGGTTGCTCGGCGTGGGGGGGAGCATCGTCATGATTCCGGCGATGATGCTGCTGCTGGGACCCGACCTGCATGTCTATCAGGGCGCGGCGATGATCGTGAATTTCTTCGTCGTCGTGCCGGCGACCGTTCAGCATCTTCGTCAGAGCGCCGTCATGCTTCCCGTCGTGCGTGCGACAATCCCGTCGGCGGTCATCGGCGTACTGATCGGCGTGCAGTTGAGTCAGAGTCGTTGGCTTTCGGGCGCCAACGCGATCCATCTGTCGCGCATCTTCGGTCTGTTTCTCTGGTACGTGGCGGTCCACAACCTCTGGCGCGCGATGCCTGGGCGGTCCGGGGGGAACGTGCGCCTGCGCGATGCGGACGGTGCCGTCGGCAGATCATTGTCCTTCTGGAAGGTCACGGCGACGGTGGGCCTGCCGACCGGTTTCGTCGCCGGCCTGCTCGGCGTCGGCGGGGGCGTCGTGGCGGTACCCTGTCAGCAGATGTTCCTCGGGCTGCCGCTGCGGAAGTCCATCGCCAATTCCGCGGCAACGATCATCTGCATCAGCGCCGTGGGCGCAATCGTCAAGAACTTCCATCTTGTCCTTGACGGCGTCTCCCTCGTCAAGCCGGTGGGCCTGGCCGTCATTCTCGTTCCGACGGCAGCGGTCGGTGCCTATGGGGGGGCGAGGCTTACGCATGTTCTGCCCCTGCGGCTCCTGCGCTTCGCATTGGCGGTGCTCCTGGTTTACGCCGGTTGGAAGATGATCGCGCGTTAGGCGGCATTCATCGTTGACGGGCATGACCGTGATCGTTTCTTCACGTGCCCTTGTGGACCTTGCGCGGGCCGACGGCTAACATTCCGTTTCCGGATCACGGCCAAGAGGCCGAAGGAGCGTCAGGCACGCATGAAACCAGAGCTGTTCGACATTCCGTTCCTCTATTACGGCGTAAAGGGATACGGCTTTATGCTGATGGTCGGGTTTCTGACCGCCGTCTGGTGGGCGACCCGCCGGGCCGCAAAGGTCAGGATGAACCCGGACATCGTGTTGAATCTGGCGTTCATCGCGCTGATTTTCGGCGTGGTGGGAGCGAGGTTTTTCTACGTAGTGCACTACTGGGAGCGGAACTTCGCGGGACGCGGGCTATCGGCGATTGTGGACGTGACGGCGGGGGGGCTGGAGTTCTACGGCGGATTCATCGGGGCTATGGTGTTCATACTGTGGTACCTGGCGAGTCATGGACGGCCTCTGATCGCGCGGGGGCTGGCGCTGGCCTGGACCGTAACGACCGGGCTCGCGCTGGCAGCCGTGTACGTGTTCATCGGACCGAAGGCGACGATGTCGTATGTGCTCGGCGCGGTACTGGTCGTAGTCGGGTTCTATATCGTCCGGGCGTTATGGCGGTGGGCGCGGGACGCGGGCCAGGGTCCACCGGCGTCGTTTCGCCTCTATGCGGACATCATCGCGCCGTCGCTGCTCTGGGGCCTGGCGTTCGGTCGGATCGGCTGCTTTCTGAACGGCTGCTGCTGGGGGGCGACGTGCACCCACCCGAAGCTTCCGTGGGCGGTGCGGTTTCCCTGCGGCAGCCCCGTTCAGCTCGATCAATGGCGCCGGGGCCTGGTCAGTCTGCCGGCGGCGCTCATCGAGATTCATCCGGCGACCGGCATCGGCCAGCCCATACCGCGCGAACTGCTCACGATGTCGATGAAGAAATACGAGCGGCACGAGCGACGGTACCAGCGGGCCGCGGCGAAGCTGGCCGAGGCCGAGCGATCACACGACGACCCCGCCAGGATCGAAAGGCTGCGGGAAGTTGTCGAGCAGTACCGGAAAATCCGCAATGAGTGGTACAACTCGCAGCAGCCCGTGCGCGAG
>Ga0129299_1001432_pt1 | contig 15911 bp, 10 predicted proteins | sample ConPoolayeCmetaG_FD_94477 | JGI IMG/M metagenome (GOLD analysis project Ga0129299, IMG submission 94477) | Hot spring microbial mat communities from California, USA to study Microbial Dark Matter (Phase II) - Cone Pool mat layer C metaG ... | reverse complement strand
CGTGTCCGCCAGCACGCGTCGGGCAATGCCCCGCACGGCCTGGTAGACAGGGCTATCCGCCGGCAGGTCGATCAGCGGCCGTCCGGAGAACTCGAACTCGGCCATAGCCATATCTTCCGGCAGCGAGCCGAGCAGTTCGAGGCCTGTTTCGGCCACGGCCTGAGCCAGCGGCGCGGGCAGTTCGCCGCGCAGCCGGTTGATCACCAGATAGACGCGCCCCACGCCAATGTCGAGGCCGGGCACCATGGCCGCCATTTGACGGGCCGTGGCCAGCCCTCGTTGGGTGGGGTCTGTCACCAGGAGCAGCACATCGACATCGCGCGTCGTGCGGCGGCTGAGATGTTCCATGCCGGCCTCGTTGTCAATGACGACGTGGGCATACTGCTTGCTCAGCCGGTCAACAATGACGCGCAGCATCTGATTGGCCGCGCAGTAGCAGCCCGGCCCTTCCGGGCGGCCCATCACCAGCAGATCGAAGCGATCCCCCTCGACAACGGCCATCTTCACCTGATAGTCGAGATAGTCCTGCTTGCTCATGCCGCCGGGCAGCGAGCCGGCCAGCGCGCCGCTCGACTGCACCAGGTCCAGCATATCCTCGCGGATGTCGCCGACGCTCATCTCCGCCTTGACCCCCAGCACCATGTCCAGGTTGGTGGCGGGGTCGGCGTCGATGGCCAGAACCGGCCCCCGCTGCTCTTCCAGCAGATAGCGGATGAGCAGCGCCGCGACCGTCGTTTTGCCTGTGCCGCCTTTGCCGGCGAGTGCGATGGTCGTCAATTCAACTCCTCTCGTAACTGTTCAGTCAGAGACCCTCAAGGGCTATTTCGCCGTCTATCGATCAGCGCCCCTCCAGCAGCGCCGCCATAGAGGGAAACTGGCTCAGGTCCGTGTGGGGCAGGAACATGGCCGCGTTGAACTCGTCAAAGAACGAGTTATCAGCCGAAAGCTCCAGATAGGTCATCTTTTCCCCCACCTCGTTGACCCGCTGGCGCATCTCGTGCGAGAGCAGGGCCATATAGGCGCCCCGCACCGACGTATTGCCCAGGAAATGGAACTGGTCGAACGGCTTGTCGGGCAGCATGCCGATCTGGATAGCCTTCTCGACGTTGATATACTGCCCGAACGCCCCGCCGATCAGGACCTGTTCCACATCGGCCAGGCTCATGCCCACGCTGCGGGCAAGGACCGAAAAGCCGGCATAGATCGCCGCCTTGGCCCGCATCAGGTTGTCGATGTCCACTGCCGTGATGACGATATCGCGGCCCGTTTCCGTCTCGTCGGCCCAGGCCACGACGTATTCGGGGCCGTGCTCGCCCCGGCGCACCCGTGGCGTGGGCAGATCGAGGTTGATGTTGCCGCTCTTGTCGATCACACCGGCGACGAACATCTCGGCCAGCAGCGAGATCAGGCCCGAACCGCAGATGCCGCGCGGTTTGACGCCGTCGATGACGCGGTAGGTGGCCTCGTAGGTCTGGCCGTTGATCCAGACCTCCTCGATCGCCCCGGCGGTGGCGCGCATGCCATGCACCACACCGGCGCCCTCAAAGGCCGGCCCCGCTGAGCACGCGCACGAGATGAGCCAGGTGCAGTCCCCCAGCACCATCTCGCCATTCGTCCCGACGTCCAGGAAAAGGGTCAGCCTGTTCTCCTCACTGCACATCCCCGAGCTGAGCACGCCTGCCGTGATGTCAGCGCCGACGTAAGAGGCGATGCCCGGCAGGCAATCGACCGTCGCTTCCGGCGCGATGGCCAGGCCGACCTCGCGCGCCGGAAAAGTCGGCAACTGGTTGACCGTGGTGATGAACGGCATCAGGCGGATTGGCTCTGGTGGGATGCCGGCAAAGAGGTGGATCATGGTGCTGTTGCCGGCGACGACGGCTTTGTAGATCTGCGTCGTCGAGATGCCCCGTTCGGCGGCGACCTGGGCCAGCAGACGGTTCAGCGTGCCGATGACCAGCCCCTGCAGCTCTTGCAGGCCGTTGCCCTTGGAGGCGTAGATAATGCGCGAGATGACGTCCTCGCCGCGGGCGATCTGACCGTTGTAGTCGTGCGCCTGGGCCATCACCTCGCCGCTGATCATGTCGACCAGCCAGACCACATTGCTCGTCGTGCCGATGTCAATCGCCACAGCCCAGAGACTCTCCAGGCGTTCGCCCGGCAAAACATCGATGATCCGCGGTGGGCCATTGGGCCGGTCGATGGCGTACAGCTCCACCACCACTGTGACGTGCCATTCCCCCTCGCGCAGCGCCTTGCCCAGCCGTGCAAGCACGCCCAGCGACGCACAGACATCGCGCAGGTTGTAGCGGCGGGCCAGCTCGCGCCTGAGGCGCGACCAGTCATCGGTCTGATCGTGCAGCGATGGCGGCTCGAGCGTGACAGCAAAGGCACGCAGCGGCTGATCGTGCAGATCGTAGGGGAAAGGCAACGCGACTCGAGCAGCGCGCTTGCCTTCCTTGATCTTGCGTTCGATCTTTTCCTGGGGCGGGATCTCGATGACGACGTCGCCCTCTATCGTCGTCTGGCAGGCCAGAGCCAGGCCAAGGGCGACATCGTCCGGCCCCAGGCGTTGCGTAGTGCGGCGGTTGACCGTTCCTTCCCTGACGAGCACGGCGCAGCGGCCGCAACGCCCCTGCCCGCCGCAGGGCATCAGCAGCTCGATACCCGCCTGTTGGGCAACATCGCTGAGGAGCGCGCCCGCGGGCGCCTCCACTGTGACGTCTTGCGGCAGGAAGCGAACGGTATACTCTGTCATTCGCCGATCGGGTACTAGGCGCTCCACAGCTTGAGAAAGCCCGGCAGGTCAACTGCCTCACGGGGACCGACCAGGATTTCCCAGCCCGGCAGTGCCTCTTCCAGCTCGCCCAGCAACACCGAGACGTGACCAGGGATGATCAGTTTCTTGTGGCTGATCTTGCTCTCGATGGCGGTCGATTTGACCGATTTGGCAATGCGCTCGGCGTCGAACTTGCCGGCAGCCCAGGCGGTGAGGACGCTCATGCCCTCGGCGTCGGCCACCAGCAGCCAGCCCGGCAGGCCGCTGCCATCGACCTCGTTGGCCACAGAGAAGTAGGTGATGGAAAAGTTGGTGGTGACCATGAGCGGCGAGGTTGCCTGCGGGTTGTTGATCTCGTAGATGCCCGGCTGGACCTTGATCGGCTCCTGCGGATTGGTGTAGATGTTGGTGCGCAGTGCCAGGAGGGCATAAGCAGAAGCAGGCGAAAAGCGGTCGAGGACGATAAAACCGCCATACTTGGCGATATGCTGCGCGGCCAGCATCGTCTCTTCCAGACCGTCCGCTGCACCCTCGCCGGGGAAGGTGATGATGGGGAAGCCCAGCGGGCGGAAAGTCTTCTTGAGGGCCTGCCGGCGCAACTGGGTCAGCGTGACCAGCGTGGATGCAGCATCGCGCACGTCGGGGTCGAGCACCATATCTTCGACGCCGAGCCCCTTGATCTTTTCGGTCAGTTCGGCCAGCTCGTCCAGCGAGCCAGCGCGCACGGCAAGCGGCACATTCTTCGCCTTGGCCAGCGCGGCGACCTGTTCCCAGTTGTCCTTCGTCGCAGCGTAGAGCAGCGGGCGCGTCCCCTCGGCGGCGGCCAGGCCCGCTTCCAGCAGGCCAGCGCCCGCAGCCATGAGGATCAGCGGGCGGTCCGTCACTTCCAGCACCGCCGCGACAGCAGCCTTGAACGTCGCCGCGTCGCCAGAAGCCGCCTCGACAGCAACGCCGTCAAGGTGCAGGCGCATGCCGACATACTCCACCGAGTAGCCCATCGCCGCGCTCACCGCGGCCTTGATCTCGGCGACGGGGGTCGTGTCCTTCACCCGCACAAAGAGGCCGGGGCGATGGAAAAAGGTCTTTTCGTGGCGGAAAAGAACCGTCTCATTGCCCACCTCGACCTTGTGCCCCTTGCCCTCGACAGTGACCAGGCGCACCGGCGGCGCCGCAGCGGCAGCCAGTTGCTCCTTCGCTTCCTCCGAGACATAAGGGCAGTTGGCCAGTTCTGCTTGCTTGGCTGCCAGCTTCATGGCAAAGGCCAGGCAGGTCGGATAGCCGCACTCTTTGCAGTTTGTCTGCGGCAACAACTTGTAGATTTGAAGTCCTGACAGTGCCATCGCTCCCCTCCTACTTTGCCATCAGCCGGTCGATGAATGCCTTGACGCGCCTGACCGCTTCGGGGTGGCGCATCACCAGAATGTCAGCGCCCGATTCAATCAGGGCCGTCGCCGTGATCGTCTCCCAGAGCACGGCACGCTCCTCCCAATCGCCCCACGAGGCAGGCACGCCCTCGCCGACCTTGCACTCTTTCTGGCGCCAGGCCTCATAGCCGGGGGTGACCAGCATCGGCAACTGGGTCATCTTGTCGCCCTGCAGCGCCGCCAGGCGCAGGCGCTCCATCACCGAGTAGCCGTACTCGATGCCATAGCCCAGGCCCGCCGTGGTGGGGTCCATCAGGATGCGCTCGAGCGGCATGCCCATGTCCGAGATGAGGATGTTCAACTGCTTGGCCAGATTGACGTCCATCGCCGTGCGGGCATTGACCAGATGGCCATGGGCCAGCGCGGCGGCGACGATGGTGCGATAGTTCTTCTCCTCGCAGATGCCCAGGACGATGCGTTCACCGACGGCCTCTTCGGCCACGGCCACCAGCAGCTCATTGTCCGCATCGACCTGGCCAGGGCCAAAGACCAGGAGCGGCAGGCCAGTGGCCTGGAGCACGGCGCGGGTCGCCGCGCGGGCATCCGCCGCCGTGACCGGCGCGCCGCCATCTTTGGTCAGGCTGAGCTGGAGGAGAACCAGGTCAGCGCCGGCTTTTTCGGCGGCCTGCGCCCAGGCGGCGGGGTCGTTCACCGCGTCCCCCCAGGCCTTGAGCAGCAGGGGCGACCAGTCGCCAGGGTACTGGTCCGAGATTTCGATGGCGATGCGCGGCGGGTTGGGAATCTGACCCTCAAAGTGCAGAAAAGGCAGGGTTGTCTCTCCGCCGACCGTCACCGTACGGGCGCGCGTGCCGCCCTCGCTGGCCGTCGCGCCCAGCGTCACCTGCAGCACGCTTCCGGCCCATTTTTCTACGTGCAATTCAACTGTCATAGGAACTTGCCTCCTTGTACTGATCGTATCTGTTTGCCGCAAAGCCCGCCGAGAACTCAAAGCTGTTCACGGCGACAAACACACAATCCAGGCGACCCTCCCACCGGTTAGAAACCAGCGGGAGGGTCATCGACTAGAACAGCGGATCCATCGTCAAGGCGGGATGGCCGACACTCTCCAGATGCGCCAGCAGGCCCTCGACATCGGTACAGATCGTCTCGTCGGCGATCTTGGAGATCAGGTCAGGGTCGCCCTCGCGCGCGGCGACCTGGGCCAGCTCCTCGGCCATCGTCTGCTTGAGGAAGGAGGACATCCAGACAACGCGCTTAAAGCCGCCGTCAGCCGAGATGAACTTGGGGCTGGTCAGATAGTACTTGCCCACGCCCATAATGCCGGGGCTTTGCAGGCCGCCTCCGGCGATGCCGGCCAGCGTGGAGAAGGTCATGCCAGCGGGGGTCATGCTGGGATCCTCGCGGCTGACCACCATCACGCCGTTGGCCTCGGGGATGACCATGACGATGCACTCGAAGCAGCCGCAGGCGGTCATCGGGTTTTCCATGATCGAGTACATTGTCACCTGTTCGACCGTTCCCTGAGAGGCCATTCTGGCGTACTCGTTGACGCCGCTAAAGTAGCCCTTCTTGGAGTCGAGGTTCTGCCCTTTCTGGATCGGCTGATTGGGGCCGGTGGGGTTGATCTCGTAGGAGGCCTTGCAGTCGAGCCAGTTGTAGGCGCCGCACAGTCCCAGCCGCTGCGGGCTGACCACGCAGACATGCGTGGGGGCGAAGGACTGGCAGAGGATGCAGGAATAGAACGTGTCCACCGCCTCATCCGTCAGGTCAGCCAGGCGGCGGTTGCGGTAGTCATAAGCCTGACGGGCCCTGGCCAGCCATTCGGCATGCAGCGTCGGGTCGGTGATGATCTTGACCTGCAGCTTGTCGACAATCGCGCCAAAGTCAGCCATAAAGCGGGCGTAGAGGATGTCGCCAAAGTGCTTGAGGTCAAAGCCCTTCTCCGCTGCCGTCTTGGAGATGCGGATCCAGGCAATGTCGCGCTGGCCGATGTGCTGGATACCGGAGGCGCCGTTGATAAAGTAGTGGATCTGCCGCTCCAGCACCGGCTCAAAGTCCTCCTGCATCTTGCGGCCGGCAACCTCGACGATGATGCCCAGGTCCATTGCCCCACCCTCTTCGACCGAGTCGATGCCGGGGCCGATGATCTCGATCTTGCCGTCTTCGACCGCGTCCATAGGCACCATATGCAGGTACTCGAAAGCGCGGCTGTTCTTGCCGCCGAACTCGATGCGCATGTCGGCGCGGCGGACGACCTCACCCTCGAAGGCCGAGCCGTAGGGAACGGGGATGGGCACCTCGGTGATCTTGACCTTGACGCCACGGACTTCGATGGCCCGTTGCACCATCCGGGCCGCGCGTTCGGTGTCCGTTGCCGCGTCGATCTCGTTCCACGGCATCGAGATCACGTGCTCGTAGCGGGTGACACCGGTGGGCAGGATTTCGGGGATGACCGTATCGGCGATGGTAGGAAAGCCGTAGGAGATAGCGCCTGCCGCCGCCGCGTACTTGAGATCATCGACCTCGCCCAGCGCCAGGACGAAGGCAAAGACGCGAAACTTGTTGTAGAGCAGGATTTCGCGCCACTGGCCGGGCTTGAGGCCGCCGAAGGTAAGGGCAGAGCGGGTGGCAAAGCCCAGCGGGTAGATGGCCGAGATGGTGTCCAGGCCAAAGGGGACGATATAGGTATCATAGCCCATCTCTACCCCTTCTTCGGCCAACTGATCGATGATCGAACGGCCATTGACATTGCCGCAGAGGAAAGTCAGGATGTTGCGCCGTTGCAGCTCACGGACGATGGCGACAGCCGCTTCGTTGGAGCGAGCCGCGCCGACGATAGCGGCAAAACCCGGCATACGGCCATCGACCAGTTGGATGCCCCAAGAGCGGAGCTGGATGTCGTCGATGGGGCCGTTGAGGTGGCCGCCGTTGAGGTGGGGGTAGCTCGTGCCACCGGCCAGTTCCAGACCGGGATAGGGCTTGGGTTCCTCGCCGTAGGCGAAACGGATGCCCTCGATTGCTTCGGCAGCCAGCAGAGTGGCCATGCCGGCGTCCAGCGTCTCGCCCAGATAGGGCACCCACAGATTCTCCTCCGGGACGGGGTGCAGCAGCTTTTGGGCGTGCTGCAGGGGAAACTCGAGATCGCCGAGGGTCTTGACCTCGTGGGCCAGCATGCCCAGCGTCACCGGCAGGAAATAGGCCGTGTTAGGGAAAGCCACAGGAGTATCAGCGCCCTTTTCCTCGATTGCCTTCTTCAACAAAGCTTCAGCTTCGGCAACGAGAGCATTGGCGCCGCGGATGGCTCGTGTAGCGATGTATCTTGACATATCGGTTCACCTCTCTTTCGTTTATCGCGTTATCGCGTATCGCATATCGCGTATCGCATATCGCGTATCGCATGTCGCGTATCGCATGTCGCATGTCGCGTATCGCTTACATACTGCCTGTTGCACATCGCGTACTGCTCACCGCTTCCCACTCCCTACGATTAGCGATTAGCGATCAGCGATAAGCGATGAGCGATTGACGATAAGCGATGAGCGATAAGCGATTAGCGATAAGCGATTGGCGATTAACGAGCTGCGCCATACACCGCCTCGATCTGCTCCTCGAAGGGCAGTTCGAGCAGGGAGCGAATGCGCCAGTCGCCGCTCTTGCCCCACTTGCTGGCGTCGTATTCGGGCAACCCCAGCGCAGCGCGTTTCTTGTCGATGTGCTCCAGCGAGCGGCGGACGATCTCGCGCCAGTCCGGCACGAACTCCAGCTTGCCGCCGACCTTTTTCTTCCACACCTCGGTCATGATGTGGCCAACCTCCTCGCTTGCTCCGACGGGATTGTCCACACCAAAGATCACATAGGCGCCAGAGGCAACAAAGTACGTGCCAATGGCCAGGGCCTTCTCGCACATATACTCCGGGCAGATGCCTACCGCAGGCAGGTCGTCGATATCACTGCCCAACCCACCTTCGGTGGCCGCCTGCGTCAGCACGGTGAGGATGCGAGTATTGTCCACGCAAGAGCCCAGATGGACAACTGGCGGGATGCCAACGGTCTCGCAAATCTCGCGCAGGCCGGGGCCAGCGTTGGCCATCATCTCGGGACTCAGGTAGCCGTGCTTGCCGGAGGCGTGGGCCGCGCAACCGGTGACAACCACCAGCACATCATTGGCGATCAGCTCACGGATCGTATTGACAATCCCTTCATCCTGGGCCACACGGGCATTGTTGCAACCGACCACACCCGCTGCGCCGCGAATGCGCCCCGCCATGATAGCGTCGTTCAGCGGGCGGAAGGAGCCGCGGAAGTAACCGCCAAGCATATAGTTGAGGTACTCGTGCGAGAAGCCGGCCACAACGCCGCTCTTGTACTTGGGAATATGCGTCTCCCCTCGGTTAGGATAGTTGTCAATGGCCCGGCGGACGATTTCCTTGGCCGCGTCTAAGGCGCGGTGTTCCTCAAACTCCATATGCACCGCACCAGGGATCTTGGCTTTGCGCGAGGTAGTGATCAGCTCGGTGTGGAAACTCTTGGTCAGTTCGCCAAGAGCCTGCATGATGCACTGCACATCCACGATCATCGCCTCAACGGCGCCGGTAAGGATAGCCAGTTCCTGATGCAAAAAGTTGCCGGCTGGCGGGATACCGTGGCGCATAAGGACTTCATTGGACGTGCAGCAGATGCCGGCCAGATTGATCCCCTTGGCCCCCTTGCTTCTGGCGTACTCGATCAGTTCGGGATCCTGAGCTGCTACAACGATCATGTCCGAGAGAGTCGGTTCGTGGCCGTGGACCAGAATGTTAACCTCGTCCTCTTTCAGCACGCCCAGGTTGGCTTCCGACTGTAGCGGGTTGGGAGTGCCGAAAATGATATCGCTCAGGTCGGTAGCAAGCATCGAGCCGCCCCATCCATCGGCAAGAGCCGTGCGCAGGGCATGATCGAGGATGTGCTCAGGTTCCAGGTCCACCCCCTCATGGGTGCGGTGCAGCGTCTCCACGACTTCGCGGTCCACGCCGCGCGGGACGATGTCCAGCTCACGCCAGATTTGCTGGCGCTTCTTGGGCGCGCGCGAGACATAGACAATCTCGCCCCGCTGCTGACCGAACTGTTCCAGCGCCTTTTTGCCCACATCAAGGGCGATCTCCTTGATCTCGCGGCCCTTGGTGGGAATGTTCATATAGGCAGCGACCTCGTACAGCTTGGGCACGTCGCGGATCTCGTACCCCTGGGCGTGTCCTTCAGCGATGGCGATGAGTGTGAAAGCCAGGTCGCGCCCGTGATCCGAGTGAGCCGATGCCCCACCGGCAACCATACGGGCAAAATTGCGTGCCGCGATAGTACCCAGCGTAGCCCCACACACCCCGCGCGTCACCTTACCGGTGATACGACACGGTCCCATGGCGCAGATCTTGCAGCACTTGCCATCCACTCCAATGGGACAGGGCTTGATCTCTTCCACCCGGCTGAAGGCCGTCGAAATGCCACAGGAATCGGCGATCTCCAGCATCTCACAGGCAGCAGGATCGATGCTCCGCACTGCCCTTTTCTTCTCCTCTTCTGCCATTGAATCCTCCTCTGATTGGACGCACACGTAACTGTGCGTTGCACATTGCACGCTGTTAGTAGCGGCGAAACTCACCAGACATGTCGAGATCGACCTGGCAGGTACGCGTCATGCGCACCGCCATCTCTTTCCATTGCGGGTCCTTGCGCGTCTTGGTCGGCGGGACCAGAATGGGAGTTTCCCCCTCTCCTGGCGGATAACCCGCCCCAGCCAGCGTCTGCTCGATGGCCTGGCGGCTGGTTTTAGCCGGATCGTAAGTTACCAGGACCTTTTTCCAGGCCGAGCTGGCATACACGTCCTCCACTCCCGGCAAGTTGACCAGCACATCTCGCACCTTCAAAACATGATGATCAGCCCACAGAAGCGGCACATCCAACACAATCTTTTCCATAGTCCCTTACCTCCCTGCTATACGTTACGTCTTACGTTTTACGTTTTGCGTGTTCCGTGTTGCGTGTTGCGTGCCACGAAACACGCAACACGCAACACGCTCCACGCCCGTCTAGAACAATCCAACCACCTTACCGGTCTTGAGATCGACATCCACATCGACAAAAGCCGGTCGGCTGGGCAGGCCCGGCATCGTGCGCATCGCGCCGCAGAGCGGGTAGAGAAAGCCCGCACCGATGCTGGCGCGGATGTCGCGGATGGGCAGCCGCCAGCCGCGCGGCGCGCCCTTCAACTTGGGGTCATGGCTGAAGGAAAGATGGGTCTTGGCCATGTTGAGCGGCAGTCTGTCGTAGCCCATTGCCGTGTAGAGCTCGATCTTGCGCTCCGCCTCCGGCATATAGTCCACCCCATCGGCGCGGTAGATCTCGCGGGCAATGGTCTCGATCTTTTCCTTGATCGAAAGGTCCAGCGGGTAGAGGAACCTGAAATCACTGGGCTCCTCGCAGGCCTTGACCACCGCCTCGGCCAGCGCCGCGCCGCCCTCGCCGCCCTTGGCCCACACTTCGCTGACGACAGCGTCGAAAGCGCCCGCCCGCAGCGCCGCCTCACGAATCACAGCGATCTCTTTCTCCGTATCGGTCTTGAAGCAGTTGATGGCGACTACCACAGGAACGCCAAACTTGCGGGCGTTCTCCACGTGCTGGACCATATTGGGCAGCCCCCGCTGGAGCAGTTCGATATTCTCCTCGGTATAGGCCGGGTCCAGCGGCCGACCAGGGATCACCTCAGGACCGCCGCCGTGCATCTTGAGCGCCCGCACCGAGCAGACCAGCACCACGCAGTTGGGAATCAGGCCAGAGTAGCGGCACTTGACGTCAAAGAACTTTTCCATCCCGCAGTCAGCGCCAAAGCCGGACTCGGTGACGACATAGCCATCCGGCCCCATCAGCTTGAGCGCGATCTGGTCAGCGATGATGGACGAGTTGCCGTGGGCGATGTTGGCAAAGGGACCGGCATGAACAAAGGCCGGCGTGCCATCCAGCGTCTGCATCAGGTTGGGCATCAGGGCATCCTTCATCAGGACAGTCAAGGCCCCCGCCACCTTGAGATCTTCAGCGGTCAGCGGACGGCCGTCCTTGGAAAAGCCCCAGACAATGCGACCCAGCCGTTCGCGCAGGTCAGCCAGCCCCTTGTAGCCGTCGACCAGGGCCAGGATGGCCATGATCTCAGAGGCGACGGTGATGTCATAGCCGGTGGCGCGGGGGACGCCGTCCGTGCCGTGGGGGAGCTGCTCGACGAGCTCGCGCAGCGTGCCTGCGGCTGGCAGTGGCTTGTCGGCCTGGCCAGACTGCAGGCCAATGACGACATTGCGCAAGGCGCGGTCATTGACATCCACCACGCGGTTCCAGAGGATGGAGTTGGGGTCGATGTTCAGACGGGGGACCTCCGGGCAGAAGCGGGCCAGTTGCTCGTCGGTCATATCGCGCTCGTGGAGGATGCGGGCGTCGATGGCTGCTGCCAGCAGGTTGTGGGCCACGCCTACGGCGTGGATATCGCCGGTCAGGTGGAGGTTGAAATCCTCCATCGGCACCACCTGGGCATAGCCGCCGCCGGCCGCGCCGCCCTTGATGCCAAACGTCGGCCCCATCGAGGGCTGGCGGATACAGGTAAAGACCTTCTTGCCGATATAGCCCAGGCCCTGGCTCACGCCGATCGTGGTCACCGTCTTGCCCTCGCCCAGCGGCGTCGGCGTGATCGCCGTCACGTCGACATATTTGGCATCGGGCCGGTCCTTGAGGCGGCTGAGCACGTCCAGATGGACTTTGGCTTTGTACTTGCCGTAATAGTCCAGGTCGTCCTCAGACAGTCCCACAGCGCGCGCCACATCGATAATGGGCAACAGGTCGGCAGCTTGGGCGATTTCGATATCGCTTGGAACGGGATGAACTCGCTTGACTGGCATTGTTTCTTTCCTCCTTCAAGTTCTAGAATGTGGATTGACCTACCTGGGCCTTGCCAGGTTTCTCATTCTATTTCGCTGCGCCCTTCAGGGACGAGATAGGCTGCCCGCGGCAGGAGCGGAGCGACCTCGACCTCGACCGCCTGGCGCATCAGTTGGCCGGAGAGGTGGAGCAGCGTATCGCCCAGGCCGCGTTCCATGGCCATACCTGCCAGACAAGGGAAGTAATGGTGCAGGATTCCCGCCTGAAAGACCGCCTCGGCGGGCGGCTTGCCGACCAACTGCTCGGCCACGAAACGACCGCAGCCGCAGGCCGCGTCGCGCTCCACTTCGACATTCTCGATCACCCCATCTCGGCAGTGGATACGAAAGACAGGGCGACCAAAGTGGCGAGCAAAGCTCGAAATCCAGGGATTGGTATAGGCCACGCGCTCGTGGCGGAGATTGTAGCCGTCCTCGGTCAGCGAGCAGAAGGGACGCGGGAAGACCGCTGCGATGCCAAAGCGCCGCAGGTGCTCCTGCACCTGGCGGATCAGCCCTTCGGGCAGCCAGGCTGTGCGGTCGACCGGCGCGATCACGGCCTGGGCGTCGGCGCGGCGGGCAATGTCGGGGATGAGTTGGGCAATGGCCGGGCCTTCGCCCAGCGCCAGCACCAGGTCGGCCTGCGGGACGTGCAGCGGCAGATACCCCAAGGGATCGTCTATGACAGCGGGCAAATCCGGGGGACGCCATGTCTCCACCGTCCAGCTCCGCGGCCCATGGGCGCGGATGTTCTCCACGATGCGCAGGCCATACTGGCCCTGCACGATGGCAAAGATGCGCAGCGCCGCCGGGTGAGGACCACCCCACTCCAACGGCTGGCGCACCGCTTCGAGCAGGTCTTCCACCTGCCGCCCCACTTTGAGCTGCTGATAGAAAATGCGGATGCGGTTGTCGTCGAGGTTGAGAGCCACGACCTTGATGCCGGAGAGTTCACGGAAGATGCGCGCGACCAGTTCTTCCTGTTCATCGCCGCCGGCGGCGACGATCACCGCATCAGGGAGCACCTCGCGGATGTGAGCCAGTGTTTCGGGGGTCACTCCCCCCACCCCAACCACTTCCAGGCCGGGCTGTTCGCGCAACAGAGTACCCACGCTTTCGGCGAAAAGCGGGTGACTTGCCAGAATGAACGCCCGACAAATCGACATACTGACCGCCGGTCAGTTACGACCGGTTGTTATTATAATGCCTCTGGCGGCCGTTCGTCTATAGCACAAGAGGACTATTTTTTCTGTCTATCTGGTATAAAAGAACCAGGCGGAGCGGGCAAGCCCGCCTGGGGGCGGTCATTCGTGCCAGCGGCAAGGCCGGCGCGGACGGCGTAGACAGCGGCCTGGACGCGGTTGCGCACCCCCAGCTTGGCCATGATGCTGCGCACGTGGTTGCGCACCGTGTTCGACGCAATATCCAGAACGGCAGCGATCTCGGCGTTGGAAAGCCCTTCCGCCAGGAGGGCCAGCACCTCGCCCTCACGGGCAGAAAGAGAAGCGGGCACAATAGTCAGCGCGGCAGGCTGAGCGCCGCGCGCCAACTGGCGCATGAGCTTGGTCGTCATCGCTCGCGAAAGCGGAGCCTCTCCTTGTGCCAGGCCGCGCAGCTCCTGGAACAGCCCTTCCGGGCGCATATCCTTGATCAGATAGCCGTCGACGCCGTAGCGGATGGCCGCGATAAAGTCCTGCTCCTCGTCCGAGACGCTCAAGATCACTACGCGAATCGATGGCATCTCTTGCTTGATCCGTCGTGTCGCTTCCAGGCCGTCGCACACGGGCATGCGCAGGTCCATCAGCACCACATCGGGGCGCAGAGCGCGGGCGAGATCGAGCGCCTCTATCCCATCAGAGGCCTCGCCGACAACCTCGAAATCGGGCTGGGCATCCAGCAGGCGCGCCAGCCCTTTGCGGAAGAGAATATGGTCGTCGACCAGCAAAATGCGCAGCGATCCCATTGAGGCTCAATTATAGCACGGTTCGGCTTTCTCACCACAAAGGTAACTGTTTCCCCTCCCGCAGGTATTGAAATGCGCCCCAATGAGCTGCTCGCCCTGTCGTCTAACCTGCGGGAGGGTAGTACTACTCCCCTTCCAACAGCCGCCCAATCGACAGCTCGTGCAGGAAAAAGCGCTGCGTCAGCGCAAACAGGACCACGGCCGGCAGCATCATCACCACCGATCCCGCCATCAGCAGCGGAAAGTTGGTGCGATCCATCTGGTTCAGCAACTGCACGCCGACCGGCAGCGTGTAGAGGTCCGGGCGGTAGATGTAGAGCACGGGGCTGGTAAAATCGCTCCAGTACAGCAGGAACGCCAGCACCAGGACGCCTGCCGTCGTTGGCCAGGCCAGCGGGCTGACGATCTGCCGCCAGATCGTCCAGGCATTGGCGCCGTCCAGACGGGCCGATTCGTACACCTCGTCGGGGATGCGGCGGCAGGTCCAGTAGTAGAGCAGTACAAAGAGCGGGCTGCTGGCCCCTGCCGCTGGCGCGATCAGCGCCCCCAGTGTGTCCAGCAGCCCCAGCCAGTCCAGAATGCGGTAGCGGAACATCCACGCCGACATAGAGGGGACGAGCAGCACCACCACGCTGGCCATCAGCCAGCGGCGCTGTGCCGGGCGCGGCAGTTGCGAGAGGGCAAAGCCAGCCCACGAAGCGGTGAACAGCGTGAGCGGCACGGCGAACAAGACCACAACCAGCGAGTTGCGGATGTACAGGGCCAGCGGCACCATCTCGAAAATCTCGGCATAGTTCCGCCACCGTGCCGCAACCGGCCACCACTCGATCGCTGGCGAGGGCGGCAACCCTGGCTGGCGCAGCGAGGCGACCACCGCCCAGTAGAGGGGGAGGACGAACATGGCCGCCACCACAAAACCGGTCAGCCGGTGCAGCGCCCGCTTCAGCGACGCCATCATTCCTGCCTCCGCAGCCCGCTGAGTATGTTCCAGATGCCCAGCGCCGTCAGGCCGATGAGCGCACAGGCCAGCACGAGCGTGGCCGAAGCCAGGCCCAGATCGACCACATCGAAAGCCAGCTCATAGACCAGCAGCGGCAGGAAGGTCGTGGCGAAACCGGGCCCGCCGTAGGTCATGATGAAGGAGGGGGCAAAGGTGTTCTGCAAACTGACGATCAGGTCGCGCAGGACCAGCAACAGCAGCCACGGCGCAAGCAGCGGGAGGGTGATGTGAAAGAACACCTGCCATCTGCTGGCGCCATCCACCGCCGCCGCTTCGTAATAGGAGCGCGGGATGTTTTGCAGGCCGGTCAGCAGCACCACAAAACCCTCGCCGATCTGGAAGAGCGACATGATCACGATGGAGAGGCGCGCGCTCCACGGCTCGGCCAGCCATGCCGGAGCGGGCAGCCCCAGCCCGCGCAAGACGAGGTTCAGCGGTCCGTAGAGTGGATTCAGGATCCACATCCAGATCAGCGCGTAGGCCGCTTCGGGGATGACGGTGGGCAGATAGATCGCCGCCCGATACAGCCCAAACAGGCGCCCTCTCCGCTGCAAGAGCAGGGCCAGCAGAAGCGCCCCCAGCAGACGCAGCGGCACGGCCAGAGCCAGGAAAAAGAACGAATTGTGCAGCACGGTGCGGATGTAGGGCGAACGCAGCGCCCGTTGCCAGTTCTCCAGCCCGACCCACGTCGGTGGGCTGACGGCCTGGTACCGGGTAAACGCGATCACAAGCGTCGCCAGCGCCGGCAGGACGGTCAGCACCAGCGTGCCCAGCGCATAGGGAAGCAGAAAGAGGCAAACCTGCCGCTGATAGGCCGGCATCGAACGGAGCGCAGGCGGACGGAACCTCATACGCG
>Ga0129299_1001431_pt1 | contig 15914 bp, 10 predicted proteins | sample ConPoolayeCmetaG_FD_94477 | JGI IMG/M metagenome (GOLD analysis project Ga0129299, IMG submission 94477) | Hot spring microbial mat communities from California, USA to study Microbial Dark Matter (Phase II) - Cone Pool mat layer C metaG ... | reverse complement strand
GTATTCAGATCGCCGGCTAGGACAATGAAATCGCCGGCCGGGAACGTGCTGCGGATTCGATTGGTAAGCACGATGGCTTCGTTGTTGCGGCCACTTGCGCCGCCACTGCTCCACAGGTGCACACTGACAACATGCAGATTCCGCGGGCCGGGCACGTCAATCGTCGCCCACGCGAAGTCCCGGTCCGAAACATACGGATCATTCCATTCACCTGATGCGATGATCGGCCAGCGGCTGACGACGCCGTTGGGGATGCTTTCTCCACCGGGCTCAACATAAAAATAGAATCCCGTACCAAAGGCCGTATCAACCAACTGGCGCAGGGTGCCGCTTCTGTAATTGAACTCTTGAATCCCCACGATGTCCGGCTTGAGCCCCTGGAAGATGCGAATGCCGGCCGCTTCGTACGATTGATAATTGCCACTCGTGATGTTGGCCGCCATGATGCGGCAGGTAACGGCGTTGGCCTGTGCGCCGTCGAACACCGTAAAGGCATTGGTTGCCGCCCAGGCGTGCGCGCCCAGCATGTCAGTTGCCATGGCACTATAGCGTACGACAGTTGTGGCCGGAAAGGCAGGGAGCGTGGCGCGATACACAATGCCGCTCTGCCACAGGGCTGGCGCGGAGCTGATAGTGATCCAGTTGTTGGTAGTATAGAAGACGAGCGCATTTGAAATAGCAGCGTAAGCGGGCTCTATCGCAACGAAAATACCCACCGCCTGGCCATTGCTGGGTGTCACACTGTGTGCCAGCAAGGGCACGTCCGGCGCGGCGCTGGCCGCTCGCGCTGCCAGCATGATAGCAGCGCCAGACAAGCATATGAACCGGTCGAGTCTCATGCCAGTATTATACCATATTTGATTCACGCGCCGGTTTTGCTACACTAGAAGAGATGATTGACACGCACACCCATTTGACGGATGACCCGTTGCACGCGGCGCTGGATGCAGTGTTGGCGCGCGCTGCGGCACACGGGGTGCAGCACTGCATAGTGCCGGGCTACAACGCGGTGTCATGGCAGCGGGCGCGCGTGCTGTGCCGTGCGCATGCCCAGCTCTCCATGGCCGTGGGGCTGCATCCTCTGTTTGTTGGTGAAAAGACATTGGCGCAGGCACTGGAAGAAATTCGCGCGGGTGGGATTGTAGCCGTGGGAGAAATTGGCCTGGATTATGTTGACCCGCGGGCAGACCGCGCGGCGCAGCACGAGGCGCTGCATGCGCAACTGCGCGCCGCCTGCGATGCCGGCCTGCCGGTGATCCTGCATTGCCGCCAGGCCCATGATGACCTCTTGACAGCGTGCCGTGCCTATCCGGGGCTCCGCGCCGTGCTGCACAGTTGCTCGTGCAGCCATGAACAAGTCAAGCCATTTCTTGAATTGGGGTTCTATGTCGGATTTTCTGGCAGTGTAACCCGCGCCACAACACATAAAGTGAAAAAACTGGCCGCCGCCGTGCCACGTGACCGCATCGTGGCCGAGACGGACAGCCCCTACATCGGCACGGCGGCGCATCCCGCGCCATCTTCCGAACCGGCCGATACGGCGGAGGTGGTAGCCGCATTGGCCAGCATCCGTGAGTGCAATCCTGCCGACATGGCACGTATCACCACTGAAAATGCGGCGCGCTTTTTCTCGCTAGGTGCAGCCTGAGTTCCGCATTATTGTAACGTACGTATCTGCGGCTCTGGAGTTTGCGTATTTTTTTTTTACTAACTACAAGGTGTTTTTGCGCAAAACGACTTAATCTTATGAGATTTGTCATGAAAATTCAAGGGACTTGCTTATCCTAGATCCGGCGACTAGGGAGGGCCGCTGGCCAGAGCGGCCTGATGGTTGCAGGGCTCAAGGGCAACAAGGCCGTTGCCCCTCCATATTTCGGTATCGGTATCGGTATCGCAATCGAAATCGCCATGGAGGGCCGCCGGCCCGGCGGCCTTATGCGCGCGGGGCACGAGGGCAGCGAGGCCGCTGTCCCTCCACGCCTATGTCGCTAGTCGCCGGAGCTAGGCTTATACTACAAAATTTATCGAGCTATCTTGTAGTCAAAAACTTGCAAAAAAATGTGCGGAAGTCAGGAGCGCATTTACAAGTTACAAATTTCAAGTTTCAAGTTTCAAGTTTCAAGTTTCAACTTTCACGTTTCACGTTTCACGTTTCACGTTGAGGAGCAACGAGCACAACGCAATCAATCAACACCTCGCACAGGACAGGCCGTGCTGATTGCAGACGGCTCAAAATGCTGATTGAACGTTCGTGTGGTTCGTGTGGTTCGTGGTCAATACAGCCGCGTTGTGTGCTTATTTGAGCGCTTATGGGCCAGTTACCTATAAGCGTGGGGAACGGACGTGGGGACCACGTCCCTCCAAACAAATGGTAACGTTGTCATTCGACAAAACATGTTGATTGCAGACGACACACAATGTCGAATCTCAAATTCGAATGTCACATGTCAAATGGTAACATTCGACAAAAAGTGTTGATTGCAGACGGCATTTTGTGGCGATTGAATCCTTGTGCTCTTTGCGTTCTTTCGCGGCTACAAAAATTGCAAAAATTAACCACAAATGAACACGGATACACGCCGATCAAGCGGCATGCCGCTTCTTCGTGTTCTTCATGGCTTCGTGGTTTACCCGACAGCATGCCGGGGGGGCGGCGCTCCGCGCCGCTTGCAGCGGCCGCAGGCCGCGAACTTGCAGCCCGCGCAGCGGGCGGACGTGCAGCCGCGCTTGCGCGGCGGACGCGGCGCTCTGCGCCGCTTGCAGCGGCCGCAGGCCGCGGACTTGCAGCCCGCGCAGCGGGCGGACGTGCAGCCGCGCTTGCGCGGCGGACGCGGCGCTCTGCGCCGCTTACTTCGCGTTCAGGATCACACGGTCAACGAACTTTTCGACTTCGCCGCGTTCGGGCGCATCAATGTCGCGTTGGGTGCTCTGCAGCAGCTCGCGTTCCTTGTCCATGACGCTCTTGGAGGCCGTGACTTTGTGCGGCGTCAGCAACACCACAATTTCCGACGTCTTTTTGACATCAATTTCGTGCCGGAAGACATAGCCAATCAGGGGGATTGAGCCGAGGATCGGCACGCGTTCATCGGTTTTGGTGATCGTGTCTTTGCGCAGGCCGGACAGCGTGAAGAGCTCGCCGTCTTTCAACACAACGTTGGCCGTAGTCGAACGGGTGTTGATAATTGGATCGCTGCTGCTGGTCCAGCCGACCAAGCTGCTGACTTGAGCGTTGATGGCCAGGGAGAGCGTTTCTGAGCCGATGGTGGGGGTGATCGTCAGCGCGATGCCGACATCGGTCTGTTTGTTCAGGGCTTCATCCGCCGTGGAATAAGCCTTGTAATTGATTTTGTCAAGCGAAGCCAGCGTGGCTTCCTGGCCGTTCATGGCCACGACAGTGGGGCGGGAGAGTACTTTGGCTTTGCCTTTGCGCACGAGATAGTTGATGATGTTGGCCATGGCTTTGGGGCGCATGCCCTGGATAATGACGCTTTGCGCGGCGTACTGGGCCCAGTTCCCCGGGTTCAGGTTGAGATCGGCGCGGTCGCGTGACTGCTGGAAGTCAAGCTGCATGTCAACATTTTCGGGCAGGGCCTCTTTCCATGCTTCGAGCGCCATGCCGAAATTGAAATCATCGTCCATTTCGACTTCGACAATCTGGGCTTCGATGCGTACCATCTCGGGCGGGACGTCGAACTGCTCGATGTACTGGACGGTGGCGTCGTAATAGCTGGGGGAATCAATGTAGTAGACTTTGTTGACGGTATCATCGGGGAAGGAGAGGCCGTATTGGCTTTTTAGGGCACCTTCGACGAGGGGGCCGATTTGCGATGCCAGGCGGTTTTTCAAGGTGTAGACACCGATTTTTGTGCCGTCTTCGTAGAACTTGGTGCCTTCGTCATCGAGCATTTCGATGGCGGCCTCGATGTGCGGAAACTGAAAGACGGGCGCGGTAATGACGAGGAATTCATCGCCGGTGCGGGTATTGACGGAGACGTAGACTTTGCCGTTCTCCTTCTCGACGGTGACGCGCAGGAAGGAGGCGATTTCGGCCGAGACGCCTTTGGATTTGAGCTTGTAGACTTTGCAGATGAAGTCGGTGTCGTCTTTGGAATCAATGACTTTGACGGCGGTGCCGGCGGCCGGTGTGGAGGGCATGGCGTTGTAGAAGAACTGGCCTTGTTTGAAGGCCTCGGCGGTGCCGGACGGGATGTCGGCGGCGGTGGTCGCGTTGGGCATGGTTTGCTGCACTTTAAATTCGTTCCTCACGGTGGTTTCGGCGTGAACCGCCATGGCGCAGCACAGAAGCAGCGCGGCGATCATCGTGATGTGTCTCATCTCTTGCTCCTCATTTGCTCAGTGGTTACATACAAAAGGCCGCAGCAGTGCCGCGGCACGATCTTGAGGCATTTGGCGTGCCAACCGGCCGGAGACGCGCGCCGTGCACTGTAAGTATCTGTTAAAGAATATGTTGCGCACAACGCGGCGCGCAGGCGCGCGCAAGGGTGCCATGATAATCATACCAGTGTGTAGCCTTGCGCATTTTCATTCCTACATTAGGTGCGAAAGCTGCGGCGGTCAATGCCGTATTTGAGGACGCGTAATCCCATGAGGCGTTCGGAGATGCCGAGGGCGCGGGCTGCTTTGGCCATGTTGCCGCGGGCGGTTTTGAGCGCGTCGGTGATCAAATCGCGTTCAACGGTATCGAGGGTGGCTCGGAGGGTGCCTTTGAAGGAAGTGTTACTGGCCTCGGCGGTCTGCAAGGAGGGGGGCAGATGCTGGGCGTGAATGGCGTCGTCAGCGGCGAGGAGGACGGCGCGCTCGATACAGTTTTCAAGTTCGCGGACGTTGCCGGGCCAGTGATAGCTCATCAGCATGTCAATGGCGGGAGTGGTGATGCGGCGGACGTTTTTGTGGTTGGCGGCGCTGTATTTTTCGACGAAGTGATCGGCCAGGAGCACGATGTCGGTTTTGCGCTCACGCAGCGGCGGGATGTGAATGGGGAAGACGTTCAGGCGGTAATATAAGTCTTGGCGGAAGAGGCCGCGCTCCATGAGGTCTTCCAAATTACGATTGGTGGCGGCGATGACGCGGACATCTACTTTGATGGTGCTGGTGCCGCCGAGGCGTTCGAACTCGCGTTCCTGCAGGACGCGCAGCAGCTTGATCTGCGTGGCGGGTGAAAAATCGCCGACTTCATCGAGGAAGATCGTGCCGCCTTGGGCAAGCTCGAAGCGGCCTTTGCGGGCGCTGAGCGCGCCGGTGAACGCGCCGCGTTCATGGCCAAACAGCTCGCTTTCCACCAGCGTCTCGGGCAGCGCGGCGCAATTGACTTTGATGAACGGCTTGTCGGCGCGCGGACTGTTGTAGTGAATGGCATGGGCAACCAGTTCTTTGCCCGTGCCGCTTTCGCCGCGGATCAATACGGTGGCATCGCTGGCGCTGACTTGGGCAATGAGATCGAAGACGGCCTGCATTTTATTTGAGTTGCCGATAATGTTGGAGGGGCGGAAACGGCTGCGTAGTTCTTGCTGCAGGCGCTGGTTTTCCTTGCGCAAGCGCTCTTGTTCCTCCTGCATGGACTGGCGCAGGCGCACGGCCTGGGCGATCATGGATGCCACCACGGTGAGCAGCCGGGCGGTGTTGTCGAGCGTAGCGGCGGATGCGGGGGGCATTTCGACGCTGAGCGCGCCAATGGATTCTTTGCCGAGTTTAATGGGTACACAAATGAAGGCGTTGTCGCCAGCGCTGCGCTCGGCGCGCGCGCCGGTGCGGTTCAGAAACATCGGCTCGTCCGCGATGCGCGGCACAATCATCAGCTGGCCGGATTTGACGACGTGGCCAGTGATGCCTTCACCGAGGCGGTATTTGCCGCGTTTGTGCTGGCTGGCGGAGAGGCCGTAGGACTCGTCAATAGAGATTTCGCCGGTGTCACGGTTGAGCAAAGTGAGGGCGCCGCGCACGATGTCGAGGTGCGCCGCAAGCGCCTTGAGCAAGGGCGCCACCACGGCGCGCAAGTCTACACTGCGGTCCAGCGCCTGGCTGATCTCGAAGAGCAACTCGAGTTCATTGGCGCCAGCAGGGAGCTGCGTGCGGACGCTATGGGCAGCAGAAGTTGACAAGCTGATCTTAGGCTGTTACAAGTTACACAGCTGCAAGGGATTGTGCCGTGCCCCCTGCAGCGAAACAACGGCTAGCATTGTAGAAAACTCGCGCGGTTTTGTCAAGAGCGTGTTAAGGCATCGATCCGGCTTCTAGCGCTATAGTCGTGGAGGGGCAGCGGCCTCGCTGCCCTCATGCGACGCGCGCACAAGGCTGGCGGGGCCGGCGGCCCTCCATGCGGATTCGATAGCGATACCGATACCGAAACATGGAGGGCAGCGGCCTCGCTGCCCTCATGCCCGGCGCGCATCAGGCCGCCGGGGCCGGCGGCCCTTCCTGTCGCTGAATCCGGCGACACTACGCGGTTGACGAATTGTCCGCACCGTGGTATACTTTACCACTGTGCCATGCAACTGCCGCCGCCCGGCAGCCATGTGTGGCACAGGCTGTTGTGCCGATATGGGTAACGTTGATGACTGCGCGGATAACTGCTACTGGAGTGCCAGACAATGAGCGCTGATGCGCCCGCCCCACATACCGTCCCACCGCCGCACACCGTTGATGAAACGGACGCGCCGCGCAAGGAAGTGATTCTCTACGCCGCCGGCAACATCGAGAATGCCATTTCCAATCAGTTTTTCAGCGTGATCAATTTGCTGATGGTGGTGGCCATGGGGATCAGCCCGCTGCTGATCGGTTTGGTAATGAGCATTAAGACCATCTGGGATGGCATCACCGACCCGGTCATGGCCTACATTACGGACAACACACGCAGCCGCTGGGGGCGGCGGCGGCCGTACATTCTCGTGGGCGGCGTGACACGCATTTTGTTTCTGCTGGCGGTGGTTGCCTTCTTTCCGCGCACAGGCCTGCTGAAGACCAACGCCGAGCTGGAAGCGCAGAAACAGGCCGTCGCCGCGGCAACGGCGGGCGCCAGCTCCAATACGCTGGCCGCAGCAGCAGCACCTACCGGCATGGTGGCGCTGGCGGCGGCGAGCAACACGGCCGCGCGCACAGCCGCGGCTCCTGTCATGCCCAAGAAGAAGCCCGGCATGCTGGCCAGCATTGTTGAGGGGATCAAGGCCTTCCGTGACCCCGCCAATGCAGCCCAGCGCAAAGTCATTGTCTACATGCTGTTTGTGGCGCTGATCTTCACCACACTGACAACCGTGATGTCGGTGCCGTACTATGCCTTGGGCATCGAACTGAGCCCGTCGTACAACGGGCGCACCCAAGTCGTAACCTATCGTTCGGTGATTGACAAGATCGCCGGGCTGGTGGCGCCGTGGGTGGCGCCGTTTTGTTTTCTGACGATCTTCACCACGGCGCTGGAAGGGCTGACATGGGTGGCGGTGTTCACGGCGTTGATCGGTGTGCCGTGTCTCGTACTGATGGTGATCTTTGTGCGCGAACGCACCCATGTGACGGTGCAGAAGAAGGGCAAACTGAAGATGGGCTTGTTCAAGTCTATTTGGTATACGATGAAGAATGTGCACTTTCTCAAGATATTTGCGTTGCATCAGTTCATCGGCTTTACCAACGGATTGTTTGCGCAGATCGGGACGTTCCTCAACATTTACTGGGTGATGGGCAGCGCCAAGTCGGGCACGGCCATGGGCGCCAAAGTTGGCATGCTGGCTTGGGCGCTGGGATTCCTGTCGCTGCCCTTGCTGAACTGGGCCTGCCGGCGGTTTCAAAAGCACAACACACTGCGGTTCGCGGTGATTTGGATGAGCATCGGCTGTATGATGAAATGGTGGTGCATGAATCCCAAACACCCGGAGTACCAATATGTGCTGCCGTTCTTCTTCTCGATTGGCATTGGCAGTGTGTATGCCGTGTTGAGCACCATGATGGCGGACGTCACCGACATAGACGAACTCAACACGGGCACGCGGCGCGAAGGCATGTTTGGGGCCGTGATGGCCTTCCTGACGAAAACGGTGGGGTCGCTGACGCCCGTGGCAGCGGGTGCGGTACTAGTGTTGTCGGGCTTTGACGCATCATTGGAGGTGCAAACGCCACAGACGATTTTGAACATGCGGCTGATGTTCTCGTTTGTGCCCGGGGTGATGCTGCTGCTCTCCTTGCTGCTGCTCTGGCGCTATCCGTTGACGGCCGAGCGCATGGCAGAGATCAAATCCGAGCTGCGGCGGCGGCGCGCGGCAGCGGCAGCGGAAGATGCCGCACTTCCTGCATGACATTCGAGTAATGTGATACTGGGACCTTCAAACTTGATGCTTGTGGAGAATTGACGTTTGACAGTGGCAAACGTCGAACATCAAGTGTCGAATGTCACTCTTGACATTTTCACGCATGAAATGTTGTCCAGTATCATCTCTCATCCTGCAGATGAGTGCCGCCTAACGGGGGAAGCGTTCACGTCATGGCGCGCAGGCGGGCGATGCGTTCGCGAGTCGGGGGATGGGTGGCGAACCAGCTTTGGAATTCGGCGCTGGCTTTGCCTTTGAGCGGATTGACGATGTAGAGATGCTGCGTGCCGCGGTTGGCGGCTTCGAGCGGTTCGGGATCGTTGGCGATTTTTTCGAGGGCGCGGGCGAGGCTTTCGGGATCGCGCGTCAGCTTGGCGCCGGTGGCGTCGGCCAGATACTCGCGCTGGCGCGAGGCGGCCAGTTGGATGATTTGCGCGAAGAGCGGCGCGATGATCATCAGGACAATCGCGAGCATGGCGAGCAGGGCTTCGCCTTGGTTGCCGCGATTGCTGCTGCGCCGCCGCCGCCCGCCAAACCACAGCCAGTGGCGGAACATATCGCACATCAACACCACCATGCCCACCAGCACGCTCATCAGCGTGGCAAACAGGATGTCGTATTCCTGAATATGGGCGATTTCATGGGCGATCACGCCCTGCAGTTCGCTGCGGGAGAGTTTGTCCATCAAGCCGCGGGTGACGGCGATGGCGCTGTGCTGGGGATTGCGGCCGCAGGCGAAGGCGTTGGGGGCGCTGTCTTCGATTATGTAGAGCGCAGGTTTGGGCAGGCCGGCGGCGATGCACACTTCTTCGACAATGTTGTGGAGCTGGCGTTCGCGTTCGGGGTCGGCGGGCCGGGCGCCGCTGACAGCCATGATGATCTGCGTGCCGGAAAAATAGCTGATCAGCGCGCCGATGCCGGCGATGAAAAAAGCGGCCGCGCCGAAGAACAGCGCCTGCGGGCCACCGAGTTCCGCGCCGCCCGTGGCAAACCCGATCGCCGCCGCCACGCCGGCCACGAGCAGCAGCATGATGATGACCAACAAGACGGAGTTGCGCTTGTTGGCGGCGATCAGTTCATACATTCCGGTTGGCGGCATGGAAGTATTGTAGGAAAGTGCGGCGGGTGTGTCAAGGGCGGGACACGAAAGAGACACAAGGGACATAAGGGACATAAGAGACGCACGGGAGGGGACGCCTAGATCCGGCGACTAGCGACGTAGGCGTGGAGGGGCAACGGCCTCGTTGCCATTTTACCCCGCGTGCATCAGGCCGCCGAAGGCCGGCGGCCCTCCCTAGTCGCCGGATCCAGGACATGTGCGGCGCTTGCATTTTGCGGGGATTTACAGTACAGTACTAGCGATGAAGACGCAGCGGATGGAACACCTGCTGACACCGGCGCGCGTGCAGCGCATGCAGCAGGCGCTGAATCAGCGGCTGGCATGGCTGACGGTCGTGTTGGATAATGTGTTTGATCCGCACAATTTGTCGGCGGTGTTGCGGAGTTGCGACGCGTTTGGGGTGCAGGATGTGCATATTATTGAAAGTGTGGAGGAGTTCCGGCTGAACCGGCTGGTGTCGCAGGGGGCCGAGCACTGGCTGACGCTGCACCGCTGGCCGGCGTTTGCGCCGTGCCGGGCGTATCTGCGGCGGCGGCGCTTTGCGCTGTATGCGACAACCTTCACACCGCGGGCAGTGCCGCTGGCGGCGGTGCCGCTGGCGCGCCCTGTGGCACTAGTGTTTGGCAACGAGCACCGTGGCGTGATGGCGGATGTAATCGCGGTGTGTGATGGCGAAGTGATTATTCCGATGTACGGATTTGTGCAAAGTTTGAACGTCTCCGTGGCGGCGGCAGTAGCCATGGCGACGATTGGAGCACGGCTGCGGGCGGAGGCGCCGCAGAGCGTAGGATTGCGCGGGGCCGCGCGGCGCGCGGTGTATCAGGCGTGGCTGCAACGGCATGCACGGCGCACGGCCACCTCATCATCTAGCGGCGAGGCAGCTCATGCATCAACACCTTGAGAACGAGCGCACCGTGCTGGTGGCCGGGAGGCTGTATCTTGAACTGGCGGTGGAGCACAAGCGCGGGCGGGCAGTTGACAAGGCGGAATGGCATCATGCGGGCGATGGCGGCCATTTGGCGGTGGCGGCGGCGCGGCTGGGCGCCTCGGTGTCGCTCTTCACGCATGTGGGGTCAACGGTGCATGACGACGACATGGTGCGGACCCTGGCGGGCGAGGGCATTTACGTGGGTGACATCGTGCGGCGCGCGGCGGTGGCGCCGGTGTCGTATGTGCGGGAGGAATTCCATGGCACGCGCCAGCCCGTGGCGTTGTCGCTGCCGGTGGCTTCGACGCTGACGGCTGACGACGCGGCTGAAATTGATCATCTGCTGCTGGCACACCGCTGGCTGCTGCTGGACGCTGCGCTGCCGGTGGGATTTTTGGACGCCATCGCGGAACGCGCGCAGCTGTACGGCCTGCACACCGTGGTGTGCATGAAGAAATTGCCGGATGAACACATTCCGCGGCGCACATGGAAAAATGTGGATTATGTCGTGGCCAGCCCGCGCGCGATTGAGACGATGATCCGCAAAGCCAACTGGCCGAAGGAAGCGCTGCACGACCCAGCGCGCTTGTGCGGGATGTTTCCGGCGTTGCGGGGCGTGCTGCTGGTGCGCTCGGCAACGGATTTGCTGGTGTCGGACGGGCGGGCGCAGCAGCGGCTGCCGCTGGGCGATTGCGCCGTGGTGCATGTGCGCGGTGTGTGTACCGTGGCGGCGGCGGCGCTGGTGGTAGCGCTGTCGGAAGCCCGCGGGTTGTTCGAAGCAGCGCGCTTTGCACATGCGGCCGTGCGCTTCTACGTCTCGCATGCCGGCACACGCGCCGCCATGCCGTTGCGGCGCGAAATGGAGTGGCAGGGATGAGAAGAAGTAAGAATGCAGAGACCAGAAGTAAGAAGTGAGGGAGGGATGGAGAATAGCGAATAGCGAATGGCGAAGAGCGAATGGCGAAGAGCGAAGAGCGAAGAGCGAAGAGCGAAGGGCGAAGAGCGAAGGGCGAAGAGCGAAGAACGAAGAGCGAAGAGCGAAGGGCGAAGAGCGAAGAGCGAAGAGCGAAGGGCGAAGAGCGAAGGGCGAAGAGCGAAGGGCGAAGAGCGAAGGGAGAAGAGCGAAGGGAGAAAAATTTACAATTTACAATTTACAATTTTTGGGGGATGAATGCGAAAACGCGATGAAGAACGAAAATCACGAATGGCGAATGGCGATTGGATAGTTGGTTTTGATGTTTGGACAGTATAGGAACTGCGACTCGGGAATTTTGAAGAATGAAAATTGGATTTCATGGGGTTGATCTGCCGGAAGGTAAGGTGAGGTATCATGACGCGAAACTGGCCGGTCTGGAACAGAAATTTCAACCCAAGAAGGTGGTGCCTTATTTTGTAGAGTTTATCAAGGATGAATACGTGCAGTGCGATGGGATTCTGGTAGCGCGCGAGGCGTTGCTGGATGTGCTGATTCTCGACATGGACAAACTGGAAACACGGCGCGAACGCAGCACGGACGAGCGTGAACGGCAGCTCATTTCGGCGTGTCTGGCGCATTTGGAGCAGGAGGCGCCGGTGTGCAGCAAGGCATGGGCGGCAGATGAGCTGGCCGTGTTGCGCGCGCTGGCGCCGGTGACGCTGAAACCGACCGCGGTGGTTGAGGCCGTAGCAGACGCGCAGGCGGCTATTGAGGTGATGTTGCGCGCAACAAATACGGTGTTTTTCTATACGGCTGGCAAGCCGGAAGTGCATGCATGGCCCGTGGCGGGCGGGTCGGACATCGTAACGTGCGCGGGGAAGATTCATTCCGATTTGGCGCGCGGGTTTATTCGCGCAGAGATCGTGAGCTATGATGACTTCATGTCGGTGCACGGCATGCACGAGGCGCGCGAGAAAGGGCTGGTGAAAGTAGTAGATCGTGACTATATCATCCAGCCGGGCGACATTATCGAGATCCGGTTCAGTGTGTGATAATGAACGTGTGAGTGAACATGCCTGAGGTGTGGACATTGCCGTTGGAAAACCCGGTGCTGATCTTTGCGCTGGTGTTGCTGGTGATTTTGGTGGCGCCGGTGGTGTGTGCGCGGCTGCGGCTGCCGGGGTTGATTGGGCTGATTATTGTGGGCATGCTGATCGGGCCGCATGGCGCGGGCGTGCTGGCGCGTGACGCGACGATCCAGTTGCTCGGCAAAGTCGGCTTGCTCTACATCATGTTTATGGCCGGGCTGGAGATTGACTTGCTGCAGTTTGTGCGGCGCATGCGCGACAGTATTATTTTTGGCACAGCGACGTTTGTACTGCCGTTTGTGTGTGGCATCGTTGTGGGGCTGTGGATCGTGCCGCTGCCGCTGATGGCGGCGGTGTTGTTTGCCAGCATGTTTTCGTCGCATACGCTGGTGACGTATCCGATCGTGAGCCGGCTGGGCTTGCAGAAATCGCGCGCGGTAGTGACGGCGATTGGCGGCACGATACTAACGGATACCGCAGCGATGCTCGTGCTGGCGGTGATTGCGGCGCTGGCCAAGGGCCATGCGGGCGCGGTGTTTTGGCTGCGTCTGGCGCTGGGCTCGGCCGTGTTTGTGATGGTGATGGCGGCCCTGGTGCCGCGCGTGGCGCGCTGGTTTTTGCGCTATGCGGCACAAGACGACACGCTGGAGTATGTGTTTGTGCTGGCGGTGGTGTTTGTGGCGTCGTGTGCAGCGATGCTGGTGGGCTTGGAGCCGATTATCGGCGCCTTTGCCGCTGGCTTGGTGCTCAACCCACTGGTGCCGGAAAACAGCGCCTTGATGCAGCGCACGAAATTTGTGGGCAACGCGTTGTTTATTCCGTTCTTTCTGCTGTCGGTTGGGATGCTGATTAATGTGGCGCATATGGTGCGCGATCCGCACAGCATGGTGGTGGCGCTGGCGATGGGCGTGGCGATTCTAGCTGGCAAATGGCTGGCGGGCATGGCCACGCAGCTGTGGCTGCGGTACAGCGCGGCGGAAGGCTTGCTGCTGTTCGGCCTGAGCGTCAACCAGGCGGCGGCCACGCTGGCGGCCGTGATGGTGGGCTTTGATTTGCAGTTGTTTAATGAAACAGTGGTGTCGGGCACGATTGTGATGATATTGGTGTCGTGCCTGGCGGGGGCATGGGCGACGGACCGTGCAGGGCGCCGGGTAGCCGAGCAGCACGTGGAAGCCAAGGAAGACCAGGCGGAGGCGCCCGACCGCATCATGGTGCCGCTGGCCAATCCTGAAACCGCGGATGCATTGATGAGTGTAGCGCTGCTGTTGCGCGCGCCGGGCTCGCGCGAGCCGGTGTATCCGCTGGCGATCGTCTCTGAAAGCGACCAAGCGGGAACGCAGATCGCCGCGGCGGAAGCGGTTCTGGCGCACGCCGTGGTGCATGCCGTGGCGGCGCGTGTGCCGGTGCTGCCAGTGACGCGTGTGGAATTGAATATCGCCGCCGGCATTGCCCGCGCCATGATGGATTTCCGTGTGCCGGTGGCTGTAATCGGCTGGAACGGGCACATTACCTCGGCGCACCGCATTTTCGGGCGCGTACTCGATCAGTTGCTGGAGCACACGCCGCAGGAACTGCTGGTGTGCAAATGCGAGACGCCCGTGAACACCTTGCAGCGCGTGGTGCTGCTGGTGCCGCCGCTGTTGCAGCGCCAGGCCGGGTTCGAGACGGCGGCGCGGCATGTCAAACGCTTGACGGCGCAGATTGGCGCACGGCTGCATGTGCTCGTCAGCGGCACCGCTCATGCAGACGTACTGCGCCAGCTCAACGCGCTGGCGCCACATGTGCCGCTGACGCATCACGCAGCTGCGTCCTGGCCGGAGCTGACAGCCCGGCTGCATGATGAACTCTCGGCACACAATGATCTGCTGGTGCTGATGAGCGCGCGCAAAGGCCAGCTGGCGTGGCAGCCGGCGCTTGACCGCCTGCCGCGCGCGCTCGTGCGGCAATGTGCAGAGCTGAATCTGATGGTGGTGTTCCCTGCAGAGAGCGCTGCGGCGCGCCTGCAGGAGACGCTTGTGGAAGAAACGGCAGCAGCCGGGCTGGTGGCCGCATCGCATGTGCGGCTCGTGCCCGCCGGCGTACCGCTGGCCAGCGCGGTGAGCGCGGTGCTCGAGCCGGCCTTCCCGCACCGCCCGGCGCGGGTGCAGGAATTGGCGCACACGCTGGCCGACATTGCGCGGCGTGAGCCCGTCGAGCTAGCGCCAGGCGCCGTGCTCCTGCACGCGCACATCGCCGATATTGCCCAGACGACGGTATTTCTGGCTATCGCCCACACCGGTTTTGAGCTGCCCACTATCAGCATGCCGCCGCGCGCCGTGTTTGTGTTGTTAAGCCCGCGCGCGCAAGCGCCGGAAGTGCACTTGCGCACGCTGGCGCAGTTGGCGCGCCGTCTGCGCGCGCCGGGCGTGCTGGAACAGCTCTGCGCCGCAGAGTCCCCTGCCGCCGCAGCCGCCGTTTTCCAGCATGAATAATTCACGCACCATATCCGTTCCAAGCCGTTGCATGCCATGCAACGCACACATCACTCATCCGCTGCGCTCGTCTGTAACCCCTACAATCATACCCCAATGACAGAGCGACACGACAACACCGCGCACTCTGCAGAGCCGCCCGCGGCGGCTGCCCCCGCATCATCCACTTCTTCACACGGGCACGATGTGCCGGATGCCTCGACCAAGGAAGTCCTGCTGTATGCGCTGGGCAATATTGATAACGGTATTGCCAGCCAATTTTTTGCGATTTTGCAGTCTCTCATGGTGGTTGCCATGCGCATCAATCCGATGATTCTGGGCCTCATTCTTGGCATCAAAACGTTCTGGGATGCGGTTACCGATCCAGTGATGGCACAGATCACGGACAATTTCAAAAGCCGCTGGGGGCGGCGGCGCCCGTTCATCCTCATAGGTGGAGTAAGCCGCAGCGCGTTACTTGCCGTGTTGATCCTCTGGTTCCCAAAAGTGCAAAACATGTCATCCAACCGCGTGCTCGAAGGCGACAAACAATCCACGGAATTGCTGGCACTAGCCCAGCGCAGCATGCACAGCCTCACCAACTACCTTACACTGCTCGCCCACCCCGGCGCACGCCTCGACGAGCGCCACCTCAAGGATATTCAGGCCATTCATGCCGGTTATTATCACCTTACCAACATGTATGGGATTTTGATTCCGGATATTCTTGATGACTATAGCCAGCGGCAGGCACGTCTGGCGCATACTGAGCACGCATTGTCGAATGCCTTGGCCAGTGGTGATGCGCGGCTGATTGCCACGAAATCAGCTAACCGCGAATATGCACAGACGATCGTCAAGAATGCCAAAAGTATGATTGACCGCTTGGACAAGGCCATGGCAGTGTCAGCCGCCAACTGTGCGCTGCTGGCGCTGCTCGACGATGTGCGCCACGGCAGGCGCCCGGCCGCGGAAGCCCTGGCGCAGGTGGCCCCGATCCTCGCGCCGCTGGGCGGCGATGGCGTGCCGGCGGAGGTGCGCACGGCCGCAGAGCAGGCCCGCGCCGCCAGCCAGTCACTGATCGTCGCCAGCACGCTCGC
>Ga0129299_1001430_pt1 | contig 15949 bp, 15 predicted proteins | sample ConPoolayeCmetaG_FD_94477 | JGI IMG/M metagenome (GOLD analysis project Ga0129299, IMG submission 94477) | Hot spring microbial mat communities from California, USA to study Microbial Dark Matter (Phase II) - Cone Pool mat layer C metaG ... | reverse complement strand
ATGGATAAGCTGGACAGCATGGCGGTAGCCCAACTGAATCGTTTGATGAAGACCGGGGCTGTGCGCCGCGTAGAATAGTCATTCCTATCTGCAGTGCTTTGGGATCCGGCGCGGCTTTTTTGTAACGAAATAAGTTTAGCAAGTTACTCAGGTTTTCGCGGTGAAACAATCATTCGCCCTTGATGTGATTTTCTGTGCATTAAGGTTTTTTAAAGACCCAAATATTTTGCAGCCCCCGGCCCTTCATAATATTCTAAAGATATAGGATTTTTGTCTAGCCGACCTATTTTAAAGTCATCCAGGTTTAAAGGGCCGTTGTCAAATGCTTCAGCGCCCTGCCATTGAGCGTATCATTCCAATCTTGAGAAAAAGCGCGCGCCGTGCTTTGCGCATGCGAGTGGAAGGCTTTCCTAGACCTTACTACTGCTCGTTTTTATTGCGAGATATCAATTGGTTTAACACCTGGGCCAGCAGTGGTTCAACTTACCGCCGACGGGCTGATCGTACACGCAATGTGTACTGTGACTTACGAGTCAACAGCTACCGCTACGACCAAGTTACGCACGGCGGCCTGGCCGACAACGACGAGGAACGGGAGTCGGTTTCTCACGTCACGGCCCCTATCGACGATAGAGCTTACGATGGGCTGCGGTTTGCATTATGGAGGCTTTCCGAAGCAAAATTCCGCGAAGCCTTGGCGGATTACAGCCAAAAAGAAGCAGCCCGTATTTCAACGGTCGATCCAAACCGTAAATTTCATTCCTTTGTCAAGATTAAGCCTTCAGTTTCACTGACCTTTAACCGCCCCGAAAGGATCGACGAGGAGAAATGGACCCGCTTCTGCAAGAGCGCTTCTCAATGGATGTCGGAATTGCCTCATGTTTCGGCCAGCTGGGTGGAATTCGACGTAACCCAACAGACCAATATCTTTGTCAACACCGAAGGAAGCGTAATAGTTCAGCACAAACAGCTTTACATGCTTTGTGCTACTTTAAGGAAACTGACCAAAGAAGGCTCGAAACTGGAACAGGAATTGGTCATTAACACCGCCACTTACAAAGAGCTGCCCGATCTCCCAACCTTCAAGAAAATGCTGCTGCAAAAGTATCAACAACTCCTTAAGCTGATGCGCGCCAAGACGATCCACTCCTTTTCCGGGCCGGTGCTCTTATGTCCTATACCCGCCGGATTGCTGTTCCACGAAGCTATCGGCCATCGCTTGGAAGGAAGCCGGCTGTTATCAGTGGGGGAGGGCCAAACCTTTAAGGGACAAATAGGTAAGCGCATCCTTAATGTGCCGCTCTCGATTCGGGATAACCCGAAACTAAAGGTCTTTAACGGCAAGCGTTGCATAGGCGCTTACGATTTCGATGACGAAGGGACACCGGCGCGCAATACAGTTTTGGTTGCCGATGGATTCCTGAAAGGATTTCTAACGACGCGCAGTGCCATCAGTGCCCGCGACTTTGTGCCGACCGGCCACGCGCGCAGCAAAAAATATCAAAGGCCAATCAGCCGCATGGCTGTGACTATTATCGAGGGTCATAATCCGCTGTCTTTTAAAGAACTCAAGGGGCTTTTGGTCGAGGAAATCAACAAACAGAAGAAACCCTTCGGTATGATCGTTTACGAGACCAGCGGCGGCGAAACAGATACCACCGCCTATGATTTTCAGGCTTTCGCCGGAGAAATTTCGTATGCCACCTTGGTTTATCCAGACGGCAAAGAAGTTCCGGTACGTGGAGTAGACTTCGTAGGAACCCCGCTCCAAGCTTTAAACAACATCATAGCAGTTGGCGAAGAGCAAGTGCTTGATAACGGTTTCTGCGGCGCCGAGTCAGGCCTTTTGCCGGTAAGCACTATTTCACCGGCTATTCTGCTCAGTGACCTAGAACTGCAAGCCAAAGACGAAGAATTGGTCACCCAGTATATTCTGCCGCGACCAAAGTAAGCATTAGCGTCCCGCCCGAAACGCAAAGCGTCTCAAAGCATCCTAAGCAGAGACAGTTCGCCAACCCGGGACGTATATGTACTTGAAACCTCATAGTCCTTCGCTGATAAAACGCAAGAATATTTATCTTAAGGCGCCAACCGCGACCGTTCCGGTAGGGTCTCAAGCCAACCGTCCTTTCCCGGCCACAGACGGCGGATTTAAGGTCTTGGTAGTAAATGCCAGCCAGGAGATGGCCAAGGAGATAACGCTGCAGCTTACGCTTAGTCTGCCCGGCTGTTCCATCATGTATGCACCGACAATCAGTCTCGCCAGATGGATCATTGCCCGGCGGCAGCTCGATCTAGTGATCTCAAGTCCCATTTTGCCCGATGGCAGCATCACCTTGCTACAAGGTGTCCTGCATAAGTCCAAATCACCGCCGAATGTTATGGTTGTGGGAACAGCGAATGAAAGCAGTCCCAAATTGCTCGGCAGTTCAAGCTACAAGATGGCGGCCTTTAGAAGGCTCGGAAGCACCGAATACTCAAAACCATCAGCCTTCATGCTCCCACGCCGACAGGTGGAAGAATCCATAAAAACATTGAGCGCCGATCTGCGAAACGATCTTAACAACCCCTTGCAGGAAATCGTAGCCATGGTTTTTGTCGCTAAAGCTAATGGCTGCCTCTCCGCCTCTATGCAGCTGGCCCTAACCGCCATCGACAATGCCGCCCGCAACATGGCGCAAGTAGTTAAAGGGCTCGAGGATAAAATCAGGCAAGCGGTACATAGCTAACTCTCATTTCTCATACCGACCTGTAGAAGATCGTGGTTAGCCTGTTGTTTTTGTTTTGTCGTCAAAAACAGCCTTGCTTATATGCCGGAGTGGCTTTGCACAATTACCCTGAACCAAAATTTAGACTTCAGTGCCTGCAAATACAACACGGCCGGCGCTGCCACCTTATGCCTCTTCAATGGCCTGCAGATTGGCCTGCAGCTCGGTTATACCGCCAAAAGTATTATAATCCGCCCTAAAAACCACATTCACCCGCGCGCCTTTGCGCAGAGCCGGATGTTCTGTCTGGCGCCACAAAAGTCCGCTAATAAATCTCGTTCCGTCACTCAAAAGGGCCTTCAGGTGGGTGCCTTTGAGATTCTTAACATCAATCACCTTAAGGTTATTGACCAAAAGCTGCGGGCTTGGATTCCCGACCCCAAAGGGCGAAAAAAGCCTGAGCTCATCCACCAGCGCCATGTCGACTTCAGGGAGCGATACTTCCGTGTCAGCCTCCGCGCATGGAATAGTATCAAGACCCTTCAGGCGCTTCTCACACTCCAGCATGAAGGCCTCCGCAAAATCTCTCGCCTTTTCCTGCCTTACCGCAAATCCGCCGGCGCCCTCATGACCCCCGAATTTGACAAGCGTAGCGCTTACGGCCGCAAGCGCCTCGACTACGCTAAAGCCCTTCACCCCGCGCACCGACCCTCTGTAGAGTCCATCGTTACCCATGCCCATCAACGCCACCGGCCGGTAAAACAACTCCACCAATCTTTGAGCCACAATACCAATCACTCCGCTGTGGAAACTTTTATCCCAAATCACAAGTCCAGGCGGCAGATCACCCCTAGGATAGTCCCGCTGTAAAATTTTCAGGGCCTGCTCTTTCGTACGGCTCTCAGTCTCCTGTCTTTCGCTATTGAGCCTATTTAAGCGACGGGCAATCTTATCGGCCAAAAGGCTGTCGTCTGTGGTAAGAAGTTCAATAACTGCGTCCGCATGCACCATGCGGCCGGCGGCGTTCAAACGCGGGCCGATGGCGAAAGACACGTCATAACAGCTAGGTTCATATTGAATACCTGCTACATTTTTTAAAGCAATCAAGCCGGGTCTTTTGGTGGCAGACAAAAGCTCAAGCCCGCGCCGGGCAATCACCCGGTTGGCACCTGTTAACGGCACCATGTCGCAGATCGTGCCTAAACAAGCTAAATCAAGATATGTCCGCGGATCAATTGCAGTAGGGGCGATTTTGGCTAAGGCCTTCTTAAGGCCGCAGATTAAGTACCAGGCCAAACCGGAAGCAGACAAGACCTTACCAGCGAAACCACAACCACGTTGCCAGGGATTGATGAAAGCATCGCAAGGAAGAATTGCATCGGCTACGTGGTGATGATCTATAACCACTGTCTTAAGCCCCAAACCACGCGCTAATTCCAACTCTTCAGCGTTAGTGGTGCCATAATCCACGGTTACCAGCAGGCCGAATTTGCGCCTGGCTATCTCTTGAACCATTTTGCGATTCAGGCCATATCCATCTTCAAAACGATCTGGAATAAAAACACGCGACTCTGCTCCCAGCGCTTTAAGAAAGTGATGAATCTGGGAGCCGCCGGACAAGCCGTCCACATCAAAATCGCAACAGATCGCAATGCCTTTCCCTAAGCGGATGCTGTCTTTAATAAGCTCGCAGGCCGCTTCTAAATTCAAAAGGTCTGCCGGCAGCGGAAGACCCTGCTTAAGAGTCGGATTTAAGAAATTCTCAAGCGCATTACCGGCCTTAAAACCCCTGGCCGCCAAAATACGGCCCGCCACCGCCGTTAATTTATGGGTGCAGCTGATTTTCGCCGCCTCTTTTAAGTGCTGGCGGCGAAGCTTGATTTTCTTATAAACGGTATTTAACCGGTCACAATAACGAGCCGCATTGGATGCCGCAGTGCCCACAGCTGAACTGAATTAACGTTAATTAAGCGGCAAACGAAAAGCCGGAGAACCTGCCCTCGTCTTCAAATAAGGATCGCCGCCCTTCAACCATTACATTCTTAACCGTGTCGGCGGCAAGGGCCACGATGGTTTTTTCCAGGTTCTCCATGGATTTAATAAGTTCATCCATTTTCTTACGAGCGACTTCGTCGGTTTTTAAAGTCGGCTCAAGTTCAGCCAAGCGACTAAGAATCTTACTTTCTGTCTCAAAGATTATCTGGCTGGTCTGGGCCGCAACCGCAGGTGGCAGACGTGTGGATAAGTTATCCAAGAGGCTGTCATAATGCTTCAAAAGCTGCTCGCGGCGGTTGGCAGTCAAACCTTCAATTTTTCTTAGCAGTCCAAACATTTCCCGGTGCAGCTGAAAGCGCTCGCGGGAAGCCGCTCTTAAACTTACAAGCATTAAAACAGTGAGGATTAACTGGAGCCCGACAAAGAGTCCTCCTAGGATAAGGGCTCCGTAGATAAGAATATGTTCCGTAATATCAAGCACTTGCAATTCCCTACGCTTTGCGCCTGCCGCTTGTCAAATGTTTTGATGCAACGGGACGGCCTTTGGGACCGGCCTTCAAAGGCCTTGAAACTCTTCAAATTCTTTAAGCGCCTTGAGGTACCCCGGCAAACGTTTTGGCTCCGCCAAGCATCTGACTTCAGCCGGTGTGCACCAGCGCCAGCTCATCAGCTCCGGTTCAAAACGTTTAAGATCAATATCAGAATCCTGCCCAACAAACTCAACCAGCCAAAATGTTTGCGATTGCCCGCGCCATCTACGGCGGGCATACTCGGGCGGCTCTTTCCATTCGTATTCATGAGTACAAGCAAGTTTCTTCACGACCTTAAATTTATCCGGCCCAGCCCCCAATTCCTCGTTAAGCTCTTTAATGACATTCTCCTCCGGCGACAGTTCCGGCTCTACTCCTCCTTGAGGAAATTGCCATACACCAGGTTCACCGTGGCGCTCTCCAAGAAAAAGTTTTTTTTCGCGGTTAAACACCAGCATGCAAACATTAGGACGTAACGGTAATTGCTTCATCGCCGAGTCCACTCACTTCTCTTACCTGTTTTAAGGATATTTTACCCTCTTTTAATAAGGTTAAAAGCGATCCTCTAAAAGACGAGTAATTTCTGGCATTACACAAGCTATGAAGACCAAGATAATCATGCTTTCCAGTCCGTAACCAGCGGGAAACGGTTTCGTCCACAGACAGAGACTCCAACGCCAAGACCCGCCCGGAAAAACCACTGTACTCGCAAGCATTACAGCCCACCGGTTTAAATAGCTCTCGGCCCATCAAATTCGAGCCCTCTAAGTCAAACACCCGGCAATGCTCGCAAAGCTTAGGCAGCAGACGCTGACATACCACCAAGTTAATAGTCTGACCCATCAGCAACGAATCCACCCCCAAGTGCTCCAAACGCATGAATACTTCAAAAACGCTACGGGCATGTACCGTTGAAAGCAGCAAATGGCCGGTTAGCGCAGCCTGAAAGGCAATCCGGGCGCTTTCCTCGTCACGCACCTCGCCCAGCAATATTACATCGGGGTCCTGCCGTAATACGGCCCTAAGACAAGCCGCATAGTTTAAGCCCACTTTATCGTTCACCGAAGTTTGCGCCACCCCTTTAAGCTGCATCTCAATCGGATCTTCAATGCTAACCAGGCTCAAGTTTCCATCGCTCAGCTCGTGCATAATGGCATACATGGTGGTAGATTTGCCGCTTCCGGTTGGCCCGGCAAAAAGAGCCGCTCCCTCCTTGCCATCCATAAAATCACGCAGCGCGTTATAGGTGCGCTCATCGCAGCCCAGATCGGCCAGAGTTATCAGCCCCTCGCAACTGCTGAAGCGTAATACCGCCTTCTCGCCATGCACCGTCGGCATAATGCTCACCCGCACCTGCACTTCCCGCCCACCGGCTGCGGTCTTAAAGCTCCCATCCTGGGGCAAAACATGCTGCGAAGTATCCAAGTTACACAATACTTTAAGACGCGTAATCAGCTGATTATGAAGGCCAAGCCCGCCTAGACTTTCCTCATGTAAGAGAAGCTCACCATTTATTCGCATCTTCACAAAGCAGCCCTCCGGCCGGGGCCAAAGATGTAAATCTGAGGCGTTATGCGCCATGGCAAAATCCACCAAGGACACCAAAAGCTTCACGGCCTGGCTGTTACCCGAGCGAAAATCCAACACCTTTGCCGGCGACAAACCAAGCGCTCCTTCCCGCCGACACTGACCCTTGAGTCCGCTGACAATGTTTTCCAGTTGCCGCCCATCACCGTGATACGCGGCAAAGATGGCTTGTGACAATGCCGTTGTCTTAACCGCGATCAGCCGCACGGTTTTGCCGGTCGCAAAACGCAGAGCCGAAATTAGCTCCGGATCATCGCTTCGCTGCGCTGCTATGGTCAGCAGCTCACCGTCAAACATACGCATTAAACCCAAAGGTAAAACCTGAAGCTTCTCTGCTGTTTCATAAGCCAAACAACGCCGAGCTTCAGGCGTTGAACAGGCCAACAAGTCTTTAAGCGCGATTTCGTCAGCCTTGACCCTCTCAGTAGCCCGGCGTTCCCCCCTAATTTCCAAGGGCGGCTTTTTAGGCGCAACTAGTTTGAAAACGCTGTATTGTTTGCTTCGCACACTACCACCTTCCTGCCTGCGGGCAGGCCATACTTTATATTTGTATCGAAAAAAGACGGCAGATGTTGCCTGGAAGCAGTTTTATAAATGCAAAATAACACTGCCGGCTTCTATTGCCATGAGTTGGGTTTTGGCTAAACCGGGGTCACTTTAGGATCTGGTCAACAGCCTCGATATGGGCAAGTTTTTGCTTAGCCGCCACCCATGCAGGCTCATAGGCGCTTCCCTCTTCTACGATTTTCCGCAGAGCCTCCCGCTCCCTGTCATAAGTTTCTAGATTAACTCCCTCGGGCGTGTCGACTAAGTCAGCTAATACCACCAACTCTTCCTCGGAAAATGCACACAGACCCCCGCCAACTACCATTTTTTGCGGACTATCGTCCTCAGCTCGGACATATTCCACTACTCCAAGCTGCAATAAGCCCGTATAGGTAATATGGCCCGGCAGTATTCCAATCTCACCCCTCAGCGACGGCAGAGTAACGCTGCGGACGCGCTCCTCACACACCACCCCGCCGGGAGTTATGACTTTAAGTAAAAACGATTCATCAGCCACAAAAACCCTCCTCAGGCCGCAGCTGCGTACTCGCGCGCCAGCCTTTCAGCCTTAGCCAACGCATCCTCAATCGTGCCCACCATATAGAAAGCCTGTTCCGGTAAGTCATCGTGTTTACCGTCCACCACCTCGGCAAAACTTCTAATGGTGTCTTCAAGCTTAACATAAACACCAGGAACCCCGGTAAACGTTTCCGCTACATGGAAAGGCTGTGATAAGAACCTCTCAATCTTTCTGGCACGTGCCACCGTGAGTTTGTCCTCTTCAGACAGTTCGTCCATCCCCAAAATCGCGATAATATCCTGTAGATCTTTATAACGCTGCAGGATCTGCTGAACCTTGCGCGCTACGCGATAATGCTCTTCACCCACCACACCGGGCTCAAGAATAGTAGACGAAGAAAGCAATGGGTGAACCGCCGGGTAAATACCTTTCTCCACAATGGCGCGATCTAGCGCCGTTGTGGCATCCAAATGCGCAAAGGTCGTGGCCGGAGCAGGGTCGGTGTAATCGTCAGCCGGTACATAAACCGCTTGTACTGAAGTAATCGAGCCCTTCTTAGTGGAGGTAATACGCTCTTGAAGTTCACCCATATCGGTGGCCAAGGTAGGCTGATAGCCCACCGCACTCGGCATGCGGCCAAGCAGAGACGAGACCTCGGAGCCGGCTTGCAAGAAACGAAAAATGTTGTCAATGAACAGCAAAACGTCGCGCCCTTCCTCATCGCGGAAATATTCCGCCGCAGTCAAAGCCGCTAAGCCCACCCTGAAACGTGCACCGGGCGGCTCATTCATCTGCCCGTACACCAAACAAGCTTTGTCAATTACGCCAGACTGCTTCATTTCCAACCATAGGTCGTTACCCTCACGCGTGCGTTCCCCTACCCCGCCAAACACCGAATAACCGCCATGCTCTTGGGCAATGTTATGAATGAGTTCCATGATAACCACGGTCTTGCCCACCCCGGCGCCACCGAATAACCCAATCTTTCCGCCTTTCACATAAGGACAAAGTAAATCAATCACTTTAATCCCGGTTTCAAAAAGCTCTTTGGAGGTCGCCTGATCTTCAAAGCTTGGGGTCGGGCGATGAATAGGGTAACGTTTTTCCGTTTTCACAGGCCCAGCTTCATCGACGGGGTTGCCAATCACGTTAATAATGCGCCCCAAAGTCTGTGGCCCTACCGGTATAGTTATGGGTTGGCCCGTGTCGACAACTTCTTGCCCACGCGTCAAGCCCTCGGCTGAATCCATGGCCACACAACGCACCACATTGTCGCCCAAATGTTGGATAACCTCCATGACCAAGTTGTTGGGATTGTTGTCAATGGCCGGATTGGTGGTCAAAAGTGCATTATAAATAGAAGGAATACCAGCCTCGCGCGGAAACTCCACGTCAACCACCGCTCCCAAAACCTGAACTATTTTCCCCTTCCCAGCGGATGTTGTGTTGTTCTCCATTAATCCCCCTTTTCTGGCAAAATCCTACTTAATGGCTTCAGCACCGCCAATGATATCCAACAGCTCACTGGTTATGCGCAGCTGTCTAAGCTTGTTATGCATGAGTTCAAGCTTGCGTCCCAAGTCTTCTGCGTTACGAGTAGCCGCATCCATGGCCGTCATACGGCTGGCAATCTCACCGGCCTTGGCATCGTGGCAAGCCTGCTGAATTTTGGAACGCAGAATCTTAGGTAAAATCGCGGAAAAAACCTGGCGGCTTGAGGGCTCGAAAAGCGTCAAGCCGGGAACCAACACTGCAAGATTACTTTCTTCCTGCTCGGCGGCAGTAGCACTCACTTGCAAGGGCAACAGCTGCTCGCATACCGGCGGGTGAGTCATGGTGGACACAAAACGCGTATACAGCAGCCAAACCCGATCTAGACCACCGCTCAAGAAACTTTCTTCCAGCTTGAGTGCCAGTTCCTCAATCGGCCAACGGTTAACAGCATCGGGAAGATCTTCATAAGCTTCCGTATAAGGAAAGCCGCGGCGCCTGAAATACTCGGCCGGCTTCTTGCCTAAGATATAAACATGCAACTGAGCTTCGGGATATTGTTCCTTCTTCTCTCTAAGGATTACTTCCGCCCGTTTATGCAGATTGTGGTTATAACCGCCACATAGGCCTCTCTGCCCGCCCACAATTACAAGCCCGACATTTTTTATTTCGCTGCGCTCAATCATCAAGGGATGCTCAGGCACCTTCCGCAAGGGCCCCTCGCGAGCTTCGGCCAAGAGCTTAAGCAAAAGTTTATCTAGTTGCTCAGTATAGACATGAAAATTAAGCGCACCATCCTGGGCTTTTTTAAGTTTGGCGGCCGACACCAGCTTCATGGCATAGGTAATTTTCCTCGTGCTGCGAACCGAGCGCAACCGGCGCTTGATGTCTTTCAAACTTCCCATAATCTACGCCCCGCCCCAATAGGGGGAATCCCTCCTTGCTCAATCCCAAGCACTAAACGGCATGCACCTCTTCTACGTGACGGGCCGCCTTAGCGCGGGCTTCCGCAGCTTGAGCAGCCTTAACGGCTCTAGCCTTAACGCCCTCCAGGTACTCCTCGGAAAACTTTCCGACAACTTGGCGCAGCGACTGTTCGAGTTCCTTGTCAATATCAAGCTTGGTCCTAAGCGTTCCCACCAATTCACTGTGCTTGCTTAAAAGATGCGCGTGCAAAGCTGCTTCAAATGGTCTGATTTCTTCAACCGGCAGCTTGTCGGCGAATCCAGAGTTAACGGCAAAGATTGAAATCACTTGCAGCTCGACCGGCATAGGTTTGTACTGGTCTTGCTTCAAGATCTCAATCAACCGCTCCCCACGCGCTAATTGAGCACGCGTGGCGGCATCCAAATCCGAGCCAAATTGAGCAAAAGCCTGTTTTTCACGGTACTGCGCCAAATCCAAACGAAGCATGCCGGCCACCTTTTTCATGGCTTTCACCTGAGCCGCGCCGCCAACCCGCGAGACCGAAATACCAACATTGATGGCCGGTCTAATTCCGGCGTTAAATAAATCCGATTCCAAATAGATCTGACCGTCGGTAATGGAAATAACATTAGTCGGAATATAAGCCGCAACATCGCCTTCCAGCGTCTCAATAATCGGTAAAGCCGTAAGCGACCCTCCGCCTAATTTATCGTTCAGCTTGGCTGCCCGTTCCAACAGGCGCGAGTGCAGATAGAATACATCACCGGGAAAAGCTTCCCGGCCCGGGGGACGGCGGAGTAACAAGGCCACGCAGCGGTAAGCAATAGCATGCTTAGAAAGATCGTCATAAATGCAAACAGCATGTCTACCCTGCCACATAAAGTGTTCACCAATCGCACACCCGGAATAAGGCGCTATATAGGAAAGAGGCGCCGGTTCAGAGGCTGTAGCCGCCACCACGATGGTATGATCCATAGCGCCGTGCTCTTTGAGCTTATCTACAACCTGGGCTACCGAAGAACGCTTTTGGCCGATGGCTACATAAATACAAATAACACCAGTGCCTTTTTGATTTATAATCGTGTCAATTGCCAAAGCGGTTTTCCCGGTTTTGCGATCGCCGATAATCAGCTCGCGCTGTCCGAGCCCAATGGGAGTCATGGAATCAATACATTTTAGGCCGGTCTGCAGGGGCTGATGCACCGGGCGGCGCTTTACAATTCCGGGAGCTTTTAATTCAATCCGTCTGGTCTCTTTGCTCTTAATCTCCCCCCGCCCGTCGATTGGATTGCCCAAAGCATCTACCACCCGCCCAATAAGGGCATCGCCGACCGGCACCGAAGCAATCCGGCCGGTGCGCTTAGCGGCATCACCCTCATGGATCTCGGCGGTATCTCCCATAACAACGATACCGACATTGTCTTCCTCCAAGTTGAGGGCAATACCCATAATACCATGCGACAGTTCCACCAATTCACCAGAAGCCACATTGGCCAAGCCATGCACACGGCAGATACCGTCTCCGACCGCAATGATCGTACCGGTCTCACTAAGCTCATGGGAGGCGCCGAAACCAGCTATTTTCTCCTTGAGAATACGACTAATTTCTTCAGCCTTAATGTTCATTCCCCCTTATCCTCTTCAAATGGATGCCCTTGCAAACAGCAAACGTACTTCAACCGCGCCCGAACTACTCCCACACACAAGTGTAAGAAAGGCTAGCTCAACATCTCGCGTTCAAGCCTGTTCAATAATCCTTCCAGCGTTCCATCCAGCAACTTGTCAGCGGCCTTTATCATGAGGCCACCTAAAACCAAAGCATCAACCTTCCAAGTAACAGAAACCAGCGCAGCGTACCGCTCCGGCAACCGGGCCTCAATGGTGTTCTGAATTTCCGCCCGATCTTCCGCGGACAACTCAAACGCGGAAGTCACTTCCAAGGCCAGGATCTTCTTAAACTCATTAAGCATCATCACAAAATAATCAGCAACGGCCGATATGGCAGCCAAACGCTTGTTACGCAGAAGCAAGCAAGCAAAGTTCACCAAGGTCTCATTCTGAATTCCAAGAAGCGCTAAAACCTCCTGTAAAATGTTAAGACGCTTTTTCGCCTCTAGTGCTGGGTCGCTCAAAGCGGCTCTCCAGTCCACATTAACCTTCCAAAACTCTGCCCAAGCTTTCAAACCATCAGCGATGCTATCCAACTCTGTAGGCCGGGCAGCCTCAAACAGCGCGCGAGCATAACGCTTCGCTACCTTGCCTTCTTGCTTAACTAACCCAGCCATATCTAAAAAGGTTATTGCACCAACTCACCAACCGCCTGACAAGCTGCCAGCCGTAAAGAACGATCCAACTGCGGGGTGACTTCATCCTGTAACTTTGCACGCGCCCGTTCCATGGCCAGTCCTACTATTTCACCGCGTGCAATCCGCTCAGCGAATTTTCTTTCCGCTAAGCCGCTTTCTTCCGCCTGACGAACAATACCTTCTGCACGTTGCTGGGCCTCAGCCAAAATTGCCGCAACCTCCGCCTCCGTCTCCCTTTCGATCTCACACCGCAAGCTCTTAAGCGCTTCCGGCAATTCACTCACCTTGGCTTCAACGGCCGCCAAATTCCGCTCGGCTGCCATAAGAAGACCGGCGGCTTCGGCCACATGCTTTTGAATGGCAGCCCGCCGTCCCTGCCAGGCCCGTTTGGCAGGCTTGCGTAAAAGGAAATAAAGGGCTCCCACATATATCAGGAAATTAACCCAGTATGGCAAAAGTAACTTGAGAAACTGCTTGAAGGAAGGGAGTTCATGCTCTAAACCTACATGCCCAGCTGCCATCAAAAGAGCCGGAAAAATTAAGACCACCAACAAAACCGTAACCGCCATCCTACGCACAGGATTGCGCCGTGGATGAAAGTTAGAGGTTATTTCAATCATTGCCTTCTTCGTTCTAAAGCGCTGACGCCGGATCAGGTGATGCCAGCAAGCGCTTGACCTTGTCAGCCATCATGACACCTAAGGCTTCAGCTTGCACTGCTCTGCTTTGCTCTAAGGTGGCAAGCTCCTTGACAATCTCCTGGCGCACTTTCTCCAAATGTAACTGAGCCTCTCCTTCAGCATGCTTGATGATGCGCACGGCCTCAGCCTTTGCTTTGATCAAAGCTTCCGTTTTGACCTTCAGCGCAGCAACACGTTCTTCCATCAGTTTATCTTCGTAATCCTTGAGCAAATTAGCGGCCTTTTCATCATTTGCGCGCGCCCGTGCCTCGGCGCCGACAGTAGCAGCCTCCCGCGCCTCTATTAGGCTAAGATACGGTTGAAACAATGCCACCTTCAGTACTTGCCAGAGCCCGACAAACAGCACGGCCCCCACCGCAATCATTGCCAGATCAAAGGGGACCAAATCAAAATTCCTGAGAATCGTTTCCATTACTGAGCTTTTATAGCATCAGCAATTAATTGAGAAAACTGCTCTTTGGACGAAAGCAGATGGATTACTAATTGCCCTCGCGAATGCATTTAAGGGAAACCAAGCCCCAGCCCTTAAGCCGAAACGCCGACCTTCTCCGGACCCACAGTTTTAGCAACTGGACTCTTAACCTCAACCGATTTGGCGGGACCATTCATGGAGGACTTACCTTCGAATACAACGCCTTCCTCGATGCTTAAGAGCGAAGTTGATATATTTCCGACTACCCGCGCCGGCTTCTTAAGCGCCAGCCGCTTATTGGCAAAGACATCTCCGTTTACGGTACCCTTAATCACAATTTCAGCACCCGTAATCTTAGCGTGAATCACCGCGGATTCGCCGATCGTCAAGCGATCCTGCGCCACCACTTCACCTTCCACATAGCCGTCAAGCTCAACCGGGCCTGAAAAGGTCAACGTGCCGACAACCTTGGAGCCTTTCCCTAAAAAAGCCTCAACTTTGTCGGAACCCCCGCCAGAAGTGACAAAAGAACCCGGTGAGAAACCAACATCAGCTCCTTCCTTCTCTTTCTCGTCTCTTGGTTTACCAAATGTCATAGCAATTTACCTGCCCCGCTTAAGCACCAAAAACAACATATACCGCGCCAGCTAATGAATAAGATACGCGCCTTAAGCTATCCGGTTCTGGGATTGTAAGTCAAATGTCCAGCCTCTGAATTCGAAGCGTGCAACAGGCTACCAAAGATAGAAACTTCAGCCCCCGATAATTTGTTCTACCAGACGGTCTAATTCTTGTTCCGAAAAGTATTCAATCTCAATTCTTCCGCGCCCTGATTTACAATGTTTGATAGTCACCTTGGTTCCAAGAACATTGCGCATGCGATCAACTACTTCAGGAAAAGCTGTCGCCTTCATGCCGCCGCCCGGCGCTTCCCCCCTGTTCTTAAAACTTCTACGGCCTGAATCAAGCACTACAACCCGGGCCACAATAGCTTCCAGCGCTCGCACAGACAAACCTTCCCGGACGGTTTTCTTGGCCAAGCTTATTTGCGCTGAAGGTTCTTTGATTGTGAGGATGGCCTTGGCATGCCCCGTGGAAAGAGCACCGCTTTCCAACAAGCTCTGCACTTCATGAGGCAGTTTAAGCAAGCGCAAGAAATTGGCTATGCTGGCGCGGTCCTTACCGACTTTCTCCGCGATTTCTTCCTGACTCAAAGAGAATTCCTCGCTGAGTCTTTGATATGCCCGCGCTTGCTCAAGCGGATTAAGGTCTTCACGCTGGACGTTTTCTATAAGAGCAATTTCCACCGCCTCTCTATCTGAGATTTTATGAATAATTACAGGAAGTTGGTGAAGACCAACAAGCTTTGCCGCGCGCCACCGCCGCTCTCCAGCTACAATCTCATACACTCCACTTTCAACTGGTTCGCGGGCTGGGCGCACAAGTACCGGCTGGAGAACCCCATGGGCTTTGATTGAGTCCGAAAGCTCCTTAAGCTCGATCTCACTTATGCTTTGCCGGGGCTGAGTAGGATTGGCGATAATTTTATCGATGGGAAGGAAGTGTACCCGATCGTTCAACACCGCCAGCTTGTCAGCATGCAGCATGTCAGCGTCGGATGCCTGTGCTCGCTCAACGCCAGCTGCGTCATGAGAACCAAGCAAAGGCGCCGCATTTCCCGCGCCTTGTATTACAGAAACCGGCGGGGTTGAGATAAGGGCGCTAAGGCCTCTACCCAGTGCATTCCTTACCGGTGGTTTGTTTTGTCTTAAATCCATTCTTGCTCCTTTTTTTAAAACACACTGTTCCACGTGGAACTAAAGCCAACTAACCATTGCCGATTGCGTTCCTGATGTTGTTACCCAAGTTTTCGCAACGCTTCTCAAGCTCCAATGCCAAGGCACGGTATGCCCGGGCCCCTATACAGAGGGGATCATACAAGCAAATAGGTTTACCATAGCTTGGGCTCTCTGATAGCTTGATATTGCGTGGAATAATAGCCTCAAACATTTTCCCATTAAAAAACTCTTTGGCCTCGCGAGCTACCTGAACAGAAAGATTGGTACGGGAGTCAAACATTGTGACAAAAACCCCTAAGAGCTCCAGAGAAGGATTAAAAGTCCGCTTCACAAACTCTATTGTTTGCATGAGCGCTGAAAGGCCTTCCAAAGCATAGTATTCTGCCTGTAACGGAATAAGAATGCTCTGTGCTGCCCCCAAAGCATT
>Ga0129299_1001429_pt1 | contig 15955 bp, 15 predicted proteins | sample ConPoolayeCmetaG_FD_94477 | JGI IMG/M metagenome (GOLD analysis project Ga0129299, IMG submission 94477) | Hot spring microbial mat communities from California, USA to study Microbial Dark Matter (Phase II) - Cone Pool mat layer C metaG ... | reverse complement strand
CTTGCTGCTGATCCCGGTCAGCGCAGGTGTGGCGGGCCTGTTCGCCTTCGCGTTGACCAGACCCATCCTGCACCTGCGCGGAGACTATCTGTGCATCGTCACCATCGCGTTCGGCGAGATTGTGCGCATTGTGCTGAAGAACGACATCTTCGGGATTACCGGCGGGCCAAACGGCATCTCCGGCATTGCCCGGCCGGAGCTCTTCGGTTTCAAGTTCAGAGACCCCATCCATTACTACTACCTGATCTGGGTGTTTGTGGCCTTATCCATTTTCGTCATCCGTCGCCTGGAGAACTCGCGCCTGGGCCGCGCCTGGAACTACGTGCGCGAAGATGAACTGGCCGCCGAAGCGATGGGGGTCGACACCGTGCGGGTCAAATTGGCCGCTTTCGTCATCGGGTCAGCCTGGGCTGGTATCGCCGGCCTGCTCTACGCGGCCCGTTACCGCGTTATTGCGCCGGAAAATTTCAGTTTTCTGGAATCGGTCATCGTGTTCTGCATCGTGGTGCTGGGCGGCACAGGTTCGGTCTCCGGTGTCTTCGTCGGAACATTGGGCATGGTCGTGTTGCCCGAGGTCTTTCGCCCGCTGAAAGACTGGCGCGACGCCTGGCTGGGCCTGGCGATGGTTGTCATGATGATCCTGCGCCCGGCCGGGCTATGGCCCAGTCGTTGCCTGCGTCTGGAAATTGAGGGCGCGGCTGAAGAGAAGAAAGCGGTGGGGTGACAGCCAGATGGCTCTGCTGGAAATGGAAGACGTGACCAAAGTATTCGGCGGGTTGATCGCCCTCAGCCATGTCAGCCTGAATGTCAGGTCAGGCGAGATATTGGCCCTGATCGGCCCCAACGGCGCGGGCAAGACTACGGTCTTCAACCTGATCACCGGCATCTACCCACCCACCAGCGGCGACATCCGCTTCCAGGGGGATAGTCTGCTGCGCCTGAAGCCACATACCATCACCGAAAAAGGCATTGCCCGCACCTTCCAGACCATCCGACTGTTCCCCAACCTGACGGCTCTGGAGAACGTCATGGCCGGCCAGCACTGTCGCACACAGGCCGGCGCGTTGGCGGCCATCTTTCACACGGCACGCCAGCGGCAAGAGGAACGGCGCATCATAGAAGAAGCCAACCAGAAACTGTCGTTGATGGGCCTGTTCGAGGCCCGGCATGAGCTGGCGCGCAATCTGCCATACGGCGACCAGCGGCGGCTGGAAATCGCCCGCGCGCTCGCCACGCAACCCACGTTGCTCATCCTGGATGAGCCGGCCGCCGGCCTCAACGAGCAGGAAACCCGTGAGATGAGCCAGCTCATCAGACAGATTCGCGATTCGGGCGTCACCATCCTGCTCATTGAGCACGACATGAAAGTAGTCATGGGCATCTCGGATCGGGTGATCGTACTGGACAATGGCAAGAAAATCGCCGAAGGGACGCCCGAACAGGTGCAGGCCGACCCGGCAGTCATCGAGGCTTATCTGGGGAAGGACGAAGACTGAAGCATGGCGCTGCTATCGCTCGAAAACCTGCATACATACTATGGTCGGGTGCACGCTTTGAAAGGGATCTCCCTCGAAGTGAACGAGGGTGAGATTGTCACCCTGATCGGTGCGAACGGGGCGGGCAAGAGCACAACCCTGCGCACCATTTCTGGCCTGGTTCGTCCCCGTGAAGGGCGCATCTCCTTTGGCGGACAGGTGTTGAACCACATCCCGGCGCACAAAATCGTGGCGATGGGCATGAGCCACGCTCCAGAAGGCCGCAAGATTTTCTCCACGCTGACTGTCCAGGAAAACCTGAACATGGGCGCGTACCGGCTGGGCGCAGACCGGGCCGCCATCGAGGCCAACCTGGAGCGGGTGTTCGAGTTGTTTCCTCGCATCAAAGAGCGGCGCAAACAGATTGCCGGAACGCTGTCCGGCGGCGAGCAGCAGATGTTGTGCATTGGCCGCGCGCTGATGGCCAACCCCAAGCTGTTGCTGCTGGATGAACCTTCGCTGGGGCTGGCGCCGATGCTGGTCAAGGCGATTTTCGACACCATCCGCCAGATCAATGCGCAGGGAGTGACCATCCTGCTGGTCGAGCAGAACGCCCGCGCCGCGTTGCGTCTGGCTCACAAAGCCTACGTGCTGGAGACTGGCTCGATTGTCTTGTCGGGTCCGGCGGAAAAGCTGCTGCAAGATGAAGGAGTGCGCAAGGCTTACCTGGGTGAGGCATGACTCGCCTCGAAACAAGCGGGGCGTACACATAGTCAGACATTTCGGTTCATTGTGAAAGGAGATTGAACATGCAGACTGTTTTGAAGGGCACCGTGAAAACGGTCGTCATTGAGCGAGGCCGGCCAGTGGTCATCATCGGGGAGCGCATCAACCCGACGGGGCGTAAGAAGCTGGGTGAGGCGTTGTTGAACGAAGACATGGACTACGTGCGCCGTGAGGCCATTCAGCAGGTAGAGGACGGTGCGGAGGTCATTGACGTCAATGTGGGCGTGGCCGGCGGGGACGAAGAGAAATTGCTGCCGATGGCGGTCAGGGCGGTCAGCGAGGTGGTTGACTGTCCGCTGTGCATTGACTCGACCCACCCCACTGCCCTGCCTGCCGCGCTGAAAATCTGCCCGGGGCGGCCGCTCATCAACTCGGTTAACGGGGAAGAGGCGGCTCTGAAGCGCGTCCTGCCCCTGGTCAAAGAATTCGACACGGCGGTCATCGGCCTGACGATGGACGATGAAGGCATCCCGACGACATCCGAGAAGCGGTTCGCCATCGCGGAGAAGATCCTCAACCGTGCAGCCCAGGTCGGCATTAAAGTCGAAGATGTCATCATTGATTGCCTGGCGTTGACGGTGGGCGCCGACCCGAACGCCGCGAAAGTGACGCTCGAAACCATCCAGCGCGTGTCTACCGAGCTGGGCGTCAACGTCACGCTGGGGGCCAGCAACGTGTCGTTTGGCCTGCCCGACCGCGACACCATCAATCAGATCTTCGTCGCCATGGCCATTCAGGCGGGCATGACTTGCGCCATCGTCCATCCGGCCAAGGCCAGGCGCGGCATCTTAATCGCCGATATGTTGCTGGGCCGCGACGAATACTGCGCCAACTACATCCGCTATCACCGCCAGCAGGAGAAAAAAGCCGCCGCGGCATGTGCATCATGACAGGCTGAATTCTCAGCAAACACATTACCCGGCAGGCGAGTGTGGTTCTGACCCCGGAGTGTGACAGCCTGGAAATGGAAACGCGCCTGGCGCGGGTCTGAGGCCCGTGCCAGGCGCAAGGAGGGAAATAATGCTCTGCGTCAATGCTTCTTACGGCTGAGGCTCCTCTGTGGTAAACAGCTTATCCCATTGTGACACATTGGGCCGGTCCATCAGCTCGACCGTGATGTCTTCGTTCTTGCCATCGCGCAAAAGGGTCAGCGTCACTTTGTCACCGACCTCGGCGTTGTACGTCAGGTAGAGCAGCAGGTCATCAAACTGGCGCACTGGCGTGCCGTTGATGCTGACGATGACATCGCCGCCCACTTTCATCGGAACGCCGTCAATCGTGACTTTTTTCGTGCTCGGTTGCAGGCCGGCCTTGGCCGCCGGGCTGTCCTTGGTCACTTCCACCACCAGCACACCGCGCTGATTGGCTGGCAGCCCCATCTTCTCATTGAGCTGCGGGTTGAGCGTCGTGCCGGAGATGCCCAGCCACGGATGCTGCACGTCCTTGCCCTCAATCAGGACCGGCACCACCTTCGCCACAATGGCCGACGGAATGGCGAATCCGACGCCTGCCCATGCCCGAACTGGCGACTCAATGGCAGAGTTGACACCCACCACCTCGCCAGCCGAGTTGAGCAGTGGGCCTCCAGAATTGCCAGGGTTGATCGCCGCGTCGGTCTGGATGACATCCGGGATGGTGAACCGGGTGAGGCCTGTCGTGCCCACCGGCAGGGAACGCCCCAACGCGCTGACAATGCCCGTGGTCATCGTATTGTTCAGGCCGAACGGGTTGCCGATGGCGATGACCCGCTGGCCGACCTTCAAAGCCCTGGAGTCGCCCAGCGGCAGTGGAACCAGGTCAAGACCCTTCGGGTCTATCTTGATGACCGCCAGGTCGCTGTCGGGGTCGGTGCCGACCAGCTTGGCCGGAACCGAGATGCCATCGAAGAACGTCACCCGGATGGTCTTCGCCCCCTCCACCACGTGGTTGTTGGTCACGATGTGGCCCTGCCTGTCATAGACGAAGCCAGAGCCTTCCCCACGGGTGAAGTAACCCGGCGCGTCCTGCTGTTGTTCCTCGTCGTTCTGCCCGCCGTTGTCGCCGCGGCCAAACTGATCCTCAAACCACTTCCTCAGCTCAGGCGGCAGGCCTGGCATCTCGGGCAGCTTCGGAAAGCCGCGGAAATCCGGCATCCTGCGCATTGACACACCCACCTGGCTGGTCACCTGAATGTTCACCACCGAGGGATTCGCCCGCTCGTAGATGCTCTCCAGCAAGCGGTCTTCCTCGTCGGAGCTGATGGTCACCTGCGTCGGCGGCTCGGCAACTGGCGATTCGGCTGCGGGTTGGCGGACAACGTCCACTCTGGGCTGCTCCAGTCTCACCGGCTGGCTGATGGCGATGGGGCGCGCTTCGCCCGCCGCCACCAGCTTCGCCTGCTGGCTCACCAACGCATAGCTGGCCACGCTGCCGGCGAACGCGCCGCCTACCACGCCAACCACCAGAGACAGCATCACAGCAAAGGCCAATACCAGATAGACAGCCGATAATGGTTTCTTAAACATATCCATAACCTCCCTGATTTGCAGATCTCAGCCGCCAGCATCATGCTGGCCGCTTCTTCTTGCTATTTCTGCCGGAATTATCCCACCGTAACATTAAGGGTGAATTAAGGTGAGATTAAGGGGAGATGAGAGTTGACCGAAAGTGAACATGCGGCTATAATCAATTCTTGGAAACGGGACTGAACCATGACACAACAAATCCTTCTGGTTTACATTATTCTTGGCATCACCATCATCCTGTTCGCGTCCGACAGGCTGCGGGTGGATGTGATTGCCCTGCTGGTGATGCTCACTTTGGCCTGGTCGGGCCTGCTCGAACCGCGCGAGGCTTTCTCTGGATTCGCCAGCAGCGCGGCCATGGCGATCATCGGTGTGACGGTCCTGGGCTATGGGATGGACCGCTCCGGTGCGATGAGCCGCGCAGTGCAGCCGGTGCTCCATCTGGCCGGGACGGATGAGCGACGGCTGGTCGCGCTGACCACGCTGGCCGCGGGCCTGATGTCGTCGTTCATGCTGACCATCGGCTCAGCGGCTCTCTTCCTGCCCGCCCTGCTGCGGCTGTCGCGCCGGACAAACATACCGGCCTCGCGCCTGCTGATGCCGGTGGGCTTCGCCGCCATCCTGGGCGGCGCGCTGACCATGGTGGGCTCTAATCCGCTCATCATTCTGAACGACCTGTTGCGCCAGGCCGGTCAGCCGACGTTTGGGCTGTTCAGCGTGACCCCCATTGGCGCGGCGCTGCTGGCGTGCGGCATACTCTACTTTGCTGTTTTCGGGCGATTGGTCCTGCCTGCCAGGGTCAAGGCCGGCGAGCAGGTTAGCCCGCAGCAGGCTCTGATTGAAACGTGGCGGCTGCCATCCACCGTGTACGAGTACACTGTTCCGCCCGACAGCCCGCTGGTCGGCAAGACCCGCGAGGAAGTGGGCCTTTGCCGCGAATATGATGTCCACCTGCTGGCTCTGGCCGAGGACAATGATGTCTCCTATGCGCCATGGCGTTACACCCGGTTTGCCGCCGGGCAAGCCCTGGCCCTGATCGGGCCAGAAGCCGGGGTCCAGCAGTTTGCGCGCGATTTCGGCCTTCGCGCTACGCCGGCGCGGCGCTGTTTCCAGCCACTGCGCGACGCCGAGAACGTCGGCTTTGCCGAACTGGTGATGCTGCCTCGCGCGCCCCTCAGCGGCAAGAGCCTGCGCGAGATCGCCTTGCGCAGGGCCTATGGCGTGGAGCCTGTCTTGCTCATCAGCGACGCGGAAGTCGTGCGCGGCGATTTTTCTGACCGCCCGCTGCGGCCCGGCGATGGGCTGATCGTCCACGGCCGTTGGGAGAATATCAAGGCCATGGCCGACAACCTCAATTTCGTGTCCGTCACGCCGATAGAAGCCAGACCGGCCCGGGCCAACCAGCCTTTGCTGGCCGTCCTGTGCTTTCTCGCTGCCATCGCGCTGACTGTGCTGGGTTTCTCTCTGTCGCTCAGCATGATGACCGGCGCAGCCGCCATGATCCTGATCGGCGTGGTGTCCATCGAGGAGGCCTATCGTGCCATCGAATGGCGCATCGTGTTCTTGCTGGCCGGCCTGATCCCGCTGGGCCTGGCCATGGAGAAGACCGGCGCTGCAGCGTTCGCCGCCGACCGACTGGGCGGTGTGCTGCAAGGCAGTCACCCGCTGCTGGTCCTGACTGCCCTCTCAGTTCTGGTGACGCTCTTCTCGCTGTTCATGTCCAATGCGGCGGCGACGGCCGTGCTCGCGCCGTTGGCGATGAACCTCGGCCAACAGACCGGCCTCGACCCTCGTGCCCTGGCGCTGCTGGTAGGCGTTTCGGCGAGCAATTCGTTCATCCTGCCAACCCATCAGGTCAACGCGCTGTTCATGGGGCCGGGCAACTATCGCACCAGCGACTATCTCAAAGCTGGCGGCGTCATGACGCTGATTTTCACCGCTATCGCCGTCGGCATGGTATACGTTCTCTATCTGTAGATTTCGGGAGGCTGATTCATGATTGTCCAACAGTTTTTCACCCCGGGCATTGCCCACAGCTCGTACTTGCTGGGCGGGGATAAGACCTGCGCCATCGTTGACCCGCGTCGCGACGTCCAGATATACCTGGATGCCGCCGCGGAGCTGGGCCTGAAGATCACCCATGTCCTGGAGACGCACTTGCACGCCGATTTCGTCTCCGGCCATCTCGACCTGGCTGACCTGACCGGCGCACGCATCTACGCGCCGGCGCAGGGTGTCTGCTCCTTCGAGTGCGAACTGCTGGTCGAAGGCGACCGCTTCAAGCTGGAAGACATGGAAATCGCCGTGTTGGAGACGCCGGGCCACACGCCGGAGCATATCAGCTATGTGGTGCGCGACTTGGCGCGCGGTGACGAGCCGGTGGCGGTCTTCTGCGGCGACACGCTGTTCGTCGGCGATGTGGGCCGCCCTGACCTGTTTCCTGGTCAGGCGTATGAGCTGGCCTCGCGGTTGTTCGATAGCCTGCACGGCAAGCTGCTCGCCCTGCCCGACTTCTGTGAGGTTTACCCGGCCCACGGCGCAGGGTCGCTGTGCGGACGGGCGATGGCCGCCAAGCGCAGCAGCACCATCGGCTATGAACGGCGCTTCAATCCAGCTCTGCAAATCGCCGACCGCGAGCGATTCATCTACTCACTGACCCACGACATGCCCGCCGCGCCGGACCACTTCAGCCGCTGCAGCGCGATAAACGCGGCCGGACCGGCCCTGTTGCGCGCGCTGCCGCCGTTGCAGCCCATCAGCCCGCAGGCCCTCGCCGCACGTATGGCGCAGGGTGACGTGACCGTGTTGGACGTGCGCGGCTTCGAGAACTTCAGCGGAATGCACATCCCTGGCGCCTGGAATGTTGATTTCTTCCTGAACTTCGCCACCTTCGCCGGCTGGGTGTTGCCGCCGGATAAAGACATCGTGCTCGTGGCCGAGGGGCCGGCCCAGGCGTTGGATGCGGCGGTCTGGTTGCGGCGGGTGGGCTTCGACACCATTCCAGGCTATCTGGCCGGCGGCATGATCGAGTGGGCGATGGCCGGACTGCCGCTCGACCGCGTGCCGCTGCTCTCGGCGGCGCAGTTCCGCCAGATGAGCACTGGCGAGCGCCCCATCGCCTTAGTGGATGTACGCACGGTTGAGGAGTTCGCCAAAGGCCATATCGCCGGCGCGGTGAACATCCCCACGCCGGACCTGCGGACGCGCCATCGGGAGCTTGACCCCACGCTGCCGACCGTCGTGACCTGCGGGAGTGGCCGTCGATCAAGCCTGTCAGCCAGCATCCTAAAGATGAACGGCTTTCGAGAGGTGTACAACCTGGCCGGCGGCATGTCGGCCTACGATGCCGCCGGGTATCCGCTGGATTGTCCAGCTTGTGTATCGGGAGGTTGATCATGGATTGGCTCAGCATGGGGCGATGGTCGCCCTATATCGTTGGCATTGGCATCGGTTTGCTCAGTTGGGTTGCTTTCCTGTTGTCCGACCGGCCGTTGGGTTGTTCTACCGCCTTCAGCAAGACCTGTGGCCTGATCGAGCGCGCTTTTCGCGGCGACAAAGTGATGCTCCACCCCTATTACCAGACGGTAACGCCGACTGTTGACTGGCAATGGGTCATTGCGGTCGGCATCGTGCTCGGCGCGTTTGTTTCGGCTCAACTGTCCGGCCAATTCAAGTGGCAATGGGTCCCGACGTTGTGGGCCTCGACGTTTGGCCCGGCGCCGGTTCCCCGCCTGATTGTGGCTTTCATCGGAGGCGTCCTGCTGGGTTTGGGCTCGCGTTGGGCGGATGGCTGCACCAGCGGCCACGGCATCAGCGGGACGATGCAACTGACCGTCAGCAGTTGGGTCGCTTCCATCTGTTTCTTCATTGGCGGCATTGCCGCAGCGATGGCAATATACACGATTTGGGCCTGAGGGGAGATAGTGCCATGTTGACCAAATTGCACAGCGATAAGGCCTTTCAGTTGTTCATGGGCCTGGCGATAGGCTTTTTCTTCGGTTTTTTGCTGCAGAGAGGCGGCGTGACCGAATACGACGTCATTCTCGGCCAGTTACTGCTGACTGACTTCACCGTGCTCAAGATCATGCTGTCCGCGGTGATCACCGGCATGTTAGGGGTATACTACTTCCGGCGCAGAGGCTGGGTCCGCCTGCACCCGAAGGCGGGCTCGGTGGGTATGTCGGTCATTGGCGGACTGATTTTCGGTGTCGGCTTCGCCGTGTTGGGCTATTGCCCCGGCACGGCCCTCGGCGCGGCGGCTCAGGGCTCACTCGACGCGCTGATCGGCGGCCTGCTGGGACTGCTGGTCGGGTCGGCGCTGTTCGCGGCCATCTATCCACACCTCAAGGACTCGGTGCTCAGTTGGGGCTACTTTGGTCTGGTGAGCCTGCCGGAGCTGCTCAAAGTTGACGGCTGGCAGTTGGCCTGGATTGTCGCCGTCGCCCTGACCGTACTGTTGGTGGTGCTGGAAACAGCCGGAACCTATTGACACGTAGGTCGGGTTTCCATACCCGACCTACGGCTGAGGGGGTGACGTCGCCGAAGCAACAGCCCTGAGCGCAGCGAAGGGAATCTCAGCCTCACAGTCGGCGCGAGATGCTTCGCCTTCGGCTCAGCATGACGGTCAGCCCCGTTCGGTAGCTATGAAAAACGCCGTATGTATCTACTTCCCTAAACTTCGGATACACCCCATCGAGAGGATGAATGGCTTGTGCCCCGGTCAATGGCGGAGTTTTTCTGCCAGTTCGCGGATGAACCCAGCCTGGCCGGGATTGATCTTTTGCAGGGCGACCTCCGCAGGGAACCATTGCGCCTTGTCCACCTCTGGGAATTGCTGCACCTTCCCTGACCTGGGGGGCCATTCCATTTCAAAGGAGTTGCTTTGGATGGCATCGGCGTCAAGGTCGCCTTCCACTGCCCAGGCACATACCGTCTTGCCGCCCTTCAGCTTTTGAGGGGTCAGGGAAATGAATTTCCCCTCGACATGCGCGCCAGTCTCTTCGAGGAATTCTCGTTTCGCCACGGTGAGGGCGTCTTCGTCCACCCCAAACTCACCTTTCGGAATAGACCAGGCCCCTTCGTCTTTTTTCGCCCAAAGGGGCCCGCCGGGATGTACCAACAGCACTTCAAGCTGGTTATTCCGAAGACGATATAACAAAATGCCAGCACTTTGTCTGGTTGTCACAGTCGCCTCCGTCTGACTAAGCCCGCAATCTCCCGCTTCACGCATTCAGGATTTCAGGCAATTTAGATTTTCAGATCATGAGCAGGCCGCCGTTGATGTCCAGCGTCGCGCCGGTAAGGAAGCCGACTGCATCGGAGAGCAGAAACAGGATCGCCGGTGAGATGTCCTCTGGCGTGCCCAGCCGCCCCACCGGAATCTGCGAGCGCGAGGCCTCCAGGTGTTCTAAGCCCACGGCTTCGACGGCCATGTCGGTGTTCAGGCTGGCCGGCGCGACGGCGTTGATGCGGATATTGTAACGTGCGCATTCACGGGCAGCGTGGCGCGACAGCCCCAGAATGGCCGCCTTCGACACGGTGTAATGCGCCCCGCCGTTCGCGCTGGTGCTGCGGCCCGCCGAGGAACTGACGTTGACGATCCGCCCATAGTTCTTGGCCTTCATGATAGGCAGCACGGCCCGCAGGCAGTAGAACGCGCCGTTCAGGTTGACATCCATCATGCGTTGCCATTCGCTGTCGGTGATGGTTTCCAGCGGCTGTTTCATCTGCAAAATGCCGGCGTTGTTAACCAGCAGGTCAACTGTGCCGAACCGTTCGACCACGCGCGTGACCATCGCATTGACCTGATCGGAACGCGAGATGTCACATGCCACGGGCATTGCCTCTCCGCTACGGCCCGCCACCTCCGCGGCAACCGCCTCCAAGTTCTCGGCGCGGATGTCCACCAACGCCACTCTACACCCCTCCGCTGCCAGATCAAGGGCTACCTGGCGGCCTACGCCGCGCCCTGCGCCCGTAACAATGCCTACCTTGCCGCTGAATCTCGGCTCTTGCATCCGTGTTTCTCCTCCTGCCTCTCAAGTGGTCAATTGCAAGCCGCTTCTATTCTATCACAAAAGATGATGAGCGCGAAACTTGCCTTAAAACCGACGTGCGTGTATAATTTCCCCACGATTCTCCGAGCTGCATGGCCTAAGGAGCAGTCCGCTCGATGGTATGTAGCCGCAGCGCGCGAACTCGTTCGCGCCAAAGGTCACGCGGGAAACGGCGTGGCCCCCCGTTTGGGAAGGAGATGCTCTATCTGTCGCGGCCGTTGATAGAGATGATGACCTCCCATGCGGGAGGTCATTTTTGTTATGGACGCCCTGCACCATTGGGCCATCTGGCACGAGTTTAAGATTGGGAGAGTGTAAGCAATTCGATGGGAGACATCTACAGAGGTTTGGCGCAGGCCATACACCTGATTGTGACTGGCGACCCCGAGCTGACGCAGATCACCCTCTTGTCGCTGAAGGTGACAGGGATTGCCCTGCTCTTCAGTACATTGGTAGGTGTTCCATTGGGCAGCTTCATGGGGCTACGACGGTTCTTTGGCCGCCATCTGGTCATCGTCTTGCTCTATACTGGCATGGGCTTCCCACCCGTTGTGGTAGGGCTGTTCGTGTACCTGATGTTATCACGGGCAGGACCGATGGGCTTTTTAGGCTGGCTTTTCACGCCCAACGCGATGATCATCTCACAGATTATCATCTCTTTTCCGCTGGTGGCTGGCTTCACGATGGCCGCTGTGATGGGCGTCGACCCCAACCTCCGACAACAGGTGTTGTCGTTGGGCGCCACACAGTGGCAGGCTACGCTCGCGGTCCTGCGTGAGGCGCGCGTGGGAGTGATCGTCTCGATTATCGCCGGCTTCGGCAGCATCATCTCAGAGGTGGGCTCAGTCATGTTGGTCGGAGGCAACATCCAGGGTTCCACCCGAGTGCTCACCACCGCGATTGTCCTGGAGACGCGCAAGGGCAATTTCGACCTGGCCATCGCGCTGGGACTGATTGTGTTGGGCCTGTCGTTCATCGCCAACGCGCTGATGCTTAAACTGCAGGGGAGGACGTTCCATGACTGAAGCGGCCTATCGTCTGCGGGATGTGACCAAATCCTACGGCGATCGAGAGGTGCTCAATGTCAGGGCACTGGACATTGAGCGAGGGGAAGTGCTTGGCGTCGTCGGCCCCAGCGGCTCAGGCAAAAGCACGCTGCTCAGGCTGCTGAACTTTCTGGAGCTGCCCACCTCAGGCCACATCGAGTTTGGCGGCTATGTGACCAATGGCACCGGCGTCGCACCGCTGCATATCCGCCGCAAAGTGACCACCGTCTTTCAACGGCCGGTATTGCTTAACACAACCGTGTATAACAATGTGGCTTTTGGCTTGCAGCTCAGGGGCTGCAAGCGCTCGCGCGAGAAAGTTTATGAGGCCCTGGAATGGGTGGGCCTGGTTCAGGCCGCCAATCAGCGGGCCAGGACTCTTTCCGGCGGAGAGGCGCAGCGCGTCGCACTGGCCAGAGCATTGGTCATTGAGCCTGAGGTCCTGTTGCTGGACGAGCCAACAGCCAACCTGGACCCGTGCAACGTCAGCTTGATCGAGGAAATTATCAGACACTTGAACGAGGAAAAGCGAACGACCATTACGCTGGTGACTCACAACGTTTTTCAGGCCAAACGGCTCGCCGACCGGGTGGCCTTGCTGCTGGAGGGGAAGGTCATCGAAGTTGGCGCGACGGCCGATTTCTTCGCCAACCCGCGAGACCCACGTGCGGCGGCATTCGTTCGAGGAGATCTTATTTACTGAACGCGCAGCAACAGGTACGCGATACAGCGGAAGGGGAATGACACGTTGAGGTCTATAGACGATTTTGGCCGCCCAATCAATTACCTGCGGGTGTCAATTACAGACCGGTGCAACCTGCGCTGCGTCTATTGTATGCCTCCGCAGGGCGTGCACCAGCGCGACATGCGCGAAATCCTTACCTTCGAGGAAATTGAGATGGTGGTGCGCGCCGCGGCAGAGCTGGGCATCACCAAAGTCCGGCTCACGGGTGGGGAGCCACTGGCCCGGCTTGGCGTCGTTGACCTGGTGAGCATGTTGGCTCGCGTGCCCGGCATTGACGACCTTTCCATGACCACAAATGGGACTCTGCTGGCCGATAAGGCCAAAGCGTTGGCGCAAGCTGGCCTGAATCGAGTGAACATCAGCCTGGACACGCTCCGACCAGACCGGTTCGAACGCATCACCCGCTGCGGCCGGCTGGACGACGCCCTGGCTGGCATCGAAGCGGCCAAAGCAGCCGGCCTTAACCCCGTCAAAATCAACATGGTCGTCATGCGGGGCTTCAACGATGACGAAGTGGTTGATTTTGCCCGGCTGACAGTTGATAGAGGCTGGCACGTGCGCTACATTGAGATGATGCCCATCAGCAGCGGGGCGGATTGGTCGGCAGATACCTATGTGCCCATCGCAGAAATTCAGAAATGGATCGCCGAAGCGGTTGGCCCACTGCAACCCGCCATGATGAAGCAGGGCAACGGGCCAGCCCGCTACTACCGCATTGCCAACGCCCAAGAAGGCACGGTAGGGTTTATCAGTCCGATCACGGAGCACTTCTGCCACTCATGTAACCGCCTGCGCCTGACAGCAGATGGCCGACTGCGCCCATGTTTGTTAGCCAACGTGGAGTTGGACTTGCGCGCCGTGCTGCGGAGCAGCAACAGCCCGGAAGCAGTCCGAGACTATCTCGGACGCGCCATACGATTGAAGCCCCAGAAACACCATTTGGAAGAGCATATCGCGCCGCAGGGCAGAACCATGTCGGAAATCGGCGGCTGATCTTTTGCTCCTGCTTTAGCTTGCTGGTATAATTCAGGTGAAGTTCTATTCATTCCAAACAAAAGGTATTCCATACAATGGCTGACACTGACCCATCAGGAGAATTGCTTGTGCCACAAGACATTCCGCCAGACCATCGGTCGGGGTTTGTGGCCGTGATGGGACGTCCTAATGTGGGCAAATCAACCTTGTTGAACGCCTACCTGGGGCAGAAGCTGGGCATCGTTTCCGACAAACCTCAGACAACCCGCACGAATCTGTTGGGCATTCTGACTTTGCCCGAAGCGCAAATCATCTTCGTGGACACGCCAGGCATCCATCAGCCGTTGCACAAATTGGGCGAATATATGGTCAGGTCCGCGCTCTCAGCTCTCGAAGACGCCGACGTCGCACTGCTCCTGGTTGACCTCTCTTTTCCGCCGGGCAAAGAGGACCGGCTGGTCGCAGAGTCGTTGGGGAAAGCCCGGGTGGCTCGTAAGATTTTGGTCATGAATAAGGTTGATCTGGTTGCGGCAGAGGGGCTTGCCGAGAGGGAGCAAGCGTATATCCAGCTCATTCCAGCGGACGAGCATATAACCATCTCGGCCACTCGCGGCGATAACCGCGACGAACTGCGGCAACGCATCATCGCCGCGTTGCCGCTCGGCCCGCGGTATTTCCCACCCGATCAGGTGACGAACCAACAGGAACGATTTTTCGCCGCAGAGCTCATCCGCGAGCAGGTGCTGTTGCATACCCGCCAGGAAGTCCCCCATTCAGTGGCTGTGGTCATTGATGAGTTCAAACAGCGGCGGGAGGACCTGGCCTACATCGGCGCGACCATCCTGGTAGAGAAAGAAAGCCAGAAAGGGATTATCATCGGGGAAAAAGGCAATATGCTGAAAAAGATCGGCGCGGGCGCGCGCGCCGCAATACAAGACATGTTGGGTCATCCTGTGTATCTGGACCTGTGGGTCAAAGTCAACAAGAAATGGAGAACCGATGAAGCCGAACTGCGCCGCCTGGGTTACAGCCCGCCGCAGAGAGAATAAGTGGAATGTACATAACAAGAGAAGGAGGCTTAAGACATGTTAGTAGGACGACGTATGACCAGAAACCCTGTGATATGTGGACCGGACATGCCGGTAGATGAAGCTCTTAACCTGATGCGCCGTGAAAAAATCCGACGACTGCCTGTAGTAGACGAAGATAGAAACCTGCTTGGCATTGTCTCCGAAAAAGACCTGCTCTATGTATCGCCGTCGCCAGCGACAACCCTGAGCGTATTCGAGCTGCATTACCTGCTGTCCAAAGTCAAAGTGGGTGACATCATGACCAAGAAGGTCATTACCGTCACGGAAGACACTCCGCTTGAAGAGGCAGCCCGCATCATGGTTGACAACAAAATTGGCGGCTTGCCGGTTGTGCGCAACGGCCAGTTGGTTGGCATCATTACCGAAACCGACATCTTCAAGATTTTCCTGGAATTGATAGGCGCGCGCGATTCGGGCTGGCGCGTTTCAGCTTTGGCGCCTGATAGAAAGGGAACGCTGGCCAAGTTAACCTCAATGATCAGCAGTAAAGGCGGCGATTTCGTCACTCTGGGCACATTCCTGCAAGGGGAAGGACATCCTAGAGTGCTGCTCGTGTTCAAGGTCCGCGAGGTCGAAGAGGCCACCATCCGGGAAGCGCTCGCGGCTATTGAAGCCACTGACATCGAAATCATGAAAATACCCTGAAGTGGAAGTCAAACTCATCGCCCTGACCCGCTATCTGGCGGGCGATGGGCGCGCGGAATCTTTGATTGAACACGCCGGCCGGGTGTGTTATCGGAGTTCGGGCCGAGGCGACCCGGCCGCGTTTATCAGAGCCAGAATCCGTGAGGGGCACGAATCCATTATCGAACATGCCAGCGCAACGTTCGAGATCAGCGGCATTTCTCGGGCCTGTAGCCACCAACTGGTGCGTCACCGCTTAGCCAGCTATTCGCAGGAGTCGCAGAGGTATGTCAATCTGTCCCAGCCCGAGCTGGTCATCCCTCCCGCCATCGCTGCCAGTCCCGACGCCATGCAGATATGGAACCGCCTGAGCGGGCAGATGGTAGACGCCTATCGCGCCCTTCTGGAGTTGGGCATTCACAAGGAAGATGCCCGCTTCCTGTTGCCCAACGCTGTCGCTACGCGGATTGTCGTGACCATGAACTTCCGGGAGTTGTTGCATTTCTTCAAGGTGCGCATCCACCCGGCGGCTCAATGGGAAATTCGGGCAGCGGCCATCGAGATGCTCAAGATTGTCGCCGCCGAATCGCCGGCGGTCTTTGGCCCGCTGCAAGAGCACCTGCGCAGAACTTACCCGACTTTGTTCGATGAAG
>Ga0129299_1001428_pt1 | contig 15958 bp, 9 predicted proteins | sample ConPoolayeCmetaG_FD_94477 | JGI IMG/M metagenome (GOLD analysis project Ga0129299, IMG submission 94477) | Hot spring microbial mat communities from California, USA to study Microbial Dark Matter (Phase II) - Cone Pool mat layer C metaG ... | reverse complement strand
TGTAGCGCTGCGGTCCCCTTGAGAAGCCGCTCTATCGGCTCAGGCCGCCCGGTCCAGCGTGGTCGGCGTCTTATCGAGGATGTCGCGGAGCACGGCGTCGGTTTCGATGCCCTCGGCCTGGGCCTCGAAGTTCAGCAGGACGCGGTGCCGCAGGGCGGGCAGGAAGACCTTGCGGAGATCCTCGAAGCCGACGTTGTAGCGGCTTTCGAGGAGGGCCTGCACCTTGGCCGCCAGCACGAGGGCCTGCGCCCCGCGCGGGCTGCTCCCCCAACGGACGTAGCGGTTGGTCTGCTCGGTGGCGAACTCGCCGTGCGGGTGCGTCGCCAGGGTCAGCCGGATGGCGTAGTCCTGGACGTGCGGGGCGATCACCACGCGCTGCACCAGGCGCTGGGCGCCGATGATCTGCTCGCCCGTCATGACCGGCTTGATGTCGGCGCGGTGGCCGCTCGTGGTGCGTTCCAGAATGGTATGCAGCTCATCCCGGGTCGAGTACCGAACGATCAGCTTGTAGAAGAAACGGTCGATCTGGGCCTCCGGCAGCGGGTAGGTGCCCTCCTGTTCGATGGGGTTCTGCGTGGCCATGACGAAGAACGGCGGCTCCAGCGCATGGCGGGCGTTGGCCACGGTGACGGCCTTCTCCTGCATGGCCTCCAGCAGCGCGGACTGCGTTTTGGGCGTGGCCCGGTTGATCTCGTCCGCCAGCACCATCTGCGCGAAGATCGGTCCGCGGTGGAACTCGAAGCGGCGACGGCCCGAATCCGGGTCTTCGGTGATGATGTGGGTGCCGATGATGTCGGCGGGCATCAGGTCGGGCGTGAACTGCACGCGGGAGAACCGCAGCGTCAGGGCCTCGGCCAGCGAGCGGATGAGATACGTCTTGCCCAGGCCGGGCACGCCTTCGAGCAGGGCGTGCCCGCCGGTGAAGAGGCAGGTCAGGACGCCGTCAATGATGTCCGCGTGGCCGACGATGGCCTTGCCGACCTCCTGGCGGACGGCGTTGAACTTGGCGCGGAACTCCTCGGTGGCTTTCTGGATCGCGGGGTCTACCTGCATGGCCATGTGGTGCTCCGTGGGCTGTCCAACCGCGAATCGACCGTCACGGCGACTTCGCGCCGGGTCGAGGGGCCGGCGGGGGCACGAGCGGTCCCGTCCACGCCACCCGCTGTACACCGGCGCATGCTAACCCAAGGCGCACGGCCTGCGAAGCGGGCCGGAACGGACTTCAGGGGCGTCCGCACCGGCGGCCGGCGGTTCGCGGCGGGGGGCAGGCATCGGCCGAGGCGACCTGCCGAAAGGCGGCTTGCGGCCGGTAGGCGGCCGGGGTGATGCTCATCCGCAGGAAGGAGTGCTCCCGCCCGGTGGTTTCGAAGAACCGCGTCTCCTGCCCGGTCACGCTGAACCCGGCCCGCGTGTAGCAGCGAATCGCCGCCAGGTTTTCCGGGAACACGACCAGCAGTACTTCCGAGGCGCCGCATTGCTCAAAGGCCAGCGTGACCAGCAGTCGCGCGAAGGTCGTGCCGAGCGAGCGGCCCCGTCGGGCCGGGTCGATCAGGAAATGGCCGATCCACATCTGGGAGGATTGTATCGACAGGTGGTTCAGTTCGGCGTAGCCCGCGGGTCCATCGGCGGGGCCGGGCCAGAACAACAGCCGTCGCCCGCGGTACTGCGCGCTCCAGGCCAGCACCTTCTGCGGCGTCAGCGGCGGGGCGGTGCCGGGCGCCAGCCAGGTCAACTCCTGTTCATCGCGGACCCACGACGCGATCCGCGGCGCGTAAAGCGGATCGAGCAAAGTGACGAACGGCTTGGCGGCGTGTTTCGCGTCCCGCATGGCAAGGCTCGGCGTCGTCGATGGCCGCGGCGACCCCACTCGGGTCGACGCTCAATCAAGCAGGTGTCCCATCTTGCGGCGTTTGGTTTCGAGATAGCGGCGGTTCACGTCGTTGGGAGGGATCTTGAGCGGCTCCTGCCGGACGACGTCCAGCCCGTACACCTGCAAGCGGCTGAGTTTCTTGGGGTTGTTGGTGAGGATGCGAACCTGACGCACCCCGAGGTCGCGGAGGATCTGCGCGCCGATGCCGTAGTCGCGCTTGTCGGCGGGGAACCCCAGCTCCTCGTTGGCCTCCACGGTGTCCAGCCCCTCGTCCTGCAAGCGATAGGCGTGAAGCTTGTTGCGGAGACCGATACCGCGGCCTTCCTGGCGGAGGTAAACGATCACTCCTTCGCCCGCCTCGCCGATCTGTCGCATGGCCCGCTCGAGCTGCTGCCCGCAATCGCAACGGTGGGACCGGAAGGTGTCTCCGGTCAGGCACTGGGAATGGACCCGCACCAACACGGGATGGTCCACCACGGCGGGTTCGCCGCGCTCGTCCACTCGCCCCAGATCCCCCATGCACAAGGCCACGTGCGGCTCCGGATCGGTCACCGACTGGTAGGCGTGCAACATCCACTTACCGAAGTCGTTGCGGAGCGGAATGGACTCCACCCGCACGACCGACCGCTCCCGCTGCAAGCGGTACTCCACCAATCGGGCGATCTGGCAGATCTTGAGTCGGTGCCGGCGGGCGAACTCCACCAGATCATCGAGCCGAGCCACGGCCCCGTCCTCGCGCAGCACCTCGATGATCACCGCGGCCGGCTTGAGGCCGGCCAGTTGCACGAGATCGAGGCTGGCCTCGGTGTGGCCGGCCCGGACCAGAACCCCGCCGACGCGGCCCTTGAGGGGGCTGATGTGCCCCGGACGGCGAAAGTCTCCGGGCCTGGCGTCGTCGGCCAGGCAGCGGCGAATCGTCGTGCAGCGGTCCATCGCGCTGACCCCGGTGCCGACGCCGAACTCCCGCCCGGCGTCGATCGAGACGGTGAAGGCGGTGCCATGCTCCGCGGTGCATTCGGCCGTCTGGGGATAGAGGTGCAGCCGTTCGCAGGTCTCCGCCGTGAGGGCGAGGCACAGCTTTCCGGCCGCCTGGCGAATCATGAAATTGATCATCTGCGGAGTAACCAGCTCAGCCGCACAGACCAGGTCGCCTTCGTTCTCGCGGTCCTCGTCGTCCACGAGGATGATGAAGCGGCCGGCCTTCAGCTCCTCCAGCGCCTCTGGAATCGAGCAGAACGGGGTAGAGTCAGCGTCCATTCACGGATTCTCCGGTGACGGCGGCGGAGCCAGCGGCGGACCGCCCCCCCCGTGATCGCGGGCCACTCCCGGTTTCATCGGGGTTCCTGCCCGGCTTCCGCGCAGGCGACCTGCCGGCTGCCGAGGCGGACGTAGTCGATCGCCGCCGCCACGGCCAGCGCCGTGGCCGTATACCAGAGTACCCGCGGCAGGAAGGAAAGCCAAACCGGCAGGTCCGGCCACAGCAGCACCGCCAGCACCATCACCAATTGCACGGCGGTGCAGCACTTGCCGATCAAACGGGGCTGGAGGAACGCCCGCCCGGTGTAGAAGTAGATGACCGCGAAACCGAGGCTGACGATCAGGTCCTTGGCTACCGCGGCCAAGGCCACCCACCCGGGCAGGTGCAGTTCCGCAATAACCGCATCGCCCGACGAGCGGCGTACGCCGACCAGGGCCAGCATCAGCACGGCCACGGTAATCAACAGCTTATCGGCCAGAGGGTCCAGGAATCGCCCCAGAACCGACTCGTCGTTCAGCCGGCGGGCGAGGAACCCGTCCAGAGCGTCGCTGATCGCCATCAGTCCGAAGATGCCCAGCGCCACCCACCGCAACCAGGCCAGCTCCGGATCGCTCAGGTACAGCAGGCACGCGGCGAATGGCCATACCAGCAACAGGCGAGCCAAGGTGACGCGATTCGGCCAGCCGAGATGAAAGCGGCTTTTCATGACGGGCACTCGGCGATCATGCTAGGGCGAACGCCCCGCGTCCGCAAAGCACGGATCAGGACCGACACGCTCCGGGGAGCCGATAATACCTCGTCTATCAACGAGCGGAGCGGCAGAACGAGGCTCAACTCGCCGGCTCGCGGGACCGAAGAAGACCCTGAAGGTCGGCGAAGGCTCATCCTCGGCGGACGGACGCGGGTTGCCGATTCGCCTCGGCCCGGATCCTGAAGCGTCCCGCATCCGTATGGCGACAGCCGACGTCGGCGGGCAAGGATGGAGCCTCGCGGGAGTCAACGGCCCCAGGACGGGCATGCAAAGCGGGAGATCGGCCTTGATTCGCGAGCCAGAGGAATTGGCGGTGGCCGTATCAGCTTCACCGAAGCACGGCGGCAAAGTCAGTCCATGCGGAACCCCAGGGGCCCAACGGTCGGCGGCCGGACCGGCGGATCTGCGGATGGAGATTGCCGGGCTGCGTGAGGCCGTTGCGGAGCGAGACGAGGAAATCGCCCGCCTGCGACAGCAACTGGAGGACGCCCGGAATCGCTTCCTCGATCTGTTCGATTTCTCACCGGTGGGTTTCCTGCTGGTCGACTATCAGGGCGCCATACTGGAGACCAATCTGACGGCCACCCGGCTCCTGGGCTTCTCCCGCTCGGAGCTGGCGGGAAGCTCGCTCCTGGACCGCGTTGATCCCGAGGACCAACCAGCCTTTCGTGAGTACCTGCAGCGTTGCCTGCACGTGGACCTCCACCAGAGCGGCGAGTTTCGCCTGCGGCGAGCAGACGGCACGATTCTCTGGGCCTGGCTGGAAGGGGTCGCGGATCCCTGGGCGGATGCCGTCCTGCGGCGGTGCCGCATCTCGATCAGCGACCGGAGCGACCAGAAGCGGATCGAGGAGGCCCTGCGGCAGAACGAGCAGCGTCTTCGCGGCGTGCTGGCCGGCGCGCCGCTGTTCGTCTGGTCCACGGATGCCGCGGGCGTCTACACCTTTGCCGAAGGGCGGGCCCTGGAGCCGCTCGGCATCCGCCCGGCGGACGTGGTCAGGCGATCCGTGTTCGAGATCTTTGGCGACAATGCGGCCATCGTTGAAGACGCCCGCCGGGTGCTCCGCGGAGAGGTCTCTCAGGCGAGGATAGACCACCAGGGTCGCTCGATCATCACCTATGCCGCGCCGGTGCGGGATGCGGCCGGCAGGCTGACCGGCATGGTCGGCGTGGCTACGGACATCACCGCGCAAACCCGGGCGGAGCAGGAACTGGCCGAGTCAAAGCAACTGCTGCAACTCATCCTGGACCGGATTCCGCGCTCGATCTTCTGGAAAGACCGCAACCTGGTGTATCTCGGCTGCAATCGGCAGTTCGCTCAGGATGCCGGCCTGAAGTCACCGGCGGAGATCGTCGGCAAGACGGACTACGACCTGGCCTGGAAGGATCAGGCCGATCGATATCGCGCCGACGACCGGCACGTGATCGAAAGCGGCGAACCCATACTGGACTACGAGGAGCCGCAGACCCGTGAGGCGGGAGAGACCTCCTGGTTGTCGACCAGCAAGATTCCGCTGCGCGACCGCGACGGGGGCATCTTCGCCGTGCTGGGGATGTATGAAGACATCACCAGTCGCAAACAGGCCGAGATCGCCTTGCGCGAAAGCGAGGAGCGGCATCGCATTCTGTTCGAGTCCTCCCGCGACGCCATCTTCACCTTGGCAGCACCGGATTGGCACTTCACCAACGGCAACCCGGCCTGTCTTCGGCTGTTTCACGTCGATAGTATCGACCGGCTTCTGGCCACCGGTCCCATCGAGCTGTCGCCGGAGTACCAGCCGGACGGGCGGCCTTCCGCCGAGAAGGCCCTGGAGATGATCGAGATCGCGCTTCGGGAAGGAGTGCATTACTTCGAGTGGACGCACCGCCGCTTGCACGGCGAGCCTTTCCCCGCCACGGTGCTGCTGACCCGCGTGGAGTGGCAGGGCGGCGTATTCCTGCAAGCCACGGTCCGCGATGTCACCGAACAGAAGCGGGCCGAACAGGAACTGCAAGAATACCGGGCTTCCTTGGAGCGGGCGGTGCAAAGCCGCAGCGAGGAATTGTTGGCGGCGCAACGCCAGGTGCTCCAGGCGGATAAGCTGGCCTCCGTCGGACGGCTGGCCGCCGGCATCGCCCACGAAATCAACACGCCGATCCAGTACGTCGGCGACAACCTGCGGGCCTTGTCGGACAACTTCGCCGACCTCTGCCGGCTGGTTGCGGAATACCGTGGCCTGACCAAGCGGGCCCGCGAGCTGAGTCTGCTGCCGGAGGAGGTGCAACAGGTCGCCGCGATCGAAGCGGAAGTGGAGCTGGACTACTTGCTGGAGGATTCACCCAAAGCCTTGCAGCAGGGGCTGGAAGGCGTCGAACGGGTAGCGAACATCGTGCGGGCGATGAAGGACTTCGCGCACGTCGACCGCGGTCAGGCCTCCACCGTGGACATCAACCGGGCGTTGGATACCGCCCTGACCGTGGCCCGCAACGAGTACAAGTACGTCGCCGACGTGGTTCGCGACTACGGCGAACTCCCGCCGGTGGAGTGCCTGGCGGGCGACCTGAACCAGGTGTTCCTGAACCTGCTGGTGAACGCCGCCCACGCCATCGAGGAGACCGGTCAGCGCGGCGTCATCACGGTCACGACGCGACCGGACGGCGACCATGTGCAAATCGTCATTGCCGACACCGGGGCGGGCATCCCCGAATCGGTCCGGGACCGGATCTTCGAGCCTTTCTTCACCACGAAGGAAGTGGGCAAGGGCACCGGTCAGGGGTTGTGCATCTCTCGCCAGATCATCGTCGGGAAGCACGGCGGAACGCTGTCCTACGAGACGGAGGTCGGCCACGGAACGCGCTTCATCGTGCGGATACCGATCAAGATGCGCCAAGGCGAGGGGCCAGAGAAGCAAGATGGCTAGAACCCGAATCCTCTTTGTGGATGATGAGCCGAATGTCCTCGACGGGCTGCGCCGAATGCTGCGGCGGACGAGGCACGAGTGGGAAGTCGACTACGCACGCTCGGGTGCGGAGGCGCTGGACAAGATCCGCGAGCAACCGTTCGAGGTCGTGGTGAGTGACATGCACATGCCCGACATGAACGGCCTGAGACTCTTGGAGCGTGTTCGAAAGGATTCTCCCGCAACGGCCCGCATCATTTTGTCCGGTCGCGCCGATGAGCACATGTCTGAGCAGGCCAGCGGCCTGGTGCATCAATTCCTGGCCAAACCGGTCGAACCGCAGGTATTGAAGCAGACCATCGAGCGAGCACTCGAACTTCGCTATCTCGCGGATAACAGGATGCTGCAAGCGATCGTGGCCGACTTGACCAGTCTGCCCACGATTCCCAAGGTGTACCACGAGATTTGCCGCGTCACTGAGTCCGAGACCAGCAGCGTGGCGGAAATTGCCGCCGTGGTCTCCCGCGATCTGGCCACCTCCGCCAAACTCCTCCAACTGGTCAACTCTTCGTTCTTCGGGTTGGGCCGGAGGGTCTCCAGCGTCGACCACGCGATCACGCTGCTGGGCCTGGTCCGGTTGCGGGCGTTGATCCTGGCCAACCACTTGTTCGCCGAATTGGGGTCCACTGTAAAAAGAGATCTGTTTCCCATGGACCTGCTGTGGCATCATTCCCTGGTCGTGGCCACCATTGCGCGGGACATCACCCTCCTGGAAGGCCAGGGTGAAGACCGCCCGGACCAGGCCTTCACCGCCGGCCTGCTCCACGACGTGGGCTTGTTGGTGCTGGCCGCCCGACAGCCGGATGCCCTGGAACGTTGCCTGGAGGTGGCCCGCCAGGAAGGAAGAAGCCTCTGGCAGGCGGAGATAGGGGTGTTCGGCGCCACTCATGCGGATGTGGGGGGCTACCTGCTGGGCTTGTGGGGCCTACCGATGCGGATCGTGGAGGCGGTGGTTCTGCACCACACTCCCAACTCCATTCCTTACGACGGGTTGTGCGCGACCACCGTGGTCCATGTTGCGGACTATCTGGCTGCCCAGTCGTGGCATACCCCCAGCGGAAGCCCCATCGAAACCCTCGCCGGGGATCTGGATTTGGCCTACCTTCGTCGTCTGGGCCGGACTCACCGCCTTGACCACTGGCGAGCTGAGGCGGACAAGACGCTGACCCGCACCATGGAGGTTTTAATATGAGCAGCATTAGCCGCAAGATCCTGTTCGTCGACGACGAGGCCAACGTGCTGGCGGGTCTGCAACGGCTGCTCCGACGACGCTTTGATCTTCAGACCGCCGGCAGCGGGCCGGAAGGGCTGGAACTGCTCCGGCGCGAAGGACCGTTTGCCGTCGTCGTTTCCGATTACAACATGCCCGGCATGAACGGCGTCGAGTTTCTCGCCGAGGTGGTCAAGGTCTCGCCCGAGACGGTGACGGTGATGCTCACCGGTCGGGCGGATGCAGCCGTGGCCGCGGCGGCCTTGCAGGAGGGCCGCATCTTCCGCTATCTGAACAAACCTTGCGACCGCGACGTGCTGGAGCGGACCATCGACGACTGCCTGGAGCAGCACCGCCTGGTTGTTTCCGAAAGGCTGCTTCGAGAGGAACTGGCCGAGTTGACCGGCCAACTCCACCAGGCCAACCTGCGGCTCGAACGCCGCGTGGAGGAGCGGACCGCCCAACTCCGCGATCTATATCAATTCGTGGCCGGTCTGAACGGGCTGGGCAGCCTTCGCGAGGTCGCCGAACTGGCGGTCGACGCGACGGCGAAGATGATGCACAGCCGCCGCGTCTGCCTGATGCTGCCCGACGACGCGGGCGAGCACCTGACCATCGCGGCGGCCCGCGGATGGCCCACGGAGGAGTGGCAGCGGGTTTTGATTCCGCTCGATGATGAAGTGGCCGGAACGGCCTTCACCCGTGGTCAGGCGAGGATACTCAGCGGCCCGTTCTGCTCGTCGCGACAGACCGGCACGAGGTGGGGTGATCTTCTCGCGGGCGCACCCTGCGTCGTCATCCCGCTGGCGGGCGGCCACCACGTGGTCGGCGTCCTTCTGGTCGCCGATCCGCTGAGCGGGCGGCCGTATGACGAAGAGGCGGTGGCGACGCTGAAAGCCATCGGCGACGCGGCGGCCATCGCCATTGACAACCAGATCCGACTTCAGGAACGAAACCAGGCCCGAGACGCCATCATCCTCGCCCTGGCCCGCCTGGCCGAACACCGTGATCCCGAGACCGGCGAGCACCTCGAACGGGTGCAGTACTATTGCCGCATGTTGAGCGAGGAACTGGCCAAAACGCCGAAGTATCAAAGCATCATCGACGCCGAGTTTGTCGAAAACATCTTCCGCACCGCGCCGCTGCACGACATCGGGAAAGTCGGCATCCGGGACCACATCCTCCTGAAACCGGGCAAGCTGACCCCGGCAGAGTTCGAGGTGATGAAGGCCCACACCACGATCGGCGGAAACACCATCCGGATGCTCATCGCTCAGCATCCCCGCCAGACCTTCCTGCAAATGGGGATGGAGATCGCCTACCAGCACCACGAGAAATACGACGGCTCCGGGTATCCCCGAGGTCTCCGAGGCGAAGAGATCTGCCTTTCCGCGCGAATCATGGCCCTCGCCGACGTATACGACGCCCTGACCTCGCGGCGCCCGTACAAGGAGCCGATGACTCACGACCAAGCCGTCGAGATCATCCGCCGCGAAGACGGAAAACACTTCGACCCCGAAGTCGTCGCCGCCTTCTTCCGCCTGGAGGAGGAGTTCCGCCGACTGGCCGAGAGCACCCAGGACCGATGGACCGCGGGGCCTGCCGCCGGGCCGCATCGCTCGCCCGCACCCTCGTCGAGGCCGCCGGCTCGGCCCGTTCCTTCGCCGCAACCAGTCAACGCCTGAGCCGATCTGCTCCGCTTTGGCCGTATCGTCGCCCCGGTGCTATCCTAGGTTCCATGTCCTGGCTGCGTCTGGTTCGCACCTATGGGGAGATGATCCGCTTCTCGCACTCGGTCTTCGCCCTGCCGTTCGCCGTCATGGCGGCCTTTCTGGCCGGGCGTCACCGCCCCACGGGTTGGCCCACGTTGGGGCAGTTGGCCCTGGTCGTCCTCTGCATGGTTGCCGGCCGGACGTATGCCATGACCTTCAATCGTCTGGCGGATGCCCGACTGGATGCCCGCAACCCGCGGACAGCGGGTCGCGCCTTGCCGTCCGGTCGGCTTCGGCCCGGCCCGGTGTGGGTTTTCCTCACCATCGCCGCGACCGCTTTCGTCGCGGGCTGTCTTGGTTTCGCGTACTGGTATGATAACCCTTGGCCGATGCGCCTGGCGCCGCCGACGCTCTTGTTGCTCGCGGCCTACTCCTACTTGAAGCGAATCACCAGCCTGGCGCATTTCGGCCTGGGAGCGGCCATCGGCTTCGCCCCGGCCGCGGCCTGGATCGCGATCGACCCCGCTTCGCTCGGCTGGCCCGCAATTCTCCTGGCCGCCGCCGTGCTGTTCTGGATCGCAGGCTTCGACATTATCTACGCCTGTCAGGACGTGGAGGCGGATCGTCGCGAAGGGCTCCACGCCTTGCCTGCCCGCTACGGCGTGGCGAAAGCCCTGTGGATCTCGCGGGGCTGTCATGTGCTCACGGTCGCGGCCCTGGCCGCGCTGGGGTTTCTTACGCACCTGGGGTGGTTGTATTGGGCGGCCCTGGCGGCCACGACAATCCTGCTGGCGGCGGAGCAGGCCGTGGTCCGGGCGGGTGACCTCTCGCGGGTGAACCTGGCCTTCTTCACCCTGAACGGTATGGTCAGTCTGCTGTTGGGAATCGCCACGATCGCGGATATTTACTTATTCAGCGTCCGATAATAGCGAAGCTTGGCCCCGCTGGGTCCTTGTTGCTCGCTGCCTGCCATGCGGTCTATATTGGGTGGGATGTTGACCCGGTGGAGACAGACCGTTCTGGGCCTGCTGCCTGCCGTCGCCGTGATGGTTCTCCTTGCGGGGCCGGCAGCCGCAGTCGTGCATCGGGAGTGTTCTGTTCGCCTGGCAAGGCAGCAGAAGGCCCGGCAGCAAGCGGCGGCCGGAACCGCTCCGAAGCCAAGCGGCAAACCCAAGGCCGTACCGCCGGGAGTCGCCGCCTTCGTTGCGGCCGAAGCCGCGAAACCCCCCAGCAACGGCTTTCCCCATCCTTCGCCCGCCTTGCGGATCGGCGAGCCGACGGCCCCGCTCCGTTTCCGCCTGACCGGCGAACTGGCGGTTCAATCCTGCCCATGTCCCAAGTCGCTGCATCACCCGGCGTACCAGGCCTTGGCGCCCCCGACGGCTTGAGCCGCCGCTCGCGGGTGCGGCTGCGTCCTGCGGCCTGACGGCGGGAGCGCCGAGCACCAGCGAAGCCGTGTCAGTGGCATGACTCTGATTTGCACCAGACTCTTTCTTGAAGGTGCTGAGCCTTCGGCGGTGCCGTTTCGAGAGCCGCCGCCCTCAGAATGAAACGCGGTAACACAGTCGCCGGTTTGTCTGCCCTCTTTCCGGAGCCGCAGCGGGCCGGGCGTGACGACCCGCGGGTATCGGCGAGTCACCGACCCCGCAAACCTCATTATCTACGGATGCGATCATGAATGAGCGAGACCTTTGGTGGAAGATAGTGATCGTGGGTTCGCTGGTGGCGATGGCCATCGCCACCGTCTACCCGATGGACGAGAAGATGAAGTTCGGCATCGACCTCTACGGCGGCTACAGCCTGCTGTATGAGATCGACGACACCGGCCTGGAGGGGCGAGACCGCCAGGCCCTTGCGGAAAACGTCATGCGCGTCCTGCGGGAGCGCGTGGATCCCAAGGGCGTGTTCAACCTGGTCTGGCGGCCGATCGGGCATAACCGGCTGGAGATCCAGATGCCTCGTCCGAGCGAGAGCGTCCGCAAGGCCCGCCAGACCGCCGAGACCTTGCAGGAACAGATCCGCGAGACGGTCCTCCGCCGCAGCGACATCCTCCGGGCGTTGGGCCGCACCGGAGAGGATCGAGAAAGGAGCGTCGCCTCGCTGATCGGCGGGATCGAAGCCAGGCGGGCGTTGTTCGAACAGGCCGCCGCGGCCTTCGACGCCTGGCAGTCGATGAAGAGCCAATACGACGCAAGGGTGAAGCAGTTTGAGGCCACGAATATCCCCGAGGCGGCCGTTCGCGAGGCGATCAGCCGGCCGACGGAGGAACGGATCGCGGCCTTCGAGACCCTGATCCGCGGGATCGAGTCTCGGCGCGAGCTGCTGAACGCCGCCGCCGCGGCCTACGACGCCTATCAGGCGACCGTGACCGCCTCGCAGCCCAGTACGCAGCCCGCCGAGCGGGAGGCCGAGCTGGCGGCTGCCAAGAAGGCCTACGACGACGCGGTGGCCGCGGTCCTGGCCACCAACACCGATGTCAACAAGTTGACAGACGGGGCGACCATCGACCAGGTGCTGGCGTTGGAAGACGCGCTCAACGCCCGCGTCGCCGACCTGCTGGCCACGAATCCGGACCTCGGCCGCTTGCAGGCCATTCTGGAGGCCAAGCGCGGCGAGGCGTTCCGCATCCAGGAGCAGGAAGCTTTCATCCGGCAGTATCCGGCGCTGGCCGATGCGGTCACCCGCCTGGTGGAGGCCAGCGACGCCCTCCGCGAGACCCGCCGCGGCGAAGGCCGGCTGGAAGATCCGGCCGACCTGCAACGGCTGCTGCGCGGAGCGGGCGTGTTGGAGTTCCGCATCCTGCCGGAGCGGGGCACCGACCCGGCGCCCTTCGAAAAATATCGCGAGGAGTTGACGCGCCGCGGCCCGCGGCCGCTGCCGGGCGAGACCACCTACCAGTGGTTCGAGATCGAAGACCCGCTGGACTTCCTGAAGGTCAAGAGCATGGCCGATCTGCATCGGGACTTCGAGCAGATCAAGAACACCTCTTCGGTCGTGGTGGAGCGTTACGGCGACAAGTACTACGTCCTGGCCCACATCGGCGAGGATTACGTCCTGACGCACCGAGCGGGCGAAGACTGGTCGCTGAAGGGCGCTCGGCCGGACCGCGACCGCAACGGCCGTCTGGCCATCGGTTTCTCCCTGGATGAACGCGGCGGATCCCGGTTCGCCGTGCTGACCCGGCAGAACAAGGACAAGTTCCTGGCCATCTTCCTCGACGACCAGGCCGTCTCTTACGCGACCATCCGATCGACCATCCGCACCAGCGGCATCATCGAGGGCAATTTCACGCCGCAGGAAGTGCAGGACATGGTCAAGAAGCTGAACGCCGGCAGCCTGCCCAAGAAGCTCAAGGATCCGCCGATCAGCATCCGCTCGATCGGCCCCAGCCTGGGCGAGGCCAACCGCGAGGCGGGCCTGCGGTCAGCCAAATACGGTGCCGTCGCCGTCGTGATCTTCATGTTCGTGTACTACTTCTACGCCGGCGGCATTGCCGTGGTGGCCGTGGCGTTGAATATCCTTTTCACCCTGGCGACGATGGCGGCGATGGGGGCGACGCTGACGCTGCCCGGCATCGCCGGCCTGGTGCTGGCCCTGGGCATGGCCGTCGACGCGAACGTGCTCATCAACGAGCGCATTCGCGAGGAGCTCCAGAAAGGCACGGCCGTCCGGATGACGGTCCGGCTGGGCTATGAACGGGCCTTCAGCGCCATCCTGGACTCCAACGTCACCACGATCATCACCTGCGTGATCCTCTACTGGCTGGGCAGCGAGGAGATCAAGGGCTTCGGCCTGACCCTCGGCATCGGCGTGTTCATCAACGTCTTCACCGCCTACTTCATCACCCGCATGTTCTTCGAACTCATGGTGATGATGTCGGTGCCCGGCGAAGTCGTGCGAAAGCCGATCTACGCCGCTCTGGGCATCGGCGCCTTCGGCGCCGCGCTGTACGGCCTGGGCCACTGGTGGAACCCACCGGAGCTTCGCGAGCAGAGCGCCTTGATAGGCTTCGGTCAGGCCATCATGGTCTTCACACCCGTTATCTTCGGCGTGTATCTGCTCATGTTCCTCGGCCGGTTCGTACACGGTCTTTACCAGAAGTCGTCCAAGCCCACGATTCCCATGATGCCGCTCTTCGGCGCGCCGCAGGTGAACTGGATCGGCAAACGGGCCGGATTCCTCGGGGCCACCGGCGTGCTGGTGATCGGCGGACTGGTGATCTTCTTCGCCACGCCCAAGAGGGACCTCTTCGACATCGAGTTCCTCGGCGGCACGGCGGCGCAGATCGACTTCCGGGAGGACAGCGAAATCGCCCGCCTGCCGAAGATCACGCAGCGGCAGACCCGGATCAGCGAGGAGTTGCAGAAAGCGGCCCAATCCCTCGAGGCCGCGGGCGAGGCCATGGCCCGTGCCCAGGTTTCCGGCGAGAAGGGCGTCTTCACCCTGGTCACGCCGGGAGTCACCGCCCGACGTTTGGAGCCGGTCATTCGCTCGGTGATGGAGGACGATCTCAGCGTCGATGTGCGCGCGCCGATCGTGGCCGACGACCCCTTGGCCGAGCAGGTCACGATCTACACCAAGACGGAAGCGGCCATCACCCGTGAGCAGATGCAGGAGCGCGTGGTGCGCGATTTCGCCCGCCGCTTCCGGGAGGCCGGCGAGAACATCGCCGCGGCCCAGGTGCAGGCCGTGCAGGCCCTCGGAGCGATCGGCGGCGAAGGCATGTCCTTCGAAATCGTCACCCGCGAGGCCAGCAAGGAAACCGTCGTCAACGCGATCGTCGAGCAGCTCGAGTCGCAGATCCAGATTCAGCCCGCCCTCGGCTTCCGGCTGGCTCGCGACGCCGCCGCCGGCGGCAAGCCCTACTTCCCGATCCGCACGGAGTCCATCCGCGAACTGGGCATCACCGTCGCGGACAACGAAGCGGTCAACGTGGACCTCAAAGGCTGGCAGGGCGGCGTGGCCATGGTGCTGGAAAACATCGAGCCCCCGCAGAAGATCAGCACCCTCAACGCTCGCCTGCGGGCCATGAGGCTGCAACCGGGCTTCGAAGCCTTCGGTTGGCGGGAATCCACCGTCTTCGGGTTAACCCCGACCCAGCCCGGCGGCGACCTGTTCAGTCGGGCCATGGTGGTAGTAATAGACGAGAATTATCCGATGTTGGACGACCAGGGGGCCATCTCCTTCGCCTGGGAGCGGGATCTGGCCGAGAAGGAAGTTGACCTGCTGCAACAGGCCCTACAGCGGCAGACCTCGCTGAGCCAGGTGACGCAGTTCGACCGACAGGTGTCGGGGGAGGCCCAACTGGACGCCTTGTTGGCCCTCGCCTTGAGCTGGCTGGCCATCATTCTGTATGTGTGGGCCCGGTTCGGCGACGCCCGGTGGGGCTTTGCGGCGGTGCTGGCCCTGGTCTGCGACGTCATCGTGGCCGTCGGGTGCATCGTGGCCGCGCATTACATCGAAGGAACGGCGATCGGCCGTGCCCTGCTGATTGACAAGTTCCGCATCGACCTTTCGGTCGTGGCGGCCGTACTGACCATCGTGGGTTACTCGGTGAACGACAAGATCGTCGTCTTCGACCGTATCCGGGAGAACCGCGGTCGGCTGAACACGCTGACGCCCAAGATGGTCAACGATTCCATCAGCCAGGTGTTGCCGCGAACGTTCTTGACAGGCGTGACCGCGCTGGCCACGATATTCATCATGTACGTCTTCGGCGGACCCGGCATCCACGCCTTCAATTTCGTGCTGTTTATCGGTATCGTGTTTGGTACGCTCAGCTCGATCGGCGTGGCCAGCCAGTTGCTGCTCCGCCGCCATGAACGGCTGAACGCCGCCTGAGGGCGGTTTTTCGGGATGATGTCTCGGGCAGCACGGGCTTGCGGCTCGTGCCGGGCGAGTTCCCAGGCCCGTGCTGTCCGCCTCGAGATGATCAACGGCACTGGGGGACCAGGCCGCCCGGACCTGGGAGACCGACGCAGGCAAGCGTCACGGAGGATGCCATGAGCACTGAAACCAGAATCGGCGTCGTGGTGGGCCTGGTGATTGTCATCGTCGCCAGCGTCTACTTCTTCTATGGCAACGACGGCGAGCAGCCCGACATGCTGGTCTCCGCCGGTTCGCAAGCCCCGCAACCCAAGATTCCTCCGGAAGCGGACCAGAAAAAGCCGGCCGCTCCCGCAGGCCGTACCCCCGCCGCGGCCCCGGCCCCCAGAACGC
>Ga0129299_1001427_pt1 | contig 15962 bp, 11 predicted proteins | sample ConPoolayeCmetaG_FD_94477 | JGI IMG/M metagenome (GOLD analysis project Ga0129299, IMG submission 94477) | Hot spring microbial mat communities from California, USA to study Microbial Dark Matter (Phase II) - Cone Pool mat layer C metaG ... | reverse complement strand
GTGAAAGGGCAACGAGGCCGTTGCCCCTCCATTCTTGGAGTGCTGCCGGCCCGGCGGGCTTATGCGCGCGGGGTGAAAGGGCAACGAGGCCGTTGCCCCTCCATTCTTGAAGTGCTGCCGGCCCGGCGGGCTTATGCGCGCGGGGTGAAAGGGCAACGAGGCCGTTGCCCCTCCATTCTTGGAGGGCTGCCGGCCCGGCGGGCTTATGCGCGCGGGGTGAAAGGGCAACGAGGCCGTTGCGCCTCCATGCCGATGTTGCTAGTCGCCGGATGTAGGGGAAATGGAGCGATTGACAAGAGGGAGGGGATTGGGTATAATGTGAGTGGAGTTGGGGCGTGGTGTAATTGGTAACACACTTGACTCTGGATCAAGTTAGTCTAGGTTCGAGTCCTAGCGCCCCAGCCATTGTGTTGTGAGCAAGGGAGTGTTTTGGGGACAGACGGCGAAAAATGTGGATTGCATTCGACAGATTTTGTTGATTGAAACGTGTGGGCGTAATGCGCGTGTGTGTGGTGAGGGCAGGCGGCAGAAAATGTTGTTTGCAATCAACAATTTTTGTCGTTTGAGGAGGGGCTAGAGTTAGGGTTAAGAAGAGAACCGTGCGGGGAGAGGAGATAGGTTTCGTAGGCAGCGCGTGAGCGGGACATGCGGGAAGCGAGGCCGGCGGCGAAGGAGGCGGCGTCGGTGGCGGGGCCGGACATGCGGCGAGCGAGTGCAGTGAGGGCGGCTTCACTTGAGGGAAGTGAGTGAGTCTGGCGGTCTTCGAGGAGCTGGAGGAAGTGTTCGAGGCGGCGGAGGAAGCAATAATCCTCGTCGAGTTGAGTGGCGATAGTTTCGGGGAGGAGGTTGGCACGGCGGAGGAGGGCGAGGGCGCGCAGGGTATTGGCGTCGAGCAAGGCGGGCAGGCGCGCCGCGTAGATCATCTGGAGACCCTGCACAAGGAATTCGATATCGCGGATGCCTCCTGGGCCGTTTTTGATGTCAGTACCGGTGGCGGTGACGGAAGATATTTGAGCGGCGCGTTGGCGCATGCGGTTGATGGAGGCGGCGACGTCAGCGTGGCAGCGCGGGGCGGCAAGGAGCGGGCGCAGGGCGTTAAGGAGGTAAGCGCCAATGCAATGAGCGCCGGCGATGGGGCGGAGTTTGAGGGCGGCTTGGAGCTCCCACAGCGCAGCGTGGTGGCGATAGTAGCTGAGCACGGTGTTGACAGAGGGGACGAGTTCGCCTGACGAGCCGTATGGTCTGAGGCGAAAGTCCACGCGGTAGGCATAGCCATCTTCGGTATGGGCGCTGAGATCGGCGCGCAGCTGCTCGAGAATGGCGGCATAGAGTTCCTTGTGAGATTTCGTGCGGCCATCGCGATAGCGGACGGAGAAGGAGACATCATCGCAGACGGCGAGGAGATCGATATCGGAGCTGTAATTAAGTTCGTTGCCGCCGAGTTTGCCGAAGGCGAGGAGGCAGAGGTGGCGGGCCGGATCGTCTATGCCGTCACAGGCGGCGAGGTCGTTGGCGAGGCGGAGCCAGCACTGCTCGAGCGTGGCAGCGGTGAGGGCATCAGCGACGGCGGAGATTTCGGCGACGGTTTCCGGGAGGGGCGCGCCGAGCCAGATATCGCGGGTGGCGATGCGGAGGAGCTCGCGGCGGCGGGAGCGGCGGACGGCGGCGCGCCAGGCAGGTTGAGAGGGATGTGGGCAGGCGGCGAGGAGATCGTTGCGGACGTCGGAGGGGGAGCGGAGTGGGCGGATGACCGCAGGGTCGGTAGCCCAGTCGAACCATTCGGGATGAGCGACGAGGGTATCGGCGAGGAACTGGCTGCCGGAGAAGATGGTTAACAAGATATCGAGGCGGGCTGGTTGGGCGAGGAGGAGAGCGAAGTGATCATCGCGGTGAGGGAGGGCGGCGACGAAGCGTTCCCAGTTGTTGAGTGCCATATCGGGATCGGGCTTGGTGCGGAGGATATCGGCGGCGAGGATGGCGAGGCGGGCGAAGAGGGAGCGGGCGGGTTCAGGGCCGGCGAGGGAGCGGAGGTTGCGAAGCGCGGCGGCGGGGTTGAGAAAGCCGGCGGCGGAGAGAATTTGCTGATGATAGAGGTTGGTGGGGGAGTCTGAGAGGATGACATCAGCGACGGTGCCAGTGGAGGCGCGAGGGAGGGCATCGCGGCCGAAGTGGCGTTCGACGAAGGCGCGGACGACGGCGGTATGGGTTTCGAAATCGAGGTGCAAGCGTTGGGCTGGGGAGAGGTCATCGGTTTGGGAGTAGCCCATGCGGCGGGCGAGGTGGAGGAATTCTGGGGAATCAGGGTGTGGCAGAAAGAGGTCTTTGGCGGAGCCGCGGAGCATGCGGAGTGCGTTGATGAGGCGGCGGAGGAAATCGTATGCGGCGGTGAGCTGGCTGGCTTCGGAGGGGGAGAGGACACCGGAGCGGGCGAGTTCTTCGAGCGCGAGATGGATGCGTGGGGTGCGGAGAGGGGGATGAGCGGCGCCGTGGATGACTTGGAGGATTTGGACATCATACTCGAGGTCAACGAGGCCGCCGGGGCTGAATTTTGCATTGAGGCGGCCGTGGGTCATTTCTTGATATTGTTTATGGCGCAGGGAGCGGAGCTGGGTGAGATCAATGGAATGAGCGTGGTAAAGGAACTCATCACGGAGGCGTTCAAGTTGTTTACCGAAATCGCTATCACCGCCGACGGCGCGGAGACGTACAAGAGCGAGGCGTTCATAGGAGTGAGCGGGGCCACCGGGGCCGTAGTAGCGGCAGAACTGTTCGAGACTTGCGGCAAGCGGGCCGGCGGCGCCATAGGGGCGCAGGCGCAGATCAATACGGAAGATGCCTTCACGCTTGGCGCGGATGCCGAGGGAGACATGCTGCACGAGGCGCTGAAAGAACTCTAGGTTGGTAAGCGGGGGTTGGCGATCAGTCTGGCCGTTATCGCTGTAGACGAACAGGAGCTCGATGTCGGAGGCATAGCCTAGTGCGGCGCCGCCGAACTTGCCGAGGCCGAGAATGGCGAAACGGGCTTCCACACCGGCGGCAGTGCGGGGCACGCCAAACTGGCGAGTGAGGTCAGCATAGACGCAGGCGGTGGCGGTGCGTACGACTTCTTCGGCGAGAACAGTGAGATGCTCGGCGAAACGGCGGAAATCATAGTGCGGAGTCAGGATTTGATCAAGATCGATGAGGAAAATTTCGCGGTCTTTGAAAGCGTTCAGGCGGTCGAGTTGTTCATCGAGAGTGAGGGCATCCGCCAAGGCAGCCTGCAGGCGTTGGCGAATGGAGGAGGCGGGCTGGCTGAAGGAACGGCCGCTGACATGCGGAGAGAGCATGGGGAGCAGAGATTCGTACTGCTGGCGGATGAAGTCTTCCCAGAGGAAGTCGCTGGCACCGAGGACGCGAGCGAGGTCTTGGAGGGCGCGAGGATTGGAGAGGACATCGAGCCACTGGCCGCGGCTGGGAGCGCGTAAGATGGAGGAGACGAGCTGCTCAAAGCGGCACAGCGCGGTGTAGGGATCAGGCGCTTGGGTAAGGAAGTAGGTAAACTGTTTGGTGAGCAGGACCGAGAGTTTAATTTGGTCGAGCTGGCTGGGGTCTTCGATCTTGCCGCCTGTGCGGTTGGTGACGAGCAATTCGTCGTGGATGTGGATGCCATCAGTCTTGATGGCAACGTATTCAATACGGATGTCGTGGAGCGCGAGGGCATTGGCAAGGGAATAGAGGAAGGCTGGGGTATCTTGAGCGGAGACACGGAGGCGGGTGCAGGCGGAGTCGTTATCTATATCGATCTGGACGGGGTAGAGGGCGGCGCGGGCATCCACGGCGGTGGAAGCGAGGTGCTGGGCGACGAACTCGTTGACGCGCTGACGCGCGCGGTCGTAGGCATCGGGGCCGCCGCGTTCGATCATGCCGATGACATCGCGAAGACGGGCGGAGAGCTCGGCCGACCATGCGGGGAGCGGCTTGGTGTGGCGGAGGGAGCCTGTAAAGTGGTCTACGATGCGGCGGCGCGCGAAGGTGGCATCGGGCGAAGCGTTTGTGCGCGTGGCAGGTAAGTGGGGAGCGGGCCGTGCGGCCGTGTAGGTGAAGACTTCGCCGGCGTGAATTTCGAAATCCAGACTGGCAAGGATGCCGGTGATGAGGGAGAACTCATACGGATAATCAAACGCCAGGATAGTAACGTCGAGCAAGCCGTGTGCTTCGGTGACGAGGACGTCGGCGGGACAGTCAGGCGAGAGGTGTGAGAGGGCGCGGAGATGACGGGCGATGTCGTCAAGCGAAAAGAGTTCGAAATAGCGCGGGCTGAGGCGAGCCAGATGTTCGTGAACAAGCGCCGGTGGCACGTCAGGACAGAGTTGCTGCAGGGCGCGCGCGTTGGAAGGGGAGGAAATCATCCGCCGATGGACACCATGGAGACAGGTTGATCAAACGATGAGTCATGGCGTTTATGCTGGAGAGCGGCACAGAGCGCGAGATGGAGGCCATCAACGTTGCGGGCGCGGAGGTGCGGGAGAAGATCGAGCGCATGGGGGCGTGCCAGGCAGCCGAGGAGCGCACCGCCGGCAGTGAGGCGCAAGCGGCGGCAGCCGGTACAGAACGGCTGGGAGACCGACGCGATGATACCGGCAGTGCATTGGGCACGGCAGCCGTTGGAGAGGAGGAAGCGCTGATGGCAGGCGGGGGTTGAGGGGAGAGGGGTGAGGGAAAAGTGAGCGGAGAGGGCGGCCGCGATGAGTGCGGCGGGGAGATAGGCAGAGAGGAAGAGCGGGCGAGCGCAGCCGATGGGCATGAGTTCGAGGAAGCGGATGTGGCAGCCGTGGTCGAGTGCGAAGCGGGCGAGGCTGGGGAGTTCGTCATCGTTCCAACCGCGGAGGACGACCATGTTGAGTTTGACAGAGAGGCCAGCGGCGCGTGCGGCGGCGATGCCATCCAAGACGGGTTGAAGTTGGGCGCCGCGTGTGATGCGGGAATAGACATGGGGACGCAGGGTGTCCAGGCTCACGTTAATGCGGCGGAGGCCGGCATGCGCCAGTGTGGCGGCCAGGGTGGCCAGGCGCTGGCCGTTGGTTGTGAGTGCAATATCTGGGACACCGGTGGCTGCCAGGGCATGAACGAAGGCGGGCAGGCCTTTGCGCAGCAAGGGCTCACCGCCGGTGAGATGGACTTTTTGGACGGGGGCGAAGCGCTGAGCGGAGCGCACAAACCAGAGGAGCTCGTGGAGTGAGATGCGGTCATAGCGGGGCGAGGAGGATGGAGCGGATTCAGGGGAGCAATAGATGCAGTGCAGATTGCAAGCAGCGGTGATGGCGAGCCGGAGGGCGAGGGGCGCGGGAGGAGAATCACAGGAAGGTGTGATCATGCGCACAGGGGGAGGAGATTAAGCGTTGCGAACGGCGGCGATGAGGGTATCAGCCACATAGTGCTTTTGGGCATCAGAGAGTTCAGGATAGATGGGGAGGGCGATAGTTTCTGCAGCGGCGCGTTCGGCTTCTGGGAAGTCGCCGGGTTGATAGCCCAAGAAGGAGAAACATTTTTGGAGGTGGAGTGGCACGGGGTAGTAGATTTCGACGCCGATTTGGGCGGCTTTTAAGGCGGAGAGAACGGCATCGCGGCGCGGGACGCGCACGACGTACTGATTGTAAATCATGTAGCGGTCTGGCCTGACGACGGGTGTAATGATGTGGGGACAGGCAGCGAAGGCCTGATCATAGAAGAGGGCGTTGCGGCGGCGGGCTTCGTGCCAGGAATCAAGATGGGGGAGTTTAATTTGGAGGACGGCGGCCTGCAGGGCATCGAGGCGGAAATTGCCGCCGATGAGGTGGTGGTAGTATTTGGGTTCCATGCCGTGGACGCGCAAGATTTTGAGGCGTTCGAAGAGGGCGGGATCAGCGGTGGTGACGAGGCCGCCATCACCGGCGCCGCCAAGGTTTTTTGACGGGAAGAAGGAGAAGCAGCCGACGGTGCCGATGGTACCAGCCTTGCAGTTCTTGTAGCGCGCGCCGATGGCTTGGGCAGCGTCTTCAATCACGGCGATGTTGCGGGGCTGTGCCAGGGAGGTGATGGCATCCATGTCGGCGCATTGACCGAACAAATGAACGGGCATGATGGCTTTCGTGCGGGGCGTGATGGCGCGTTCGATCAAGGCGGCGTTGATGTTGTAGGTGTCGGGCTCAATGTCAACGAAGACGGGGCGTGCGCCGGTGCGGGCGATGGAGCCGGCAGTGGCGAAGAAGGTGTAGGGCGAGGTGATGACCTCATCGCCGGGGCCGATGCCGAGGGCCATAAGTGCGAGGAGGAGGGCATCGGTGCCTGAGGAGACGCCGAGGGCGTGCGGGGTGCCGATATAGGCCGCGCAATCCTTTTCGAACGCGCTGACGACGGGACCCATGATGAAATACTGGGAAGCGAAGACGTCGCTGACGGCGCGCATGACGTCGTCTTTAATGGTGGCGAACTGTGCTTTCAGGTCGAGCAACGGAACATGCATAGGAGAGAAGGAGGGACGGGTGAATGAGTGATGGGTGGAATGAGGGGAGTCATAGGTGGAAAAGAGAAGAGAGCAGGGCAGGGACGGCGGAAAGAGCGTCGTCAAGTTTGTCTGGATGTGAGCCGCCGGCCTGGGCGCTGTTGGGTCTGCCGCCGCCGCCGCCGCCAATGAGTGGGGAGAGAGCTTTGACGAGTTTACCGGCATGGAGGCCGGCTTTAACTTGGTCGTCACTCATATGCACGCTGATGCTGCACTTGCCCTCATGGTGTGCGCCAAGCACAATGATGTAGTGTGGGAGTTTGGCTTTCAACTGGTCGCCGACGGCGAGCACAGCTGAAGGCTCTGCCTCGCCAATATTCGCGATGACGAGCTGCGCGCCGTTGAACTTCTGCGCGTTCTGCAGCGCCTTGCGCGCGATGTCGCCGGAGCCTGAAGAGCGCGCATCTTTCAGTTTTTTCTGCAAGTGCTTGATTTCGTCGTGGAGCTTTTCGATGCGCGCGGGTAAGTCCGTGTCCTTGACATTCAAGGATTGAGCCACGCCGCGCAGCAGGGCGCGCTGGCGCTGGATTTCGCGCAGGGCGGCGAGGCCGCAGAGGGCCTCGATGCGGCGGACGCCGGCAGCGATAGCGGACTCACTGGTGATGAGGAAGGCGCCGAGGGAACCGGTAGAGGGGGCGTGCGTGCCGCCGCAGAGTTCGCAGCTAATGTCGCTGATTTTAACCATGCGGACATGCGCGCCGTATTTTTCGTCGAAGAGCATCATGGCGCCGGCCTTGCGCGCGTCATCGATGGTGGTTTCGATAATTTGGACGGGGAGATCCCGCACGATGGCCTGATTGACGAAGGTTTCGATCTTCTCGATATCGACCGGCGAGATGGCGGTGTGATGATGGAAATCGAAGCGCAAGCGTTCGGGCGTGACTGACGAGCCGGTTTGCGTGGCGTGTTTACCGACGACGGAGTGCAAGGCTGCGTGCAAGAGATGGGTGGCCGTGTGATGCCGCATGATGGCCTCGCGCTGGCTGGGTTCGACGGCGAGCAGGACAGTATCGCCGACGCGGAGGGGCGCGGGCAATGGGGCGATGTGATGAGCGAAGAGGTTGTGCGTGGGGCGGGAGACATTCAATACGGGCACGGGTGGGGAGGCGGAGCCGCATAGCTGCAGCGTGCCGGTGTCGCCGGCCTGCCCACCCGATTCGCCATAGAACGGCGTGTGATCGACAATGACCACACCGCTCGCACCAGCGGGCAGTTCCGTGCAGCGTGCGCCGTTCTCATCAAGCAACGCAGTTACGAGGGAGCGAGCGGTCAACGATGTATAGCCGATAAAGGTGGTATCACCCAGATCATCATAGAGTTGTTCGTAGACTTTTTGGAGGCGCGGGCCGGCGACGTTGCGGGCGGCTTTGGCGCGTTCGCGCTGGGCGCGCAGGCATTGTTCGAAGCCGGCGGTATCGACGAGCCAGCCAATTTCGCGCGCCATATCTTGAGTAATGTCGAGGGGGAAGCCGTAGGTGTCGTGCAATTTGAAGGCGTCGGCGCCGGAGAGGGTTTTGCGGGAAGGATCGGAGTGCGCGACGACGTGTTGAAAGAGTTCAAGGCCTTTGTTGAGGGTTTCAGCGAAGCGTTCTTCTTCAGCGGTGATCAACATTTCGATGTGGTTTTTGCGCTCGTGGAGAGAGGTGTAGTGAGCGCCGAGAATGTTATCGAGGACATGCACGAGGTCGGCGAGGAAGGGTTTTTGGATGCCGATGCGGCGGCCGTAGCGGACGGCGCGGCGGAGGATGCGGCGGAGGACATAGCCGCGGCCTTCGTTGGAGAAGACGGCGCCATCGGCGAGTGCGAAGGCGACAGCGCGGATGTGGTCGGCGATGACGCGGTGGGGCATACCGGCGTCAATTTCGGCATCAGTCATTGGGCGCGGGCCGAAGAGTTCGAGGGGAGTATAGGGGACGCCGGAGAGTTTTTCGACAGCGTTGATGAGGGGGGCGAAGAGATCGGATTCGTAATTAGAGTGGACGCCTTGCAAGACAGAGGCGAGGCGTTCGAGGCCTGCGCCGGTATCGATGCACGGCTTGGGGAGAGGCTCTGTGGAGCCGTCGTCGCGGCGGTTGAACTGCATGAAGACAAGGTTCCAGAGTTCGAGGGTAGCGGAGTCGTCGAAGGTGAGGGAATGTGGGTTGGCGGAGCCGAAGAAGGAGCGGAGGTCGAGATGGATTTCGGAGCAGGGGCCGCAGGGGCCGGTGTCACCCATCTCCCAGAAGTTGTCCTTCTTGCCCAGACGCACGATGCGGTGAGCGGGGATGAACTTTTTCCAAAGAAGTTCGGCGTCGTCATCCTGGTCGAAGACAGAGACCCAAAGATGCTGCTTGGGCAACGCGTACACGCTGGTGAGCAATTCCCAGGCGAAGGCGATGGCGTCGGCCTTGAAGTAATCGCCGAAGGAGAAATTGCCAAGCATTTCGAAGAAGGTGTGATGGCGGGGGGTTTTGCCGACGTTGTCGAGGTCGTTGTGTTTGCCGCCGGCGCGGATGCATTTTTGGCAGGAGGTGGCGCGCGAGTAATGGCGGGTTTCCATACCGATGAAGACCTGCTTGAACTGGTTCATACCGGCGTTGGCGAAGAGCAAGGTTGGGTCGTTGTGCGGCACGACGGGCGAGCTCTCCACCAGCGTGTGGCCGCGGGAGGTGAAGAAATCGAGAAAGGCACTGCGAATTTGATTAGATGTCATGGCAGTTAGTAAAAATTCCATATGTTAGGTTGAGAGATTATAGCAAAAATGGGTGAAAAGGGGGAGAGTGCGGCAGGGGGATGGTGAATGATGGGAGCCGGACAGGTGATGCGGTGAGGGGGAATGGGAGGTATAGGACGGATAGTAGCTATTAGAAGCGAGGGGATGTCAGAGGGCGCGGGAGAGGAGTTCGTGGAGCTGGGCGGGCGAGAGGGGGATGGGATTGCCTTTCATGCTGGAGGCGTTGAGGGCGTGGGGAATGACAGCTGGAATGAGGGCGGGCGTGAGGCCGAGCGAAGCGAGAGGGGGGATGTTGAGCGTGGCCGAGAGGTGGGAGGCCCATGCTGCAGCGTCTTCGGGGGTGGAGCCGGCGCCGGTGAGGCGGGCGATGTGGGCGAAGCGGGCGAGGGCGGCGGTGGCGGAAGGGGTATGTGCGTTGCGGAGGGCGGCGATGTTGGCGAGCATGACGAAGGGGAGGAGGCGGCCGCAGATTGCGCCGTGGGGCGCGCGGAGCAAGCCGCCGAGGGGGCCGGCGAGGCCATGCACGGCGCCGAGTTTGGCGTTGGCGAGGGCGAGGCCGCTGAGCATGGCGGCGAAGGACATGTCGGCGCGTGGGGCGAGATCATCGCCGTGTGCATAGGCGCGCGGGAGTGCGCGGGCGGCGCGGGTGAGGCCTTCACGGCAGAACATGTCGGTCAATGGATTTGCGGCATGGGAGACGAAGGCTTCGATGAGTTGAGTGAGAGCGTCCATGCCGGTGGCGGCGGTGATTTCGGGTGGCAGCGAGACCGTCAAGGCGGGATCAACGAGGACGATGCGGGGGGCGAGTTGAGGGTGGCGGAGACTGACTTTGACGTGATGTTCAGGCGCATAGAGAACAGCGTTGAAAGTAACTTCAGCGCCGGAGCCAGCGGTAGTGGGGACGGCGAGGGAGGGGAGCGGGGGGTGAGCGAGCGGCAGGGCGCGGCCGACAGTTTCGAGATAATCGTAGATATCGCCGGGGTTGGTGAGAAAAGCGGCGATAGCTTTAGCGGCATCAATCACGCTGCCGCCGCCAAGGGCAACAATCACGTCGGCGTGAGAATCGCGGGCGCAACGCACACCGGCGCGAATATCATCGGTGGAAGGCTCGTTGGAGACATGCCAGTGTGCGGCGAGGAGGTGCGCCGTATCGAGCAGTGCTGCGGCGGCACGAGCGTGTGGATTGCGCGGGCTGCAGACGAGCAGGGCACGAGAGCCGAGGGCGGCGGCGTGTTCGGCCACGGAGTGCAAAGAGCCGCAGCGAAAAATGATGCGGCCAGGAGCAGCGAAGGAGAACTGCAGATCAGCAGCTGTTGTCATGAGGGAAGATGTTGGAGAATTTGACACTGGTGCGCGGGGCGGCCATCATGTGAGCGACGGCGTCACGCCAGGCGGCGTAATGGGGGGTTTGTTTGTGGGCGAGGGCATCGCCGGGGGTGCGGTAGACTTCAACGAGGAGGAAGTTGGAGGGCTGAACGTGCTGTTGGAGGAGGTCGAAGCGGGCGATGCCGGGCTCATGCAGGCTGGCGCAGGCGTTGGCGATGGTGGCGTGTTTGAACGCCTCGATGTATTCGGGCTTGACGGAGACATGGACATGAACGATGAGCATAGGAACTCCTTGAATTAGATGTGAGGGGGAGGAGAAGCAGAAGACGGTTTGGCATAGCAATAGAGACAGGCATGAGGACATGGGTGATAGGAGCCGATATCGGTGCTGGCGCTGCAGCCGCAGTGGGGGCGGGTAGGGCGGAGAGGGATGTTGGGGAGTGTGGCGCCGGCCAATTCCCGGAAGCGCCAGATATCGACACAGTGGGCTTTTTTGACGGGGCCGCCGAGGAGTTCATCCTGGCAGCAGACGCGGATGGTGAAGGCATAGGTGCGTGCGATATTGGCGATTTGGAGGAGCAAGGAGCGTTTGACTTCAAGGGGGGGATTGGTGATATGAAAGTGGCGCTGGTGGAGGCGGCGGAGCATGTGGGGATAGGATTGGACGAAGGAGACGATGCAGTCGCGGGAGCAGGTGGAGAGTTGAGCGGCGATGGAGGCGAAGCGATCGAGGGTGTGGGCGGGAGAGATGTGTGGAGAGAGGACGATGGGATCGAAGCGCCAGACGAGGGAGTTAGGGCCGAATGTTTCACTGAGCTTCTGGAAGTCACGGATGCGGGCATGAAGGGAAGTGAGGTGGTGTTCGAGCGGTTCAGTGAAGCCGGTGATGGTGTAGAGGCAATAGAAAAGGAAGCCGCGGGAGCGGACTTCAGCGAGGACATCATGGAAGGAAGAGAAATCTTTGGACCAGAAGACGAAGCCGATGACGTCGTTGGGGGCGAGGGAGACGGAGCAGGGCTGACGAGAATAGGGGTGAGTGAAGGAAGCCGAGCCGGCGCGGAGGGAGCGGAGGAACCAGTCGCGGTGGGTAGCGGGGATATCGCAGCGGCGGCTGGCGGAGATGATGCGGGGCGCGGGCATGGCGTGCGAGCTAGTCATTGTAGCGGCCGAAGCGTTGAATGGCAGCCATGATGAAGCGCATGCCGGAGAGCATGGATTCGTTGTTGACAGGGCCTGAGGTAGCGAAGAGGAGACCGCGGCGATCGCGTGTGGCGTCGGAATCGCGGAGGAATTCGGCGACGATGTTGACTTGTTCATTGCGGCTGAATGTGAAAGGTGCGGGATGGCCGTGGATAACGGCGCGAGGGAGGTGGGCGTGAATGTCTTGAGGTTGAGGGAGGAGAGTGTGGCCGAAATAAACGGTGGTAAGATTGAGGGAACCGAGCAGAGGGAGCAAGTGGCCCATGGGGGAATCGGAATGCTGGCTGCGCATGCCGGCGGGAGCGGGGCTGTAAGGGCACTGTGGGATGTCAGGGGCGAAGGGATCGTGGCAGGCGAGGTTGTTGTCGCACCAGAACTTTTGGAGCTCCGGAGGGGCGAGGCTGCCGTGTGCGTGAGCGAGACTGACGAATTCGCGTGCAGGCGCGAGATGGTCTGCATTGGAATAGAGGGCAGAGGTCATGATGATATTATAACAAAGGAAGGACGAAAGTGACGAAAAGGACTGAGAGGATGCGTGAGGTTGGTTGGGGTAGGTGGTAGAAGTGGTGGTTTGGAGAGAAAAGTGTATAATAGGTGCATGAAGACAGGAAACGACAAGAGCAGGGAGTATGTGCAAGTGGTGTGCACGGTGGGGACGGAGTTGGAGGCGGAGCGGATTGCGCGGGCGGTGGTGGAGCAGCGGCTGGCGGCGTGCGTGCAGATTATTGCGCCGGTGCAGAGCATTTACTGGTGGCGCGGGGCGATTGAGCGGAGTACGGAGTGGATGTGTGTGATGAAAACGAAGTGGGAGAAGTTTGAGGGATTGCGGCGTGCGATACGGGAACAGCATACGTATGAGACGCCGGAGATTATAGCGACACCGATTGTAGGGGGAGATGAAGCGTATTTGGCATGGATAGAAGAGGAAGTAGGAGGGAGATGAGGGTATTGTGGGGATTGGTGGTGCTAGTGGGGAGCGGAGGGCTTGTGGGGTGCGATCCGCTGGGATATTTGGATGAGGTACCGCGGCCGCGAGCAGTGCGGGCGCCGCGCGAGGCCGAGGCGTTGCCGCGCGTTGAGGCGGTGGTGAGCATGCGGCGTGCGGATGTACTGACGGTAGTGGCGGATGGAGCGACACAGGCGGTGCATTTTGGGGGGGTGTGGGCGCCGTCGCCCGTGGGGGGACGGTTCAACACGCAGTTTGCGGCGCATACGGGATTGGCGGCGGCGGTCTTGCCGCGTTACGGGCGGGAGGCGATTGACGCTGTGCGGGCAATGTTTGCCACGGGGACATGGCGGATGGCGGCGCTGGGAGTAACGACGAACAAGGGGGCTGTGCGCACGGCGGTTGATTTTGTGAACGAGCGGGATGAGAGCATGGTAGCAGAGTTGTTGCGGCGTGGGAAGGTGGCGTGTGTGGGGCGAGCGCCGCGGACGGTGATTGCGTATGCAGAGCTGGAACAGGCGGCACGCGCAGCAGAAGCGGGGATGTGGCGGCACGGGGTACCGCTTGCACGGCGGATGCGGCTGGCGAGCAGATTCGAACGGGAGACCGTCTTGCGCGACACACAGAAGGTGTACCAGCAGCGCAGTACGGCGACGGGCCGGAAGAGCGCGGATGAGCGTGGCGCCGTGCTGGAGCGGCATGAGAACATTGAGGAACGCGGTGTGATTGAGCTAGAGATCATGATACAACCGCCTGTGACGCGCTCGTATGAGCTGGTGGCGCGCTACCGTTTTTTTGTGACGGAAGAGTACGGGCGCAACCAGCAGGCGATCAGCGGAGTGGGAGATGACGGAAAACGGATCGACATGCGGCGTCCGCCAAAAGGCGAAAGCGCTAGCGATGCAGGAGCGAGCGAAGTTGAGACGGAGCTGATCGTGGTGACGAACGCAGTGACGCAGGTGCGTTTGGCATCAGCGCCCGTGGCGTACACAAAGAGTGAGAAAGCGGGGATTGCGTATCAGCAAGGGCAGACGGTGACAGGGTATGAGTTAGAAGTATGGCTGGCGACGAATTTAGTATATCGAGCGAGTGAAGGTGGTTAGGAGAAGTAAGAATGACGATTTATGATGTGAAAAATGCGATGATGTAACGTGACATGGGGGAGCGATGAGAACAAGCACGTGGATTGCGAGTGTCGTCTGGACAGTGATGGTGGCAGCAGGTATGACGTGGGGAAAGTTGACTGAGGTAGTGATATTTCACACGACGGACGTGCATGGCAATTATGCGCCGGTAATTGATTATGAAGGGGTGACGAATGTGGGCGGGGTGTATCAACTTGCGGCGGTGCTGGAGGAATGCCGGAGCGAGCAGAAGCACACGATAGTAGTGGATAACGGGGACACGTATCAGGGGACGCTGATGAGCTGGCTGACGCGCGGGCATGTGGTGATGGAGACGATGAATCAGCTGGGGTATGAGGTATGGAACATCGGCAACCATGATTTTGACTGGGGAGTGGAGATTTTGGGTCTGAACATGCGGCAGTTTTCGAACAGCGTGTTGTCGGCGAACACGCACTGGGCGGGCGCGGAGCCATCACCGTTGGCGGGAGTGAAGCCGTTTGTGGTGAAAGAGAGAGGCGGGATGCGGATCGGGTTTGTTGGGGTGACGCATCCGAAGGTGCCATATTGGACGCGGCAGAGTATGCTGCAAGAGACGGTGGTGGAGCAGCCGGTGACGGCGTTGCTGCGGGTGATGCCGGCGGTGCGGGCGGCGCGGCCGGACTGCATCGTGTTGCTGGCGCATCTGGGGTATAATGAGAAAGAAGGGGTGCTGGAAGAGGAGCTGCAGAAAGTCGTGGAGCAGTTTCCGGACATAGATGTGATTATTGGCGGACACACGCATACGGCGGTGCCAAGCATGAAGTTTGGGAAGACGCTATATACACAAGCGGCGTATCATGGGACGGCGCTGGGCGAGGTTCATCTGTATTTTGACGCGGCGACACACGAGTTGGTGCGGAGTACGGCGATGCTGGTGCCAGTTGGGCCGGACGGGCCGTACGCGGCGCTCGTGCAGACACAAACACAGATGATTGCGGCATTAGCGGAGAGCACGGCGACACAAGTGTTGGCGTACATAGATGGTGTAGTGGGCGGGGCGGCAGTGAATACAGAGGAATCAGCAGAGCAGACGTTGTTGTGTGAAGCGATAGCGAGCGTAGCGCGTGCAGATGTAGTGTTTCACGGGGCGTTTGGGAGCGGGGCAGTAGTGAGCAATGAATATATGACCATCGGTCACTTATTCAAGATGATACCGTATGAAAATGGGATCGTGGTGGCGAATTTGACGGCGAGCGAGATCAAGGAGGTGTTGGACGGGCTGATAGAGTGGTGGGGTTCGTCACAATTTGCGTTTCCGTATGGGGTGCGCGCGCGAGTGGACATTGAGGGCATGCCGGGCGAGCGGGTGTTATCGTTGCAGGACATGCAGGGCAGGCCGTTGCAAGCGACGAAGCGGTATCGGGTGGCGTTCAACAGTTACATGGCGGCGAGCGGGGGGCAACGGCATATGAAGTTGCGAGCGGTGGTAGACCAGCGTGCAGCGGAGGAGATAGTGGGGACGACGCGGGATGCGGTAGCGATGTTTTTAGTGTCAACGGGGGTATATAGGCCGCGGGTGGTGCGGAGCATTGAGCACGTGGGGCACGCGCCGGGGCAGTTAGCGCCGGTGACGGCGGCGACGGTGTTGAGGCCGGGGTCGTTGGAGCTAGTGGAATTTGCGTATATGCATGCGGGGGCGCGTTCAGAAGAACAAGCGAGCGAATGGTTTGTTGTGCGGAACACGGGGAATGCGGCGGTGAACTTAAAGGGGTATACGTTTACCGATGGGGACGAGGGTGGAGCATTCCGGATAGACCGGGATTTGGTTGTGGGGCCGGGAGAGGTGGTAGTGATGTGCCATACGATCGAGCAGTTCAAGCGGCATGCGTATGCGACGAATCCATACTTGCGGTTATTTGAATACGGGAAGCTGGCGGGGCGGCTGAATTTAGGGAATCGGGGTGATGAGCTGATGATTGTTGATCCACAGGGGCGGCTGGCGGATCAAGTGGTGTATGGGCAACACATAGAGAAGTGGCCGGGGTGGCCGGCGGAGAGCAAGGCGCCGAATCACAAGATTGGGGAGAGTTTGAAAAAGACGAAAGGCGGGTGGGTGGTGAATAAGGAGCCGTTGACCGAGTGGTAAGG
>Ga0129299_1001426_pt1 | contig 15963 bp, 15 predicted proteins | sample ConPoolayeCmetaG_FD_94477 | JGI IMG/M metagenome (GOLD analysis project Ga0129299, IMG submission 94477) | Hot spring microbial mat communities from California, USA to study Microbial Dark Matter (Phase II) - Cone Pool mat layer C metaG ... | reverse complement strand
GGGCTTCTGATGCCGCGTCGCTTGGCCGATCACTACCAGCCCGGCGTGGACGGAGTGGCCATCCGATTGGGCGATCGCAGCAGCCTGATCCGACCCAGCCAGATGATTGCCGGCGGTTTCTCCGTCCCGGAAGCAATCGACTTCGTGGTGGGTCGACTGGGGTTGACGGCGGCCCAACTGAAGGAGCAGCAAGGGCAGGGCATTTGCATGCGGTTTCGCACGCTCCACTTCTGGCAACCCTCGCCGGACGCGCCCGTGGTCCAACTGGATCGGGGGTGCGTCGTGCTCGACCGGGAGGTGGTCACCCCCGAAGGGATCGACCAAGCCATCCGTCAGGTGGCCCGTTATCTGAGGGACCGCCAGCGTCCGAACGGCTTTTTCGCACACGCCTACCTCCCCTGGGCCGACCGGATGGAGGAATCCGGTCCGACGATGGACCAGGCCGGCGCCGCATGGGCCTTGGCCATCCATGGCGCCTGGGCGCGCGATCCGGCCTCGATCCGGGCGGCGTCGCGGGCCGTGGACGCCTTGGCCGGAAACCTCGCCCCTGCCCAGGTTTCACAGGCCACCCGGGCCGCCGCCGAACCGCGCGATCCTTCGAAGCGGCCTGCGACGGTGCGACCGGCCTACCTGAAGGCGCCGGAGCAGGCGGACCGACTGGGTGCGACCGCGATGCTGCTGCTGGCGGCCTCGGAGATCCAACCTCCCGAGCGATACCGCGACCTTCGGACCCGGTTGGCGGCGGGGATTGCCACGAGGCAATTGCCCACGGGGATGATGCAGGCCAACTTCGTCACTACTCGTCAGGCCGCCCCGCAAGACACGGACCCGGGTCTGGCGATGTTCGGACTGGTGCGGTGCTATCAGGTCGATCGAATTCCCGCGGCGCTGCAGGTGGTCCGGAACGCCTGCGATCATTACCAGAAGCAGTTCACCGTGGACCCGAGTGCCGCGATGGTACCGTGGCAGGCCCTCGCCTACTCCCGGCTGGCCCAGGTCGCCGGGGAGCCGCGCTTTATGGACCATGTCTTTGCAATGGTCGATTGGTTGGAGCGGTTTCAACTGACCGGCGAGAACGGCGGTTCGTCCGTGATGGATGGAGGGATCGATCCTCTGGGGTACGGGGGGGCGGGGGTGACGACCGCTCTGTACATGACCGCTGTGGCCGACGCCCTGGAGCTGGCCCGCCTGGCTCGGGAGGAGGGGCGCATCCGGCGGTACGAGCGGATGCTTCGAGCGGGCACGAGGTTCGTTCTCCAACTCCAGTTCCGTCCCGAGGAGTGTTACTACGTCCGGTCACGCTCGGAGGCGATCGGGGGAATTCGGACCACGCCGTGGGACCACAGCCTGACGATCGAGAACTGCCGGCACGCCCTTGTCGCCCTGATCCGGGCCAAGCAAATGCTGTTCTGAAAAATGCGCCGGGTGCTTGGGAGGGCAGGCGTCCTCGCGAGCCATCTTTTGTGGGCGGCGTCCCAACCGTATTTGTCGGCTCGGCGAGAGGATAACGCGGCGGGCGGATTAGAACCCTTGCCATCCATCGTGGGTGACGAAAACAGGCGGCGGCACGTCGCACGGCCGTCTTGGCCGTGACCCCCAGTAGCATGGGCATCCTGCCCATGACCCGTAGCACGGCCATCTTGGCCGTGAACTTCACGGGCGGGACGCCCGGCCACGACGATTCACGGGCGGGACGCCCGTGCTACGGCGGATTTTCGAGTCGGTTCCCTATTCCGCATGGATCCGGGCCGATCTCCACGGCAGGGGGCCTTCTTTTGTTGAGGGAAACGGTACCCATCCGTCGGCTGAAAAATGGGCATGGTTCAAAAACGGGGACAGGCACCTCGCCGGAACCCGTTTTCTGGGTCGTACTCGAGGGTTGGCTCGGAGGTGAGTCCCCGTTTTTGAACCATGCCGAAAAATGGTAAAAGTCTGAGGTAAGACGATGCGCCAGAAGCTTGGTACAACGCCCAGGAAGTTACCGGGTGGAAATCGAGGGGCGAGTTTCCCCCGTACGTATGGGGCGTTGAACGTAACGACCCAACGTCCGTCCTTTCACATTACGCCGACCCCCCCATGATCCACTCGGGTGACACGCAGAAGTGCCCGATCCATCGGCGTTTGTGCGTGTAGGTGACGTGCAGCTTGCCGGCGGAATCCTGGATGATTGCGGGATAGGAAAACTCGCAGCCGGGTTCGTGGATCAGGTCGCGCATCCAGGGCCAGGTTTGCCCCTCGTCCTCGCTGAGGGCCAGGGTGAGCGGCGTTCGCTGCGTGGGGCTGTTGTTGAACGCCAGCACGACCCGGCCATCCCGAAGCTTTACCATGTCGATGGCCGCATGCGGGTTGGGCAGATCCGTGTCCACCGCCTGCGTCCACGTCCTGCCGCGGTCGAAGGACTCCGCACGGGCGATCCAACGGTGGTCGTCCGGCCTCAGGTACGTCAACAGGGAACCGTCGCGCCGCTGGATGATCGTGGGTTGCTCGTTGGCCACACCGGCCACGGGGCCCGTGACTCGCCATGTTCGCCCGCAGTCCGAGGTGATCCAGAACCAACTGGAGTCGTCGTCGTTCTCGACGCCGAAGATCACGTCGCCGTTGTCTAAGACGATCGGCTTGGTCCGCACCACCATCCCAAGTTCCTTGCGGAGGAGGCGACTGTCCGACCACGTTCGCCCCTCGTCGGTGGAGGTCTTGCACCGCAGGTCGCACGTCACCCAGCGGACGCCGGGGCCCGGTGGTCCGTCCAGCTTGCCGTGCATGGTCCCGTAGACCAGCCACAGCACCCGGTCCGGCATGACGAACAGAAAGGCGTTGCCCTCCGGTTTGCCGGGCGTTTCGGCGACGATCTGTGCGGGGGTCCATGCTGCGCCGCCTTTGGGCTTTCGGGAAACGACCACGACGGAATCGGGTCGGGCCTCGCCCGAACCGCCGTACCAGCTCGCCAGCAGGTCACCGCTCGGTAGTTCGACGAGGCTGGAGCAGTGACACGTCGGTAACCGCGCCGTGGGGGGGTTGATCTGCTCGGGCGACAGGGTGCTCATGGGTTTGCCTCCGGAGCCCCAGGCCGGACTCTCGCCGATCGCTGAAAGGATCGCCTGGGAATTGAGCTGTAGGATCTGCCCGTGCGGTGCCCACCGGTTTTTCTTGTCCCAGCGGTCCATCGCCTCCGCCACGCTCAACAGACTCAGACGGATCTCCGCGCGGCAGCGGCCGTCCGCGGTCCACGTCACCCGGCGGAACCTCGCCGACGCGGCCAGGTCGCGCAGCTCGGCGACGCTGACGACGCCGTGCCGCACCACGTCGTCGATTCCTTCCCGCTCACTGACGCGGATTTTCCGGATCTTCTGGTAGAGGTCCTCCCGGGCGGATTCCAGCGCCGCGGTGAAGGCGCGCCGCTGCGAATCGCTCCAGCCGGTCTGATCGATGGACATGCCCTGATCGGAAGACCGCGAGGGTCGTTCTACCGGGTGCTGGCAGCTCGCCACGGCGACGACCATTGGAATCACGCCCCACAAAGCCGATCGAAGCATCGCATCCGTCCTTTACAAATCCATTGGAAACGCATCGAGCTGTTCAGGTCCGTTCGGGGTCAGCACGTAGTTGTGTTCCAGGCGGATACCGCCCTTCAGGTGTGGTCCGTAGATGCCCGGCTCGAGCGCGAAGACGTCCCCGACGGCCATCCGATGGTCGCAGCCGACGATCATTCGCGGATTCTCGTGCGGTTGCAGACCCAGACCGTGCCCGGCGTGGTGAAAGAAGCTGTCTCGGGCCAGCGTGCTTGCGTGCAGTCGCCGCTCCATTTCGGCCCGAACCTGACCACCGGTCAGCCCGGGTTCGATGAGGCCGGCCACCTCCGTGAGGGTACCGTGCACGAGCTCCCAGGCCTCGCGCTGGACGGGGGTCGGATCCCCCACCGCAAAGGTCCGGCACAGATCGCACGCGTATCCGTCGATCCGTGGGAAGATATCCAGGATATACAGGTCGCCCGGTTCGATCACCCGCCGTGTCGGCGGTCCGCCGCCGCGGTCGTTCCGCTGACCCACGGCGAAGTCGCCCTCGAGCCGAAAGCTCGTGCCGAGGTGTTCGGTCATCGCCTCGTACATTGCGTTGTAGACGTCGAGCTCCGTACGCCCCACGGCGATCGCCTTCTTCGCGGCGGCGTATCCGACCTCGGCCAGACGAAGGCTGGCTCGGATGCACTCGATCTCGTCGGGGTCCTTGCGCTTCCGGAACCGCAGCATCGTCGGGCGCAGATCCACCCACTCGACCTGGGGGACCCTGTCCCGAAGGACCGCTGCCAACCGGAGCGGCATCGCCGACGGTTCGACAAACATCCGCAGGGGCGACGGGAACCGCCGCAACGCATCGGAAAGGAACGACGCGGCGTCCGCCGTCAGATCGTCCACCAACTGCGTGATCGAGAACGTGGGGTAGAGCGCCACCTGATCGGCGGCCACGTTCCAGGGACCCTCTGGGGCGATCAGCGTGGACGCACCCTCCGACGACATCAGCAACACCACGGGTTGGTGCGGCTCGACCAGACAAGCCGTCAGATAGTAGACGTGCCGATAGTCCGTGACCACGGCCAGGTCGATGTGGTGCTCAGCCATCTCGTCGCGAAGACGACGTTGGCGTATCTTCGACTGTTCGACACTTAACACGGCCCAAACCCTCCCGCGACGCGCGACGGGAGCCATCCGACTGCCGTGGAGTTTACGTCGCACCTCCACTGGCAACAAGCCTCGGCGCCCGGTAAGAGGTAAGAGGGTCAGGCTTACTTCTTGACGTTCGCCGCCTTTGCCGTACATTACTGTCGTGCCAAGGCGCCTTCGAATCGATTGTGCGGACGTCGTCTATCACGTGCTGAACCGCCGAGCGGGACGGACCGCGTTGTTCGAGAAGGATGAGGACTACGCGTCTTTCGAAAAGGTGCTCGACGAGGCACATCACAAGGTCGCCGTTCGGCTTCTGGCATACTGCCTCATGCCGAATCATTGGCATCTGGTGCTTTGGCCACATCGCGATGGCGACCTCTCGCGGTATATGCAGTGGCTGACGACCACGCACATGCGACGATGGCACGCTCACCGCGGAACCCGAGGGGCTGGCCCCGTTTACCAAGGCAGGTTCAAGAGCTTCCCGGTTCAGGAGGACCTTCACTTCCTGGTGGTCTGTCGGTATGTGGAGCGAAACCCATTGCGGGCGAATCGGGTGGCGCGGGCGGAGGATTGGCGCTGGTTGAGCTTGTGGCGCCGCCACCGGGGCGAAGCTTGCGAGTGGCTCATGGCGATGAGCGACTGGCCCGCCGAGGTCCCGCCGGACTGGGTGTCATTCGTCAACCGCCCCGAGACCGACGAGGAGTTGGAGGCGCTGCGGCGAGGCGTCACCAGGGGATCGCCTTACGGGGATGCGACGTGGCAGCACCAGGCGGCCGCCCGACTCGGACTCGAGTCCAGCCTCCGCGACCCTTGGCGCCCGCGGAAGGTCAGGAAACCCGCATAAGTAAGCCTGACCCCCTTACTGACCCCCTTACTCAGGGGCTTGACAGGGCGATCTCACCCCTTACATAATGATCTGCGGTCAGGCTTGCGGGCGTAATTCAGTGGTAGAATGCCAGCTTCCCAAGCTGGACGTCGAGGGTTCGAATCCCTTCGCCCGCTGTTCCTTGTGTGGCAGGCGGTTGAGAGCTTTTCTCAGCTGCTTTTTTGATGCCTCCAGTCCGTGCCGGACCACCCCGAATGGGGGTGCGGGTCAGTTTGGGGCTGGTCGGGTTCACGCGCATTCTTCAATTGTAAGCGGCCACCACCTTCTTCCGCGTCTATAGCCACTGCCCGAAGAACTCGACGATCTTGTCGTGGTCGAGCCTTGGTGCGCCATCCTCGGTATCCAGGACGAACCGATCCTCGGCACCACACAAGCGGTAGAGTCGCCCGAGCCGATCCACGGCGCTCCGGCCCCGTCCGGCACCGCCCACGGTCTCCGGGCGGCCGGCTTGGAGGTACAGGGGCTTGGGAACGTAGCAGGCAAGCATCGAAACGGGGTCAACCAATCCGAGCGTGCCGATCATCGGGGGCGATTCCAAACCATTTTCCGCCCTCGTAGGCGACTCGTCCCGTGCGGGGATCCAGGCCGACGAGGCGATGATCCGATCCTCCAAAGCCACCAGCCATGACAAGACCCGAGCGCCTTCGCCGATCCCACCGATGCCGATGCGGTCTGCATCTACGCCCTGGCGGGACTCGAGGTGGTCGATCAGCCGGATCAGATCCGCCACACAGCACCCCGCGTAGGTCCGTCCCAGTTGAAGGTAGATCGCCATCAGGCGCGACGCGGAGTTTCTCGACGACGGGGGCTCCGCCGGTCGGTCGAGCGAATCGCGGTCGTCCGACAACATGAGCCGACCAAACCCCCGCAGCTCCGGCACGACGACTACGAACCCCGCCTTGGCCCAGACCCCGCCATAAGAGGCCGCTTCGGAAAGGTCCTGCCCGGCACCCGGTCGGAGATGCGGACCCACCACGTCGAGGGCGCCGCGTCCCTGTCCGTGCAGGGCGATCAGCGTCCGACCCTCGTGCCGACCGCGAGGTTCCATCACGTAGGCGGGCAACCAGAAGTCTTCCTCGGTCTCCACCGCGATCAATTCGACGCGCGGATCGCCGCCGTCCCACGTCTGAACGGTCTCGACGCGCGGCGACGCGTAGACGGGTGGTAGATCGAGGCGCATCGCGCGACGCAGTTGCTGGCGATGATCCAATTGCCAACGCCAGAGGTGCTCCGGTCGTTGGCCTTCAAACCAGTGACCCCGGCGGCATTCCTGAAGCCGTCTGTCGATCTGGCGCTCCACAGAGAAATCCGGGGCATCGGACATGTCGATGGGCGTCCGTTCCTGGACCGATTGCGGGTGACGTGGAAACCTGCCCAAATCCAGTATACTACCTTCCGTCGTAAAGGGGCAATCATCCTTCCACGGTTCAAACAAATGCGCACGGGGCCTTTGAAATCGGGTACGACGGGGAAAACGGCGGAGGTCCGCCGATCGGTCCGGCAGAGAGTGGCGTGGGTGTTGCCTTGCCTGGTGGCGTTCTTGGCGAGTTTCTGCGTCATGGTGGTCGAGCTGGTCGCCGGGCGTCTGGTCGCGCGTCATCTGGGCGCCTCGCTCTACACGTGGACCTCGGTGATCGGCGTCGTCCTGACGGGTCTGGCCGTCGGCCACTACCTCGGGGGAAGGATCGCGGACCGCTATCGACCGGCGCGGGCGCTTTCGACGCTGTTCATCCTGGCCTCGGCCTGTTGCCTGGCGACGTTGCCGTTGAACCGGTACGTCGGGGAGTGGTCGGCGCTCGGTGCACTCAGTTGGCCGAATCGCGTCGCCCTTCACGTCACCCTGATCTTCCTGTGGCCGGCGGTGCTGCTGGGGACCGTCGCTCCGGTCGTCGCCAAGATGGCCTTGGACCAGGGGCGACGGACCGGAAGGACCGTGGGGAACGTCTACGCCTGGGGGACCGTCGGCAGCATCGTCGGCACCTTCATGACGGGGTACTGGTTCATCGCCACGATCGGATCGTCCGCGACGGTCGGGCTGGTCGGTGGGGTGCTCGCCATCCTGGGGGTGGGGTTCGCGCTCCATTCCTGGATCAGCCGCATCTGGACGGGCACGATGGTCTTGCTGGCGATGATTCTGGTCAGTCCTCGGCCATGGGCTCGTGCCCTCGCGGCCGATCTGGGTTTCCGGGAGGTGCGGCTCAGCACGATCCTCCACCAGACGGAGAGCGCCTACAGCTTCATCAAAGTGGCGGTCGACCACGACGAACCCGGACTCCGCTCTCTGACCCTCGACGCGCTCATCCACAGTTTCGTCTTCGTGGACGATCCCACGCGGCTGCACTACGAGTACGAACGGCTCTATGCCGCCCTGACCCACCGGTTGGTGGGGGAGCGCCGGCCGATCCGCTCGCTCCTCCTGGGCGGCGGCGGGTACGTCTTTCCCCGGTACATCGAACACGTCTGGCCCGGCAGCGTCATCGACGTGGCCGAGATCGATCCCAAGGTCACTCAGGTCGCCCGGGATTGGCTCGGCTTGCGTCCGGACAGTCCGATCCGTATTCACCACCTCGACGCGCGCAATTACGTCGAGGACCTGCTGAGGGCACGGGACGGGGGCGGTTCCCCCCGCTTCGACTTCATCTACGGCGACGCCTTCAACAACTACACGATTCCCTTTCACCTGACGACCGTCGAGTTCAACCGGAAGCTACGGCGGCTCCTGGCCGACGACGGCGTGTACATGCTCAACGTGATCGACCTCCCCGCGTCCGGTCGGTTCTTGGGCGCCGTCGTCAACACGCTGCGGAAGACCTTCGCGGAGGTGCTCGTTTTCAGCAGCCGTACCGGGTTGCTCGCGGCCGATCCGTTCTCGCGGGACACGTTCGTGGTCGTGGCCAGCCCGAGCCGGCGCGATCTGATCGCCAAGGTCCGGCCGATCGACCCGTCTTCCTTCCCAGGCACCCTGCTGAGCCCCGATCAACTGGCCGCCATCCTCCGTCGCACCGGCGGTCTGGTTCTCACGGACGACTATGCGCCGGTCGAAAACCTCCTGACGCCCCTCTTCCGCGAGGAACAACTATCGGAGGCCCAACGGCTGAGCGACATCGGTCTGGCGCTGGCCACTAAAGGGCAGTTCCAGCAGGCCGTCGAATACTATCACAAGGCCCTGCGTCTCCAACCGGACTTCGCCGAGGCGCGAAGCCACTTGGGCTGGGCGCTGTATCAGCAGGGCGAGCACGATCGGGCGATCGAGATGTTCCACCAGGCGATTCAACAGGCGCCCACGTTGGCCTCCGCCCACAACAACCTGGGGTGGGCGTTCCACGAACAAGGACGCCATGCCGAGGCGGTCGCCGCGTTCAACGAAGCGCTGCGGCACAAACCGGACTTCGCCCTGGCCCGGAACAACCTGGGTTTGGCGTTGTCGGCTCTCGGACGGATCGAATCGGCCGTCGAGCAATACCGCCAAGCGGTTCACATTCAGCCCTCGTTTGCCGACGCCCACTACAACCTGGGCGTCGCGCTGGCGCAGCTTGGTCGGAATGACGAAGCCGTCGTCGCCTATGGTCGGGCCCTCGGCCTGAACCCGAACCACGCCCGGGCGCGCAACAACTTGGGATGGCTGCTTCACCAGAAAGGCCGACACGCCGAAGCGGAGGCGGAGCTTCGCGCGGCCATTCGTGCCAGCCCCGGGTTTCTCCGCGCCATGAACAACCTGGGGTTGGTTCTGACCGCCCAAGGCAAGTTCGACGAGGCCGTCAGCACCTATGCCAAGCTCTTGGAGCAGGAGCCCGGGCACGTCGAAGCCTGCAACAACCTGGGGATCGCCCTCGCCAAGCAGGGCAAGGGCGAGCAGGCCGTCCGATGGTTCACCGAGGCGCTCAAGTTCAAACCGGACTACGGAGCGGCCAGGGACAATCTTCTGGCCATCTATCTGCGGGACGGTCGGTACGCCGACGCGATTGCCCTGCTCCGATCGGCGCTCAAGCACGCCCCGAACGAGCCGGGTGTCTTGAGCAACCTGGCCTGGCTGTTGGCCACGTGCCCCGTGGACGCCCTTCGGGATGGGAACGAGGCCCTGCACCTTGCCCGGCAGGCCGACGAACTCAGCGGGGGTCGCAGCGCCCGGGCGCTGGACGGTCTGGCGGCCGCTCAGGCGGAACTGGGACGGTTCGAGCAGGCCGTCACCACGGCCACTCGGGCCAAGGAACTGGCCCACCGCCTCGGGCATACCGACTTGGCCAAGGCCATCGCCGATCGCCTCGCGCTCTACCAGTCCCGCCGTCCATTTCGCAGCAGTCCGTAAACGTTTCGCCTCAGCTCGCCGTGTGTGGAGTGGGGGGAGGCAGGAAGGGTCCGCGAAGCAGGCGTCCGGACCGTCCGCAGAGCCGCTGGAGGACCCACGCCGATGGGATCAGGCGGTTTGAGTTGGTCCCGCCGATTCCGCGGGGGTCAGCTCGCAGACCGCTTGCCAGGTCGCCGCCGCCCGGTCGAGCAACCCCATGTTCTGAAGGGCCAGCGCAAGGTTCGCGTGGAAATCCACGTTGTCCGGAGCCCCCTTGATCGCCTGCTCGAAGTGTTCGATCGCCAGCTCGAACCGGTTCCTCTCCGCGAACAACAGGCCGAGATGATAGTGCAGGTCCACGTATTCGGGCTTCAGCTCCACCGCGCGCTCGAGCACGGAAATGGCCTCGTCCAATTCGCCCGCCTCCTTGAGCGCCAACCCCAGCTTGATCAGCGCCTTCACGTAGACCGGGTTGATCTCGACGGCGCACCGGAACTCCTCGATGGCCTGGTCGTTGAGTCCCCGGTTGCGAAGCAGCAGACCGAGGCGGTAGTGCATGTCCGCGTGATTGGGCCGGGTCTTGAGCGCCTGCCGGTGCCGCTTGATCTGCTGATCGATCAGATCGGTGACCCCCTCCGCGCCGCCGGATGCGGGCGATCGCCGCGGGTGCGGGTTCAGAACGCCTTCGGTGCTCTGATGTGCCGCGACCTTGAGTTGCAGCCTCGCCATTTCGCTGAACAGGAGCGTGCTGTTGGGCTCAACGCTCGCGGCCATGTCGAAGGCTGCCATCGCCTCCTCGGTTCGCCCCGCGGCCCGTTGGGCCAGACCCAACCCGACGTAGGCGACCAACAACCGGTCGTTGATCTCCACGGCGCGGTTGAACCACCGGGCGGCCTCAAGGTAGCGACCGTTGCGAAGGTGCTGCGTGCCCATCTTGACGACCGCCTCGAGGTACTCCGGATGGATTTCCAAAGCCTGGGCGTAATGACGAAGGGCCGCCGGATCGTCTCCCAAACGGGCGTACAGGTCGCCCAATCGCAAGTGCGTGTCGGCAAAGCCGGGACGGGTTTCCGCCGTTTCGTGAAGGTGCTCGATGGCCTCATGGATCAGACCCGCCTGTTCGTAGGCACTGGCCAGATCGTTGTGGGCCACCCAGTTGTCCGGTTCCATGACCAGGGCGCGTTCGTAGTGCTCGATGGCCAATTGCGGTTGTCCCGTCTCCAGGAACAACCCCGCCAGAATCAACCGCGCATCCACGCTGTCGGGATCCCATCGACACAGCAGTTCGTAGTGGGGAATCGCGTCCGTCGGACGGCCGTCATGGAGACAAATGGCGGCCAGTCGCTCATGGGCGTTTCGCAGTTGGGGACAGAAGTTCAACGCGTCCCGGTAGTACTGCGCGGCGACGTCCAACTGGTTGCGCCGTTCATGGCACAATCCGAGGGAAAACAGAATCGCCGAATTGGTCGGGTCTTCCTTTTGGGCGATCTGAAGGTGTCGGATGGCCTCGTCGGTTCGTCCCATCTCGTCCATCGCACAGATGAGCCCCAATCGGGCCGCGGTCGCCCGTCGGTCCAGTTGCAGCACGTGGTCGAAATTGGCCTGGGCGGCGGCAAAACGTCCTTCCTTGAGGTGTCGCCGACCGAGCGCCATGTGCGCTTCGATGTCCTCGGGACGGTCGTGAACCGCCTCGACCAACGCCCAGGTCGGCTCATCGCTCGTGTCCCCCAGTTGCGCCTCGAAGGCACTGCCGAGGTTGCCCAACAACCCCCGACCCAAGCCCTCCAGCAGGTAACCCATGATGCGTTTCCCCGGCGACTTCCCCCGTCCGACGGTTCCGTGCGATCGGCGATTTCGTCTCAGGCAGCCAAGGTCTCCAAGGCCTCTCGGGCCGCCGACAGTCCGGCGTTCAGATGCAGCGCACGCTCGTAGGACGACCGCGCACGATCTACCTGGCCGTCGGCCCGATAGAGGTTGCCGAGCACGTAATGGATATCCGCATCTTCCGCCCCGGTCCTCAGCGCCGCTTCGAGGCGGTCAATGGCCTCTTGCCGGCGATCGGTGGCTTCAAACAACCGGGCCATCTGCACCATCGCGCTGAGGTAGCGCGGATTGATCTCAATCGCTTTCTGGGACGCGACCATCGCCGCGTCGGTCAGACCCAATCGCTCGTACACCCGACTGCCGTACAGGTGCAGATCCGCGTAATTGGGATGCGCTCGAATCGCCCGGTCGATCCCCGCCGCCAACAGCTCCAGGAGGGTCCGATCCACATCCGCTTCGGGCAAGGCCAGGAACGCCTCCACGAAATCCGGATCTTGGGCGATCATCTCGGCGAGCTGCGCGACCCGGATGTCGTCCGGACTGGAGCCCGCAACCGGCGGGAGGGCTTGCGGCTCCGATCCCTGCCGCCACTGCGCCGCTGCCGCCACGGCCAAATGAAGCTGCCGGGCGATTTCCGCGTCGGTCGGGCGGAGGGCCTGCGTCTTGCGCAAGCACGCCAGCGCCCGGTCATAACGCCCCAACGCCGCGTAACACCACCCCAACCCGAGGTGGGCATCCACCCGGTTCGGTTCGAGCGCGACGGCCCGCTCAAACGCCTCCGCCGCGCGGGCGTATTCGTCCCTGGCCGCCAGGAAAACCCCGAGCTGATGGTGGAGAGCCGCTTGATGCGGCTGGGCCCGGATACCCTGCTCAAGGCATTGAACCGCCAGGTCGACCTGACCGTTCTTCCAGCGGGCCAGTGCAAGCCGCAACCGCACCCCACAGCGATCGTCGTCGCGGCCGAGGAGTCCCTCCAGTTCCGACGCCGCCTGTCCATACCGCCCCATCGCCGCGTAGCAGGCAACCAGGTAGCGGGAGGCTGCGATCCCCTCGGTTCCGGTTTGGAGGGCCCGACGGAAATGGTCGACCGCCTCCTCGTATCGCCCGTCGCGCAAGGCCTCCTGCCCGAGCCGAAACCGCACCTGCCCCGCATAGAAGCGCGCCAGATGCCGATGCAACCCCCGCCCGTCGACGATCCTCTCGAAAACCTCCGCCGCCCGAGCCAGGTCGCCCTGATTGAAGGCCGCCATCCCTTCGCGGTAGACGCGGGATGTCCCTTGTCGAAACCGGTCGATCCATGACATGCTCGTACCGTCCTCCTTCTCCGGGCGGTTCGTTCCCGATCCCGGTACCAGCGGTATCGTCCAGGCAAACCGACGCAATTACCTGGGGGACTGGAAAAGGCGGATCGACGTCGGGTTGCCGGCCATCGCAACGGCAGCGGATGGGGGGTTATCGGACGACCGACCTGGGCGCGGCGGCGGGACCACCCCCTCGGGGGCGTTAACTTTGGGAAAGGGCCGGGTCGCCCTGGGCGGGCAATCACCCAGGGCGACCCGGCCCCCGATTCCTCGTTGCTACTTTTCTCCGCTTGACGGGTTCGCGATGGTACAATAACGATGAGCGCACGGGATTTAATGACGGGTCGCGCCAGCAGTTCCAGACCGAGCACACAGGTGAGGATGACACCATGCGTTTCGAGTGGGACGGGAACAAGGCCGCCTCGAATCTCAAGAAGCACCGTGTATCGTTCGATGAGGCCGCCACTGTCTTCTACGATCCACTCGCCGCCACCTTTGATGATCCGGACCATTCACAGGACGAGAGCCGGTTCGTTACCGTCGGTTATTCGGCGCAAGGCCGGCTTCTCGTCGTGTCTCACGTTGAACGAGGCGCAGCCGTGCGATTGATCAGCGCGCGACGCGCGACGCCTCGGGAAAGGAAGCGTCATGAAGGCTAGGACGCGGGCAGTCGCCCAAGACATGCGTACAGAGTACGAATTCGATTACTCGACCGCCGTGCGGGGTAAGTACTACCGTCGCCTTCTGAAGGAGGGCGCGAACGTCGCCGTGCTCGACCCGGACGTGGCGAAGGCCTTTCGCAGTTCGGCGGCCGTCAACCAGGCGCTACGGTCTTTGCTGAGGATGTCCGAGACGACACGGCTTCTAACATCGCGTTCCAGCTCCCGGGCAACAAGCACCCGCCGTTGACCGCGTGGGTGAGATGTAGCACAAGGAGCAATGATGGCGACTGTTGTAGTATTCGGAATCGAAGTTAATGAGAGCTGTGCCGAGTACTTACGGCTCGTCGTTAAGTATGCCCGGAGCGGGGACGGCGACGAGCGTGAAGTGCGGCGGCGGGCTCTCAAGAACTTGGGTCGCCTTGGATGCAAACCGGCGTTGTTCTATCTCGTCGACAAGTACGCGCGCTCCGGCGATGGGGACGAGCGCGAGGTCCGCCGAATGGCCTTCGAGATGCTGGAGGAGATCGATGGCTTGCGATAGAAAGCCCGATCGGAACTTTAGGCGGATCAAATGAGCAATCCGTACCTTCGGAAAGTTACGAACACTTCCGAGCACCGCACGTTCCAGGCAATGGAGGCCGGTTTCTCGGACACGGACTATCGTATCTTTCCGAAGGAATGACCACGGGGTCAACTCTTGACACTTGACATGCCGAGGCGGCGGGGGCAGGTTCGCGGGGCGTGGCACGGCCAGTTCGCGTCGAGTATTAGGACGCCGTCTATCACGTGACGGCCAGGGGGAATGAACGTCGGGCCATCTTTCGAGGTAACCCGGATCGGGAGCCGATGATCGAGAGGGACATGAGGAGATCCGTTGGCGGACGCACGCGGACAAGCAAATCGTCCGGCGGCAGGTGGGAGAGATGTTGGCGGGCGAGACGGACGCTCGGGGGAGGATCTGGCTGCGCGTGCAGCTCGGCGGTGAACGTGCGGCGGACCGGGCTCGGGAACGGGGCTATTCGGACGGGAGCGGTATCTTGCGGGTGATCCAACGGCTCGAACGGCAAGCGGGCGACGATGCCGGCCTCGCGGGCAAGCTGAAGGTGGCCAGAAGGCAGGTCGCAATGTCAAGTTGACCCCGATCCGTTTTGATACTGCTAGGTAGCTGTCCGCGGGGAAGGTATAATCGCTGTGGCAGGAGGCACAAGTCGATGGCGTCGTCTGTATACGATCGAGTGCTTCAGGAAGTGCAGCAGCTCTCTCCAGAGGAACAGTTGCGCGTTATCGCCCGTGTGGCGGAACGACTGAGTTCCGAGCGATTGCCCGGAAACGGAGCTCCTCGGTGGGAGGATTATGCCGGGAGTGCCTCGTACCCGCTTTGCGGGCAAGATGCCCAGGAGTGGGTGACGCGAACCCGGCGGGAATCGGACGACGTGCGGAGTCGCCCATGAACGTTGAGGAAGCCCTTCAGGGTGTTTCCGCCCTCCTGATGGACTCGGCCCCCGTCATCTATCATTTTGAGAAGAACCCCCGGTATGCCCCCTTGATGGAACGGTTCTTCGCCGTTCGTTCGCGCCGCGGCGTGGTCCTCGTAACATCTCCCGTCACGTTAGCCGAGTGCCTTGTTCACCCGATCCGGCTGGGGAACGCAGCGCTTGCGGCGTTGTACTCCAGGCTCATCGTCCGGGGCGAAAACACCCGGTTTCACGTCCTGGGTGAGGCGGAGGGCAATGTGGCGGCAAGGTTGCGAGCCGAGCACGGGGGTGCATGTCCGTTCATGCGCGCCGAAAACCACGTTTTTGGCCCAAGAACGAGGGTCCGACGTGGGCCGAGAGCAGGTTGATGCGGAAACCACCCTATCCCCCTGCGAGCGCGCAGATACGGACATACACCCCGAGCACGGCCTCAAACTGGCGGACGCCTTGCAAGCTGCGGTAGCGATGCGTGCCGGATGCGAGGCGATTCTGACGAACGATCCTGACCTCAAGCGGGTCCCGAGTCTTCGCGTCCTGGTGCTCAAGGAAATGGATCTCTGATTCAGCAGAGGCCGCACCATGCCGCGCGGAACTGCTGAACCTCCCAGGAGCGGGCATGTCATCCGGATAGTGCGGCAGGAAATGAGTAAGGCGTCTCGCGATTCACGTCTCGCGATTCCAACGGCGGCGGATGGGGGGTATCGGACGACCAGCCTGGGCGCGGCAGCGGGACCACCCCCTCGGGGGCGTTAACTTTGATGCTCGACAAGGATTTGGACGGCGATTCCCAGCAAGATCGCACCGCCGATGAGCGGCATGAACCTGCCGAACAGCTTTCCGAGACGCGCCCCGATCAGCATGCCCAGGAG
>Ga0129299_1001425_pt1 | contig 15966 bp, 15 predicted proteins | sample ConPoolayeCmetaG_FD_94477 | JGI IMG/M metagenome (GOLD analysis project Ga0129299, IMG submission 94477) | Hot spring microbial mat communities from California, USA to study Microbial Dark Matter (Phase II) - Cone Pool mat layer C metaG ... | reverse complement strand
GCTGCTCGCCGATGCTTGCGTCAGGAACACTTCGGCCGAGCTCCACTACCACGTCGACGACGAGCTGCACACGGCCCGCACGCGGCTGTTGGGATTGAACGGCGACGAATTGCAGCTCGACAAACCGCAGTCGATCGGTCAACCCGTTCGGCTGAGTCGTGACACGCGTGTCACTGTCTACATCGTTGCCGGCGGCGAACTATGGGCGGTTGATGGGGTCGTGGCGAAGACCGCCGCCGAGCTGGAGCTGAATCGCGCGCGGCGCATCACAGGCATGACGTTGCGGCTGACCTCAGTGCCGCGCCGAGAACAGCGCCGCGAGCAGTTTCGGGTCTCACTGGCCAAGTATGAGCTGCCCGTGGCGCTGCACCGACTGGCGGAGGACTTGCTGGACGCGGCGCCGCGCGACGCCCAACGCTTCAACGGTCGGGCCGTCAATATTTCGGTCGGCGGCGTTGCCGTGTTGTGTGATGCACGCCACAGCCCGCAGTTGGCCGTTCAGGACCTACTGTTTGCCGTCTTTGGCCTGCCCAACGTAGACCGGCAGTTAGCGTTGCCGGTGGAAGTACGGCACACGCGGCCGGTGCACGACGGTCTAGAATTCATCGTTGGGCTGCGTTTCGTTCAGCCGCAGTCGCCGCCCATCCGCATGCAGCTTCAACGGGTCGACCGTTTCGTAGTGGAAGAGCAGCACCGCCAACTGCGCCAAATGCGCGGCCGACGAACGTCCCGCTGAGCATTCCTGCGCTAGCGTTTGCCGCGCAAGAGCTTGCGCAAGATGGCGGCGGCGCGGGCGGCTTCCGCGGGTTCGGCGAAGGCCAGGTAGAAAACTGCCCGGCGTGCCAGGGCCGCCGCCGAGATGCCACGTATGTTGATGCCGGCCGCGGCCACTGCGCGGGCGATCTCGGCTCCCAGACCGCGCCGGTCGGGACCCTCCAAGCGAACCGCGTTCATGCCGGCGGCCGGCACAAGCCCGACGTCGGCGGCGGCCTGTTTTTGCTTCTTGGTGCGCAGCGGAGCTACATAGATGCGCGAGGTGGTTTCCGTGATGCGCCGACCGATCAGAAACTCGAGCTGCGCGCCCGCTTCCGTGAGAGCCTCCAAGACACGAGCCAGCATGCCCGGCTTGTTCAATGTGTCACAAGCCCAGACCTCGACCTTCTTGATGGTGTACGCCATAAGTCTGCCTCCTGTGCAAGACGTGCTATGAAGCTGTCGCGCCCACTGTGTAGCAGTATAGCCGCTTTCGGCGTGAGCGGGTGCGCTGCTGTCGAGGCGCTGCCAAGCTTTGCCGCCGAACTATCGGCAGCTATGCTAGAGATCCGTCCCGAAGCGATCGGTGTCGCAGTAGTCGGCCCGGTCAGCAGGTCGCCGGCATTCTCGGGGCAGGTGCTATGCCGGCGGCTGGCGCCGCGCTGCGGGACTTGGCTGTTTGTCGAAGCGCCAGGAGTGGCCCGCGTTTGGGAGGACGACCATGGATGTTCATCAGGCGATCAGGTGTCGGCGCAGCGTTCGCTCCTACTCGCCGCGACCGGTGCCCGAGGCCGTCATGGAGCGCATGCGCGCTGCCCTGCGTAGTGCTCCATCGGCCTGCAATTTCCAGCCGTGGCATTTCATTTTCGTGACGGATGCTGATCTGCGGCGCAAGGTAGCCCAGGCCTGTTGCGACCAATTCTGGATGGCCGAGGCGCCGGTCATTATCGTGGGCTGCGGTCTGCCGCAGACGGCGTACAAACACATGGGTGGGCGGCACAGCAGCGTGGACATCGACGTGGCGATCGCCATCGACCACTTGACGTTGGCGGCCGTGTCCGAGGGATTGGGCACCTGCTGGATCGGGGCCTTCGATGAACAACAGATCAAACAATTGTTGGGCATCCCGCCGACAGTGAAGGTCGTGGCGCTGACGCCGCTGGGCTACCCGGCGTCGGCGGACCTGATCGCGCCTTTGGAGGAGGGGCGACGCAAACCGGCCGCTGAGGTTTTCAGCAGCGACCGCTGGGGGCAGCGCTGATCTGCCCCGGACGCGCGAAGAGGAGGCGTTGCCACTGCGGGTGGGGCAGCGGGGCCCTGGCGCTGCTGGCCAGCCCCCGGGCAAACGCTGAAAAGGATGCCAAGGCGTTGGCGTGCTCTTACTGGGGTAACCGGGCGTTGCTATCATGACCGTGATGAGTTCGGTACCCGGCGACCAGCTTCAGGAAAAGCTGCGCGCGCTGCCCAGCGTCGATGCACTGCTGGGGCACCCGAGTATCACGCCTTTGCTGGATGATTATCCGCGAGGCGAAGTACTGGACGTGGTGCGCGCTGTTTTGGACGACCGTCGGTCGGCATTACGGGCGGGCCACGCGAAGGGCGTCGACATCGCCGGCTTGGCACTGGAGATTCGCCAGCGGCTCTATCAACGTGCGCGGCCCAACCTGAAGAGAGTCATCAACGCCACCGGCATCGTGCTGCATACCAACCTTGGACGAGCGCCGCTGGCCCCCGAAGCGGTCGCCGCCATCGCCGAGATCGCGGCCGGCTACTGCAATCTGGAGCTGGACCTGGAAAGCGGGCGGCGCGGCAGCCGCTACGACCATCTGCGTGAGCTGTTGCGCGAGTTGTGCGCGGCTGAGGACGGTTTGGTGGTCAACAACAACGCCGCCGCCACCTATCTGGTACTCAATACCTTCGCCGCCGGTCGTGAGGTCATCATCTCGCGGGGGCAATTGGTGGAGATCGGCGGGTCGTATCGCTTGCCCGAGATCATGGCGGCGGCGAGCTGCCGGATGGTGGAGGTCGGCACGACCAACCGCACGCGGCTCAGCGATTTTGAGCGCGCCATCAACAGCCAGACGGCACTCCTTCTGCGGGTTCACACCAGCAACTACCGTGTGGTTGGGTTTACAGAGTCTGTGCCGCTCAAGGAGCTGGTGACCCTGGCGCGGCGGTACAACCTGCTGATGGTGGATGACTTGGGAAGTGGGCTACTGACTCAGGACTTGCCACGCACACCGGCTGCACCGGGAGAAAAGAGCGAACATGACCTGCATCTGGCTGACGAACCCAGCGTTCGTGAGAGTCTGGCGAGCGGTGCCGACCTGGCACTGTTCAGCGGTGACAAACTGCTCGGGGGGCCGCAGGCCGGCGTAATTGTGGGGCGGGCCGATCTGATTGGCGCTATTCGCCGAAACCCGCTGACCCGTGCCGTCCGACCTGACAAGCTGGCCTTGGCGGCACTGGAAGCGACGCTGCGTCTGTACCGGGACCCGGCTACCGTCGTGCGACGGGTGCCGGTACTGCGGGCGTTGGCGCGCAGCGAGCGCGAACTGCACGCCGCCGCCGAGAGAATCTGTGCACGCTTCCGCGAGGTCCTGCCACAGGCGGAGGCACGCGTGATGGCGGATCACTCCGAAGCCGGCGGGGGTTCGCTGGCAGCGGTTCCGTTTCCCACATGGGTTGTAGAAGCGCGTTTAACTGGCGTACCGGCGGAAGCCGCGGCGGCGGCCCTGCGACGCCGGGATGTACCAGTGGTGTGCCGCATTCGTGACGAGCGCCTGGTTTTCGATCCGCGCACGCTTGATGAGGACGAGGCGGAGCAGATCGTTGCCGCCCTGGCGGATGTGGCGCGGGAGTTGACAAGTTCAACTCCTCCGCTGAGCGGAGCGAGCGCCGAAGCGACCAACGACCCGGACGTGAGCGGCTAGTGGCGGCTGCGTAGCCCGTGGCGCAGCGCAAGATTGTGACGGCCCTCGCCGTGGACTACGAGCTGCCCGAAGGCTCGGCTCTCGGGCAGCGTTGTGGATGTACTAACGGCGCCCGGCCTGCGAATACAGCCCACGCTCGCAGGCTACTACGAAACGCTCGGCTTGCGATTTCAGGCGCTCCCAGGATTGGCGAATGCGCGCGGCCTCATCAGCGAGGATCACTCCATCGTTTTCGATGCTGCGGCTGATGTCGCTGAGCAGCTCGCCGAAGTCTTGGATGACGCGTTGCGTGGTGCCCAAGAGCTGCTCTTCACGCGGACCGGGCCTGACCGATGGGTTAGCCACGAAGAAGCCGCCGGCCGCATTGCATAGCCAGTTGATCAGATCGGGGTCGCCGGTGGTCTGGAACAGCAACTTGAGTCGGTCGAGCGGGTTGCGCGCCCCGGAAGCTTCAGGGTCCTCGCTGCTCGGCTGCTGACACCACTTGTACACGAGCGCACTGCTGAGCTTGAGTTTGGCCGCGACGGCCTTGACACCCACGCGGTCGACAGCAGCCCGCAATACCTCCCAGGATTTCACGGTGCACCTCCCGCAGTCGGTTTGTGGGCCGCAGCCTGCTCTTGGGGCTACGCGGTCCGAAAGGCATTCTGGTTGGCAACGGCAGGGGCGTCAACTGGGCTGCTGCGGCTTCCGACAGCTTGCGTCTGTGGTTGGGACTCCTAGAATGCCAACTGCCGGCGGCGCTTCGCCGCTGACCAGGGAGCAACAGAGCGCCATGACAGCCAGTGCAACGGAGATCGTCACGATCGTCTCGGGCCTGCCCCGCTCGGGCACATCCATGATGATGCGCATGATCGATGCCGGCGGGATCAAAGCCTTGACCGACGACGTCCGGAAGGCGGACGAGGACAACCCGCGCGGCTATTTCGAATACGAGCCGGTCAAGCGCACGAAGGAGGACCCGTCCTGGCTGGAGCAGGCCGGCGGCCGCGTGGTGAAGATGGTTTACCGGCTGCTGTACGATCTTCCGGCCGATCGCCACTACCGAGTGATCTTCATGGAGCGCAACCTGGAAGAAGTAGTGGCATCGCAAGACGTGATGCTGAGCCGGCGCGGACGCGATAGCGGAGGCCTCAGCAAGGAGAAGCTCATAGGCATATTTCAAAAGCAGCTCGCGGAGTTCAAGGACTGGGTGGCACGGCAGCCGAACTTCGAAATCCTGTACGTCAGCTACAACGATACGCTGAAGAACGCGGACGCGACCGTGCAGCGCGTCAATCAGTTCCTCGGCGGCAATCTGAACACTGCGGCAATGCGCCAGGTCATCGAACCGGACTTGTACCGGCAGCGCGCCGCGTCCGGCGACTGACAAGTCCATCGGGAAACTGTGTAGTCTGTCGTGGTGGTCGGCTTCTGTGCCATGTCAACTCACCAATGAGACAAGAGACTATCCTATCCCTCGGTGGCCATCCTTCTTGGGTAGGGTGTGGGCAGAGTGGAGGTCCGCAACGAAAGCAGGCGGCTAATCGCGTGTGAACGGCTCTGTTTTTGATTCGCTGTTCGCGGCGCAGCGGGCGGCAAGCTAGGCGGGGTCCTGGGGCGTCAGTATGCCAAACAGGTGACCGGCCTTGCATAGTGTCAACCAGTCTTTAACTCGCGGCGACAGACGAAGCTCCAAGTGCACGCCGGCAGCCTGGGCGGTCCGGCGCAGGCAGACAAGACACGCAATGAACTTCGTGTCGACCTGCTCAACGTGTTCGAGGTCGAGCACCAGTCGTCGGGGAGATGCCTTGATGTCCTCCAGGCATTGTCGACGAAGCGACTCGATGGCGCTGTCTCGACACAAGCTGCCAGAAAGCTGAACAACACGCGTGGAGGGTGGTTCCGCTGGTATCGCCCGCTCGGTCGGCGGACCGGTACCACACAACCGCTCGCCTCGCACGCTCCGCAACTGAACATGCTGGCGCAGCCATGGGTGCAGAGGTTTCCACCACATCTTCTTTCCCTCCTGGTGCCGCCGCGGCGGGAGTCAGTCACCACGCGGCCGACATGCCTCCACCAATCACATGCGCCGTTTGACGTTCGGTGGCGCAAACGGTTTCCAGGAATTTGCTCAGCACAACGATTGACGGCCAACGTTGTCGCCATGTCGTCTCTCAACGCAAAATGGCGGTGATATTATAGGACCAATCCTGGCATGGCACACGTTGGCCGACCGTCGGCCGGCGCGGCCATGTAGCGGTCGGGCAGGCAATCTCATCGGGCGAGGAAATAGGACTAAAAGTTGACGATTTCGGCCTGGTGGATAGCATCAATTCAGACGTTTACCGATGGCACCGTGGGGTGAGACAGCCTCCGGTGGCCGCAGCTTTAGCGGTCTGGCCGTTTGGTTGTTAGCACAAGGAGAATTCGATGGCCTACGAGCTACCCGCACTCCCGTATGCGTATGATGCCCTCGAGCCGCATATTGATACTCGGACGATGGAGATTCACCATACCAAGCACCATGCCGCTTACATAAGCAACGTCAATAAGGCGCTGGAAGGGCACCCTGCGCTGGCCAACAAGCCGATCGAGCAAATACTGCGCGAGATACAGTCCGTCCCGGAAGGCATTCGACAGACTGTCATCAACCACGGTGGCGGACACGCCAACCACAGTTTGTTCTGGCGGACAATGGGGCCTAATCGCGGCGGACAACCTAAGGGGAGGTTAGCGGACGAGATCAAGAAAGTCTTCGGTGGTTACGAAGCGTTCAAGGAGCAGTTCACGCAGGTCGCCATGGGACGCTTCGGCAGCGGGTGGGCGTGGCTGGGGTTGGACGAGAACGGCAAGCTTCACATCTGCTCCAGCGCTAATCAAGATTCGCCGCTCATGCTGGGGCACACGCCGCTATTGGGGATCGACGTTTGGGAGCACGCTTACTATTTGAAGTACCAGAACCGGCGAGGGGATTATGTGGCGGCGTGGTGGAACGTGGTGAACTGGGACATGGTGGCGGAGCTATACGACGCGGCGCGCTAGTGGGATAGCGCGAGCCGGTCCCACAAGAGAAAGAGCCAACTCAGAGCAGGGGCCTGGTGCCGGTGGCAGAGGAGCACGATCTAGCAGGCAGCTCAAGCTTCTAAGCTTGGCGCCCGGTGTTTTCCTCTCAAATTGAATCCAGTGGCCTGCGGGGGCCGATGCGAGAAAAAATCGGGGCGGCGGCCGTCTGGCAGTCTGTGTCGAGGTGGTCGCGGCAGCATTCTCGAGGGCCGGCGTAGGCGTCTCGGCTGCTTCGTTCTGACGGTCAGGCCAAGTACCATCTCTGAATGATGCAACGGGGCGCTGCCTGCGTGCAGGCGGGGCGCCGGCGGATTATGATTCGCACCGGCTGATCGCAGTCGCGTTTACGCAGTGCTTAGGCGGTGACAGGCGATCCTGCTGAGTAATCAGCAGACTCTGCGCAGCGGCCAAACGGAGGAAGATATGCATTCACGAGTGAGGTTGGTGATAGCTGGTTTGGCGTTGGGGATGGTGGCGTGGGCGCAGGAAGCCGGGCGGCGCAACCTGGAGTACCCGAGCACGCCGACGGTAGATGTGGTTGACGATTACCATGGGGTGAAGGTCGCCGACCCGTATCGCTGGCTGGAGGAGCTGGACTCGGCCCAGACGACCGAGTGGGTGCGTGCACAGAACGAGGTGACGAGCAAGTATCTAGCGCAGATACCGGAGCGCGAGCGTATCCGTCAGCGGCTGACGCGCCTGTGGGATTTCGAGAAATACGGCATTCCCTTTAAGCAGGGGGGGCGCTATTTCTACAGTCGCAATGATGGTCTTCAGCCGCAGTCGGTGGTCTACGTGTCCGAGTCGTTGGAGGGCGAGGCGCGCGTGCTGGTCGACCCGAACAAGCTGGCGGCTGACGGGACCATAGCGCTAGCCGGTCTGTCCATCAGCGACGACGGCCGGCTCGCGGCCTATGGGATATCGAGCGGCGGCTCAGATTGGGTGACCTATAGGGTGCGGGACGTGGATACCGGTGAGGATCTGCCAGACGAGATAAAATGGACCAAGTTCTCCGGCGCAGCATGGACCAAGGACAACCGCGGGTTTTTCTACAGCCGCTTCGACGAGCCCTCTGGCAACGAGCTGGGAGACGTAAATTACTACCACAAGTTATACTACCACCGTATCGGGACGCCGCAGACCGCCGACGAATTGGTCTATCACCGACCGGATCAAAAAGAGTGGGAATTCAGCGGCGCGGTTACCGAAGATGGCCGCTATCTGATTATAGCGGTCTTCGTCGGCACGGAACGCAAGAATCGCGTGTACTATCAGGACCTGAGCGCTGCGGTGCGTGAAACCGTGCCATTGCTTGACGACTTCGATGCACAGTACGACTTCATCGGCAACGATGGTCCGGTGTTCTGGTTCTTCACCGACCTGTCCGCCCCGCGCGGGCGCGTGATCGCCATAGACACACGGCAACCGGAACGCGAGCATTGGCGCGAGGTGATCGCTGAGGCACCTGAGACGCTGGTAGGGGTGAGTGTCGTGGGTGACACGTTCATCGCGCGGTACCTGAAAGACGCGCACAGCCTCGTTCGCCTGTTCGACTTGGCCGGGCGGCCACTCGGCGAGGTGGAGCTGCCGGGGCTGGGCAGCGTTGGCGGGTTCGGAGGGAAGCGGAGCGATCGGGAGACTTTCTATAGCTTCAGCAGCTTTAGCACACCTGGGACAATATATAGGTATGATCTGACAACGCGTCGAAGCACGGTATTCCGCAAGCCCAAAGTGGATTTCGACCCCGATCGCTACGAAACGAAGCAGGTGTTTTACAACAGCAAGGATGGTACGCGAATACCAATGTTTATCACGCATCGGAAGGGACTTGTTCTAGATGGCAATAACCCTACGCTCTTGTATGGTTATGGAGGCTTCAACGTCTCTCTGACACCGTACTTCTCGGTCGCCAGACTGGCCTGGATGGAGATGGGCGGCGTATACGCGCTGGCGAATATCCGTGGCGGCGGCGAGTACGGTACTGAATGGCACGATGCGGGAAGATTGCACAATAAGCAGAACTGCTTCGACGATTTCATCGCCGCTGCCGAGTACCTGATCGAGAATCGCTACACTAATCCAAAGAAGCTGGCTATTGCCGGCGGCAGCAATGGTGGTCTGCTAGTGGGTGCCTGCATGACACAGCGGCCGGATCTGTTCGGCGCCTGTCTGCCAGCCGTAGGCGTACTCGACATGTTGCGATTCACCAAATTCACTATTGGCTGGGAATGGGTATCGGACTACGGCTCGCCGGATGATCCTGAGGGTTTTCGCACTCTGTATCGCTACAGCCCGCTGCACAACATCAAGCCGGGCACGTGTTACCCGCCCACGCTGGTGACGACCGCCGATCATGACGACCGCGTAGTACCAGCACACAGCTTCAAGTTCGTCGCCGCCCTGCAAGCGGCCCAGGCTTGTGACAACGCGGTGCTGATCCGCATCGAGACGCGCGCCGGCCATGGTGGTGGCAAGCCTACGCAGAAGATCATAGATGAGGTTACAGACCAATACGCTTTTCTGGTGCGGGTGCTGAATATGAATATTGCAGCTACCCAGGAACCCTAACCAAGAGGGCCGCCACCGCCACATGTCGGGACGTGTGTCAACGGGTCGCGGTGATAGCAGCGTTGCCTGGCCACAGGCGACGCGCGGCCGAACAGTGCTGACCGGCTTGATCCTCGCCGCGGCAGCGCTATGCACACGGCTGGCGTTCCTGTGGGCATCGCCGGATCGCCAGTGGCCGCATGCGGTTTGCTACGAGGGCGACGCCACGCTATGGGTGCGCTATGCGTGGCACTTGCAGCGTGGCTTACCATTTGAGTGGGACCTGCCGATTCACACGCCGGCGATGGGGTATCTGCTGCGCTGGGCCGGCGGTGCCGAGGTCAAGCATGGTTTCGCGGGATACAAAACAGCCTGGTGTATCCTGAGCGCTGCGAGCTGTCTCTTGACTTGGCTGCTGGCGCAGCAGGTCATGAGTGCAGACCGCCGGCGGGACCAAGCGGCACCGCGGCGCGTGGCGTCCGTGGCGGCACTGCTCGCCGCTGGTTCGTTTGGGCTCACGGTACAAGCAACTTCGTTGAATAACGAGGTGCCGTACACCTTTCTGCTACTGCTTATCAGCTTGTTGACGATTCGGATGAGCAGACGATGCACGCTGGCTGGCGTGTCATTACTGGGGCTGCTGCACGGTGTAGCTGTTCTGTTCCGGGCTGAACATACGCTGGTGTTTATTGCACTTGGTATTTATTTGGTATGGCAATGGAAATGCACCCGCCAGGTAGTTGTCGTCGCTGACCGCAAGGCCGCCGTCGCCGGTGCAGCGTGCACGCGTAATACCTGCGCATGGTCATGGCGTCAGACTGCCGTTCGGACGACAGTCTTGGTGGTGATGTTCTTGCTGGTCACGCTGCCATGGAACCTGCGAAGCTATCATGCTATCCAGCGTTTCAACACGGCGCCGCAGGAGGCGAGCGTTGCCGTCGGGCCGGTGGCTTGGACGAGTGACGCGGTGGCCTTCCTGGACCGGCTGCCGGCGTTCGCGCGCCAAGGCAATTTCCGGCGGCTGAGCGACTTGGCCTTGGCGGCAGGCAGGGACAGGGTCACGCGGGAGTTCGTGGAAAGCTGGTTTCTTGATGAGCAGGGTTATATCCCGCGCGCCCTGTCACCCTGGGTATTCGTCAGTAGCCAGGGCCCGTTGTGCTTCGCGCTTGGTAATAATGCCCTAGCTGACGGGGGGTTCACCACCAGCCTGCTGAATGTGGACGGCCCAGGTACCTTGGCCTTAGGTAACCCACGACACCTGCGAGTGTTCCAAGAGGGCTACCGACTGGGCTGGCGTTACCTGACGGGCGATCCCAGAGGGGCGGTACGCCTTTGGAGTCGCAAGCTGGCAATCTTTGGTAATGGTCTGACGCAGGGGCTTACGCCCCTGAATTTACCACTGCGCGCCAGCGGCATTCGCCGGGCGGCGGATCAACTGAGCACGCCGGCTGGCAACAGGTGGTTGTGGCCGGCGGTGTTATATCTCAGTGCCGCTATTGGCTTGCTCACCTGCCTGCGGCGCCGTGAGGGGACTCTGCTCATTATCGTCTTGAGCTATAAGCTGGTAGTGACGCTGCTTTTTTTCGGTTACGTGCGGCAGGCGGTCTCGGTTCTTCCGTTCTTTCTCGTGCTGGTTGCATTGGGATTTGACGTGGTCGCGCTCGGTCCGATGATACGGCGCTGGCCGCGGCTGGCGCCGTGGGCGGCACGTCTGGCAGCAGGCTTGGTGGTAGCCGTTGTGGCGGTCAGTGCTTATTGCGGCTGGCGCGCTGTGCACTATGAGGTTTACGGCGGAATCGACCACGCCCCAGAATGGGGCACGGGAGCATTCGAATCGCACCAAGCGCTGGCGATCCGCCTGGAGTTGGGAGCGCAGCAATGACGCAGCGTTGGCCAACAGTCTGTTGGAGAACTGTAACAGCGGAGGTCTTGGGTCGGCGCCAGCGGGCTGACGAGCGACGAACGGCGGGCTCGGCGGTGCGGAGCTACTGGCTCGCCGATCTGGGGTGGTTTTCAATGGACTGCCAGCGCGGAAGGCAGGGGGTCAGAGCACCTGTCGCACTGCCGCAGCGAGCTGCCCAGGCTGTCGTTCCTCCAACTCGTACCGTACTCGCAGGTAGGGCTTGTTGATTTTCAGCAGTCGGCCGAGGTCGATTGGTGTACCAATCAACACCAGATCGCAGGGCACGGCGTTGATAGTCTGCTCCAGCTCCTGCATCTGTTTGGTGCCGTAACCCATTGCCGGGAGGACGTCGCTCAAGTGGCGATAGGCGGCGAAAGTCTTCTTGATCGAGCCGACGGCATGCGGTCGGGGGTCCACGATTTCGGCGGCGCCGAACTTGCGGGCAGCGATATGTCCGGCGCCATAGCGCATTTCGCCGTGCGTCAGGGTGGGGCCGTCCTCAACCACCAGCACGCGTTGGCCGCGGACCTGCTGCGGGTTGTCGACGGTCACCGGTGAGTTGGCCATTATCACAGTGGCCCGCGGGTTGGTGGCGCGCACGTTGCGCAGCACGAGTTCAACATCATCCGGCTTGGCTGTGTCCACCTTGTTCACCACGATGGCATCGGCCATATACAGATTGGTTTCACCGGGATAATAGCGGCGCTCGTGGCCGGGACGATGCGGATCGACGACGGTGATGAAGAGATTGGGCTTGAAGAACGGCATGTCGTTGTTGCCGCCGTCCCACAGGATCACGTCCGCTTCCGCCTCCGCAGCGCGCAGAATCTTCTCGTAGTCGACACCGGCGAAAACCACATTGCCGGCCGCGATGTGTGGCTCGTACTCCTCGCGCTCTTCGATGGTGCAGTGGTAGCGATCCATGTCCTCAAACGTGGCAAACCGCTGGCAGATCTGCTGCTTCAGGTCGCCGTAAGGCATGGGATGCCGCACCGCAGCCACCTTCTTGCCGGCCTCCTTGAGTATCTTCACCACCGCACGCGAGGTCTGGCTCTTGCCGCAGCCAGTGCGCACGGCGCAGACCGCAATGACCGGTTTGCTGCTGGTGAGCATGGTGTGCCTGTAGCCAAGCATGCAGAAGTCTGCACCGGCGGCGTTCACCAGAGCGGCTTTATGCATGACCTCCTCGTGTGGGAGATCCGAATAGGCGATGGCCACCAGGTCAACGTCGTGCTTTTGAATGAGCTTCTGGATGTCGCTCTCGGCATAAATGTGAATACCCTTCGGATAGCGCGGACCGGCCAGTTCGGGCGGGTACACGCGTCCCTCGATATCCGGTATCTGGGCCGCGGTGAACGCGACCACCTCAAAGGCCGGATTGTCGCGCCAGTACGTGTTGAAATCATGAAAATCGCGCCCTGCGGCGCCCATGATGATGACTTTGCGAGTGCCAGCGACGCTCATAACTACCTGTCCCAAAAGCTTCTCCGCGCGGACTGTAACGACCCGTCCGGTGGGCCGTCTGCCAGTCTCAGCACGATGCTGGTCCGGTGGGCCAAGGTCGTTGCGCACGCCAACCATCCGTGGTGGCGACCTGGCTCCGAACCGCGGTTGCTGAGAACATAGTCGCCCAACGCCGCTTTCTCAAGCCGCTCCTCGACAAGTGGTCATGCAGGACGAGAAGGGCGCTCTGGTTGCGGCCGCGGGCTTGTTTCAAGGTTTGCCTGAGCCTATTATTTGCGGCGGCTGCCCGGGTCGGTTTTTCCGGACGGCGGGCGACTGGAACGCGGCCCCAGTCCTGCTATCGGCCGTGGAGCTGGCGGCCGAGCCGGCGGCCGTCGAGCGTCTGCTGCTGCGAGGAAGAACGTGCGTCGCCAACTGCTTAATATGCGATTGGTTATAGTGGTGGTCGCTGTTTGGCTGGCGTTGGCGCCGGTGCAACACGCGGTAGCCGATGAGCAGCGGGGGTTTCAGGAGCCGGGGATTCCGTATCTTGAGGAAGACGACCCCTGGATTGAGATGGGGCTCGGGGCGTTGATAGTGGTGGCCTGCTTGCTGATCGCGTTCAAGAACCCGCACCGCGGTCACGCTGGCTGAGCACTACTGCACCAGTGGGACCTGGCGACGCCTCTGGAAAGAAGGCCTGATGAGCAGGACCACGCTTCTGACATTTCTGATCTGCGTCAACGTCGCGTTGGTGACCGCGCTGGTCTGGTGCGCCCTACCGCCCAAAGTCGCATACGCTCAAGGTACCGGTTTGGCAGGGAACTATCTGGCGGTCACCGGGCAGATTCAACGCGAATTCGATGCACTTTACCTCCTAGACCTCCAGCAGCGGGCGTTGCACGTGTTTTATTTCCTGAAGGGGAGTAATGACCTGCAATACGCCGGCTTCCGTGACCTCGAACGTGATTTTCGGGCGAACTGAGGCGACGACATGTTCGTAAGCTCTCCCGCAATCGACCGACGGACGTTCGCGACCGGCGTACTGGCAGTGACCGCGTGCCTGTTATTCGTCGGGCTTATGCTGCTTGTGAACACGCCTGCCACTGCCATCGGGATGGGCGACCGCGGCGGTGACTACATCATGCTGACGCAGCAACTTTCGTCCACAACGGAGGGGGTGGTTGTTATCGACGCCGCTGCCAAACAAATGATCGTGTACGCGTTCGACTACAACAACAAGACACTAGAGATCGTGCGGCGTGTGCCGCTCGATCAGCTTCCCAAACCGCGCGAGCGTGTAGCTCCGCCGACCACGCCGTCGCGCCGCCGCTAGCCACAACCGCCATCTGTCTCCACGGCGTGGCCAGCCACGAATTCAATGCTATCAGCGGCCCAGTGGCTAGGTCGCCAGTGCGCTGAAAAAACCGAGACCGTTGGCTCGGTAGCGCCGGATCTCCGAGTCTGACGTTTGCAGGGCTCGAAGTCGTGCGGCACCGTACACCAGGGGCACCCGCAGGAACGCATTCACGGTGGGGTAAGCGGCGGTCAAGCGACGGCTCTGGGGGCAACTGACAGTACCGGGGTGGCCTTGGACTGATCTGGGAAGGCGGAGGGCGGCCTCCAAAGCAAGTGTCCGGTGATTGCTGCCCTCCCCGGGGGGTACGGCATAACTCGACATAATATATCTTATCGGACTGAGCATAACGCACTGCGCGCTGGTCCCCCGCCTCGGGGTCCCGGGCGCCTGGGCGAATGGTTTGGTACGGTTGGTGGGGTTATCGCGTCGTTAGGTCATCGTCACTTGGCCGCATCACAGGGATTGCGCCGACGATTTGGTCCGGTTGGCTGGGTGATGGCGGGCTGGGGCCGCGAGGGTCTAGTCGGCGGGCGATCAAGTGGGGTTCTCGTTGCTGACGGTGAGGTGCTTGGTGATGGTGCCCCAGCGTGCTTGCGTGGTGGTGATAGGAGTGGCTTGCTGCGGGGACGAGGGGCCGGTGGCCGTGGCGAGTTGGGATGATGTGTCGGGCTGGGGGTTGGCTGGGAGTGTCGGGAATGTACGGGGTGGGCATGTGATCGGGGGCAGATGTTGGTGGCGTGGCATGGGTTTGCCGGGCTAAGGGCGTTGTGAAGAAAGTGAGAAAGGAGCCTTGCCTTGGTGGGCAGGGCTGGTGTATGGTGGCGTAGTTTGCTGGCTGCTTCCTCTTGGGGGGCCGGGTGTGGCGCGAGGCTCGCAATCGTGGCTGGGGCGGTGGTTGGGTGCACACGCTAATGGCGTGAAAGGAAGGCATTGCCGTCGAGGGCGCGTGACTTGGGAGTGACGGCGGGTGGCTGGCGGGCTGCGCGGTCGCGCGGCTGGCGCGGACAGCAGTGCGCGCGAAGCAGTGGGAGTTCTTAGGATCGAGGTTCAATGGGTTAGTACGGCGGTTTGGACCACGCATCGCGAACGGCGGGGTCGGAAAGGGTGAAGCATGCGAGCAACTTTGTGCCTCGTATTTGTGGGGCTAACCGTGGGGCTGGGCGGCTGTCCACGTGTGCCGGAAGGTTCGTCGGAGCCGTTGCCGCTCGCGGCGGTACAGGCTTGGGCGTATCAGATTCAGGAGCTGTACGCACCCGGCGCGGTCGATGCTCTGGCGGCGTCGAGCTACGACCTCCTGGTCATAGAGCCGACCCGCACCGATTACAGCTCGCCCGAAGCGCGGCAATTCGACACGGCCGCCGCCGTCGCGCAACTCAAAGCGAGCGCCGCGAGCGACGGGCTCCACCGCAAGCTCGTCATCGCGTACATCGACATCGGCGAGGCGGAGAACTGGCGCTGGTACTGGCAGTGGTCGGAAGATTGGACGCCCGGGCAGCCGCGGCCCGCCGACTGGCCGGAGTGGATTCTGACACCCGACCCCGACGGCTGGGCCGGCAACTTCGTAGTGGCGTTCTGGCACGAAGGCTGGCAGGACATCGTGTTGACGGGGAGCAATCACCCCCCTGCCCCGGGTCGCGACTTTGTGAGCATTTTGGATGAGGTGGTCAGTGACGGGTTCGACGGAGTCTACTTGGACTGGGTGGAGGCCTATGACGACCCGGCGGTGGTGGCCGCCGCGGAGGCCGCCAACGTCGATCCCGCCGCGGCGATGGTCGATTTCATCGCCGCGATTCGAGCGTACGGTCAGGCCCGCCGACCCGGGTTTGTCGTTATTCAGCAGAATGCGGCGATGCTGGTCGAGGACGCGCCCGGCATCCTGAACGTCGTGGACGCGATTGCGCAAGAGGACACTTGGTTCGGCGGGGTCGCGGACTGTGAGTGGGACCAGCCCTGCGGGTACGATCGGGTGCAGGATCCGCAGC
>Ga0129299_1001424_pt1 | contig 15970 bp, 16 predicted proteins | sample ConPoolayeCmetaG_FD_94477 | JGI IMG/M metagenome (GOLD analysis project Ga0129299, IMG submission 94477) | Hot spring microbial mat communities from California, USA to study Microbial Dark Matter (Phase II) - Cone Pool mat layer C metaG ... | reverse complement strand
CGAATGATTTCGATTTAATTAGCTATTTTAAAGGCTATGATTTAAAAAAATAATGTTTTATGAAACAAATGATATTAAAATATTTGCAAGATTAAAATTTTATTAATTTTTATGGTTTTTAAAAATAAAAATCTTGAATATTACATTGAAGAAAAAGTTTTAAATCCACCTTTTCATGTGAAAGAGGAGTTGAAGTTGTTTTTTAATTAAACTTTCCTCAACACAAAAAACACTGCCGCTGAGTTTTGGGGAGAAGGAAAAGAAATCTTTCTTTCGAAAAATTTATCAACTCTTAAGAATTTATACCATGAAGGAAAAAGAACCCAAAGACCAAAGATTTTGTGAGTAAAAAAAGAAGGAATAGAGAAGTAGTGGAAAAGATCCAACAAATGTTCTTGTTTTTTGTTCATAAAAGAAACATAAATTTTTCCAAAAAGTTTTTTTCCCAACATAAAATCAATCCATCTGTCTGTCATTACTGTGGTTAAAAAATATCTATTTTTCTTTAAAACACGGTTTATTTCTTTTAGCGAGATTTCTAATTTTGGTAGATGTTCTAAAACGCAGTTGGAAATAACAGTTTGAAAATAATCATCTTTGAAAGTAATTTTTTTACCATCATAGATAACCACTTTTTTATAAATTTTTTTATTAACAATTTTTAAAGTTCTTTCGTTTTTAATATCTAAACCAACATCAACAAAATTTTTACCAAAAGTCACTTGAGCGAAAAATCCATCACCGCAACCAAAGTCTAAAATTTTTTTCTTTATATATTTTTTAAATTTTTGAAAAAGATAGGCTTCTTGAGGTCGAATTAACCCATAAACGCCGGTCGACTCTCAAGATATTTTTTGATGAAAAAATTAAGAGATTTCATTTTTTAGCAAACAAAAATTTTAAATAACTATGGACCTGATTGTCGATTTCTTTTATTTTGAATTTATTTTTAATAAGCAAATTTTTTAGATTTTTAAACTCTTTTTTCATTCGATCATTAAATAAATGGATTTCTAGAGCAATATATTTTATTTTTTTTAAATTCGAAAGACTAATTTTTTTAAAAATCTGATATTCACAGCCCTCGCAATCAATTTTTAAAAAATCACACTTCTTGATTTTATATTTAAAAAATATTTCGTTTAATGAATCAATTTTTTTATTGATTACAATTATATTTTTAACATTGTTTAATTTAATATTTTTTTTCATGGTGTTAACTAATTTTCGATTCATTTCAATTGCATAGATTATTTTTGCTCTTTTTTTACTTGATAAAATTGAGAAATCACCGATACTAGCACCAATGTCTATTACCACATCATTTTTTTTAACGTTTCTAAATTTTTCATAACATTGATCAACAACTACTTCTTTTATTGTCCAAATATCGATTAGATTAGTGACATATAAATTAATTTTTTTTGAGGTTTTGATAAGAACACATTTTTTTAAAAAAATAATAGGAAAGGACCAAAAATTCAAGTTGTTTATTAATGAGGGTATTGATGATAGATAATATTTTAAAGCAGAAAATAATTTCATAGGTTTAATTATTTTTAACAGCTAAAACTAAAATATTTACTGAGTTAGATAATTTAATTTTTTCGTCAAAAACTTTTGATGGTAATATAAAAAAATAAGCAATAATTCTTGATAAGATTTTATTGGTTTTAAAATTTAATCTATTAAATTGATTTAAATTCATTTTTTCTACTAAATTTTTGCCGAAGCCATAAAGTATTAAATGAGAAAAGGGCCAGCACCAATGAACAACTTCTTTTATTTTAATAATTTCAAAGCCTGTTGATTTGATCATTTTTTTAAGATCGTTTTTTTTATATAGTCTTTCATGATCGGCCCATATTCCAGCTAACCACCAAATATTTTTGTTGATGTGTTTATTAAAAAAGTGCATAAGAATCCAATTAATTGGATCCCATAAAAAAGGAAAATTTATGTTAGGAACGGTAATAATTAATTTTCCATTAGGTTTTAACACTCTATGCAATTCTTTTATTGCTTTTTTATCATCTTTTAGGTGTTCTAAAACCTCAGAACAAATTACTAGATCAAAAAAATTTTTTTTATATGGAAGTTTATATATTGTTCCTTTTTTTATTTTTACTCTTTTATCTTGGTTAATATTCTTTGCTATTTTTAAATATTTTTCATTAATATCAATTCCATGAATTTCTGTTGCAAATTTGTATAAACTTATTCCATAAAGATAAAAACCTCTACCACAGCCAGCGTCAAGAATTATTTTTGGTTTATATTTCTCAATAATTTTGAATATTATCTCTGCTCTTTTTGCAAATGCGGGGTCAATCTCAGCTTGCAAAAAATATTTCAATTTTCTTAACATTTTCTTTATTATTTAAAATTTTTAATACTTTTCTAAAGTTTTTTAAAAGTTTATTTTTTGTTTTAATAGCTTTAATAATTTTTTGGGCTAAGTCTTTATAGTTTTCTTTTTTAAAAATTAGTCCAAAATTTGTTTTTTTTATCAAATATGAAGCGCCTGGTATATTTGAAACAATCGATGGTTTTTTAAAAAGCATAGCTTCAGCTTGAACTAAATTAAAACAATCGGAACGTGATGGGATAACGATGAAATCTATTAATTGATAAAAATAAGAAAGTTCTTTTTTTTCAAGTAATCCAAGAAGAGCGAGATGCTTTTTTATTTTTTTATATTTTTCTAAATTTTTTTGAAAAAAATTTTCATACTTGATATTAGTTTCTCCCGCAAAAACAAAATGAAAGTTTTTATTTTTTTTTGTAACATGATTTATTGCATCAAACAAAATATCAAAACCTTTTTCTTCAACAAATCGACCAGCAAAACCAAATAATATTTTTTTATTTTTTTTTAAATTTATTAATTTTTTAAATAATTTAGATTTTTTATTTAATTTTTGTTTTTTGACATATATTGGTATTATTATAGGAGTAAATTTTTTTAAAAAAAATTTAATTACTCGAGAATAAATGCCATAATCTTTAGTATAAGTACTTATTTTATTAGCTAGATAGAAACTAACAAGTGAAGATATATCAAAAATTTTTTCGATTATTTTGTTAAAAAATCCTTTAGGAAGAATTAAATCGCCTTGGTGAAATATTATAAGTTTTTTTCTGAAAACCTTAGTGATTATTGAAAAAAATAAAATATTTACGCAAGGGGAATTAATTAAAATCTCATCGTAATTATTGATAAGACTAATAAATTTAAAGATAATACTAATTGAATATTTAGCTCGGCTTATTGAAAAAAGATAAGGTTCACGAAAAATTTTTGAATTAAAGATTTTTTCTTCTTTTTTTAGTTTTTTACTGTGATTGACTGTTAAAATATCAAAATTTATATTGTTAAATTTTGTTTTTATAAGATAATAAATTGATTTTGAGATACCTGTCCAATGAGGATAAAAATAATCAGTAACAATTAGGATTTTTTTCATGTGATTTTTTTAATAACTTCTTTTAACGTTGGGAATTTATAGCAGTATTTTATCTTTCTATCCAACAAATTATAAATCCAAAAAATCTTTGTTTTTTTTTCAGATTTGAGATTTGACATTTGAGTTTTGAGATATTTAACAATATCCCAGTTGTCTTCAACAAAGACATCAAGATTAAGTTTTTTTATCATTTTTTCTTTATAAAAATGAGGTTGATCGTTTTTTTTATTGTAATACCAACCATAAAAAATATTTTTAGGATCAATTTTTTTCTTCCAATAAAAAAAATCTTCCTTTAATGATTCATATCGTGCCGAAACAACATAGGCTTTGATTTTTTTTTGTTTAATTAGTTGTTTTATTTCTTTTATTCCCGGAGCAGGGAAGAGGCTTGATTTATGAAGAAAAAGCCAGATAAGTTTTTCTAACTTGTTTTTTGGAAGATAAAATTGATCAGTTTTTCTTTTTAAAAGGTATTTTTTTAAAAAGTAGATAATTGGTCTAAAAATACGCGCTGGATTGTAAAGTAAAACCCCATCTAAATCAAAACCAACTTTTATTACTTTATTTTTCATTGAAAATAAATTATACTAATAAAATGTCAAAACTCAAAAGTTAAATTTCAAAAGGTAAAATTTCTATTAAAAATTTTTAATTTGTTTAATTTTAAATTTTTAATTGTCATTTTTGATTTTTGATTTTTATTTTTTATTTTTTTATGTTACCCATTCTTTTTTCAATCGGCCCGATAAAAATTTATACTTTTGGTGTTTTTTTGGTTTTATCATTTTTTTGGGGATCTTTTTTACTTTGGAAACTTATCCGTTTAACTGCTTTTAAAGAAGAAGAAGCTTTTGATGGTTTATTTGTCGCTTTGGGATCCGCTTTATTTTTTAGTCGGCTTTTTTATGTGCTTCTAAACTTTTCTGAGTTTGGTTTTTCTCTTTTAAAGTTTATTTTGATCAATGGTTATCCCGGTCTTTCTTTGTATGGCGCTTTTTTTGGTGGTTTTTTGGGGCTTTTTATATTCTGCACATTAAAAAAATTAAAATTTTGGGTTCTTGTTGATTATTTTATCCCGTCTTTATTTTTGGCTTTGGCTTTTGGTAAACTAGGTAGTTTTTTTTCAGGGGTAGAAGTTGGGACAAAAACCAAATCTTTTTTGGCCGTAAAATATGTGGGTTTTGATGGTGCAAGGCATTTAACTCCTTTCTATGAGAGTTTATTCTTATTTTTTGGTTTTTACTTGACTTATAAAATCCTTTTTTCAATAAGAAAAGACAATCTTTTTTCTGGTTTTCTTTTTTATTTTTTTTCTTGGTATTTTAGTTTTATTTATTTTATATTTGACAAAATTAAAGAGCACCGCTTGTTCTTTTTAAATTTTAGTGTAAATAAGATTATATCTCAAATAATACTCTTGACAACAACGGTTTATTTTTTTTATTATTTTAGAAATCAAATTATTATTAATTTAAAAAAATATGGTTTATTTTTCCAAAAAATTTATCGACGAGCAAAAAAAAAGATTAGAAAATGATTTAAAAGATCTTTTAGAAAAAATTAATAATTTAAAAAAAGAAGATCCTTTTTCTGATCCGGATCATGCTTCCGATAACGCGGCGGTTGATACTGATGTTCGTGAGCAAGTTGGTCATGAGACAGTTGAAGCCCAAATTAAGGATTTGAATATTCGGGTTGAAGATATTAAAGCGGCCTTAAATCGAATCAATAAGGGAAATTATGGTGTTTGTCAGAAATGTTTAAGACCGATTCCTCAAGCGCGTTTGAAAATTATCCCAGAATCCACTTATTGTATTGACTGTGAAAAAAGTTTACGAGTATAATACTCATTTCGTGAGAGGTTGATATTTTTTAATTAAAATAAACTTAATAAAGAATTATAAAAGAGTTTTAATATTTTGACTTGAAAAGAATATAACAAAAATTTGCATTTTGAGGAAGAGAGGATATATACTTTTTTTATGATTGATATTCCGCTTTCGATTATTTTTAACTTTGTTCTTTTTTTAGGCATTCCTTTTTTTATTTCTTATTTTATCCAAAAAGCTAATATTTCTCCTGTTGTTGGTTATCTTTTAGGTGGGGTAATTTTAATTAATTTTTTTGGACGCTTTTTTTCGGTTGAAACAGTTAATAATTTAGCTTATTTGGGTATAATTTTTCTTTTATTTACCATAGGCTTACAACTCAACTTTTCAAGAATTTTTTCATTAAAAAAATTTATTGTTATCGGTGGTAGTTTGCAAATTTGTTTGTCAATTTTTTTTATTGTTCTTTTATCTTTTATTTTTGGTTTTTCGTTGTTTGAGTCATTTCTTATAGGCATTGCTTTATCTTCTTCATCGACCTCTTTGGTTGCTAAAATTATTGAGGAGCGGGGAGAGGAGGCTACGTTTTTGGGTGAATTAGTAATGGGAGTTTTGATGTTTCAAGATCTTGCTTTTATTCCTTTTATGATAATTTTTACTTCATTAACGTCAAAAACTCTTTCTTTTTTTGACATTTCAACAAAAATTATTTTTGGGATGATTAAGGCTTTTATAATAATTTTTTTACTTTTTTATTTTGGTCAAAGAGTTTTACCTTCAATTTTTCACAAAGTTAGTCGAACTTCTCGTGAACTTTTAAACTTTTTTACCATGCTTTTTATTTTTTCAATGATTGCTTTTTCTTTAGTTTTTAATATACCAATTCTAGTGACGGTTTTTGTCATTGGGGTTTTGCTTGCCCAAACTTTAGAACATCATCATATTTTTTCAGAAATAAGGCCTTTGCGCGATCTTTTATCAATAATTTTTTTTATTTTTGTTGGTAGTCATATTGAGCTTTCTATTATTTTTTCTTTTTTACCAAAAATTTTTCTTTTTACTTTATTTTTAGTTTTAATTAAAGCTTTAATTATTCTTTTTATCTTTATTTTTTTTCGTTTTCATTCAAAAACCGCTTTTTCTTTGGCTTTATATCTTTTTCAAATAGATGAGAATGCTTTTATTTTAGTTTCAACTGCTTTTGCTAATGGTGTAGTTAGTCGTCAGACATATCTTTTTATTATTACATCTGTTCTTTTGACCTTGATTATTACTCCGATAATAATTGAAAATAAAGAAAAAATTTATCAAAAATTACGTGATTTTTTAAAAAAAAGAATTCCGTTTTTGGAAAAATTTATCGCCTGTAAAATCGATAAAGATCAATCACCAATTGATCTTTTAAAAATTAAAAATCATATCATTATTTGTGGTTATGGTCGGGTGGGAAGTTTTATTGGTCGTTCACTTATGTTGAGTAATATTCCATTTTTAGCTATTGATTATAACTTTCATTTAGTGGAAAAAGCTAAGAAAGAAGGTATCAATATTATTTACGGTGACCCTACTGATCCTGATATTTTAGACTTTGCTCAGATTGAAGAAGCAAGAGTTTTAATTTTAGCACTCCCTGATAATTATGATCAGGAAGACATTATTTTAAAGGCTAAAAAATTAAATAATAAGCTTTTAATTATTGCTCGTAGTCATAACAAAAAAAATAATCTTCATCTTAAAAAATTAGGTGTCAATATTATGGTTCAACCAGAGTTGGAAGCTGCTCTTTATATCATTAAAAAAATTTATCTTTTTCATAACTTGGATAAAGAAGAAATTAAAAATAAAATTAAAAGAATTAGATTAGAATATGAAGGTATTTAAGTTTATAGTTGTTTTCTTTTGGGTGTTTTTTTTTATTTTTTTAAATCTTAAATCATCAATATTTTTAAATAAAAAAGAACGAATTAATATAGTTTTTTATGGTCCAAGAACTTTTGTTTATTCTTTAAGCTTAAAAAATGATTTAACCTATATTATTTATTATCCGGTTAATCTTTCTTTATTAATACCTGGTGGTTATGGTTTTTATAGAGTTGGAGCTTTGGGAAAGCTTATTTATTTGGAAAAAAAACCAGATCTTTTAAGAAAAGTTTTTTCAGCTAATAACAATTTTTTTGTTGATCTTTATTTTTATTCGAAAAAAAATGACATATATTTTGATGAAAAAAATAGTAAAAAATCACCAACTTTTAGCGAAATTTTTTTTAATCAATCCAATGCTAATTTTGTTGATCGTTTAATGGTTTTTTATTATCTTTGGTTAAAAAAAACAAATTTTCATCAAACAATTTCTATTTCTAATCAAGACAAGTTTAATCGTGACGATTTTTTTAAAAAAACAATCGGTACTTTTTATAAAAAAATATATCGAGACGAAAATCTAACAGTGCAAATTTTTTATAATAATGATTATCTAACAGCCAAGTTATTGGCGCAAATTTTAGAAGGAGAGGGGATAAGAGTGGTTGATTTAAGTCAAAAAAAACTTGATTTAAATCACTTTTGTGAAATAGTAACTACATTAAAATTAGAATATAAAACGGTAAAAGACATAAAGCAATTCTTTTCTTGTAATTTAAAAGAAGGTAACCCACCAATTTCTGATATAATAATTAATTTAGGGAAGTTAGAGAAAGATTGGAAGGTGGATGAGTAATTAAACTATATGATCATAATTTTTTTTATCATTTTTTTTGTTTCTTTTATTTTAGCTTTAAAGTCCATGAGTGATTTTAATTTACCAAAAGAAATTTTAAGATTTATTGATCAGAAAAAAATAAAAGGAACGATCGTTTTCTTAAAAAATAAAATTATTCACTATTCTTCCTCTTCTTCAAAATCATCATTTAATGAAGAATTTAAAGGAAGATAATCCTCTTTTTCTTCAAGTAAACTCTCGGCTAGTTTTTCTAAATCATCAGTAATAATTTCTTCTTCTCCTTCTTCTTCATTTTTTTCTTCATTTTTTATTTCTAATAAATTTTTAGTAACTGAAGAAGGAAAAGAAATAAATCTTTGAAGTTTTTTTGATTTTTTTTCTTCTTTAATAAAAATAATAACATTACTTAAAGATATTTCTTTAATAAAAACTGAGTATTGATTACCGCCTTTGATTAAAATTATCATTCGTTTTCCAATATCATCAGGTAAGTTACCAACGAATTCATTGTCCCTTGTTTTTACCACAACTCTTCTTCTTTTGATTGTTAAGATAAGTTCTTCACCAATATTTAATTTAGCTAGAATTTCTTTTTGACCTAAATTAACAAGAGGGACAGATTTAGTTTTTCCAGGAATCTCTAAAAATAGTTCGGGATTAGCTAAACAATGATTGATTTTTTTATTAGCTTTTTTTTTATTTTTAAAAATTTCAATTTTTTTCAAGTAGTTTAAGATTACTGGATTATTAGATTGGATTTTTAATCCTTTTTGATAAGTTATTTTTGCTTTTTTGAATTCTTGTTTTTGGAAATAAGCAAAGCCTAAACGCATTAATGCCTCAAGATTATTTTTATCAATTTTTAAAATTTCTTTATTAAGATTGATTGCTTTTTCCCAATTATTATTAAAAGCTGCTTCGATTGCCTGATTTTCTAATTTTTTTAAAATGTCCATATGTTTTAAAAAGTATATTTTAAATTTTAAAAAAGTCAAGTATAATAATGTTAAAACTCAAAACAAAATATTAGTTTTTAAATTTGATTTTTCAATTAATTTTCTTATGTCTGGTCATTCTAAATGGGCAAATATTAAAAGAAAAAAAGAAGCAGAAGATAAAAAAAAGGGAAAAATATTTTCTAAACTTTCTAGGATGATTACTTTAGCTGTTATTACCAATGGTGGAATTACTGATCCACAAAAAAACGTTAAGCTTCGCTTAGCAATAGAAAAAGCTAAACAAGCTAATATGCCTAAAGACAATATTAATCGGGCTATTGAAAAAGCCACTAAACCTGATAATTCTTCTTTAAAAGAAATCATTTATGAAGCTTTTGGACCAGAGGGAGTGGCTTTGATTATTGAAGGTTCTTCTGACAATCCTAATCGTACTTTAAGTGAGGTAAGAAATATTCTTTCAAATTTTAATGCCAAATTAGCAACGCCAGGAGCAGTCTCTTATTTATTTAAAAGATGTGGTTTAGTAATTATTAAAAAAGATAAGATAAGTGAAGAAAAGATTTTAGAACTTGCGGAAAAAATTTCTTCTTTTGATATTAATCAAGATGATCGGGATTTCTATCTTTATTTTCCCTTTGAGAATTTAGGTCGTGTAAAAGAAGTTTTTGGTGATATTATTCCTGATGTAGTAGAGATTGATTATAAGCCTCAAACATTAATTAAAATTACGGATCAGCAAAAAGCAAAAACTCTTATTGATTTAATTGAAGCTTTGGAAAATCTTGATGATGTTCAAAAGGTTTATTTTAATTCTGAAATTCCCTATGAATTTTATAAAAATCAATAAAATTCTTGAAAAGCGATTAATAAAAATAGAGAAAAGATTAAGATTTGCAATTGCTGTTTTTAGTCTTTCTTTTTTACTTTTAGTTTCTACCTTTTTTTATTTTGATAAAGCTTGGTTTTTTCTTCCAATTTTGATTATTGCAACTTATTTTTTTACTTATTTTTCTATTTTAGAAGATATTAAAAAGATCGAGTGGTTGATGCTTTTTTTAATGCCTATTTTTTTGACATTATCTTTTTATTTATTTTATTTTCTTTTTCCTGGTCGTTGGTTAACCCGTTTTCCGTTTATTATTTTTTATGCGATTTCTATTTACGCGATTCTACTGACTTCGAATATTTTTAATGTGGGAGTAGAGAAGAACTTAAGTTTGTATCGGGCGGCTTTTTCGATCAATTTTTTTTATCAAACAATTATTCTTTTTTTTATTTTTAATATTCTTTTTTATTTTCGCCAAGGATTTTTAATAAATGGAGTGGTTGGATTATTAACTGTTTTTTTATTGTCTTTACAACTTTTATGGAGTGTTCATTTAAAAATAAAAATTGAAAGGGGATTAGTTAATTATGCTTTGTTTTTAGCTTTAGTCGTGGTTCAGATAATTATTGTTTTTTCATTTTTACCAGTGCCGATTACTGTTTTTAGCTTATTAATAACTGGGGTTTATTATAGTTTAATTGGGTTGATTTATCATTTCATTGATAAAAGATTATTTACTCAAACCGTAAGAGAATTTTTATTTGTTTTAGGATTAATTTTTTTCTTTGTATTTTTTTTGATTAGGTGGTAAACAAGATAGGGAAAAGGGGAGAGAGGAATTTAAAAATTAAAAGTCAAAAGTTAAAATTTACGAACGTTAATAAAACTATAGGATAATTATAAAAAACTATAGGTTATTTATAAAATTAAATTTCTAATTTCTAATAAAAAAAACAGGCTAAAATTAACATAGAGATTATTTACTACACTCTAATTTACTCTAATTTTTTTTATCACTCTTTGTGGATAAGTGATAATTTTTGAGGCTAAGTTTATCTTTTAGATTGTTAATAAAGTCTAAATTTAAATATACTTCTTATGAGTATTCGAGCATAATTTAGCTTTGATTTTAGGCTTTTAGACTATTTTAACAATCTAAATTTATCTAGAATTTATTTAATAAAAATTAAAAAATAGCCTCAAAAATTATATTTTAGATTATTATTATCTTCTAAAAATAATGAATATGCTTTGTTCTTATATATTTTAGCCTCAAAAATATTAATTTGGATTAATAAAACAAGCTAAATTAATTTTATTAAAGAACAGGGTTTATCTTGACGGAGAAAGAGCTTATTTTTTGTTTGTTTTTTTGGAGAATTAGATCAATAAATTATCAAATAAAAAAACATAAATAATTGGTAAATAAAAACAATCAGAGAGTAGTTTATTCTCTACGTATAGATATTTAAAAATCATTTTATTGTCGATTTGAGAAGATCGGTTTTTAATAGATGGTGTGATCAGGGGGGTAAAGATATATATAACGTCGTAAATTGTATCTTTTACGATGTTATTGAGGGTGAAAAGAAGGGAAGGTGTTTTGTTTTTATATCGCGCTAAATTTTAATTTTTGTCGAAATTTTTTTTAATTATTTTTTTATTTATTTTTCAAAAATATCTTATTCTTCTCTTTGGTAGACTTTGTTGTTTTTTGCTTGATTTTAGGGGGTCTTCTCTACAAGAAAAATTAAACTTTAGATTGTTATAAAAATCTAATTTACTCCTCTACTCTAGTTTGTTTTAGTGATAGGTGAGAGAGAGTTAGAGTTAAAATCAAAGTTGAAATTCTATAATTTTTCTAATTATTGACAAGTAGAATAATATTTGATTTGGCAATCGGGTGTTAAATTTTCTCCAATGTAATTGTACCAAAAATCAACTCCCTTAGTAAAAGTAACAGTATTTTTACAAGTATTATTTTCCCATGCGCGACTACCATATTGATATTGACATGCCCAAAGTCCATAATTATCTGGAACAACAGATCGTCTACCGAATAAACATTCCATTTGTTCACAGATGCTAGATGAACCTGTAAGACGAGTAAATGTTCCATCTTTGTTAAGACGATAATCACAACCCAACTGAGTTGACTGAGTTGATCCACCAGCGGCTGATTCTTCTATCCATAGACTAATAACAAATAACGGATTAAAATTATATTTTTTAGCATATTGTTGAACTATTAACCAGTGATCTAAAAGTTTTGTTTGAGAAAAGTAAGAAGGATAATATGTTCTCATTCTTTCATATGCTTTTTTTATTCCGTTTTCTTTAGCTTCACAGTTGGGATTACGGTATGGAAGAGAATAATAATTGTTGTTAAAAGCGCAGATTTTTTCATTTGTTTTAGGAAGATTAGTTGAACCATTAGGATAATGCATTGTTGAATTGGGAAGTTCGTTATCCATTTGAGAACAAAGATTATTGTTTGGTGAAGGAGTTAAAGTATTGGTTAGATTTGGGATTGATGTTGGTGTTGGATTTATGATTGGGATTTGAGTTGGAGTTGGTGTTTGGTTTTGATTTGGAGTTAATATAGGAGTATTTGTTAAGTTTGGTGTTTGAGTAATTATTTGTGTTAAATTTAATGTTGGTGTGATAGTTAATGTTTGAGTTGGAGTTGGTGTTGGTTTTGGTAATAGGTTAATTTTATCTTCTTTTAAATTATTTTTTATTGAGTATAAAGTTATTAAATAGTCTTGAGTATTAGTTATTCCATCATTATTAATATCTGTCTCATTAATATTTTTTCCTAAATTTTTAAAAATTTTTGATAAATCATAGGCTGAAACTTCACCATCATAAGGTAAAATATCACCGCCGTAAAAATAGTCATTTGTTAAATCAATATCATTTGTTTCGTTTTCAATTACGTAATTGGAAAAAACCCGACCTAAGTATTTTTCAGGTTTTATAAAAAATGAATAAATATTGTTTTTTTCAAAGTTAGGAATATAAATTTTAGTTGAAAAGATGTTATCCTCAATAAGTTTAAATTCTTGATCCTTAAACTCATATTTTTTTTCATATGGTGTGTAAAAATAAACTAATGTTTTATAAAAGACATTTTTTCTATTATTAAAGTCACCTTGAATTTTTATTTTAAAATTAATTTCAGTGATTTGAGCTTTTGTTCTTGGAAAATATTTTAAAGTTAAGAAAAAAAATAGACTAAATATAATTATACCGGTAGTGAAGGCAATTAATTTTATTAATGATTTTTTTATTTTTTTTGATTTTTTCATTTATAATTTAAGATTAATTTCTTTAAAAGAATTTTCAATGTCGGTAATATCATCTCCTTGAAAAAAAATTTTTGTTTTTTCTTGATTTAATTTAATTGATGTTATTTTGTTTCTTTGTTTAATAAAAAAGTGAATTTTTATAAATGTTGTTTCTGGTTTAGCTAATTTTGGTTTATTTTTTTCATCAATATTGCTAGTTCCAGTGATAATAATTTTATTTTTTTCGCTGATTTTTCTTGGATATAATTCAAAACTCTCGCCATCAATAATTTTTTTTACTTCTAAATTTTCACTAAAATCAATAATAAAATCAGCCGCATCACTTTTTGAAAATTTATTTCCATCTAATTTAATAGTTAGAATAAAATTACTAAGGTTAATTCTTTCGATTTCATAATCAAAAAACATTTTCTTTAGATTATCGGATTTTAATATTTTATCCGTGATCGTGATAGTTTTGACTGGATTTAATTTTAGATTTTTTTGTTGATTTTTTTCATTATTTTTTAATAAAATTTTTTTGTTTTGTTTTATTTTTTTTTCATTTTTATTTTTAACAATTAAGAACAATAAAAACAAAGAATTTGTAATAATTACTGTAATAAATAAAGTGATTATTAAAATTTTTTTTAATTTTTTTTTAAACATATAATTTAACTGCGCATTAATTAAATTTTATATTAATTTTATATATTTGTATTAAATATATTTAAATTTATATTTTAAATTAATCTTTTTAACATAATAAATTTTTCCCAAAAATAGGTAAAATAATATTTTTTGGAAACAACATAGTCCTGGGTAGATAAAAAACGTTTAATTTGACCGGAAAAGCCAGTTTTGAATAAAGTTAGTCCTCGCCAGGATCCTGGTGTTCTTTTTGGTCTTTGTTCATCATAAATTCCCCAAAAGTTATAAAGCTGGCAATTGCGATTTTTGGCTTCTTTGATCGCCTCCCACTGGAGTAAGTAAGTAGCAGGAATTTTGGTATGGAGGGAGGCGCCTTGGTGATAAAACGCAGCTGATTTAGTAAAAATGATGATTGAGCCGGCCAGATATTGATTGATAAAAGTTTTGATCTCGTGCTTTTCACTTTCAAGGACGTGTTTCTTTGATGTAAAGTCTGAGTATAAACCTCCTAAGTCGTTTAAAACGGGTATAGACGACTTTTTATTATTTATCTTTGCCAAAAAAATCATTGCATTTTTAGATTTTGAAAAAGCCATAAACTCTTTTTTGATAAAATCAAAGGAAAAAGGAGTGAATTTTTCTCGTTTGGCAGTTTCAAGATAAAGACTATAAAAAATTTTTAAGGCTTTGAGGTCTTCTGTTTTTTCAATGAGAACTCCATCACGGGTGGCTTTTTTGATCAGGTAGCGGGTGGTTTTTCTCATGGTAGAAAGAAGTTCTTGATCAGTTTTGTTAACCAATTGCAATTCCCACGTGGTTTCTGCATGCATATAGATCGGGGCTATTTTGAAGCCTAGATCAGCAAAAATTTTTTGATATTCCTCTTTATCCTCTAAAATCGGCGCCATTCTTATAAATGAATAGTTTTCTTTTTTAGATAGATTAATTAAATAATTTTTTATTTTTTCTATGTAATTTTTAATTTTTCTTTTTTCATTTTTATTTTGTTTAAAGATTGGACCGTGGGGAATAAACAAAAAATTACCCCGTTTACTTCTTATTTTCAGAACAAGACAGATAGCTTCTAATTGATTTTTATTATTATATAAGCCTAAGCGGATTATTGGATAACCTAAAGATTTTTGAAACTCTCCCCATTCCCATGAATGTAAAAAAGAGCAAGAACAATTATTATTAAAAAAATTTTGCCAAATATTTTTTTGGTCAATTATTTTAATTTTCATATAAGACGTCGTTTAATGTATCAACTAAATTTTTTGCTTCTTCTAGTTTTATATCAGTTGTTGGTAAATTGATAATTTTTTGGCAAATTTCCTCAGCTGCCGGACAACTACCCCACTTATACCCCACTCTATTAAGAGGGAAACCTTTTGGGGCAACTGGACTATTGTACCAGCGACCTAAAGAAATACTTTTTTTGCTTAAATTTTCCCAAATTTTATCACGATTTTCAATAAGAAGAGGAAAACGAATTAAAGGATTTTTAATGTATAAAATGGAAGGTTTAACGTTATTTAATTTTTTTAAATAAAAATTAACAATTTTTTTTCTTTGGTTTTGTATTTTTTCGAAGCGTTTAAATTGATTTAAAAGCAAGATTGCTAAAGCATTAGGATATTTTTTATCAAAAAAATTATCGTATTCCCCTGCTTTTTCTTTTTTGGTGATTTCTGGGATTAAAAGATTGAATTTTTGAGCAAGAAAATGAAGGAATTTGCCCAAATAAAAATTATAGGTTAATTTTATTAAAAATACTATAGGTTTATAAAGAAGAAGTTGAAAAATCATACTATAGGATGGATATGGTAGATTTAAAGAGTTAAGTTTTTTGGCAATTTTTTTGTTATTGGTTACAATTGCTCCCCCAAAAACTGATGATAGGCTTTTTGATCGGCCAAAAGAAAGCAAATAAAAATGATTTTTTATTTTTGAAATTTGATTTTTTACATTTGAGTTTTTTATTCCGTGTGCTATATCTTCAATTAGCAATAAATTATTTTTTTTGATAATATAAAGCACCTTTTCTCTTTGGCTTGGTGTGATACCAAAAGTGTGTTGAAGGATGATGACTTTAGATTTTTTTGACAACTTTTTTTCTAAATCTATAGGATTTATCGAAAAACTTTCTTTTTCAATATCAACAAAGACTGGTTTTAATTTTAGGGCTACAATAGGCAAAACTACTGCTTCACAGGTAAAAGCCTG